>Ga0066460_1000259_pt1 | contig 13101 bp, 22 predicted proteins | sample LakWasMe88_LOW11_2_FD_59570 | JGI IMG/M metagenome (GOLD analysis project Ga0066460, IMG submission 59570) | Freshwater sediment methanotrophic microbial communities from Lake Washington under simulated oxygen tension - Sediment Metagenome 88_LOW11 | ecosystem: Environmental > Aquatic >... | reverse complement strand
CTGCCGGCGTTTGCGAGAAGGGGAACGTGGATTGCTGGCTCGCCAGGCGAGGGGGATGGGGCGAGAGTCGGCACGGACGCCCCCAACTGAGGTTTCGGAATCATTGGCCCATCGCCTGTGGCTAGCCACTGCTGACTAACGCCCAGTGCTGCTGATGCGAGAAGCAAGTTTTCTCCCCGCAGGAATTTTGCTTTCCCGCTAAGCCACCCATGCACGCTCGGGGGTTTTACGTTGCATGCACGCGCAAGTTCTGCCTGAGACATCCCAGCCTGCGCCATAGCGGTAACAAGACGTTCAGATAGAGGCATAAGGCAAGGCTAACAGTAACTTTATTTGGAGAGGCTATTGACAAGCGATTAGCGACTCCTAATAATCAAGGCATGAACACACACGCAACAAAGATCATCGAGGCGCTTGGTGACACGGCAGAGGTCGCCCGGCTCTTTGATGTCCGCATGCCGTCCGTCAGCGAATGGAAGAAAAGCGGCATCCCAAAGGCGCGAATGATGTACCTGAAGGTGGCGCACCCCGGCGCCCTGGACGGCGTCGATCTGGAGGCCGCAACGGCCGCTACGCGTTTCGAGCCCACCGAGGAGGCCGCCACCGCCCCTATGCGCGGGGAAGCGCAGGAGGCGCAATGAAGGGCTTCCTCTACGCCTGCCTGTTCAGCAACGGACACATAAAAGTTGGCCGAAGCATCGCTCCAGACTCCCGCATTGCATCCCATGCGGATCGCGTGGCATGCGTGGGCATCGAACTCGTTGATCGGGCCATATTCGCCACTGAATATCAATGCTCTGCCGAGGCGAGGTTGATACAGCGGTGCATTGACGCATGCGATCAAAAGCACAAGAACGAATGGTTCTCTGGATTGGATTTTGAGGCTGTTTGCGAGTGGGCGCGCATTGAGGCAGAGCAAGCTACCCCAGAAACCGAGCGTGAAGGTGCGGCTGGGCAAGTAGAACGGGCGTGCGCCATTGTTGGCGGACAAGCTGTTTTGGCGCGGGCCATTGGTGTTGTTCCCTCCTTTGTCAATCAGATGGCTCATGGATCGCGTGGGGTTGGGTACATCAACGCAGTCTCCATCGAACGCGCCACTGATGGCGCAGTAACCCGCCGCGATCTGCGCCCCGATGACTGGCATTTGATATGGCCTGAACTCGCCACTGCCTGATGCCACCGCCCACCATGCTCAGCCGGTCCGGCCGCACTTTCCCGGACGGCAAATTACACCAGCGCCTGGACATTCCAGTGTCTGAGGACTTGCACGACCTGACCGTCGTAGCTGCTGCGCAGCGCGGCATCCCCAAAGCCGAGTTCGTTCGCGACGTGCTGCAGCAGGCCCTGGTCGACGGCTGCTGGCTGCCGCTGTCTCCAGAGGCGTCCCGCGCGCTCGATGTGCTCTGCGCGCTGCGCGAAACCGGACGCGGAGACTGCCTCGTCGGCGTCTTGGAGCAGGCACTGAAGGAGCAGCTTGGCATGCTTCGCATCATGGCGCAGGGCGCCTGCCAGAGTCCATCGGACGATTTTCGGAAGGGGCGCCGTGAATGAGCGGCATGGCCTGGCTCGCGCAGCAGATTGTGCAAGCGAGCGAGTCGCAGGAGCCCCGGCCCCCGCGGTTCAACCCGCGCCCGTTCGGCGTGATGCAGCGCGGCGCGGCCAGCGACATCCTGGAGCACGTAAAAAAGCAGCCAGGCCGGTATTTCACCAGCCTGGATTTGATCTGCGCCACCCAGCACACGCACTCTGCCGTGTCCTGGGGGCTTTATTTCCTGCGCCGCCTGGAACTGATCGAGACGGCGCCCGACCCACGCAATCCTCGGTATCTGCGGTACCGGCTGGCGCGTTGCAGGAGCCCTGAATGAACGCATTTCTCTCGGTCCGCCCGCGCGGCCCTGACCGCAACACCCCAGTCAAGCTGCCCAAGCGGCAGAAGCCAGGCGCTGCGCTGACGGTGGTCAGTAAGGCGATGGACTCCAGGGGCCGCAGGACCATTGACCTGGAGCCGAGCACTGCCGGCCAGATCGTCATCGAGTCTCGCGCTCAGGCCCAGGCCAGTGTGGGCCGGCGCCGGGCTATCAGCAAGGCGGGGACGAAATGAGTGAGCGCTGCAAGTCTTTTGGAGTAGCGGCTTGAACTTCTACAAGCGCTACCCCGCCGACTATGGCCGCAAGACGGCCCGCCTGACGCTGGCGCAGCACGGCGCGTACACGCTGCTGCTGGATGAGGTCTATTCGACCGAGGATCCACTCCCCGGCGCATTTGACGAGCTCTACCGCATCTGTCGCGCCATGTCTAAGCCAGAGCAAGAAGCTGTGCGCGCTGTGGCTGAGAAGTTCTTCCCGCTGAGTTCTGATGGCCTGCGCAGGAACCAAAGAGCCGACGAAGAAATAACCGAAGCGGCTCCAGCGATCGAAGCCGCTAGGTTGAATGGGAAGAAGGGGGGTCGCCCTAAAAAGGAAACCCAGAAAGAACCCAGTGGGTTTTCGATGGGTAACCCAGATTCAACCCAGAAAGAACCCAACTCGAAAGCTTCTCATAGCTCAGATAACTGTTCTTCACTACGTTCAGAACAGTCACGTAGTTTTTGCGGAAAAAGTGACGACGGCTACAGCCCCGAATTTCAGGCGGCATGGGACAGCTACCCGAGGCGCACCGGGCAATCGAAATCCGAGGCGTTCAAGGCGTGGAAAGCACGAATTCAGGACGGAACCACGCCAGAGCAGATGCAGGCCGGCACTGCTCGCTATGCCGCGTACTGCGAAGCCAACCACACCGAAGCACGGTTTGTGAAACACGCGGCGACGTTCTTCGGTCCTGACCGCCATTTTCTCAACGACTGGACGCCGGAAGTGAGGGCGCAAAACAGCCCCGCAAGTCGCGACGTTCCGCACAAGTTCGCCGCAGCTTCGGCCGCTATTTACGAGGGAGTTTTTGAATGACCGACGTCGCCACACTCGCCGACAACGCGGTGCGCGAGGCTGCGCAATCGCCGCAGCCGACAGAGCAAACCAGCACCGTGATTCGCAAGCTGTTCATCCTGATGCACGGCGCCTATGGAAACTTGTTTTTGTCGAAGTTCTCGACGGGCGAGAAAGACGCCCAGGGCAAAGACAAAGGGGTGCGCGCCGCCATGAAAATTTGGGATGCCGCCTTGCGCAAGTTCCCTGATGACGTGCTCGAAACAGCAGCCGGCCGGCTGTCGCAAGCGCACCCGCAGTTCCCGCCGAACCTACCCGAGTTCGAGCGCCTGTGCGATGCCGCCGCGCCGCGCCAGACGTTCGCACAAGAACACGGCTTGCCGCAGCTGCCGGCGCCTGTTATTGCTCCCGTGAGCGTGTCGATTGAGCCAAGAAACGATGGCAAGGACTGGGCGCGCCGCATCCTGGCGCGGGCCGAAGCAGGGGATGCCATCAAGGCGTACACGCTCTGGTCTGCCAAGGTTGCGCTCGGCATGGAGGGAAAGCAGTCATGGCAGTAGAGCCCAAAAAGCGCCGGGCCCCCCGCGTTGCCCACCGCATCGAAGACATCGCGCTGGAGCAGTTGCTGGCGCGCTGCCACGACGACGGCGGGTGTTTGGTCTGGGACCGCAGCAGCTCGGTATGTGGCCCCGAGTGGAACGTGGCCGGGAAAGTGTGGTCCGTGCGCCGCCTTCTGTGGGAGCTGACGCGCGGGCCCATTGCGCCGAAGTACCAAGTCAACGTGTCCTGCGGCTGCGCTGGATGCGTGCACCCAGATCACCTGGTCTGCCGAACCCGCAGCGCTGCTCTGCGCGGGCGCGTTCGGACGCTCGCTGAGCGGGCGCGAATTGCACAATCGAAGCGCGCGAAGGCCACCGCCGTTCTGAGCGAAGACCTGGTGCAAGAGATTAGGACCAGCAGCGAAACGCTGACGCAAATCGGCCGACGCCTGAAATTGGCGCCGTCATTGGTGCACAAGGTGCGAGCGCATCTGCTCTGGCGCGACTATTGCAGCCCGTTCGCTGGCCTGGGGCAGAGGGCGGCATGACACAAGTCCCCTGCAGCTGCTGCAATGACCCTCGCCAGTCCGAGGACTTCAATTATTTCGCCGATCGGTGCACCTGGTGCCAGGCACGGCGCATCCAGTACATCCAGCGCGTGCTGCGGCTGGACCAGGACACCAAGCGCCGCCGCTGCCAGGCCGTGATCGAGGATGTGCAGTCGTGGGGGTTGGACGAGTCCGAGGTGCGCCGCCTGGCCAAGCTGCCCGAACGGGCGCTGCAGCCCGTGACCGCCGCGCCAGCTCCCACGCAAAAGCCAAAGCGGGGCCGCAAATGAAAATCCGCTGCGCTATCTGTGGGCGCGTGACGCTGTTTCCTGCCGTGATGCTGGGCGCTGAGCCTGTCGGGCCTACCTGCGCCCGGCGCTTCGGGCTGCTCAAGCTAAAGGGGCGCAGCGGCTCGCGCATCACCGCCGGCCTGCGCCGCGCGCGTCGTCCAGATCCGCAGACGCTCGACCTGTTCATGGAGGCCGCATGAGCACCGCGCTGCGCTTGACCCAGTCCGAGCTGACGAATCTGCAGGCTCGCGTGGCTGGCGCCCGCACGCCGCGAGAGATGCGCGATGCCCCGGCCGAGCGCACTAAGCGCGGTCAGAAGTACGGCAATACCAAGGTGGTGGACGGCGGGATCAAGTTCGACAGCAAGGCCGAACACAAGCGCTGGCAGTACCTGGTGATGCTGCAGAAGGCGCGGGAGATATCGGACCTGAAATTGCAAGTGCCGTTCGAGCTGATCCCGCCGCAAGTGGCGCCGAGCGGGAAGAAAGAACGCGCTACAGTTTATATAGCTGACTTCGCTTATGTGACAAGCGCTGGGGCGCGAATTGTTGAGGATGTAAAAGGCTGCGTCACACCGGAATTTAGGCTCAAGCGCAAATTGATGTTGCATGTGTTTGGTATTGAAGTGAAGGAGATCAGGTCATGACCCAAGGAAAAGTGAGATTTTTCGCTGAACAGCGCGACTTCGGCGACAAGGTGGCGATCTACATCAGGGAAGACGGGACGGGCGCGGGACGCGACTCCGTGGCCCTTATCGTGTTTCAAAAGGTCGAGGAAGGCTTTAGGCCTGATCCCGCGCTTACGGTGCGAACATCCGAGGCGCAGGAGTTGATGGACGCGCTCTGGTCTGCCGGCCTGCGGCCAGCTGAAGGCGCTGGATCTGCCGGCGCCATGGCCGCCACTGAGCGCCACCTGGCCGACATGCGCGCCATGGCCATGGGTGCGCTCAGGAAAGCGGGGGCAATTGAATGAACGTCGTCCTCTACACCCGTGAGTTGGAGCCGATCACAGTCGTTGACATTCCAATTGATGCGATTCGCTTTGCACAAAAACGCGGGCGCCTGGTGCTGGCTGTCATGGACCCGATTGCGTTTGACCAAAAGGCCCGCGACTTGCCGGTTCGGCTGCGCACTGTGGGCCTTGAGTTTGTTCCGCTGCGCTACCGGGACGCCGAGGGTTGGCTGGCGCTGGTGGACGACGAGACCAACGCCTTGGCCATCGAGCCTGGCTGGCTCCCCGGCCAACAGGTGATGTTGAATCGCCACGCCAAGGTGCAGCGCATGCTGATGGACGCGCTTTTCAAGCTCATGGGGCATGAATCGGGTGGCGATGCCTGACATCACCCTCGTCCGTCAAGACGCAGAGGCCATCCCTGAGCAGGATGCCGCGGTTGCGCGCCGCGTGATCTTCGGCATCGTGGATGGCCTTGGCGAACGTGGGCGCCGCCAGTGGCGCAGGCTGTGGCGTCGAATCATGGCGCTGGAGCCCGGAGAAATGATCGAGGTCAGCACGCTGCAGCAGCGCCTGGGCTGGTTCCACCGAAAGCATATGGCGCTGGAACAGGCGTTGTTCGAGAGCCAGGAGCGTTTCGAGAACTTCAAGGGGTTCCGCGATTGGCTGAAGGTGGGCGCTGGACACTGCGACTGGTATCCCGGGCCCAAGGGCGGCGTGTTCCCTGTGCCCAAGACCATCCGCTACAGCGAGCTGGAGCAGGGCGCCATGGAGAAGTTTCATGGCGACACCGTGGAATTCCTGCGCACCGAGCACGCTGGCAAGACGCTGTGGCCACACCTGAGCATGTGCGACCGCATCGCCATGCTCGAAACCATCCTGACTGGGTTCAAAGAATGAGAAACGAGCACGGCCTGACACCAAAGCAAGACCGCTTCGCGCAGCTGGTTGGCTCTGGTCTGTCACAAGCAGAGGCGTACCGGCAGGCCTATCCTGTCAGCCAGAAATGGACGCCCAAGGCGGTGATGACCCAGGCCAGTCTGCTGGCGTCACATAAGGACGTTCACCGGAGGGTGTCTGAAATTCAGACAGTTGCAGCTGAAAAAGCAGGCCTGGTGGGCGCCGAGATCCTGCTGGAACTCAAGCGCATGGCGCAATCGGACATTGCCGGGATCATGGGTGAGGACGGTCGCGTGAAGCTGCCGCATGAACTCGACCCAGCCACGCGCGCCGCCGTGGCCAGCTTCAAGATCGACGAGTACGGGCGCATCGAATACAAGTTCTGGGACAAGAACAGCGCCGTGGACAAGGCCATGAAGCACCTTGGCCTGTTCGAGAAAGACAACAACCAGCAGCCGGCCATCATCCACCTGGTGCAGCTGGTGCCACTAAAGCGACCCGCCAAGTGAGTGACGAGCTTGTCACCGCGCAGATTGCGCTGCCCGAGAAGCTGATCGACGTATTCACCGGCGAAGCGGACGTGCGCGGGGCCTACGGCGGACGCGGCAGTGCGAAGACCATGAGTTTTGCCATGATGACCGCCGTTCGGGCCTACATGTGGGACCAGGCGGGACGCGAGGGGGTGATCGTCTGCGGGCGCGAGCGCCTGAACTCCATTGACGACTCAAGCCTGGCCGAAGTGCGCTCGGCCATCGAGAGTGAGCCCTGGCTGCGCCCACACTTCGAGCTTGGCGACAAGTACATCCGCACCAAGAGCAAGCGGATTTCCTACAAATTCAGCGGCATGGACAAGCGAACGATCATGTCGCTCAAGTCCAAGGCCAAGATCCTGCTGCTGTGGGCCGACGAGGCCGAGCCGATCACCGATTCCCCCTGGGACATCGTGATCCCGACGCTGCGCCAGGAGGACAGCGAACTATGGGTGACGTGGAACCCGCTGCGCAAAAAGAGCGCCACCGACCGGCGATTCAGGCAGACCAAAGACCCGCGCATGAAGGTGGTGGAGCTTAACTGGCGGGACAACCCGTGCTTTCCTGACATTTTGGAGCGCCAGCGCCTCAAGTGGCTGCGCGACAACCCGGACAGCTACGGCCACGTCTGGGAAGGTGAGTACGCCACCGCCATCCGGGGCGCGTACTTCGTCAAGCAAATGCTGGCGCTCAAGGCCGACGGGCGCCTGGGCCGGGTGGCGTATGACCCGCTGATGAAGCGTCGGCTGTTCGTGGACATCGGTGGCACCGGTGCGAATGCTGATGCCTTCGCTATGTGGGGCGCGCAATTCGTCGGGCGCGAGGTGCGCGTGCTCGACTACACCGAGGCCGTGGGCCAGGAGATCGGCTACCACTTGCAGTGGATGGACGAGCACGGCTACAAGCCCAAGGAAACCGAGATATACCTGCCGCACGACGGCGCCACGCACGACAAGGTGTACAGCGTGAGCTACCAGTCGGCCCTGGAAGCCGCTGGCTACAGCGTCACCGTAGTGCCGAACCAGGGCAAGGGCGCCGCGCTGGCGCGCATCAACGCTGCGCGCCGCATGTTCCCGGCCGTCTGGATGAACGAGGACACGACCGAGGCCGGGCGCGACGCGCTGACCTACTACCACGAGAAGTGGGACGAAGAGCGCGATATTGGCCTGGGCCCGGACCACGACTGGGCGTCGCACGGAGCAGACGCCTACGGCCTGATGGCCGTCGTCGCCGAGGACCATATGCGCAGTACAGGAATCAAGCGCGACGTGCCGCGGCGGCGTGGATCGCCGATGGCGCGGTGAGGATTTTCAACAGGAGACGACCATGACCCAAGTAATCAACAGCAACATCCCCACGGATGCCTTCAACGCTTATCCCGAGAAGTTCGGCGTGGTGGCGATTGATGCCATCGACCACGGCCCCGAATCCTTTGAGCGCGAGATCCAGGCCAAGGCCAGCAAGGCGCCGCGTGTGACGCCAGCGGACATCGAGGCCGAGATTGCCAGTGAGCACTATTTCACGGCTGCGCAGGGCGCCGCGCACCACGCGGCGCATAACCCGCGCAACTTCGGCGATATCGGCATCCCGTCGCTGGGCCTACTCACCTTCTGCGTCCTAGTGCTGCGCAATGGCTTCACGGTCACGGGAGAGAGCGCCTGTGCCAGCCCAGAGAACTTCAATGCCGAGATTGGCCGCAAGGTGGCGCGCTCCAATGCCGTGCAAAAAATCTGGCCGCTGTTGGGCTTCCGCCTGCGTGATGAGTTGGCCCGCCCAGTGCTGACTGAGGCCGATGCTGCCGCCGACCTTGCCGGTGTGCCAAGGCCAGCGCGCCCGGCCTGATCGCCTGAGCCCTCGCAAGAGGGCCATCACAGAGCAGTGAATTGCGCAGTGGTGATGCGCAAGCGGACGCGGGGAGTGACTTTTTACAAAGTGGCCAAAGCCTGCGAGCGTGGAAAGAAGCTGGGGATTCACCGCCAGCCCTGCTCTGTGATGGCAACCATCCGGAAGTTCCGGACAGTTGGAAAGCGTGCCAAGCATGGCACCGTAGGCGCCCAGACAACTCTGGGGCCGACATGTCCGTTTCGATTGACACCGCCAAGGCGCATTTGACCCGTGTTCACGGCGACGTGACGGCGATTTACACCTGGGTGAACGACGAGCGTGCGCTGGTGCTGGCCGCCACGTACCGGGCCGGAAACCCATTCCTGCCGGGCGCTCCGCTCTACATCGTGCTCGAGCGCAACGCGCACGCCTACGATGACCCGATCCAGCTGGCCCACACTGCAAAGAAGGCATCCGAGGTGCTGGGCCTGGACGCCTCGACCGTGGCCTGGGTGAAGCTGGCCACCATCATTCACGAAGGCCTACCGGACTTGGTGCGCATGCCGCATTCGCCGGACAAGGAATTGCTGCGCGGCAGCTACGGCTCGACCATCCTGAGCGCCGATGGCGTGCAACTGGCCAGCCAGGACGTGCGAATTGAAAAGGACGGGATCGAATATGCCTGAGTTCGATCCGCGCGTGCGACGCAACACCGCGCCAGGGGAGGACTACTACGCCCGTCAGGCTGAGACGATGGAGTCCGAAGCGCGCGATTTGTCCGTGCTGGATGAAAACCCGCTGGATAGTGAAGAGGGCCGCAACCAGCTGCGTAAGCTGCTGGAGTGGTACTACTACGAAAAAGACAAGCAGGCCGCCAATCGTCTGGAAATGGCGATGGACGCGGACTTCTACGACAACCTGCAGTGGGACCCGGCCGACGCGCAGGTGCTGCGCGACCGGGGCCAAATGCCGCTGGTGTTCAACGAAGTGGCACCGATGATCGACTGGATCATCGGCACCGAGCGCAGAACCCGCGTCGACTGGCGCGTGATGCCGCGTACCGAGGACGATGTGGAGTTGGCCGACGTCAAGACCAAGACGCTCAAGTACCTGAGCGACGTCAACCGGGTGCAGTTCAACCGCTCCAAGGCATTCAGTGAGGCCATGAAGGCAGGCGTCGGCTGGATCGACGACGGTGTGCGCGATGACCCGACTGCCGAGGCCATCTACAACCGCACCGAGGACTGGCGCAATGTGCTGTGGGATTCTGCCAGCTACGAGCTGGACCTGAGCGATGCGCGCTACCTGTTCCGCTGGCGCTGGGTGGACGAGGATATCGCCGTGATGATGTTCCCGGACCGCGAGAAGCAGATCCGCCAGGCGGTGAACGACACGCAATTCAATCTGGCCGACTCGGAAGAGGACACCTGGTACACCACCGACGAGCTGATGAATATCACCAAGTCTGGCACGCTGCGCGCCAGCGGGGTCGGCATCGGGATTGACGCCAAGCGCAGGCGCGTGAAGCTGATTGAATGCCAGTTCAGGAAGCCCACCCAATCCAAGATTGTGGGCAGCGGCCCAATGAAGGGCGCTTTCTACGACGAGCGTGATGGTGCGCTGGCCAATGCGCTGGGCACGGTCGGCGGCACCATCATCGACAAGATCATGATGCGCGTGCATGTGGCGGTGTTCACCGAGGCGCACTTGCTGAGCATCGGCCCGAGCATTTTTCGCCACAACCGCTTCAGCTTGACGCCCGTCTGGGCCTACCGGCGCGGGCGGGACCGCTTGCCATACGGGCCAATTCGCCGGGTGCGCGACATTCAGCAAGACCTGAACAAGCGCGCGTCGAAAGCCAATTGGCTGATGTCGACAAACCAGGTGATCGCCGACGAGGGCGCTACCGACGACTGGGAGAACCTGCGCGAAGAGGCTGCGGCGCCGGACGGACTGATCATCAAGAAGGCGGGCAAGGAAGTCACGATTCGCCGGGATTCCGAGGCCGCCGTGGGCCAGATCCAAATGATGACGCTGAACGCTCAGGCGATTCAGAAGTCTGCCGGCGTCTCGCAGGAGAACATGGGGCGCCAGACCAATGCCGTATCGGGCGAAGCCATCAAGGCGCGCCAGCTGCAGGGCTCCGTGGTCACTACCGAGCTGTTCGATAACCTGCGCCTGGCCACGCAGATCCACGGTGAGAAGCAGCTGAGCCTGGCCGAGCAGTTCATGACCGAGGAAAAGGTGGTGCGCCTGACGGGCGCAAAGAACGCCATTGAGTGGGTCAAGCTCAACCAGCCCGAAGTGCAGCCCGACGGGTCCGTCCGGTTCATCAACGACATCACCGCCAGCATGGCTGATTTTGTGGTGTCCGAAGCCGACTACAGCGGAACGCTGCGCCAGGTGATGTTCGAGTCGCTGAACCAAATGGCCGGGCGCCTGCCGCCCGAGGTGGCATTGCGCCTGTTGACCATGGCGATGGAGTTCTCGGATCTGCCGAACAAGGACGAGATCGCCCAGCAGATTCGCAAGCTGACTGGCGACCGAGACCCGAGCAAGGAGCCGACGCCGGAAGAGCAGCAGCAAATGCAGCAGCAGCAGCAGCAGCAGCAGGAAGCCACCGAAATGGCGCGCCAGCAGGCCATCGGCGCACTGCAGGAGCAGCAGGCCAAGGTGCGCGAGCTCAATGCCAAGGCCGCGAAGCTCGAAGCCGACGCACAGGGCGGCGGGCAAGCCCAGGCGCAAGCCCAAGACCTGGCCAACCAGGTGCGGCAGCAAGCGAGCGCAGAAATTGACCGCCTGACAGAGCAACTGCGCAAGGTGACGTCCGCCGCGCAGGGCCAGGCACTCAAGACCCGCACGGACGCCGATTCCCGCCTGGAAGAGGCGCGGATTCAGGCCGAGGGGCGCAAGCAAGTGGCGGAAATCATGGCCGAGAGCAATGAGCGCATCGCCGTGATGCGGCAGAGGATCGATGAATTGTCGGCCAGTGTTGATGCGGGAGTAATGAAGTGAAGACTGAAACTATCGATGCGCTCGCAAGTATCGGGAATCGGGCCACCGGGACCGGGGCGGGGCTTACTGTTTTGGGCTGGATTACGTCGGCGCAGTTTGTGAGCCTTGCCGGCCTTGCACTTGCGCTCGCAGGCGTTCTGGTGAACTGGCACTACCGCGCAAAATCTAACCGAAGGCAGGAGGCAGAGCACGAGTTGCGCGTCGAATTGCTGCGAAGCAAGCGGCAAATGGAGAGTGACTTGGGTGATCTTGGGGTTGATGAATGAACGCAGCCCTGCGCAACCGCCTGCTCGCCGTGGCTGCGGCTGCGACGGTGGCCGGCGCTGGCGTGTACCAAACAGGCGAGCAAGGCCGCACAGACGACGCAGCGATCCAGATTGCCCGCGAGGTCGGCAGCTACTACGAGAGCAGCGGGCGCCACATTGGCAAACCATACATCGACCGCGCGGGCAAGGGGCAGCCTTGGACTGTATGCGCAGGGGTAACAGGCCCCGCCGTGGTGCCGAGCAGGTACTACACGCCAGCGGATTGCGAGCGGCTGGAAACCGCGATGTACCGCGAGTCTTTGACCATTGCGCGGGCCAACCTCGGCAACTGGGAAAAGTACAACGTGTTTGTCCGCGCGAGCTTCCTGGATGTGGCCTACAACGTGCCGTCGGCGCTCATCGGCACCACGCTGCAGGCCAAAGCCAATGCCGGCGACCTGGTGGGCGCGTGCATGCAGATGCCGCGCTGGGTGTACGGCACTGTGGGCGGGCAAAAGGTGCGTCTGCCCGGCCTGGTTATTCGCCGCGACACCACGCGCGAGCTGTGCGCGGAGTGGGGGCGCGATGGGCACTTTCCATCGAACTTGGTTGCGGAGGCAAAGCCATGAATCCGATCCTGATCGCAATGCTTTTCTACTGGTGGAGGTGGCCGAAATGTTCGGACTGACTGACAAGATTCTTTCATACGTCGCGGGCGCGGCGTGCCTTGTGTTAGCGATTGCGCTGTTTTTTACACATGGGGCGCTGAACAAGGCCGAGCGCAGGGCGGACAAGGCCGAGGTGGCCCTTGCGACCGAGAAAACGGGGCGGGCCGAGGACCGAACGAAGGTATCCGAGGCCTCCGCAAAAGCCATGGACGCCCTGCGATCCCAACAATCACAGATCGCCACCAAGTACCAAGGAGCCCTCAATGAAGCACGCAAACAAGCTGATTTTCATCGTCGCGACGCTGCTGCTGCTCGCGCTGAGTCTGATGGGATGCGCGAGCAAACCCTATTCGCCGCCCGCCAGCTCGCCGACGCTGCAACTCCCGCCAGCGCCATCCGTGAGTACGCCATTGCCGCCAACGAGTTACTCGATCAGTGCAGCCGACGATATCAAAGCGTGGCGCAAGCGGCTGACGGGCATTCTTCCGACGTCAAAACCCTGATTTCCGCATGGCCCAGCGTGGCAAGCATGGCAGATTTACCAACACCCAAACCGGAGTAGCCACCATGGCCAAGAACAAGCGCACCACCCTCGGCATCTTGTCTAGTTCCGAGGACGACTGGGCCGCCCAGCGCGACCTCGAAACCATGATCGAAGCGGAAAAGATCG
>Ga0066460_1000257_pt1 | contig 13185 bp, 9 predicted proteins | sample LakWasMe88_LOW11_2_FD_59570 | JGI IMG/M metagenome (GOLD analysis project Ga0066460, IMG submission 59570) | Freshwater sediment methanotrophic microbial communities from Lake Washington under simulated oxygen tension - Sediment Metagenome 88_LOW11 | ecosystem: Environmental > Aquatic >... | reverse complement strand
CGGCTTCTCGGGCAGCCCCTGGACGCTGGCCTGCTACATGGTCGAAGGCAAGGGCAGCGATGACTACCGCCTGGTCAAGACCATGCTGTACAGCCGCCCCGACCTGATGCACCGCATGCTCGAGGTCAACGCCGATGCCGTGGCCACCTACCTGAACGCCCAGATCGAGGCCGGCGCCCAGGCGGTGATGATTTTTGACAGCTGGGGTGGCGTGCTGGCCGATGGCGCCTTCCAGCAGTTCAGCCTGGCCTACACGGCCCGCGTGCTGCAGCAGCTCAAGCGAGAACATGAGGGCGTGGCCATTCCGCGCATCGTGTTCACCAAGGGCGGCGGCCAGTGGCTGGATGCCATGTCGGCCCTGGACTGCGAGGTGCTGGGCCTGGACTGGACGGTCAACCTGGGCCAGGCGCGTGCCCGCGTGGGCGGTGCCGTGGGTGGCCCGGGCAAGGCCCTGCAGGGCAACATCGACCCCAACGTGCTGTTTGCCCCGCCGCAGCAGATTGCGCAGGAGGTGACCCGCGTGCTGGACAGCTTCGGCACCCCGCACCTGGACCCACTGACCACTGGCCCCACCCACATCTTCAACCTGGGCCATGGCATCAGCCAGTACACCCCGCCCGAACACGTGAGCGCACTGGTCGAAGCCGTGCACACCCACTCACGGCGCCAGCGTGGGCTCTGAAGCCTGACCCTGCCCCCTGAAACGCCCGATCCGGGCGTTTTTTTTCGCCTCCTCATGCCGTGCTGGAACAAGTCAAAACAGCCTCGTCAAGACTCTTATGCACAAATCATCTGATGCACCGCAACACATGGGCAGCGTGGTCACCGATGCCGCTGGAATCTGCAAGTCATTGATTCATATAGAGTTTATGGACTGCCGATTTTGCAGGCAACCTAAGCAAAGCCTTGTGGCACAAGGGTTTTGACGGTTCACGGACGGGATATCAACAAAGTTATCCACAGGATCTGTGAATTTTTGTTAAATCTCTATCATGACAAGGACTTATTCCATGTTTTTCAAGCTCAGACTGAGAAATATGAACGACCACCATGCGAACAGCGGTGCGCGCGCCTGCGGTTTCTGCCGGAACAAAGTGATCGGCCCGCATGGAGAACCGCAAACGCCTCGACCGTCAAGCACTTATGCACAAAATATCTGATGCATCGCAGCACGAGCCCGCCCACGCAGAATTTCTTATAAATACTATAAGTTATTGATTCATAACAACTTTTTCTTCTGCCGATTTTGTGGGCAGCGTAAGCAAACCCTTGTTTGACAAGGGTTTGCAGCGCATGAGTGCAGGATATCAACAAAGTTATCCACAACTTCTGTGAACACCTGTAAAACCCCTTTTGGCATCAAGCACTTAGCGCGGTTTTCTCGGCCCAGGATGAACTGAACGGAGCGAATTGACCGACAGTCGGAAAGTCCCACGCCCGTTTCCACGCAGCCAACCCATCGGCCATCCTTGACGCAGGGCAGGATCCGAAACTTGTGCACAGCAGCAAGCCATCCCCAGACTTGCCTTGAAGAGGGGGAGTTTTCACAATCCACGTTTTCATGCATTTCCAAGCCCTTGATTTCATTGGACTTTTTAAACTGCCAAATAAACAGGCAAGTCGTTGAAAGCCTTGTGGGACAAGGCTTTGGCGTGGCTGGCGACAGGCTATCCCCAAAGTTATCCACAGAAAACCGGTGCTCTTCTGAAAAGTGCAAGCAAATCAAGCACTTGCGGACAAGTCGTGAGACCCAGGCTGATGCGGACAAGTCTGTGGACAGTTTGTGCAGCCTTGGGGACAAGTCTTTTCGGCACGAAAGTGCGTTCGCCAGCCGAAGTTATGCACAAAACTGGGGCACCTCCCGAAACATGAAAAGCCCGATCCCTGAGCGGCATCAAAACACGGCTAAGTCCTTGTCTTGATTCAATTTGCCTGTCGCCACGGAGGCGGCTCCTGCGGGTCTGATGAGCGGCCCAGGCCACGCCCAGTGGACCTGAGCGGGCAACTGCCCACAAACTTATCCACAGAAGGCGCGGGCCTGCCAAGCGATGGGCTGGGTGAGCGCCTCGGCGCACTGACGCACAATCCAGCCCCATGACCCACCGGATTGCCGTCGTGGTCCAGACGCCGGCCCACAGCGGCCTCTCAGGGCCCCTCACCTACCTGAGCCCGGAGCCCGTCGCCCCGGGCACCCTGGTGCGCGTGCCCCTGGGCAAGCGCGAGACCCTGGGGGTGGTCTGGCCGGTGCCTGAAGCCGAGCTGGACAGCGCCGGGGTGGCCGAGCGCCAGATCGCCGGCGTGCTGGGCGGCCTGCCACCCCTGGGCCAGGCCTGGATGCGGCTGGTGAGCTTTTCGGCCCGGTACTACCAGCGCTCGCTCGGCGAAGTGGCGCTGGCCGCCCTGCCCCCTCAATTGCGTGAGCTGGGCCCGGAGCAGTTGGCGCGCCGGCTCAAGCGCCAGCCGCAGGCCACCGACAGCGCTGACACCCCAACCAGTGCGGTGGCGCTGCCCGAACTGACGGCCGAGCAAGTGGAGGTGACCCGGGCCATCGAAGAGGGCAGCGGCCCCTTCCTGCTGTTTGGCGCCACCGGCAGCGGCAAGACCGAGGTCTACCTGCGCAGCGTGCAGGCCCTGCTGGAACGCGACCCCACGGCCCAGGCCCTGGTGATGGTGCCCGAGATCAACCTGACGCCGCAGCTGGAAGAGCGCTTCCAGGCCCGCTTTGCGCCGCGCTGGGGCGAGCAGGCGGTGGTCTCGATGCACAGCGGCATGACCAACCCGCAGCGCCTGAAAAGCTGGCTGGCCGCGCATGGCGGCGTGGCGCGCATCGTGCTGGGCACGCGCATGGCCATCTTCGCCTCGCTGCCGGGCCTGCGCCTGATCATCGTGGACGAGGAGCACGATCCCAGCTACAAGCAGCAGGAGGGGGCCCGCTACTCGGCGCGCGACCTGGCGGTGTACCGCGCCCAGCAAGAGGGTGCCAAGGTGCTGCTGGGCTCGGCCACGCCCTCACTCGAGAGCTGGCACCACAGCCGCCCGGCCGCCGAAGGCGGGCGCTACCAGCGCCTGCTGATGCCCACGCGGGTGGGCGCGGCCGCCGCGGCCGGCCTGCCCCGGGTGCGCCGGGTGGACATGAACCGCCAGCCCCGGGGCAGCGTGTTCTCGGCCCCGTTGAGTGCCGCCCTGCGTGAGCGGGTGGCCCGCGGCGAGCAGGTGATGATCTTCCTGAACCGGCGCGGCTACTCGCCCGTGCTGCACTGCCGCGACTGCGGCTGGAAGAGCGAATGCCCGCACTGCAGCGCGTTTCGCGTCTTCCACAAGATCGACCGCACCCTGCGCTGCCACCACTGCGGCTTCACCCAGCCTGTGCCCCGCGCCTGCCCCGAGTGCGGCAACCTGGACATCTCGCCCCTGGGCCGGGGCACCGAGCAGCTCGAAGAACAGTTGGCCGAATTGTTCGAAGGCACGCTGCGGCCCGACGGCCAGCCGGTGCGCATCGCCCGCATCGATGCCGACAGCACGCGGGCCAAGGGCGCGCTGGAGTCGCAACTGGCCCAGGTGCACACCGGCGAGGTCGACGTGCTGGTGGGCACGCAGATGATTGCCAAGGGGCACGACTTCCGCCGCGTCACCCTGGTGGCGGCCATCAACCCCGACGGGGCCCTGTTCTCCAGCGACTTCCGGGCGCCCGAGCGCCTGTTCGCCCTGCTGATGCAGGCCGGCGGGCGGGCCGGCCGCGACGCCGCCTTCGTGAGCGCGCAAAACAGCGAAGGCGAGATGTGGGTGCAGACCTTCCACCCCGACCACCCACTGTTCGAAGCCCTGAAGCGGCACGACTACCCGGCCTTTGCCGCGCAGCAATTGCGCGAGCGTGAGCAGGCCGGCATGCCCCCCTTCTCGTTCCAGGCCCTGGTGCGCGCCGAGGCCCGCAGCCAGGACGTGGCCCAGGCCTTTCTGAATGCCGCCAGCGCTGCCGGTGAGGCCCTGCCAGGGGCTGAGCAGGTGTTCCGCTTTCCGGCCGTGCCCATGACGGTGCAGCGCGTGGCCAACATCGAGCGGGCCCAGATGCTCATCGAGTCGGATTCGCGCGCTGCGCTGCAGCGTTTTCTGGCCGCCTGGCAAGGCGTGTTGCACGCCACCCGCGCCCTGCCCGAGCACAAGGGCCTGATCCGCTGGGCCATCGACGTCGACCCACTGATGATCTGAGCCTCTCGCACCCGAGGCTGCGCCACTCGTTCCATCGGCCTGGTTACAAAGCTCTCAAAGCGAAAAATCGAGGTCTTCAGGCCGCCCCCTGGCCCGACACTGCGCAAGCTCAGCCAAGCCCAGGGAAAGGCCCCGGGTCTTCACGCAGAGCAAGCAACAATGAACAGGGAGCTCATTTCATGACACACCGTTTCTGGCCCAGCGCCGCACTGGCCGCCACATTGGCCCTCACAGGCAGCCTGGCCCACGCTTTCGACCTCGGCAGCGCCGTCAGCGCGGCCGGCAAGGGCCTCAAGGCCGCCACCCTGAGCGACGCCGAAGTGGCCGATGTGGCACGCCAGGTCAGCGCATCAGAGGACAAGCGCAACAAGGTGGCGGCGGCCGGCTCTCCGCAAGCCGCACGCCTGGAGCGGCTCGCCGCAGGCCTGAAAAGCGAAGATGGCCTGAAGCTCAACTTCAAGGTCTACCTCAACCCCGAGGTGAATGCCTTTGCCATGGCCGATGGCACCGTGCGGGTGTACAGCGGCCTGATGGAGAAGATGAATGACAACGAGCTGCGCTTTGTGATCGGCCACGAAATCGCGCACGTGAAGCTGGGCCACAGCAAAAAGGCTTTGCAAACCGCCTATGCCGCCTCTGCGGCACGCGATGCGGCCGCCGCCTCCAGCAACACCGCGCTCGCCGTGCTCAGCCAGTCAGCACTGGGGGATCTGGCCGAAAAGCTGATTCACGCGCAGTTTTCACAAAGCCAGGAAAGCGATGCTGATGCGTACTCGGTTCGCTTCATGCAAAAGCACCAGTACGACACCCAGGCCGCCAGCAGCGCATTGCGCAAACTGCAAGACCTGGGCGGCGGCGAGAACAGCATGTTCTCCAGCCACCCGGCCCCGGGGGAGCGGGCCAAACAGGTGGAATCTCAGCTGAAAGGTTGAGCAGCGCCGGCTCTCACGCTCAGCGCAGCCAGGCCACGGCCGCCGGAAAGCTGACAAAGGCCACCACCGTCGACAGCAGGATGATGCGCGCCACGCGCCCCGTGTCGGCGCCAAAGCGCTCGGTCAGCATGGACACATTGCTGGCGCTGGGCAGGGCCGCCAGCAAGACCACCACGGTCAAGGCGAAGGGGTCCAGCGGCAGGCCGGCGGCCATGGCGGCGCGGCCTGCACACCACACCAGCACCGGGTGCAGCACCAGCTTGTACAACGCGATGCGCGGCACATCGCCCCAGCCTCGGGGGCTGGCGGCCTGGCGCGAGGGCAGCAGTTGCGAACGCGCCAGCACCGCGCCCATGGTGAACAAGGCCACGGGCGAGGCCGCATCGGCCAGCAGTGACACGGTTTTCTGCAGCGGCGCCGGCAGGCTGAAGCCCAGCACCGAGGCCAGCCCACCCAGCAAAATGGACCAGGGCATGGGGTTGGCCACCACCCCGCGCAGGGCATTGCGCAGGGCCTGCGCCACACCATGCTGGCCGGCACCGTCCAGGCGCGACAAGGCAATGCACAGCGAGGAGGTGAAGACCATGTCGGCCACCAGCGTGACGATGGTGGGCCCCACCACCTGGGCCCCCAGCAGGGCCACCAGCAAGGGCACGCCCATGAAGCCGGTGTTGGGAAACGCGGCCACCAGGGCGCCAAAAGCCGTGTCGTTCCAGCCCAGCCGGGTGGCTGCCGGCCCGCGGCGGGTGCTGAGCACGGTCAGCCCCACCAGCGCCAGCGAGCACAGCAGGTAGACCCCAAACAGCGTGGCGTCCAGCATCTGGGCAATCGGGGTGCTGGCGCCGAAGCGGTACAGCATGCAAGGCAGGGCAAAGAACAGCACAAAGCTGTTCAGCCCGCCAATGGCCTCCAGCGGCAGCATGCGCCGGCGCGTCGCCACATAGCCGCACAGGACCAGGGCAAAGAACGGAAAGGTGACTTGCAGAATCGAGAGCACGGCCAAACGCTTTCAGCCGGCAGCCCGGCAGGGGGTGCCGGGCGGACCCCCAACCTCGGCAAACGGCCTATTCTGCCGGCTTTGCGGGCAGGCTCAAGGCTTCAGGGCCAAGGCCTGGGCTTCGGCAGCGCAATCGCGTGCCATGGGCGGGGTGGCCTGGCGCAAGGCGGCCACCTCGGCGGCTGCCCGCTTCCATTGGGCCTGGTAGACCGGATCGGCCTGCAGCCGCGCCACCGCCGCGGCCGCCACCACGCGGCCATTCTCGACATCGCTTTGCCAATGCGCGCCGCAGATCACGCGGCTTTGGCCGAAGGCATAGCCCCGCGCCAGCAGGGCATCGGTGCGCTCCGGCATCAGGCTGGTGAGCACCAGGGCCCAGGCCCAGCCGATGGCCGTGTGGCCCGAGGGGTAAGACCCATCCTTGCGCAGCGCGGGCTCGTCGTCCGGGGTGCAGGTGCCGGTGTTGTTGACCATGAAGGGGCGCTCACGCTGGTAGAACACCTTGGCCTTGTAAGTGCTCAGGCCCGCATCGGCAAAGCTGCGCTGCATCAGCGTGGTCAGGTGAGGGGTGAGCTGGGGGTCGAACTCGAAGCCGGTGGTGCAGGCAAAGGCATTGGCCGAGGCCGGGAACTTCAGATTGGCATCTTGCCGCGCCAGCACGCCGCGCGGCCCCTGGGCCAGGGCGCGGGTGTTTTCAAACGCGGCCTGATCGGCCTGGGCCGCCGCCGAGCCCGGTGCGGGCGGCGCCGGCAGCAGGGCCAGGCTGTCGGGGTATTGCTCGGCCTTCAGGTAACCACGCATCACGCCTGAGCCGGGCCGGGTTTCACCCACCTCGGCCAGGGTGGTGGGCGGCTCGGACGGATCGATGGACGTGCCGGCGTGGCTGCCGCCGCAGCCGCTCAGTAACAGGGGCGAGGCGAGTGCCGCCCCCAGGGCCAGCACGGCCGCGCACCAGCGCGGGGCGAGCCCACGGGGGGCGGGATGGGGGTGAGGGGTGGGCAAGGGCATGGGTGTTGTCTCCGGATCGCAAGCGTTGTGAACGGAGCCGGCCTCAGCAGGCAGGTACCGGCTCCCGGGCCGGCCAGCGCGCCGGCGCCAGCCGGGGCCCCACCAGCGTGCGCTGACCGGTGCCGGTATCATTGCGGGCCCCGCTGGCCTCCCCGCCGCTCATCAGCCTGTCACAGGCGCCGTCCATCTCCCCATGTCTGCTGGTCTGAATTTCGCCCAACTTGAAGCCGTGAACTACCTGCAGGGCCCCTGCCTGGTGTTGGCAGGCGCCGGCTCAGGCAAGACGCGGGTGATCACGATGAAGATCGCGCGCCTGATCGAGGCGGGCATGCCCCCGAAGCGCATCGCGGCCATCACCTTCACCAACAAGGCCGCGGCCGAAATGCGCGAGCGGGCCAAGGGCCTGATCGGACGCAATGCCAAAGACCTGGTGATCTGCACCTTCCATGCGCTGGGCGTGCGCCTGATGCGTGAAGACGGCCAGGCCCTGGGCCTGAAGCCGCAGTTCAGCATCCTGGACGCCGACGACGTGACCGGCATCCTGAAGGACTGCGGCGGCAGCCCCGACATGGCCACGGCGCGCCAGTGGCAATGGACCATCAGTGCCTGGAAGAACCAGGGCATGAACTCGGCCGATGCCCTGGCCCAGGCCGAGAACGACCACGAGCGGGTGATCGCCGAGATCATGGCGCGCTATGAAGAACGCCTGACGGCCTACCAGAGTGTCGACTTCGACGACTTGATCGGCATGCCCTTGAAGCTGTTGCGCGACTTCCCCGAGGTGCGCGAGAAATGGCAGAACACCCTGGGCCACGTGCTGGTGGACGAGTACCAGGACACCAACGCCACCCAGTACGAGGTGCTCAAGGCCCTGGTGGGCGAGCGCGCCCGCTTCACCGCGGTGGGCGACGACGACCAGTCGATCTACGGCTGGCGCGGCGCCACGCTGGACAACCTGCGCAAGCTGCCGATCGATTTTCCGCAGCTGAAGGTGATCAAGCTGGAGCAGAACTACCGCTCCACCTCGGCCATCCTGCGCGCGGCCAACAACGTGATCCAGCCCAACCCCAAGCTGTTCCCGAAAACCCTGTTCTCGGAGCTGGGCGAGGGCGAGCCGGTGCGCGTGGTCGACGCCGACAACGAAGAGCACGAGGCCGAGCGCGCCGTGGCCCGCATCCAGAGCCTGCGCGCCACCTCGCAATGGAAGAACCTGAAGGACTTCGCCATCCTGTACCGCGCCAACCACCAGGCGCGCATGTTCGAGCAGGCGCTGCGCCGGGCGCAGATCCCGTACAAGGTGTCGGGCGGGCAGAGCTTTTTTGACCGGGCCGAAATCAAGGACCTGTGCGCCTGGTTCCGGCTGTGGATCAACAACGACGACAACCCCGCGTTTCTGCGCTCCATCACCACGCCCAAGCGCGGCATCGGCCACACCACGCTGGCCCAGCTGGGGGTGTATGCCGACCAGTACAAGCTGAGCCTGTTCGAGTCGCTGTTCAGCTCGTCGCTGCAGAACGTGCTGCCAGCGCGGGCGTCGGCCGGGTTGCAGGAGTTCGGCCGCTACGTGAACGACCTGGAATACCGGGCCAAGCAGACGCTGGGCGCCGAAGATGCACGCGCCTTCCTCAATGAGTTCCTCAAAGAGATCGGCTACGAGCAGCATCTGTACGACAACGAGGACAGCGAGAAGGCCGCCGCCACACGCTGGACCAACGTGATGGAGTTCTGCGACTGGATGGCGGGGCGCTGCGGTGGCCAGATCGACGACACCGCAGGCGTGACCACCAGCACCGAGAAAAAGAACCTGCTGGAGGTGGCGCAGACGATTGCCCTGCTGTCCACCATCAGCGACCGCGAGCAGGAGCAGGACGTGGTGACGCTGTCCACCCTGCACGCCTCCAAGGGCCTGGAGTGGCCGCATGTGATGCTGGTGGGCGTGAACGAGAACATCCTGCCCTTCAAGATGGACCAGGAGCCCGGCAGCGCCGAGAGCGGAGAAAGCCTGGCGCTGCGCCTGCAGGAAGAGCGCCGCCTGATGTATGTGGGCATCACCCGCGCCCAGCGCACCTTGGCGGTGAGCTGGACGCGCCGGCGCAAGAAGGGCCGCGAGATGGTCGCCGCCCTGCCCAGCCGCTTCATCGCCGAAATGGCGCTGGACCAGAAGACCGTGAAGGAAGACCCGCGCGAGAAGCTCAAGGCCTTGCGCGCCGAGTTTGCCAAGCGGGCGGCGGCCGGCGCCGCCCCCACCTGAACGTCGCCCCCCGAACGCCACGACCTGAACGCCACCACCCGCCCCCGCCCACCGGGCCCGACGCACTGACACTGCCATGCTCCGACCCTTGCGCCTCCTGAAACATGCCCTGCTGCTGGCCGCCCTGAGCGCGGGCCTGCAGGTTCTGGCCGCCGATGCCCAGGCACCCACCCAAGCCACCGCCGCAACGCCCCAGGTGCCCACAGCCCCCCAGGCAGCCCCCTGCCCCCAGCCCGATGAGTTGCAGGCGGCGGACCTGTACGGCCTGTGGCGGGCCGAGTTCGAACCCCAGGCCACCCCGGCCACCGTGCTGCTGGAGCGCCACCCCGATCTGGCCGGCAGCGTGCGGGGCGTGCTGCAGCGCGAGGGCGTGCGGGCCTGGGTCAGCGGCGACGTGGACAATGGCGACTTCACGCTCGAAGAGTCTGCCAACGGGCGCAACATCTCGGCCACCTGGCTGGGCGAGGTCAGCCCCGAGAGCTGCGGACGCGAAATCAAGGGCACATGGACCTCCGAAACACAGCCTCAGAAACCACTGCGCTTTGTGCTGCGCAAGGTGGCCCCATGAAACGACCGACCCTCCCCCTCCGCCGGGCCGCAGCCCGCTGGTCTGCGCTGCTCCTGATGGCCCTGGCTGGCCCGCTGCAGGCCCAGGTCGAGCCGGCCACCCCGGCGCCCAGCACAGCCACCGGCTGGCAAGCCTGCAAGGCCCTGGCCCACGACCCGGCGGCGCGACTGGCCTGCTTTGACGACTGGGCCGAACAACGCACGGCCCCCACCCCCACCGTGGCGGCCAAACCGACCCAGCCGCCCGGCGAGGGCAGCAGCCCGGCCGCGCCGCTGCGCGAGCTCACGGTGTCGCCTGGGGCCCTGGCCAGCCAGCAGCCGAGCACCCGCCCCGTGGACACCACCCTGCCGGCCACGCGCATCATCACCGTGGGCAGCGAGGCCGGTTGCCACGACCCGCAATACTCGGAGCTGTCGCGCTTCTGGGAGCTGGAGGCGGGCAGCGACTGCGGCACCTTTGGCATCCGGGGCTACCGCCCGATCAGCCTGTCGGTGATTGCCTCGGACAGCGTCAACACCCAGCCCAGCTCGCCCAGCGAAGGCCACACCCAGGCCACGGCCACCGACTACCGCCGCACCGAGACCCGGCTGCAGCTGTCGGTGCGCACCAAGATCGCCCAGGGCCTGCTGACCCAAGGCCACCCCACGCTGAAAGACTCGCTGTGGTTCGGCTACACCCAGCAGTCGTACTGGCAGCTGTTCAGCCCCGAGATCTCGCGCCCGTTCCGCACCACCGACCACGAGCCTGAGCTGGTGTACGTGTACCCGACCACCCTGGCCCTGCCCGGCGGCTGGCGCCTGCGCTACAACGGGCTGGGCCTGGTGCACCAGTCCAACGGCCAGAGCCTGCCGCTGTCGCGCAGCTGGAACCGCTATTACTGGATGGCCGGCGCCGAGCTGGACTCGCGCTGGCGCCTGCAGGGTCGGCTGTGGCGGCGCATCTCGGAGAGTGCGACCAACGATGACAACCCCGGCATCAGCAACTACATCGGGCGCGGTGAGTTGTCGCTGGCCTGGAACAAGGACCTGGACAACACCCTGATCGCCACGGCACGGCACTCGCTGGGCTCGCAGGCCCGGGGCTCGGTGCGGCTGGAATGGCTCAAGGCCCTGGGCAACGGCCCGGCCACCGGCGGGCACAGCGGGCTGCGCCTGCACACCCAGCTGTTCAGCGGCTACGGCGACAGCCTGGTCGATTACAACCGGCGCCGCGTGGTGTTCAGCGTGGGCCTGAGCCTGGTGGACTTCTGAGCCAGATCAAGCCGCGATGACCGTCAGGCCCGCGAAGGGCTGACTGGTGTACGCTTGCGCGCCAGCCGGCCCCAGCCCGGGATACCCAATGTGTTTATGGGGTGTTTTTACGGGGTGTTTTACCGGCCTTTTCCAACCATCAAGCGGAAGCGCACCCACCACAATCAGATCAAGAGGACACACCGATGGATCTGCAATACCAACTCAAAGCCGGCAGCTACTATCTGTACGACATGAAGGAGCCGCCCAGCCCGTACACGGGTGAACGGCGCTTTCGACTGAAGACGGACACCGTGGCCATCGCCTTTGACCGCAGCACCGGCGAGCTGCACCAGCACGGCAACCCGACGCGCATCCAGTCGTGGGCCACCGGTGCCCGGCGACGCCTGCGGGCCGCGGGGGCGATCGACATCGCCAACGACATCGTGGTGGTGTCGGGCCCGCTGCCGGTGGAAGAGATCAACAAGTGCCTGGGCATCAGCGGCTATTGCCGCCGCCTGTTCCACCGCCTGCATGCCCTGCCCCACGGCAAGTTCCCCAAGGCCACGCCGCCCCGGCAAGGCCCTTTCAGCCAGGCACAGTCGGCCTACGGCAAAGCCACGGCTGGCAGCCGCAGCACCCACTGAGTTCCCCTGGAAGGTCGGCCTTCAGGTGCCGACGCGCCAGGGCCACGACCTGCCCTGACATCAGGGCTAGCATGCATCTTGCTATGCCTGTGCATGCCCAACACCCCCCTCACGCTCAAGGCTCAGCCAAGCCTCCAGGCCAGCGGTATTGAAGCCCTCCTGGGCCGCCTGACGGCCCCGTTCACGAGGTCGCCATCATGACCCTGGACTTCTCCATCGTCCTGGCGCAATGGCCCCTGCTGCTCAAGGGCCTGGCGCTGACCTGCCTGTTGACCCTGCTCACCGCGCCCCTGGGCGTGGCCCTGGGCGTGCTGTGCGCCTGGCTGCGCGTGCATGGCCCGGCCTGGCTGCGCGCCGGGGTGGCCGCCTATGTGGAGCTGGTGCGCAACACGCCCTTCATCATCCAGCTGTTCTTTGTATTTTTCGGGCTGCCCTCGCTGGGCCTGCGCCTGTCACCCGAAGTGGCCAGCGCCTTGGCCATGGTGCTGAACCTGGGCGCCTACGCCAGCGAGATCGCGCGCGCCGGCATCGAGGCCACGCCCCAGGGGCAGATCGAGGCGGCGCTGAGCCTGGCCATGAACCGCTGGCAGATCTTCACCCGGGTGGTGCTGCCGCCAGCGCTGGCCCGCGTCTGGCCGGCGCTGGTGAGCCAGATGATCATCGTGATGCTGGGCTCTTCGGTGTGCGGACAGATCTCGACCGAGGAGTTCTCGTTTGCCGCCAACCTGATCGCCAGCCGCACCTTCCGCAACTTCGAGGCCTACATCCTGGTCACCCTGGCTTACCTGGCCCTGGCGGTGGCCCTGCGCCGCCTGCTGAACTGGTTCGGGCCGCGTTTCATCTTTGGCCGCTGAGGAGTCGCTGCGATGGTTGAATTTTCTCTGTGGGACATCGCCCGGCACCTGCTGCTGGCCCTGCGCTGGACGGCCGGCCTGTCGCTCATCGCCTTTGTCGGCGGCGGTGCGGTCGGGCTGGCCCTGCTGGTGGCACGCACCGCCCGCTGGCCCGGCGCCCAGCGTGGCGTGGCCCTGTATGTGCAGCTGTTTCAGGGCACCCCGCTGCTGATGCAGCTGTTTCTGACCTACTTCGGCCTGGCCATGCTGGGCGTGGAGACCACACCGCTGACCGCCGCCTCGCTGTGCCTGACCTTGTACGCCAGCGCCTACCTGACCGAGATCTGGCGCGGCTGCGTGGAATCGATCCCGCGCGGGCAGTGGGAGGCCTCGGCCAGCCTGGCCATGAACTTTGGCGAGCAGTTGCGCCATGTGATCCTGCCGCAGGCCGCGCGCATGGCCATCGCGCCCACCGTCGGCTTTCTGGTGCAGGTGATCAAGGGCACGGCCCTGG
>Ga0066460_1000247_pt1 | contig 13429 bp, 14 predicted proteins | sample LakWasMe88_LOW11_2_FD_59570 | JGI IMG/M metagenome (GOLD analysis project Ga0066460, IMG submission 59570) | Freshwater sediment methanotrophic microbial communities from Lake Washington under simulated oxygen tension - Sediment Metagenome 88_LOW11 | ecosystem: Environmental > Aquatic >... | reverse complement strand
GCAGACGACAGGTTGGAGGATCTTTGACGGTTGTTTCTCATAACCTGTTATTTTACCTGATTTGGGCATACAATCATCCAGCAAACCAATCAAAAACAAGGAGTCTGTGATGCTTAAACAATGGCGCTTAACCACGACGCTGGTGGTCGCACTTTTTTCATCGTCTTTCTGCTTCGCTGACGAAGTGGCTATTCAGCAAGACGCCCACGGTGTGGACTATGTCACCGGCGGTATCGGCTCAGAAGAAGTGGACGCCATGGAGTCCTTTAAAAAACAATTCAATCTATATTTTTTGTTTTCGGAAGGAAAAGTTGGGCGCGTGATTGATGACATTAACATCAGCATCACCGACAGCAAAAACCAGGCCGTGTTTGCATTGGAGCACGCCGCGCCCAGACTGCTATTAAATCTGCCGTCAGGCAAATACCAGGCCGTCGCCAGTTATCTCGGTAGCGAACAACGTTACCGTTTTACTCATGATGCAAAAAAACACCAGCGCATTATTCTCAACTGGAAAAACAAGATTGATGAAGACACGGTAGAACCACTGACTGACGATGCTGCAGAGTCTGAAGCACCTGTCACTGAAACACCGTAAAAAAACGCTTTAAACGCGGATGAACGCCGATGAGTAAAAGTGCAATTTCAAGGTTTTATCGGCGTGTATCTGCGTTTATCGGCGGTAATCAATTAAGATTTCTATAACTCTCAAGCCCAAGCAGCCATAAACTGCTGCCAGTGCTCGCCGTCGTAGCCAGATAGCGTCTCGCGCACTAACTGGATTTCAGCGGCATAGTTAGCCTCATTCAAGTGCCCGCGCATTTTGAGAAAGCGCAAATAGACCAAATGCGTGTTGGCAACATCGGTTTCGCAGTAGTCACGGATCGCTTTCACTTCACCGTTCAGATACGCCTGCCACACTTTACTGCCATCCATGCCCAGTTTGCCGGGGAATCCGCATAGCTGCGCCATTTGATCCAGCGGCGCATTGGCGCGGCCGCTATACATGGCCAGCACGTCCATCAAATCCAGATGACGCATATGGTAACGGCTGATGTAGTTGTTCCATTTGAAGTCTTTATCGTCTTCACCCAGGTCCCAGTAACGGGGGGCGGCAATGCCATGCACCATGGCCCGATAATGCAGCACTGGCAAGTCAAAACCGCCGCCATTCCAGCTCACCAGGTTGGGCGTGTATTTTTCGATGCCGTCAAAAAAGCGCTGAATCATTTCTGCTTCACTGGCCTGCTCGTCGCCCAAGGTCCAGACGCGAAACTGATTACCCTCGCGTAGCGCGCAAGAAATCGCACAGACGCGTTGTAAATGATGTGGCAAAAAATCGGTGCCATTTTGCTGGCGGCGTTGGTGAAAAGCGATATTCGCCACGTCTGCATCGCTCAAACTGGCGGGCAGATCCTGTAACTGTCGAATGCCGTCCACATCTGGAATAGTTTCAATATCAAACACCAAACTTAGCATGCCCACTACCCGTAAAAAAATGATTTTTTTAAAATAGCACAGCATGCCTGCTGACACCAGAACCGCTTGCGCCAAGCAGCGCGCTGTCCAAAAAATCGAGGATTTGTATCATTTGATACAAACCACGGCCATTTGTATCAAATGATACATTTAAATAACTGATTTATAAGGAATTTTTGTGTTTTTTCTGTCAATCAAAAAACAAGATTCCACTTTAATCTGACCTTGTTCAGTCAACACGATGCCTGGCCTGTGCGCCTGTGTATCAGCCCTGGACCTTTACAATTTACGGAGTACATCATGACATCTATCAGTTCACTTAGCAGTAGCAGTGCTGTTCAATCATTTTCGCAGGTCGGCCAACGCAACGGCATGCAACCTCCGCCGCCACCGCCAGATGGCGAGGGTCAGGGCAAGGATGGTGGCGGTTTGCTGGGTGCCATTGACTCGGCATTGAAAAGTGCGGGCATTGAAGGCGGCCTGGAATCTATTTTTGGGCAATCTGCGTCCAGCAGCACAGACAGCACGGATTCAACCACGACCAGCGATAGCAGTACCGATGCGGCCAATGCACTGAATAGCTTTTTACAAAATCTGATCAGCGCCTTGCAATCACAAGGCACGACAGACACTAGCAGCTCAGAGAGTAGCGACAGTGAAACAGCGGCGAGCACCATGCAAGGCATGCCGCCACCGCCACCTTATGGCGGCCATGGCATGGAATCTAAACTGCAAAGCCTGATTGCTTCTTTGAGCAACGACAGTACCAGCGATAGCACGACATCGGATACTGGCTCGGACAGCACCTCCAGTGACCTGCAAAGCAGTTTTCAGTCACTGGTCAGCGCATTGGGTGGCAGCAGCGACAATGCCAGTCTGAGTGGATTCCTGCAAGCGTTATCCGGCAGCATGCAGCACCGCGGCCCCGCAGGCAATGTGGTCAGCACCACCGCCTAAGGTTAACCTCCACGCTAGATACAAGACTGAAAAGCAACTACCGCTTTAAACAGTGGTAGTTGCCATATTCTGCGCGCTAATCAGGCAAATTCCAGCTGCATAATATCTGTGTTGGTATCTTCTTGCAGCCACTCAGCAGGCGCTTTATGCAACCGGATAGGCGTGTTCATCTCTTCGCCGTCAAAGGTCAAAATGGCATAGCTAATGTCTTGTGGCGCTTCAATCGGCGTGAACTTGGCAAACCCGAAATCGGCATTACGCATCACTTGCCAGGCACCTGAGGGTTCGGCGTATTCTGCTTTGGAAAAGTAATGGGCGATTTGCCTGTCAGTGGCCGCCTTGAGGGCGCAATCATTCTCGCGCGACATCACAGACCAGCGATAATCCAGGCCATCGGCAATTGGCTGCAATTGCATCAAATACCAATGCACGTTTTCACGCGCCAGCTGTATCAACGATCGCACGCGGCCCGTATGGTGATTAAGGATGTAATAAATCCCCAAGTCCTGTTGATGAATACTTTCACCCAATCGAGGTAGAACGAAAAGATTAGTTGCCACAACGCACTCCTTCCATCTGAACATGCACTTAGATTGTATGCAATGAACATGCCTGAAACTGAAAGCCGATACTTTTACTACGCTGTTTATCGAATTGCCGTTGTGGGCAGTCGTCATGCCTGTGACGCCACACAACCAGCTTGAGCCTAACCCTCATTTGCCAAGCTGTTGTTTTACCTGCTTATTTACGCAACCACTGCCCATCACGCTGCACAAACCAGCCAGGTTGTGCCTTATCGATCCAGCGTATCGCAAACGTGCGCTGTATCTCGCCCTCCCACTCAGGGTGACCATTTGCGGCAGCAATTCCACGATATAAGTTGGTGCGATCTGCATTTTCGTCTTTTACCAGCGCAGTTAACGCACTACGTTGAGACAGTGGCACCAAACCGGGCTCTTTGACGGCGACAAAGCCATCGGCGGTGAGCCCGACGGCACCGGACTGAAAGTACGGTAACAATTGTACATGGCGGCTTTGCATACTGGCTTTGACGGCGGCAACCGCAGGCGTATTCACATCCAGGTCAGCGGCAGCCTGCGCAGATAATGTCAGCGCGGTGCTGAGAAAAGCACCGCACAGCAGCGCTTTGACAACCGCATAGGCATGCCGTAAACCTAATGTTAGCCAGCCTAAGCAGCGAGAAACGGGTTGCATGCTCGTGATCATGGTTTAGGCTCCTGATTAGCTGGCGGGGTCGTGGCAGGCACGGTGGGCTGATCTGCTGGCAGATGCTGGCCTGCTGGCACCTGCCAGATTTCGTCTATGACTTTATCCGCGGCTTTTTCTGCGGCAGCGGCCGGAAAGTAGATATTAATCGTCACACAAGCACTGAGGCCTGTGGCCGCCAGCAACATGCCAGCGGTGCGCATACCGCGCAATCCGGCAACTTTTTTGATCAACGTCAGGTTCAATCTGGTTCCTTTCTGACAAGCGATGGGCGGTTTGTGTTCATTCACGCCTAATCGATAATGATTTTACTATTGCTATCGGTCACACGCTGCATGCGCCCCAAGACATCTTTCCAACTGACATATTGCGTGTAACCATTCACATTAACCGAAGGCGCGCCCTTGCCTTTAACAATCACAAATCCTTCTGGCAATGGCTCAACGCCGCCCATTTTGCAAATATCGCCGCGCAACTCACAACTCAGGCCTATTTTTTCATAGCCAAACTCTTTAAAGAAGCGCAAAAAAGTACGTTGTAACGCCGCCGCCGTCCCCTCACCGCCCAAGGCGGTAATATTTTCGACAGCGCGCTGCGATATTTTCTTTTCAAACGGGCCGTCTGCGGTTCGCACCGAGGCATCCATAGACACGGGCTTCCAGTTTTGCAGGCGCAGATGCTTGATATCACCCTCCAGCTTGCCACTGATCGAGCCAAAATTAAACGTGCGCGTGATTTCACCCAGGTCAATCTCCCGCATGGTGAAATTGGCGTGTAATTTGGGCACTGCGCCCAACGGGTCATCAATGTCCAGGTCAGACATGCCAACCATGCCATTAAACAGTTTAAATTGCATGTCGCCCATCATCCGCAGCTCATGGTTAGCATAAGTCACCAGTGGAATCGTGCCCGAAATCTGGCCACGCATGGTCGGCCAACCCAGCGCCTGACTAAAACTGGTCATGCTGATCGGCTGCAAATCCATTTTGACATGCCAGACCATGCTCTGATTAATCCAGGCTGCGGAAACATCCTGAACATCCAAGCCGCCATCCAAAATCGGCAATTGCAACCGAGGTGCCGTAATTGAAAAACGATTCACCTCCGCCTGCCAGCGGGTTGCGCCCAAGGGGATTTTTAGAATATGGCCGGACTGGTAGCCCATGGCAATCTGTCTGGGATGATCGTAATCCCATGGAATATCGGCATTAAAATGACTAAAACCAAACTTACCCAACTGGTCTTCCACGCTGGCATCGGTGATATTCAGGTGAAACTTGAGCGGCTGCAAGCCTTTGGCTTCAAACGACCAATCGGCCTTGCCGGAGACATTTAAATGACCAAACGCCGAGTGCGGAATCAGTGGCTGGATAAATGCCTGATAGACGCCATTAAAATCAACCTCTTTGGCGTCGACCTTTAAAAACTCAAATTGTTTGTTGATCAGGTGGATGCGGCTTTGGCTATGCAAGGTGCCCACGCCCTGCAAGGCGAGTGTTGCCTGCTCAATATCAATATATGGCTCACGGTAAAAGCCACGAATCTCAAACCGTTTGCTACCCTCAGCAAAATAAAACGGTTGCCAGAACAGCTCACCCTGTTGCCATTGAAACACGCCTTGCCAACGCCAGCCACCGTCTTGTTCGTGCGCAGACAGATTCACCTTACCCGTGAGTTTATCGCCTGCATGCAAGCCCGCTGCGTCACTAAACTTAGCCTCATGCACTGCCAACTCAATATCCACGCCTTTGGCGGCCGGGCCTGATTTATCCTGTTCTTTCCAGGTCGGGGTGAGCCGCACATTAAACGGCACATGCGAGCGCACATCGTAATACAGCCCATCTTCGCAGCGCCAGGTTTGCGCTGCTGCCTGCGCAGGCACCAGGCAGTTCAAATGAAAGGTGCCCCACACTTCGTCCTGCAATGCTTTGACTTCTGCATCAAAAGACAGCGTGGGCTGCCGGATTTGTGACTGCTGGGTGTGGGCACCATGATCGAGAAAACCATAGTCGAGAAATATTTTAGGATGGCGCACCTGGTAAGGTGGCATTTGTAGCTGTTCGGACGTAATCAGCGCCGTTGGCCGGGCGCTGATATCCAGCAGAATATTGGGTTGATCTAATTTGGCATCGCCGACTTGCAGGCGCTCGGCATAGACTTTTACCTGCTGTTTGCTATGTAAATTGACCACGGCATGCGGTTTATCCAGTTGAAAAATATCACTGAAGACACTGTCTGCGCTGAGGCTGATCTCGGTCATGGCGCACACCTGCGCTGACCAACACAACAGTATCAGCCCGCCAACGCGCATCAGTCTGGAAACACCCCGGTGGATAAGTAACGGTCACCACGGTCGCAAATAATCGCCACAATCAATGCATCATTGACTTCTTTAGATAATTGCAACGCCGTATATAAAGCACCGCCGCTGGAAACACCCGCAAAAATACCTTCTGTGCTGGCCAGTTGCCGCGTGGTATCTTCAGCATTTTTCTGGCTGACATAGCGCAATGCATCAACCCGCTTGGCATCATAAATCGATGGCATATAGGCCTCTGGCCATTTACGTATGCCTGGAATCTGCGCGCCCTCTTCTGGTTGCACGCCAATAATCTGCACCTGAGGATTTTGCTCCTTGAGATAACGCGAGGTGCCCATAATGGTGCCGGTTGTGCCCATGCTAGAAACAAAGTGCGTGACTTTACCGGCGGTATCGCGCCAAATCTCCGGCCCAGTGCCTTCATAATGGGCCAAAGGATTATCGGTATTGCCAAACTGGTCAAGCACGATGCCTTTACCTTCTGCTTGCAGTTTTAACGCCACATCACGCGCCAGTTCCATACTGCCCTCTTTAGATGTCAGTACCAGCTCTGCGCCATAGGCTTTCATGCTTTGGCGACGCTCGATAGATTGATTTTCCGGCATCACCAACACCATTTTATAACCACGCATGGCAGCGACCATGGCCAGCGCAATACCGGTATTCCCGCTGGTCGCTTCAATCAGCGTATCGCCGGGTTTGATTTGTCCACGGGCTTCTGCACGTAAAATCATGCTGTAAGCAGGCCGGTCTTTGACCGAACCCGCCGGGTTATTGCCTTCAAGCTTGAGCAAAATAGTATTGCTCGGATTGGGGTTCATGCGTTGCAAAGCGACCAGTGGCGTATTGCCAACAAAGTCATCCAAAGTTTTGTATGGTTTCATAACAGACCGATGTGTGTTGTTTTCCAGGTAGAACAAGGCCAAACGCCCAAAATATTCAGAATTTAATCGATTAAAATGAATACATGCAATGCTTAATATATGTAAAATTCCAATATCGTGACTGATTTAGCTGGTGAAGTACTGATTTTACATAAACTGCCTGCATCAAAAAAAATAATTACCAAGGAAACCGGATGTTGAAGAAGTGGATTAGCCAAGCGCTTGCTGTCGTGTTGCGTCCGATCAAGCTTTTTCCAGAGCTCAGCGAAGCCGATAACGTACGTTACAAGGTTATTTTTCTAAATAATGTCTTTGCGTTCTCAGGCTTTGTATCGCTGTCTATGGGCATTATCCGCTGGAACCTTCAACCCTTCATCGGCATGGTTGACCTGATCTCCGCCTTTATCGCCTTTGTTTTACTGTGGGTACTCTATCGTTACCAGAAAAATATTGAATTAATTGCCAGCATCGCTTTGTGGCTGTGCTTTATACAGTTTTTAACCGTGTTTTTCGTCGGCATGGGCACCACCACGCGCAGCGCACTGTTACTGCTGATACTGGCCGCCGCGTTTTACCTCAAGGGCCGCGTGACGGGATACTACATGCTGGCTATCTTGCTGGTATTGGTCATCAGCAATCATGCGATGGGCATTTTTCCTTCAGAATATAGCACCATGGATATTATCAGCCTGTGCCTTTACCTGCTGGCGCAGTTTTTTATTATCCGCAATTACGAATGCTTGCGTGAATCACAAACCAGCCATTTAAAAGCCCTCAATACAGACCTCGAGGCACTGGTCAAACAACGCACTGAACAACTGGCTGCCGCCAATACTGCCCTGGAAATCGAAAAAGAAAACCTGAAAACGTTGTCCAGCACCGATCATTTAACTGGCCTGAGCAACCGCCATCATTTTGAAACTGTGTTTGCCGAACATACGCCAGCGATCACACGCAGAAAAATATCTGATGCATTAATTTTGATAGACATCGACCATTTCAAAAAAATCAATGATACCCACGGTCATGTATTAGGCGATGTGGTCATCAAGTCTGTGGCTAGCTGCATTAAAAAATACAGCCGCATCTCGGACATTACTGTGCGCTGGGGCGGCGATGAGCTGATTATTTATGCACCGCGCACAACGCTTAAACAAGCTACACAGCTAGCAGAAAAAGTGCGCCATCAAATAAACGCCATGCACGTGGCTGGCGTCGGCAACATCACCATCAGCGCGGGCGTCGCTGTGTTGCATCCTGGCGATAATTTGTCACTGCTATTACAACGCGCAGACCAGGCACTGTATCAAGCCAAACAGGCTGGCCGTAATAGCGTGTATGCTGCCGCGCTAGACTAAGCCACCACAATTAGATACCTTTACACCCATTTTTAATTATTCGTCTCACGCCTCATGCCTAGATGTTCTGCCGCTGCGTTTTTCCTTGCTTGCCTGCAATTACTATTAATCACCCCCATCGCCCATGCTGAGCAGTGGCAAACCGTGGCAGGACGCGAAAAGTTTCTTACCGTTGCGGTCGACCTTGACTCATTGCAAGTCGGCCAACATGAGGACATGGTTTTTTTTAAACTGAGAGCAGATGACCACGACGACACCATCGCCACCCGATATGTGCAAGCTTCTTGCAGTGAGTTTTCCTTAGAGGTAGAACGCGAAACCGTGTTTCATCAGGCCAGCCAGACCTCAGAAAGTATGGACTGGAAAAATAATCACGCCCTCGCCAGCCACCCAGCGTTTGCCCAGGCCAGATTATCATTCTGGGGTGTCACACAGGCTTACGGGCAAGCCATTTCGTTGGCCTGTCGACGCGTTGGCAACCGTGCGCCAGAACGACTGCACACCTTGCAAGCCGAAAACTGCGCAGCAAACAACCCTTTACGCAAAGTCGCCTGCGCCAGCCACGCCAGCTGGCGAGCCAATTACAAGCTGTATTTTTCACGCTCGCATGACGTCATTCATAACTGCGGGATTTCAGAGGAGCGTATGACCAAGCAAGCCGCCTGGCTGATCAAGAGCGTGATGCGTTGCCAAACTGAAAGCTGCGGTAACGAGATTCTCGAAGACTGGATCCACAAGCGCGGGCAAGACATCGCCAATGTGATTCATATGCAAAAAAATACCTGGCAGGCGGCATCGCAATCAGCCCCACTGTGCCAATCTCTCAACCAGGCCGATCAGGCAATCGCCAGCATGCAAACGGAAGAGATTTACGCCAAAGCCAAATACCTAGGTTGTTTAAAACGTGAAACCGCTAAACTGCGCGCTGCCAACATACCAGCCGAGTCGCTCTCACAACAGGCAGAGCAATTATGTGATGCGCCTTTCAAAGAGTGGCATGAAGTGATTTCTAAACAGTCAGCCAAGTCAGACATTGCCAATTAATAACAGTCTTAGTCTTAAAGTTCAACCATCATGGCATACACCCTAGAAAACAGATTAGTGATAGGCGTCGCATCAAGCGCGATGTTTGATTTATCTGACTCTGACGAAATATTCAAACGAGACGGTGAAGCACTCTACCGTAAGTTTCAAGAGAGCAATCTCAACAACCCCTTGCCCAAAGGCATTGCTTTTTCATTCATCAAACGGCTGCTCTCTCTTAATGATTTGAGCGCCCGCCCAGATGACCCGCTGGTTGAAGTGATTTTGCTGTCAAAAAATGACCCGGATACCGGCCTTAGGGTCATGAAGTCCATAGAGCATTACAACATCGGCATGACCAGAGCCATCTTTATGCAAGGCCAAGCGCCTTACAAATTTATTCCTGCGCTCAACATATCGCTGTTTCTGTCAGGGAACAAAGAGGATGTCGATTCTGCCATTCGCCTGAATCTGCCTGCTGGTCATGTGATGAATTCAGCACTGATTGATGACGAAGAGGATGCTGCATTACGCATTGCCTTCGACTTTGATGGTGTGCTGGTCGATGATGAGTCTGAAACCGTTTTTCAGGCCAGAAAAGACGTGAATGAATTCAAAGCGCACGAAGCCATGAATGTCATGCAGCCCCATAACCCCGGCCCATTGCAACAGCTACTTGTGCGTATTTCCTCTATTCAATCCGCCGAAGAAGAGAAGAAAAAAATAGATCCTGGTTACAAAAATCGCTTAAGAGTTTCGATTGTCACCGCGCGTGATGCACCAGCCCATGAACGCGCCATGAACACACTCAAAAGTTGGGGCGTGATGGCGAATGACGCGTTCTTTTTAGGCGGCATTGAAAAAAGCAAAGTCCTTGCGGTATTAAGACCGCATATTTTCTTCGATGATCAATCTGGGCATTTAAAAACAGCCTCTGAAGTGGTGCCTTCAGTCCACATTCCTTTTGGCGTGACGAATCAAAAAGCAACCGAATCAGGCTGATCTCATTAGATTAAGTATTAAGCTCGCGCGCGAAACAGGAAGACGGCATACGCGCCGAACAATACAAAGCTGATCAAACCCAGCTGCGGCAAAGTCAGGCCGAGAAAGGTCCAGTCGATGGCAGCGCAATCGCCACTGCCACGAAACACCAGTGTCAGTGCTTTTTTCAGCGGGAAATTTTCAAACATATAGTCAAAGCCAACGCCGCAGTCAGCAATGATTTCGTCTTTGTGTGCTTGTAACCACCAGTGACGAATCGCCACGCCCGCGCCACCGACTGCAGTGAGTACTTCTAGCAGCGCTAACCCAGCATGCAACCATGATTTGGGAGACACAAAAGCGTGCACGAGAAACAGGATACCCAGGCCCATAAAGACCATACGCTGCGAAATACACAGCGGGCAAGGCTCTAGGTGGTTTTGTACTTGAATAAATAGCGCCAGCGCCACGATGCCGAAACCGGCCAAGAACCCGAGCACGTAGCCACCACGACCTTTAAACCACTGACACATTTCAAACTCCTGCGCGTTAAACGAAGTTGAAATTGTAATAGATAACGCGCGTATGATGCAGCCACAGCGTACATCGTTCCCTGACTTTAATTCATCTCTCAAGAAGCAGCCTGCGCACTAACTGCCTGTTGCATGGCAGACTTTTGTTTGACTTCATGGTGTTTCTTTTTGTAATAACGGCTGATGCGTTTCACATAGTCACGGGTTTCGGGGTAAGGCGGAATCCCCTGATGCCTCAGCACGGCATGTTCACCGGCATTATAAGCAGCGGCGACCAGCTCCACATCGCCCTTAAAATAGGCAATTAGCCAGCGCAAATAAGACAAGCCACCCTTGATGTTTTGCTCAGGATCGTAGGCATCTACGACGTGAAACCTGGCTTGAGTATCCGGCAATAACTGCATCAGGCCCTGTGCGTTTTTGCGTGAAGTAGCTTTGGGATTAAAACCTGATTCGACTGCAATCACAGCCATGGCAAAGTCCACATCGACGCCGTACACCGGCGCATGCTTTTTCACCAATTGATAAATCGGGCCGCGCTTGCGAAACAAGACTTCTGCCGCAGAATTACCTTGTTTAAGCATACAGGCTGGCAACACAGCCAACTCAGTATTCCCCGGCTCACTATCCAGCCAAGCCCTGGCATCGCGGTGGCCCTGGATGGCGGCCAAACTGAAAAAACGGGCGGCAATATCATGATTCACGGCCACCCCTTTGCCCGTACTGTAAAACCAGCCCATGGCAAACAAGGCATCGGGGTCACGCGACTCACCCGCCAACGCACAATAATGCGCATGTGCCTGCTCGTAGCTGGTGAGGCCCAATGCATTCTTAGTGCCGGCGGCGAGGCTGACCTGTAATTTGATAAATTGTTTATACGCCTCATTTTTAACGGCAGACTGCTCGCGACTATAGCCATAGACGGGCTCGCCGCCCTCAGGCAAGTTTGATGTTGTAGCCGATGGCGGTGTTTCACTCGGTAAGGGCTCAAGCACTTCATCGGCTTGTGACACCGGCGATAAAAGGGCCGCGCAGGCGGCGACTGCGCAAAAAGCAAGCCACAAGCTTACGCGACGCATTCGAGCGTATAAGAGCATTGATTGCATTTGGATAACAATATTTTCAAGTATTATTTTATGTAATGACTCAATTAATCACACAAAGTGCCAGGCCGCGTGTAAATAGGGCCAAAAAAGATGTCTTCCGGTGCCAAAACGCACAGGATTTCATACAAAAGGCGTAGCCAACTAGCAATCCACTGTTGGATAATGCCAGGCTATGACACAGCTGTTATCGACGCCTTTTAAACAAATCTTGAATGTCAGCGACCTGACGCGCCTGACGAAAGAACTGCTGGAAACCAGTTTTCCGTTGTTCTGGATCAGCGGCGAAATTTCCAATTTCACGCGTGCCGCCAGCGGTCACTGGTATTTTTCGCTCAAGGATGACCGTGCCCAGGTGCGCTGCGTGATGTTTAAAGGCCGTAATAGTCTGATGGGCAGCATGCCGCGCGAAGGCGATCTGATCGAAGCGCGGGCGACGGTCACCCTATATGAGGCGCGCGGCGACTTTCAGCTGACGATTGAGTTTATGCAGCCAGCGGGCATGGGCAGGCTATATGAAGCCTTTGAGCAACTCAAACAGCGTCTGCAAGCCGAAGGCCTGTTTGACCTCTCGCGCAAGCAAACCATTCCAGCCAGCCCACAACGCATCGGCGTGGTGACCTCGCCCGATGCAGCCGCCTTGCGTGATGTGCTGACCGCGATCCGCAGGCGCTACCCAGGCATGGGCGTCATCATTTACCCAACCCCTGTACAAGGCAAAGGCGCAGCCGCGCTGATTGCGCAAGCCATCCAACTGGCTGACCAGCGCCAGGAAGTTGATACGTTATTGATTTGCCGCGGTGGCGGCAGTATTGAGGATTTATGGTCTTTTAACGAAGAAGTCGTCGCACGCGCCATGGCGGCGTGCCGTTTGCCAACCATCAGCGGCGTCGGCCACGAAACTGACTTTACGATTGCCGACTTTGTGGCAGACTTGCGCGCCGCCACGCCAACGGCTGCGGCAGAACTGGCTTGCCCGGATCAATCACAACTACGCCAACAAGTGGCGCAATCGCAACAACGCCTGATACGCGCCATGCAATCGCTGCTGCGCCAGCACGCGCAAACACTGGATTATTTGTCGCGGCGTTTGATCTCGCCAGCACAACAGCTGCAACAACAAAAACAGGCGCTACAACAATGGCAACATCGCCTCAGCTTGGCCATGCAGCAGTATTTGCAAGGCCGCCGCCGTCGGCTGGAATATCTGACTAACAGCCTGCAACAACTTAACCCACACCAGGTACTGGCACGCGGATATGCGATTGTGCAACAACAGAATGGCCGCGCCGTGACCGACGCTCGCCAACTGACCATTGGTGAACACTTGAAACTGACACTGCATCAAGGCGAGGCGCAGGTCATCGTTGCAAAAAACCGGCCTGCCGATCAGTAAGCTATTCATGCAATCCCCAACAAAGGTGCGACGCGTTCAGATTATTTCTGTCCAACTCGGTTATTTGCGTCAAAGTCGTTGGTGAAGTTTTAGAATTAACCGATAATAATTGCTTGTCTTCAGCTGTTCACACAATGGACCATACAAAAAATCAGCAAACGGCGCTCC
>Ga0066460_1000229_pt1 | contig 13868 bp, 13 predicted proteins | sample LakWasMe88_LOW11_2_FD_59570 | JGI IMG/M metagenome (GOLD analysis project Ga0066460, IMG submission 59570) | Freshwater sediment methanotrophic microbial communities from Lake Washington under simulated oxygen tension - Sediment Metagenome 88_LOW11 | ecosystem: Environmental > Aquatic >... | reverse complement strand
CTCGAGGTGGCGGGTCAACGTGTGCTCACCGGCCTCGTTGATCAGGTCTTTGATGCTGGCCAGTGCGTTGGGTGCGCGCGCGTTGAGGCGTTCTGCCCATTGCAGGGCATCCTGGAGCGCCTGCCCGGGTTCGCTGACATGGTTCACCAGACCATGCTGCTGAAGTGCGCTGGCTGAGATGCGGTTGCCGAACATCAGCAACTCCGTGACGAGCTGCCGTGGCAAGGCCCGCGCCAGGCTCCAGCTGCCGCCACCGTCTGGCGAGAGGGCGATGTTGCTGTAGGCCATCACAAACTGGGCATCGCGTGCGGCCAGCACGAAATCGCAGGCCAGCGCCAGTGAAAAGCCGGCGCCCGCGGCAGCTCCTTCGACGGCTGCCAGCACCGGCTTGGGGAACAGTCGAATCGCCTCGATCCAGGTGTGCAGCCCTTCGATGCTTTCGGCCTGCACGGCTGGCGGCTGTTGTCGGTTGGCCTGCAGCCGCTGCAGATTGCCGCCAGCGCAGAACCAGGGGCCCGCCCCTGTGATGACCACCGAACGCACATCCGGGCTGCGCTCAGCCACATTGAGGGCTTCGACACCGGCCGCATAGATCTCGGGCCCGAGCGCGTTGCGGAACTCGGGGTTGTGCAGGGTCAGGATCAGGGTCTGACCCTGGCTGGTGCTTTGCAGTTCGGCAGGCATGGTTCTGTGGTGTGGTGAAGCGCGTTGGCTCAGGACTCGACGTGGCTCAGGCTCAGGCCGATGGCGCCGCGGCGGCGCAGCCAGGGGCTGGGGCGGTAGCGCTGGTCGCCGTACACGGTCTGCATGTTGAACAGCACCTCCAGCACATTGGTGGGGCCGTAGCGGTCTCCCATGGCGAGCGGGCCCATGGGGTAGCCCAGGCCCAGGGTGACTGCCAGCTCCAGATCGCGTGGGCTGCAGATGCCTTGCTGGCAGATGTCGGTGGCGATGTTGATGATGGTGGCCACCACCCGCTGGGTGACGAAGCCGCCACTGTCGCGGATCACGCTCACGGCCTTGCCGTCACGCGCAAACAACGCATGGGCGGCGTCGCGCATGTCGGCGCGGGTGGCCGGGTTGGTGGCCAGCACACGCCGCTTGGTGCTGGCGTCGTCAACCAGCATGTCGATACCCACGGTGCGGCTGGGGTCCAGCCGCTCGACCACGGCCACCGTGGTCACGTCGAAGCCCAGTGGGGCGACCAGGGTGAGCGCATGCGGTGACGGTGATGTGCCTGTTTCGATGCTGGCGCCCAAGTCTTTCAGCAGTTGGTACAGCTCGGCCCGGCGTGCGGCGCGGCTGGAAACCCACACCGGCGGCATCTCGTGAACCTGGGGCACCGGGGGCTCGGGTGGCCACTGGGCTTGCTGGCCCTCGTAGCGGTAGAAGCCCTGGCCGGTCTTGCGGCCCAGCATGCCGCCAGCCAATCGCTGTGCGGTGATGACGCTGGGTCGATAACGGGCCTCTTCGTAGTACTGCTTGTAGATCGACTCCATCACCGGGTGTGACACGTCCAGTGCGGTCAGGTCCAGCAACTCGAACGGGCCCAGCTTGAAGCCCACCTGGTCTTTCAGGATGCGGTCGATGGTGGCGAAGTCGGCCACGCCCTCCGACACGATGCGCAAGGCTTCGGTGCCGTAGCCCCGGCCGGCGTGGTTGACGATGAAGCCGGGGGTATCCTGGGCAGCGACCGGCGTGTGACCCATCTGGCGGGCGTAGTCGCTGAGCGCCGAGCAGGTTTGCGGTGTGGTGGCCAGGCCGGCAATGACCTCAACCACCTTCATCAACGGAACCGGGTTGAAGAAATGGTAGCCGGCCACTCGGCCTGGGTGGGCGCAGGCGGCGGCAATGGCTGTGATCGAGAGGGACGAGGTGTTGCTGGCCAACACGCATTCGGCATCGACCACGGCCTCCAGATCGCGCAACAGGGCGCGTTTGGCGTCGAGGTTCTCGACAATGGCTTCGATGACCAGTTGGCAACTGGCCAATTCCGTCAGGCTTTCTGCAACGTGCAACTGACTTTGATATCGCTGCAGTTGTTCCGGGCTGATTCGACCCTTGGCTGACAATTTTTCCCACTGAGTGCCAATTTCTTCACGCGCCGATTGAGCGGCTCCGTGCTTGGCATCGAACAAATACACCTGACTGCCGGCCTGTGCAGCAATCTGTGCAATGCCTCGCCCCATGGCGCCACTGCCCACGATTGCAACGCTTTGGTAAATAATTTTCATGATTGAATTATCCCTTGCTTGGGGATTGGAAGCCTTGTGCCAGAATCTGCGATAAAGCAAACACGAAATTGTGAAAATACGTAAGATTTTCGTCGGGCTGCCTCTGTTGGCGCTGGCTGGTAGCAGTTTTGCTCTCAGTCTTGGTAGCGTGCGCGGCAACGCAGTACTGGGGCAGGCGCTTTCGCTGGCCTTTGAATTGAAACTCGAGTCTGGCGAGGACGTGGATGCGGGTTGTCTGCGTGTTCAACTGGCCCAGGGTGACACCCGCATTGATGGCTCTCGCGTAACCTTGGCGATTTCCGGCAGTGCTGGCGACCGTGTGGTGCGCCTTCGATCCAATGCCCCCGTTGATGAGCCCGTGGTCACGGTGACCTTGACGGCAAGCTGTGATCAGCAGGTCACCCGTCGCTATGTCTTGCTGACCGAACTTCCGCAGGACCCGCGCGCCGCGGCGTCGGCTGGGGCTGCGCCCGCCATAGCCCCAGCATCTTCGGTGCGGATGCCCAAGGTTCCCGAGGCGGTCGCAATACCTGCCCAGATGACGTCGAGCGACGCGCGTGGCCCGCGCGACGCTTCGTCCGACAGGGGAGTGGACCGGGCCCTGCGAGCATCGCGCCATGAGACCTCCAAAGACGCCCCTGCAAAGAAGTCTGCGCTGCCTCAAGTGGCCAAGGCTCGACTCAAATTGGATTCTCCCGTGGACTCGGTTGAGCGCGTCTTCGGTTTGAAGTCTTCGCCCATGCTCAGTGTGGTGCCGCAAGAGGGGTCATCGCCGCAGCGAGCGCAGGCCTTGGCTGCGTGGGCATCGCTGAATCGATCGTTGGAGCAGATCCTTGCGGATACAGATGATCGTGCACGATTGGTGGCCGAGAACAAACGTCTCAAATCTGTTGATAGGCAGGCCCAGGCCCAACTGAATGAGTTGAAGAGCCGTTTGGCTGAGGCCGAGGATGAGCGCTATGCCAACCCCGTGGTGTATGGGCTGGGTGGGTTGTTGCTTCTGCTGCTGGCATTGGGGACCTATGCCGGCTTGCGCATAAAGCGCGGCGCCGGGGTGCAACCGACAGGGGTTGTGGTCGCCAAGACTGCTCGAAAGGGCAAAGCCCCTTGGTGGCAGGCAGGGCTCAAGCCGAATCAGGACGCAGAGGCAGGCGCATCGGTGCTGCCTGAGCCGGCGCTTGCTGTGTCAGCGCATGCCCCAGCATCCGGGGCGACCAGATCGGTCGAGGCTGAGGTTGCCAAGCCGGCGTTCCTCTCGTCGATGTCGGGCGTGCATGTCGATTTGGACTTGAGCGAATCGGCTTTCCAGCGGTTGGAGAGCATGGGCAAGGCAACACCAATATCACCGACGGATTTCTTGAAGTCGGAGTTGCATCCCGCCAGCTCCGCCGATTTGGCGGGTGTTCCATTGCCTGGGGGCGGTTCCAAGCCGCCTTTGGATCTGTTCGATGTGCAGCAGCACGCAGAATTTTTTGTCTCGCTTGGCCAATACGACGAGGCCATCGGCGTTTTGCAAACCTATATTGATCAGTATCCGGAAAGTACGCCACTGGCGTACCTCGATCTGCTGAAGATTCACCACACACTCAGCCACACCGGGGAGTACGCCCGGTTGCGAGAGCGGTTCAATCAGATCTTCAGTGCCGAAGTGCCACCCTTCAGTGCTTTCTCAAAGGCAGGCAAGGGTCTGGAGGCCTATCCTCGCACCCTGTCCTACCTTGAAAAGGTCTGGGGCAGCCCGGGGGCGTTGATGGCCGTGGAGGATGCCGTCTTTCACGCGCACGCAGTGTCGATTGGCGAATTCTTCGATCTGGATGCCTTCAAGGATCTGCTCGTGTTACAGGCCGTGGCCCGCCAGCTTGATCAAGAGGTGCGCAGCGATGGCGCTTCGGGTGTCAGCAGTTCGCGTCTGCAGTCCGGTGATTTGTCGACCGCGTTTCAGACGGTCCGTGACTCTCAATTCGCTTCTGCGCCTGGGCAAATCCCGGCGGAATTCATGCCGGTGGAACCGATCTCGGGGTTCGGTCCCTCCACCCAATCATCGGGCTCCGACAGCGTGATGAATCTCGATCTGGATCTCAGCGACATGGAGGCGGCTCTTGCCCCCATCGGAGTGTCGACCGAGGTGCTCGTTCAACGGGCTGGCAAGGGGGCCGCTGCAGCACAGGGCACCGAACTGCACTCCCCCCTGGACTCTCCTTTTGATTCACCTCTCGACTCGCCGTTGGACTCCCCGCTGGATTTCACGTTGGATGGAACGGAACTTGCCGAGCTCGATCGCATGCCTGTGACCATGCCGGTCGAATCGGCGACCATTGAAGACAGCAATCTGATCGACTTCGATTTGTTCGAGGCTGACCTGGCCAAGTCCATCTCGAAATCTGACAAGCTTTGAGTTGTGGCCGTTGCTGCCCTGATGGGCCTTGACGCAGCTGCCCCACTCAACAGAAGTCAGTTCTGAACACCTTCTGGTCGGGCGGGGCTGGGGTGATCAGCGGCGGACCTGCAATGCTCCAGGATTGACAATGTTGGTGGGCGTGCCTCGGATGTAGTTCACCAGATTGTCGAAGGCCGCGCCGAAGTACAACTCGTAGCTGTCGAGTTCCACATAGCCGATATGGGGCGTGCATACGCAGTTTTCCAGTCTCAGCAGAGCATGACCTTGCAGAATGGGCTCGCTTTCAAATACGTCCACAGCGGCCATGCCAGGGCGTCCCCGGTTCAGAGCCGCAATCAAGGCATCAGGCTCTAGCAGTTCGGCGCGTGAGGTGTTGACGATCAGCGAGCTGGGCTTCATGCGCGACAGGTCTTCCAGGGTCACGATGCCCCGGGTCTCGTCGTTCAGGCGCAGGTGCAGGCTCAAAACATCACACTGTTCGAAGAATTCCTCCCGGCTATTGGCGGCTTGGTAGCCGTCCGACAAGGCCTGGGCACGCGATGCCTCCCGTCCCCAGACACGGACATTCATGCCAAACGCTGCGCCATAGCTGGCGACCAACTGACCAATCTTGCCGTAACCCCAAATGCCCAAGGTCTTGCCTCGTAGCACATTGCCCAGACCAAAGTTGGGTGGCATGGAGGCAGATTTCAGACCCGACTGCTGCCATGCGCCATGTTTGAGGTTGGCGATGTACTGAGGCAGCCGCCTCATGCTGGTCATGATCAGCGCCCAGGTCAGCTCAGCAGGTGCGACCGGCGAACCGACGCCTTCGGCCACCGCGATGCCCTTCTCGGTGCAAGCGCCGACATCGATGTGGCTGCCCACCCGTCCCGTCTGGGAAATCAGCCTGAGCTTGGGAAGCTTCTCGATCAATTGGCGGCTGATGTGAGTCCGCTCCCGAATCAGCACAATGACTTCCGCATCCTTGAGCCGCACGGACAGCTGTCCAAGGCCTTTCACCGTGTTGGTGTAAACCTTGGCGGAGTAGGGGTCCAGGCGTGCCGCGCAATTGAGTTTGCGCACTGCGTCTTGGTAGTCGTCCAGAATCACAATGTTCATCCCCTGATTGTGCCCTGCCTGTGATCGGCGCCGAGCCTGAAGCACGCGGATCATGGAACCTGCTGGGGTGAATGCAGGCATTTGCCCGTTTCAGCGTAGGACATGCAACTGACGAGCGTGCACCCGGCCTACTGTGTTCAGGTACAAAGGCTGTGCTGGGTGCTCAAGATGAGCTGCCCGTGGAACTGCGGAGCTCAAATTGGCCTGTGGCTTGGGAATCAAATGGCCGTTTTCAGTGCACCAACCCCGGGTGTGCCGCGGCCAAGCGTTCCAGCTCGGCACAGACATCGGCCATGCGCCCCGAAATCACCAATCGGCCAGCCTGTCGGGCGTGAGGGCCACTTTCCCGGATGCGCAGCACGCGCAGAGGCCGCAGGCTGGGTGTCGGGGAACCCGTGTGCGCATGGGGGGCTGCCGCCGCGGGTCCTCGCTCGGTCTGGTCTGGGCCTGCGTTCGGGTGTGGCGTAGCGGAAGCTTGCTCGATGGCAATGCCGATCAGATTTCGGGGTCTTTGGGGGGGGCAGGTCGCAGCTTCGCGAGCAGGGGGCATCGGGTTGGGGGCTTGCGCGACCCGCTTGGCATCGCTCAAGATGGCTGTTTGGGTGCGCCTTGGGGCCAGAATGGCGCCCAAAGGGGCGAGCCAACGCACGGCAGTGGTGAATGCCTTTCCCATGTGAAACTCCAGTTCGATTCAGGGGTTGAACACAGGCAGGATTGAAAGATAGAGTCAGCGCAGGGTTGTTCGGCAAGCTCGTCTTGCCTCAAACGCCCGCCACCTGCGCAGACCTTCTGCCTTACATCAGCATCGTGTTCCGGATCAGACCGACGGCTAGGCCTTCGATCTCGAACGGGTCGCCCGGTTGGACGATGATGGGCGCGTAATCGGGGTTCTCTGCGATCAGCTCAATGTGCTGGGGTGTTTTTCGCAAACGCTTGACCGTGACCTCTTCACCCAGCCGCGCCACGATGATCTGACCGTTCTTGGCCTCACGCGTGGATTGCACCGCCAGCAGGTCGCCGTCCATGATGCCGGCGTCGCGCATCGACATGCCGCGCACCTTCAGCAGGTAATCGGGCTTGTGCTGGAAAAGGCTGTTTTCCACGTAATAGGTTTGATCCACGTGCTCTTGGGCGAGAATCGGTGAGCCTGCGGCGACGCGGCCGATCAGAGGCAGCGCCAATTGGCTGAGGCCGGGCAAGGGCAGGGAGAATTGAGGGTCACGGCTTTGGTTCAGCTGGCGCAGTGTCTCGCCGCGCAGCCGGATGCCGCGCGAAGTGCCGCTGACCAGCTCGATGACCCCTTTGCGTGCCAGGGCCTGCAGGTGCTCTTCGGCGGCGTTGGCTGACTTGAAGCCCAGCTCGGATGCGATCTCGGCCCGGGTGGGGGGGGCTCCGGTGCGGCCGATGGCACTCTGGATCAGTTCCAGAATCTGTTGCTGTCGTGCGGTGAGCTTGGGCATGTCCATGGTGGCGGCTCCTGAGGGCTGTTTTAATATCCAGTAACTGTATTTTTCACCAGTTTTTTCTGAAATGCAAGCCAACATCACGACTTCTTCGCACCTTGTTGTATTGGGGACCGGCGGCACGATCGCAGGCGAGTCGGGTAGGCCCGGCGACAACATCGGCTACCGTGCTGCGCAGCGTGGTGTGGCAGATCTGCTGGCGGGGCTGCCTTTGACGCAGGGTGTCACCGTCAGCTGTGAGCAGGTGGCCCAACTCGACAGCAAGGACATGGATCACCCCACCTGGCAGGTGCTGCTGCAGCGCGTTCAGCATTGGCTGTCGGATGCTTCCGTTCAGGGGTTGGTGATCACCCATGGCACCGATACCCTCGAAGAGACGGCTTATTTCCTCAGCGCCACCTTGGGACACTGTGCCAAGCCGGTGGTGCTGACCTGCTCCATGCGCCCGGCGACGGCGTTGGCGCCGGATGGTCCGCAAAATCTGGTCGATGCCGTGGCGGTGGCCTCTGACCCGCAGGCCAGCGGGGTGCTGGTGGTGTGTGCGGGCCTGGTGCACGAAGCCAGAGCCGTGCAGAAGGTGCACACCTACCAGCCGGATGCCTTCAGTTCGGGCGATGTCGGGCCTTGTGCGCGTCTGTATGAGGGGCAGGTGGCTTGGTTGCGCACCAACCCTTTAACGCCAAGCCGCACCGCAGCGGAGCCTTTGGCCGCGGCTTGCTTGGCTTTGCCGGCCCTGGATTGGCCCTGGGTCTCTGTGCTGTACAGCCATGCTGGAGCGCAGGGGCGTGAGGTGGACGCCTTGGTGGCTCAAGGCGTGCGCGGTCTGGTGATTGCGGCCACTGGCAATGGCACGTTGAACCAGGGTCTGGATCAGGCCTTGCAGCGTGCTGCGGCGGCCGGCGTGGCGGTCGTTCGCAGTTCCCGTTGTGCCTTTGGCCCGGTGCTGGTGACGGAGGCAGGGGGCTGGCCTGTCATGCCCGGGTTGAATCCGGTCAAGGCCCGGGTCGCCCTGATGCTGCAATTGATGGCTTGATGGCCTGCGGCAGCCTGGTCCACAGGCGCAAAAAAGCCACCCGAAGGTGGCTTGTCGCTTGAGGCCCGTGGGGGCTCAGCTGGCGAGTGCCTGCAGGGCGCGAGCCGTGATCTCGTCGACCGAACCCATGCCGCTGATGGCGCGGTACTTGGGGGCGGCTGCGGCATCGCTCTTGGCCCAGTTGCCGTAGTAGTCCACCAGAGGACGGGTTTGTGCGCTATAGACCTCAAGGCGCTTCTTGACGGTCTCTTCCTTGTCGTCGTCGCGCTGAATCAGCGGTTCGCCGGTGAGGTCGTCCAGGCCTTCGGTCTTGGGCGGGTTGAACTTGACGTGGTAGGTGCGACCTGAAGCCGGGTGCGAGCGGCGGCCGCTCATGCGTTCGATGATGGCTTCGAACGGCACATCGATTTCAAGAACGTAGTCAAGCTTGACGCCTGCCGCCTTCATGGCATCGGCTTGGGGGATGGTGCGGGGAAAGCCGTCGAACAGGAAGCCATTGGCGCAATCGGCCTGGGCAATGCGTTCCTTGACCAGGTTGATGATCAGTTCATCACTCACCAGGCCACCGGACTCCATCACGCTCTTGGCCTGCAGGCCCAAGGGGGTGCCGGCCTTGACCGCTGCGCGCAGCATGTCGCCCGTCGAAATCTGGGGGATGCCGTACTTCTGGCAAATGAAGGTGGCTTGCGTGCCTTTACCCGCGCCTGGCGCGCCCAGCAGAATCAGTCTCATGGAAGTCCTCGGATAGTGTCAAATCGGCCGGCACCACTGGCTGCGCACAAGTTGACCCCGGTGGGCCAAGGCAGATGCAGTGCTCATTTGGCCGAGAGGATAGCATGGGCAGCCCTGCGCCAGCCTTACGCTTGTGACAAAGCGCTGGCGCCCGGGCCGACCCGGGCTTCGGCAGATTCAGCCCTGGAGCGTGCTGAAATGCGCTCGCACGCGTGCCAGGTCTTCGGGCGTGTCGACGCCGGGCCCGGGAGCCTGTTCACTCAGGTGCACGGCGATGCGGTGGCCATGCCACACCGCCCGCATCTGTTCGAGCGACTCCACCACTTCGAGCGGTGCCTGCGGCAGGCTGGGGAAGGCGCGCAGAAAACCCACGCGATAGCCGTAGATGCCGATGTGGCGCAGTGGCTTGAGCCCTGCCGCAGCGGGATTGCGCCACCAGGCCTGGCCGGCCATGTCGCGCGACCAGGGGATGGGCGCTCGGCTGAAGGTCAACGCCAGCCCCGAGGACTCCAGCACCACCTTGACCACGTTCGGGTTGTTGAACTCTTCCAGCGAGTCAATGGCGTGCGCCGCCGTGCTCATGCTGGCGGCGGGGTGTTGGCGCAACAGAGCGGCCACGGCATCGATCAGGCCGGGGTCGATCAAGGGCTCGTCACCCTGCACGTTCACCACCAGCTCGTCGTCTGCCAGGCCCAGTGCACCGCAGGCTTCGGCCAGCCGATCGCTGCCCGAGGGGTGGTCGGCGCGGGTCAGGATGGCCTGTACGCCGTGTTGCTGGCAGGCCGCGACGATGCGGGCATCGTCGGCGGCTACCACCACCTGGGCGGCCTGGCTCAACTGGGCCTGGCGCGCCACCCGCACCACCATGGGCAGGCCTGCGATGTCAGCCAGCGGTTTGTCTGGCAGCCGCGACGACGCCATCCGTGCCGGAATCAGCACCGTGTAGCTCACAGCCCCAGTTCCTCGTCACTGAGCGTGCGCGCCTCGTTTTCGAGAAGGATGGGAATGCCATCGCGCACCGGGTAGGCCAGGCGGGCGCTGTGGGACACCAGTTCCTCGCGTTGTTTGTCGTAGGTCAGCGGGCCCTTGGTCACGGGGCAGACCAGCAGTTCAAGAAGTTTGCTGTCCATGCGGAGAAGGTGTTGGGTCAGGAGGTGCGATAAGAAGGCCTGGATGATAGCGCCGCCTCCAGCCTTTGCTGCAGGTCGGCCCAGAATGCAGGCTCGGGTTCGAATTGCAGCGGCAAGGCCCAGGCCTCAGGCTGGATCGCCCACAGCTTGTGGGCGTCTTTTTCGGTGCAGATGAGACCGAGGCCTGCCGCACTGGGGGGCAGGCCGTTGCGAAAGTCATGGTGATCGGGCAGCGCCGTGGTCTGTTGCACATCGAATCCAAGGTCTTGCAACATGCTGAAAAACCGTTCGGGGTGTGCAATGCCGGCCATGGCGTGCCAGGCACGCTGTCGCAACACGTCCACCGGGCAGGTCTCGCCGTGGCCGTTGTGTGCCACAGAGGCCAATTGACGATGGGCCCGGTAGCCCGCAAAGGCGGGGTGTTCGCCGGTATGGAGCACCAGATCGACACGCCTCGGCCAGGGCTCGCGCAACGGGCCGGCCGGTTGCAGAAAGCCGTTGCCAACGCCACGGTCATCGAACACGCACAGTTCGATGTCGCGTTGCAGCGCCAGATGTTGCAATCCGTCGTCACACACAATCACCTGGGTAGCAGGGTGTTGGCGCAACAAGGCTTGCGCAGCTTGTACCCGCTGGCGCGCCACAAAGACCGGGGCACCGCTGCGCCGCTGGATCAGCAAGGGCTCGTCCCCCACCTCATGGGCCTGGCTGCAGGCGGTGACTTCGCGACAATCGTCGGTCTGTCGACCGTGGCCACGCGACACCACGCCCACTGCCAGCCCGCGTTGGCGCAGCCATTCCACCAAAGCCAGTACGGTGGGTGTTTTGCCTGCACCTCCGGCCACCACGTTGCCCACGACGATGACCAGGGACGGTACCCGGTGGCTGGTCAGCCAGCCGCGCCGATAGGCGATGCGCCGAATGGCCACCAGGGCCCCCAATAGCCGCGAAACCGGCCACAAGGCCCAGGCCAGCAGACCCCGGTGCTGCCAGGCCTGCAGCAGACGTGTCGAGAGCCCCGTGCTGGATCGGGTCATGGTTCGAGGTTGAAAGGGCCGCTCAGCGATTGCTGGCCCGGGGCGACTGGGTTGCAAATGTGACCTGAGACAGCCCGCTGCGTCGTGCCGCCTCCATCACACTGATCACAGATTGGTGGGTGGCGTTGGCATCGGCGCTGATCACCACCACCGTATCGCGACCCCCTTTGGCCGCCTCGGCCATGGCCATCGCCAAGCTGTCGGGGGTGCCTTGAACCGGTACCTTGTTGACGGCGAATCGCCCCTCGGCACTGACACTGACGATCAACTCTCGGGGGTAGTCGCGCTGCGCATCGGCATCAGCCTGCGGCAATCGCAGTTGCAACTCCGTGAACTTGCTGTAGGTGGTGGAAAGCATCAAAAAAATCAGCACCACCAGCAGCACGTCGATGAAGGGAATCAGGTTGATTTCAGGCTCATCCTGGCGGCGCGGTCGAAAGTTCATGGGAGCTTACTTGCGCAGGGTGTTGAGGTGGCGCAGCAGGCGCTCCGCGGCCAGCTCCATGGTCAGCAGGTAGGCGTCGGCCCGGCTGCGGAAGTAGCGCCAGAAAATCAGGCTGGGTATGGCCACGATCAGGCCAAAGGCCGTGTTGTAGAGTGCCACCGAGATCCCGTGGGCCAGTTGGGCTGGGTTGCTGCCGCCACTCAGGGCTCCAGGGCCGGCTGACTGCGATCCGAAGATATCGATCATGCCGATCACTGTGCCGAGCAGTCCCAGCAAGGGGGCCGCAGATGCAATGGTGGCCAAGGCACTGAGGTGTTTGTCCAGCTTGGCCGCTACACGCCGACCTGTGCCCTCAAGCTCAGCGCGGAGATCGGCCTCGGTGCAGTGGGGGTGCTGCAACAGGGCCTTGAAGCCACTGGCAAGCACCTCACCCAGCGCCGAATTCTGTTCGAGCTGCTGCACCACTTCGCTGGATGGCAGGCCGTGGGACGATACGGTGAGGGCTTCGTCCAACAAGCTGACCGGTGCAATCCGGGAGGGCCGCAGGCTGATCAGCCGCTCCAGAACGAGCGCCAAGGCCAGCACGGAGCAGACCAGCAAGGGCCAGATGGGCCAGCCAGCGGCTTGAATGATCGAAAGCAAAGGGTCTCTCCCTGAGGGTGTGGTTCCGCACCGGATTATGGCGGAGCTTTGGCGGGGTGCCGTGACGAATGACGTGCTAACGGTGGACTGCCCAGTCACTCACAAAATCTGTGGATAACTTTGTGGGGAACTCGGTGGCAAGCGCTTCCAGATGGCGTCAAACGGTCATTTGCTCACTTTGATTAAAAATTGAGCAAACAAAAAACCTAATAAAATCAATATGTTGCAACGTACTTTCTGGCTTTGGGGATGGCTCTGGCGGGGCTGAGTTGGCGATCAGCGGTTGCCGCGGCTTGTGGAGTACTCCTCCGTGTGAAAGCGCTTGCCAACGCCCGTAAATCGCCCGTTTGGGTTGAAAGACCCAGTGTTCAAAGGCCGTTTCGGCCGCTTTCTGTCGTTGGCCCCCGTCGTTGCTGCCTTGGGCCTGTGGTGCTGCCCTGTGGCGGGCCCGGGGCAGCGGGGCCCTGGCTCGCAACCTTGGCAAAGAGGGGTGGGGTGGTCAGGAAGCGGCCCGGTTTGTGATGGGGCAGGTGCTCTCGCGTGGGGCTGATCCTGGGCCAGTGGGCGGGTTGATCGGGGCGTCTCGCATGCCCGCCCGAATTAGTTCCTACAATGCGCCAGCAAAGCTGTTTTTTCACGATAAACCACACGAGGAAACCATGGAACATACCCTGCCCGCACTGCCCTATGCCATCGATGCACTGGCTCCGCACTACTCCCAGGAAACCCTGGAGTTTCACCACGGCAAGCACCATAACGCTTATGTCGTGAACCTGAACAACCTGCAAAAGGGCACCGAGTTCGAAACCAAGACCCTGGAAGAGATCATCAAGACCTCCAGCGGCGGCATCTACAACAACGCAGCCCAGATCTGGAACCACACCTTCTTCTGGAACAGCATGAAGCCCGCCGGTGGCGGCGAACCCTCCGGCGCCCTGGCTGCGGCCATCAACGCCAAGTGGGGCAGCTATGCGGCCTTCAAAGAGGCTTTCGTGAAGTCGGCTGTCGGCAACTTCGGTTCTGGCTGGACCTGGCTGGTCAAGAAGCCTGACGGCAGCGTCGACATCGTCAACACCGGCGCCGCAGGCACCCCCCTGACCACCGCCGACAAGGCCCTGTTGACCGTGGACGTGTGGGAACACGCCTACTACATCGACTACCGCAACCTGCGTCCGAAGTTTGTCGAAACCTTCCTCGACAAGCTGGCCAACTGGGGTTTTGCGGAAGCCAACTTCGCCTGAGCCCTGCTGCTCCCATGAAAAATGCCACCCTCGGGTGGCTTTTTTCATGGGCGGCCTGCAATTCTCATCAGACCTGGCCAAGCCGGCTCAGCGTTTGTCGAACGGCGGGCCACTGAGCTTGAGGCCAGCTTTGAAGCCCCGCTTCTGGAACCAGCCCTGGTTCATCTCCAGCACGAAGCGCACAGGTTTGCTGCTGCAATGCGAGTCGGTGGTTTGCGGCTTCATGTCGACCAGGTTCACCACCGTACCGTCATCGGCCACGAAGGCCGCTGTCAGCGGCAGCAAGGTGTTCTTCATCCAGAAGCACTGGGTGGCGGGCACCTCGAAGACGAACAGCATGCCTTCCTGTTGCGGCATGCTGGGGCGATTCATCAGGCCGATCTGGCGCTCTACAGGGGCTGCGGCCACCTGG
>Ga0066460_1000228_pt1 | contig 13934 bp, 10 predicted proteins | sample LakWasMe88_LOW11_2_FD_59570 | JGI IMG/M metagenome (GOLD analysis project Ga0066460, IMG submission 59570) | Freshwater sediment methanotrophic microbial communities from Lake Washington under simulated oxygen tension - Sediment Metagenome 88_LOW11 | ecosystem: Environmental > Aquatic >... | reverse complement strand
ATTTATTGTATGTTGTGGTATTTGCCTTTACCGGGAGCGTGCACGCAACTGTGAGAGTGCTTAACAATGGTGGAGGTACTAACGCCAGTAATGCGTTAGAGGTCACTATTGCGGATTCAACGCAAATGCAAATTAAACGGCTTGGTTCCGGGCAGTTGTATCAACCAGGTACTTATCCAAGTGGATCCTATCCCTACAATTCATTATTAGATAATGGCGTGTATATTCGATATAACAATCGAATATATGGCGCTAACCATTTTGCCTATAGTGCCGCAACAATTTACAACAGTTTTAGCATCTCATCAGTGCAGCCAGGGAGCACTTCGCAAGGCGTGACACAATCGACGACCTCCAGTCTTTCGCTCACCTCTTCAATCTTAAGTAGTCCAACGGTGAGTATTGTCTGGAAGTATACGTATCCCCTTGACTACATCACTGCAGAAGTGACCGTCACCATCCCAGCAACAGCAACAGTCAGTACTGGTAATCCAATCCGCTATTATCATGCGGTGGATACCTATTTAGGGGGTAACGATAATGGGTGTGGTGTTCGGTATACCGATACTAATGGCAAGCTAGTAGTGGGTACCTACCCTTTAACGAATGGTACATGCCCTTCCAGTACTTCACTTCCTGCCAATTTGGATGTGGTTGAATCATTCCGTGAACGTAACGGTAAGTTTGACCATCATTGTGTTGGCTACTGGAGTGATTTCTGGAGTACTGCAACGTCAAACCCGCCCGCGTGTTCAATTAGTAAAAGCGGTAGCCTTGCTGACTCCATCACCACGACTTATCAAGATACCGGTGCTGCGATTGAGTTTGATTTTACTGCGCCTGGAATCTACACGTTTAGTTACGACTTTGTCGTTGGTTCCACTTTTGTGCCTAATTACGACCATTTCGAGATTCGTCATGCGGGGACTGCGACACTCTGCCCAACCGAAGTAAAAGTACTGGCATGCTTATCCTCCACTGTGCCTTGTCCGGACGATCAACTGGTGAGTTCGGGTGAATTAAAAGGTAGTCTGACAGTGTCACCAACGACACCAACAGTGACTGATACGCCTGATCCGTTCACATTGGGGTCAAATCAGTCCATTGGAACTGTCACGATGCAAGGTAGTGCCGCAGCCACCTATACCTTGGGTGTGAGTGGGCTGACTAAAACGCCACTGAGTGGCGTGAAGTGCTGGAACACGACCACTAGTTCACAGAGCTGTAGTTTTACCTTTACCAACACGCCTTGCGTAAATACGTTTGAGTGTATGGAGAACTCACTGACGTATAACAATCGCACCACCAATAGCTCCTTGCGCAATCCGCTTTATACTAAGGTAATCGGAGCTGATTTTGATATTGATGTGGTCGCGTTGCTGGCAAACGGCAATCAATCAGCATATAACTCAACCACAGGTTTAACTGTGCAGTTGGTGAGTGATAATGCGGGTGCATGCGGTGCTACCGTCGTTGCAACCAAGGCTCTGACTTTCGCAGCTTCTGATGGCGGCCGTAAAAAGGTTACTTTCAGTGCCAGTGATATATTAAGGCCGCACCCTAACTTACGATGCAAGGTTACTGATGCAGGGTTGGCTAAAACGGGATGTTCGTCTGATAACTTTGCGATACGTCCAACATCTTTATCCGTGACTAGTGTGAGTCCGCAACAACTGTCACCGAGCCATACATCTGCCCCTGTTCGTAGAGCTGGAACTGATACTTTTAGTGTGACGGTTTCAACCAATGAGTTAACTTATACGGGGACGCCAAAAGTGGATAGCGGAAAGTTGGAGACCCATACGGCAGGTGTGACCTCTGTCGGGCAAGTGAATGGTACCTTTGGTGCAGCGAATTTGGGCGTTAGTTCAGGGTCAACTTTTACTTATTCTGAGGTTGGTCATTTCAGGTTCAAAGTAGAGGGTATTTACGATGATACTTATGCGGCCGTTGATAGTGCCAATGGTGATTGCGAGAACTCTTTTGCAGATACCGATGATACTAGAACACCCAAGAAATTAGGTTGTAAGTTCGGCAATAAGACTGTAAGTAATTATATCGGCCGTTTTATTCCAGATCATTTTAAAGTGACTGCGGGTACTAGTTATACAGATGGCTGCGGAACTTTTACCTACTATGATCAAGACCCTGGCTTGATCACGCCATTCGTTCTGGAGGCTAAAAATGCGGCTGATGTTACTACTCAATATTACACTGGAAACTATGCCGTATTTGGCCTGAGCAACTGGAATAATTATTCGTTTCAGATGAAAACTGATGCGGGTACACCGATAACGAGTGGCGCGACGATAGCTGCCAGTAGTGTGAGCCCATCGGGCACCTGGGGGGCTGGCATTGCAAATGTGCAAGCAGGGCATAAAGTCACTCGCCCTGCGAGTGCTGTACCACCAGAGATGATTAGGATTTCTGCGCAGCCAAGCGGTGTTGATGGTGGGGTCACGGTAAGTAGTGCAACCAGAGTAGATGTATTCACTCTCTCAGCTTCTAATCCTACTTACCCAGCATTTAGGTTTGGTCGCTTGGCTGTGACCTCTGCGCATGGATCAGAGTTGCTGCCGTTGTCAGTTCCCATTGAGGCACAATACTGGAATGGAACTGGGTTTAAACGAAATATCAATGACAGTTGTACAACGATCCCGCTCTCAAGTATTGTCATGACCAATTACAGAGGTAATTTGAATGCCTGTGAGACTCAACTCACTGGTGCGTCTTCTATGAACAAAGGTGTGCTCTATATGCGTTTAAGCGCGCCTGGAGTTACTGGAACGACTCCCAATACTGGGAGTGTGGACTTAGAGGTAAATCTGAGGGCGGCTGGTGGCGGCGAGATGACATGTAATAGCGCGTCTCAATCAGCCGCGACCAGTGGTTCAATTCCGTGGTTCGGTGCCACGGATCCTATTGGCCGAGCCACCTTCGGTATCTACAAAGCGCCCATTATCTACATGCGAGAAAACTTCTAGCGATCACAAAACCACCGAATCAGGTGGTTTTGTTCTTTTTATCATGGGTTTAAACCATAGGCTCAGGCACTAAAGTTGCTATTGTTAAAATGAACTATCAAGCGTTAACAAAGTGGTATTCAGGCAACGTATGAAATATCAGTTATTTGGCGCAGTGGGTGATGGCTTCACCTGGGGGATTTTTTGTGTATACTAATCTCCGATAAAGCTTGAAGTTGTGGTTGTTATACTTTGATTTTAAATAAAAAAATATTTAGAAAGTCAGACTTACCTCTATGGAATGGTTTAAACGACAAAAGAACAAGCAGCAAGTGGGTATCAGCTACACCGATATGCATGTCAGCACTGTCGCCTTGACGCCGCCATCCGAAGGGGCCAAGCCGGTGGTGTCATTTGCCGCTGTTGAGCAGGTACCACTGCATGCGACGTCCACATTGCGTCACTTTGTGACCAAAAATGACCTCAAGACCTTGCCGTGCAACCTGGTGCTCAATGTTGACCAATACAATATTGTGCAGATTGATAAACCGAATATGCCGGACAACGAAGTGAAACCTGCGTTGCGCTGGAAATTGAAAGGCTTGCTGGACTATTCGGTCGAGCAAGCTGTCGTCGATGGCATTGATGTGCCGGTAGACCCTTCTTACGCTAATCGCCAGCCATTGATGTTGGCAATTTGTGCTAAAAAAGCCATCGTTTCTGCGGTGGGTAATCAATTATCCGAGGCGGGCTTTAATGTGAAGTCAGTCGATGTGCACGCACTGGTACAACGCAATATTGCCCATCTGCTCGAACACGAAGACCGTGCGCTGGTGACGCTCAGCATTTTGCCACGCGGATGTTTGCTGACGTTTACGGCCAAAGGCGAGTTATATCATGCGCGCCTGATTGAGCTCGATCGTGATTTTCTGAATGACCGCGGCGAGTTGTTTAAAAGTAACTTTGACAAACTGGTGCTTGAGCTGCAGCGCTCGCTGGACAGTTTCGACCGCCAGTTCCCTTACCTGAGCCTGAATCGCCTGGTGGTCGCGCCAGTAGCGAATCGCGACTACCTGGTCAGCGGCTTGAGCTCCAGCCTCTATGTGCCGGTGAATGTCTTTAACCTGGAAGATATTGTCGAGCTACCTGCCGACCAGGACTTCTCCAGCCTGGAAAAACAAGCCATGCTGTTACCCGCTTTAGGCGCTGCCTTGCGTCAGGAGACGGCGGCATGAGTCAGCAGATTAACCTGTTTGAAGGTGGGCTGGTTAAATCCAAAGACTGGTTCAATTTACCTTTTGTCGTCGTCATTTATGTGCTGGCAGCTGGCGTGATGTTTTACCTGTCTACCGGCCTTGAAGCAGAAAATGCTGCCTTGCAAACGCAGCGCAATCAGGCCGTGACGCAATATGAAACCATGCAGAAGAAGGTGGATCAGTTTGCGCAGCGCGTGACGCCAATTGATAACAGCAAACTTGAAGTCGAGTTAAAAACCCTCAAAGGCCGCTTTGATATGCAGTCGCAGATTCTGGCGATTTTCCAGCAATCCATCTCTGATGCCTCAAATCACCTGGTTGATTACATGCGTGCCTTTACCGCACAGCAACAAGCAGGGTTATGGTTGACTGGCTTCAGGATTGAGCCTGGTACTCAGCATATTTCACTGACCGGGCAGGCATTGCAGTCTGAAGCTATTCCGCAGTATCTGGATTTGCTGTCTGCACAACGTATTTTTGAGGGCACGCAATTCTCCGGCATCCAATTCAAGCAAGTGGAGTTGCAGCGGCCGCAATCGCCAGCAACGGCGCCTGCCGCTGCCGCACCACCGCCTGCTGCGGTGCCTGAATCAACGCCTGCTGGTAAAGGCGCACCTTATGCGGCTAGTAATGCCGCCCCGGCATCGGTAGCGCCGCCAGCAACCGCGAGCCAAAACGCGCATGAGGAAGAAGCTAAGTTGCAGGTATATGCCTTCGAAGTAAAAGGACGCGATTTGCAAAGCCAGGCAAAACGCGAGAACAGCGTGAGTTGGGATGACTTTGTGCGTCAAACCACCCAAGCTCAGCCGACGCCAGGGAAGTGACCGATGCGATTTGAGCAATTTCAGACAGTGAGTAACAAATGGCTGGCGCTTTCCCAACGGGAGCGCTGGATGATTTTTGGCGCCGGCTTGTTTGCCGTGGTGGGCCTGATGGATACGTTTTTGCTGGAGCCACAGCGTGTGCAACTGGCGAGTACGCAGCAGGAAGTGATTAAGATCCAGAACGATACAACGACCTTGACTGAGCAAATGACGACGATAGCCACGCAGGCCGCGCCGCCGCCAGCCACCAATGCATTGCAGCATGATATTAACGAGGCCACGCAGCGCATTAACAGTCAGTCTGCTGATCTGGTCAAGGTGTCTTCTTATATGGTGCCGCCACAAGACATGGTGGCATTGCTGAAAAAACTATTGCAACAGCATGCCGATGTGCAAGTGGTGGAAATGCAGTCACTGCCTGTGGTCGACTTTATCGAGAAGCAGAGAAAACAATTACAGACACAAGCCGACCCTGCGTCAGGTGGCGCGGCACCTGCTAATGCTGAGGAGGTGTGGAAGAATGTGCCGCACGTGTATCAGCATGCCGTGAAGGTGCGCCTGAAAGGTAAGTATTTTGCATTGATGGCTTATGCACAATCTTTAAAAGCCATTGGGCAAAAACTGGCCTGGGAAAATGCTGAACTCAAGGCTCAGTATCCAGACAGCGAATTGACGGTTCAGGTGTATACCCTGAGTGGTGAAAATGCATGGTTGGGGATTTAGCATGCGCTTGTTGACGACAATAGTTTTAATGATGAGTCTGGTGCAGGCAAGTGTTGCTGCCGCTGATGGCATGGTTGATCCAACCAAACCACCGGCTCCAGTCATGGCGTATTTGCCGAATACACAGGCGCAGATAGAGCGACCATGGGAGCTCACTGCCTTGCAAGACAATGGTAAAAATGGTTTTGCTGTGGTGAATGGCCAGATGGTACAAGTGGGTAATAGTTACGAGGGCTTTAAATTGTCGTCGGTAAAAAATCAGCAAGCTGTGTTTATCAGCAAGCTGGGCGAGAAGAAAGTACTCAGGATGGGCTTGTCCAGTTTTATGGAACCAGTGCAGCCACCGGCAGGCATCAAGAAAACGGCCAAAAAGATTAAAAGAACAAAGATTGAGAAATGAAGTGACAAACACTTGCAGGTCCCGCTTAACGGGATAAGCAAGGGAACATCAATAGAGAGACTGCTATGAAAACATTTGTGAATACCTTGGGTTTGATGATGATAGGTGCCGGGTTGGCTGGATGTACCAGTAATCCGTTTGCGCCCCCCAATACATCGATAAACCCTAAAATTCAGAACGAATTGGCGACATCAGCGGCCAAGGCTCAAGCGCAGGTGACGCCACCGCCGAAAGAGGTCACAGATGAATTGTTCGAACCACTCAAGATTGAGCCGCCCAAAGCATTAGCCAAACGCGTTGAGCCCAGGTTTGACCTGGTAGTGAACAAAGCACCTGCCGCTCAGGTATTGATGGGCATTGTGTCTGGCAGCCCTTACAGCATTGCATTGAGTCCTGAACTCAAAGGTGAGATTTCAATCAACTTGCGCGATGTGACCTTGTTTGAAGCCCTCAATGCCTTGCGTGATTTGTATGGCTATGAATACAAAATGAGTGGCAAGCAGATTTTTGTCGAGCCGCAAACCTTGCAGACACGTGTGTTCCAGGTGAATTACATTACGGGTGCGCGTAGAGGCACTTCCGCAACGCGCGTGACCTCTGGTACTGCCAGTGGCTCTGGTGCCGGTGGTGCGGCAGGCGTAGCTGGTCAGGCGGCAGCCATGACCGGATCAGGGACCGGTAGCAGTACGGGTACTGGCACCGCTGCGGGCAGTGGGACTTCAGGCGCGTCTAATCTGCAAGTGTATGCCTCCGATGTGAGTATGCGTACCAATAATGACTTCTGGGACGAAGTTGCCGGCTCCCTGAGCAGCCTGATTGGTGAAGAAAACGGCCGTAAAGTCGTGATTAATGCGCAGTCTGGCCTGATCATGGTGAAAGCCATGCCTAAAGAAATCCGCCAGGTTGAGAAGTTTTTGAGCCTGATGCAGGTGACCGTAGACCGTCAGGTGATTCTGGAAGCCAAAATCATCAAGGTGCAGTTAAACAGAAACTCGCAACAAGGGATTAACTGGGCAGCCGCCAGACATACCCGTGGCCGCGATGTGACCTTTGGTAATATCAATGGCAATGCCTCATTGAGTGAAACTGGCGATTTAACCAATGGCACCGTGACGACGACTGAGCCCGGTGCATTAAGTAATAACGCTGTCACTTCCCTTGGTGGCTCAATGTTCGCGCTGGCGGTGCAGGGCAAAGGCTTTTCGGCTTTACTGAACTTCCTCGAAACACAAGGGAATGTAGAAGTGCTTTCCAGTCCGCGTATTGCGACCATTAATAACCAGAAAGCCGTGCTCAAGGTGGGTAATGACGCTTTTTATGTTACTAACGTGAAAACCAATGTGACAACAACAACAGGTGGCGCGATTGTGACACCGGATATTCAGCTGCAACCATACTTCTCTGGTATTTCACTGGACGTGACACCGCAGATTGATAGGGATGACAATATTATTCTGCACGTGCATCCGTTTATCAGTGATGTGACACAAGTGAACCGGACTGTGACCTTGTCCAGTGCCAACGGCGGCACTTACACGATCCCAACCGCGTCGTCCAACATTAACGAAACAGACAGCATTGTGCGTACCAGAGATGGCAGCGTGATTGCCATTGGTGGCCTGATGTCTGAAACTGTCGACAATACCCGTACCAAAGTGCCTGGCTTAGGGGATGTGAAGTTTCTGGGTAACTTATTCCGCCAGAAAGATCTCGCCAGCACCAAAACTGAACTGGTTATTTTGCTGAAGTCGACCGTGGTGCGTAGTGGCGAAAGCTGGGCGCAAGATATGCTTGATAGTCAGGACCGAGTTGATAAACTGAAGAGTGATACCAGTTTTTAGGAGCGGGCATGTACCTGCAGCATTTTGGGTTGAAGGAATATCCGTTTACCATCACCCCGGATACCAGTTTTTATTATGCAACGCGTAGCCTGCAAGAGGCGCTGAATACGCTATTGATTGCGATTCAGTCCGGTGAAGGCTTTGTCAAAATTACCGGCGAAGTGGGTACCGGTAAAACCTTGTTGTGCCGCCGCCTGCTCAAGGCGTTGGCGCCCAGTTGCAAGGTGGCATTTATCCCCAATCCTTACCTTGATCCACATGCATTGCTGATGACGCTGGCGACTGAGTTTGGCGTGGCGTTCAAGCCTGATTTTACCCATCACGACATGATTGATGCGATTAACCGCAAGCTACTCACGTTCGCTGATGAAGGCCGCCACGTGGTGGTGTGTCTGGACGAAGTACAAGCTATGCCGCTGGAAACACTGGAAGCTTTGCGTCTGCTGAGCAACCTCGAAACCGAGAAGCGCAAATTGATACAAGTAGTGATTTTTGGCCAGCCCGAGTTGGAAGAGCGTATTAATCATCCCTCCATTCGCCAGTTACGTCAGCGTATTGGCTTTGAGTATCATCTCAAAGGCCTGCAGTGGTCAGAATTGGGGTTTTACCTGAATCATCGTATGCATATTGCTGGGTATCAGGGAGGCATGGTGTTTACGCCTGCCAGCCTGCGTTTGCTCTACCGCTATGCCAATGGCATTCCCAGGCTGCTGAATATCCTGGCGCATAAATCTTTGCTGTCGGCATTTGGGCGTGGTCAGCAAGGCGTCTCCGCAGAAGATGTCAGGGCCGCCATTATGGATACCCAGGCAAGCGTCAAGGCGCAGCATCGCTGGTTAGGGCATGGCTTTAAATGGTGGGTGACATTACATACGGCCATGGCAGGTCTGGGTCGTTAGTTAACTATTGGGGAAGCACTTGAGCTTAATTAATCAGGTATTGCAAAATGTTGAGGCCCGTCAAGGCGGGGCAACGCTTGATGCCAGCGCTGGCAATGCCTGGGCTGGGCAGGTCAAGCCAGTGTTATCCCATTCAGGATCAGTTGCCACGGCCTGGATCGGTAAACTGGTATGGGGGCTGTTGCTCTTGGCGTTGGTCGGCGCATTGCTGGTCAATTGGCCAATGCTGGTGGCACGCCTTGATCCGAAGCCAGTGGTTGAACAGCCAGTGCCGTCAGCGGTAGCAATCCCTGTGGTGCCAGCCGCCGGGGCAGAGATCAGCACGGCTGAAGCGGCCACGCCTGCCACTGCTGACAGTCCAGCCTGGTCGCATCCGCAGTTTACCAAAGCATTATTTAGTGCGTGGCAAGCGCCAGTGAAAGATATTGCACAGCCATCCCTTAAGCCGGCGGTGACTAAACCGGTCAGCGCTAAAACCATACCGCCGCAAGTGGAGGGGGAGTTTACGATTAACCCCGCTGAAGGTACGGCAGCCAACCCTGTAGTGACTGCCATTGAGCAAGGCAATGCCGTCAAACTCGCTAAAAACAGTGAGGAAGAGTCAGGCCCTCGCGGCGTGGTAAACAAGCAGATACGTCCCGAGCAAGAAGTGAACTTGCTGATTCAACGCGCTGTAGACCAAGAGCAAAAAGGGCGTTTGAATGAAGCACTGATTATCTTGCGCCAGGCGTTAACGACTTATCCGCAGTCAGAGGATGCGCGACAGTTGCTGGCAACTTATTTGTTCGAGTCCAAGCAGGAGCCGGAAGCGGTGGCTGTACTGCAAGCCGGAATCAAGCAGTTTCCCGGGCAAATTGGCTTATCCAAGTCACTGGCCAAATGGCAGCTGTCGCACGCCCAGCCTGAAGCCGTATTGCAAACGCTGAAGCCGGTTGCCAACCTGTTGATACAGGATGCAGAGTCGCAATGGATGCTGGCCATGGCCTATCAGCAGACCGGGCAACATGCCGCCGCTTTACCGCACTTTGATCGCGCCAACGTGTTGCGGCCCGGGCATGCACAGTGGATTGTGGCTTATGCTATTTCTTTGCAAGCGGCGGGCCAGCCTGCACAGGCCTTGCAGCAGTTGCAACAAGCTTATAACTTGCCGTTAAGTGATCGTCTGTCAGAGTTTGTCGGGCAGCGTATCCGCCAGTTGGGTGGCGTTGCAGTCGTGCGTAGCGAGTAATATCAGTCACGCTTCATTTTTCAAGGTGCGGGCCAGCACCAGCGCCGTCACCCGCGTTGCCCCAGCCTGCTTTAATACTTTGGCCACCGCGTGCATGCTGGCGCCCGTGGTCATCACATCATCCACAATCATCACATGCTGGCCTTGCCAAGACCTGTGCGTGGCAAACGCGCCGCGCAAATTACGTATTCTGGTTTTCATATCCATGCCTGCTTGTGTCGGCGTATCAATCACACGTACACAGCCTTCAATATCTAAAACGATGCCACAGTGATGATGCACCTGTTTGGCTAATTCCAGCGCATGATTAAATCCGCGCTGTTTAACGCGGTTGATGTGCATGGGCATGGCCATCACCACCTGTGGTCGTGCGGTCTCTGCGAAAATCGACACTTGTGTGAGCAGGCTGTTTGCCAGCACATTGCCCAAACACAATTGTTGATGGTATTTGAATTGATGCAGCAGGCGATTCAACGGATAAGCGTACCGGAATGGCGTAAGCGTATGATCAAAGGCTGGCGCATGTTGCAAGCAGATGCCGCACAGTGCGCCTGATGAGGTGGGGAGTGCGCATTGCGGACAGCGTGGCGAGGTATACCAGGGCAGCAAGTCAAAGCAGTGACTGCAAAGTGCTGACTTGCGAGCGCTATCTGCGGTGGCTTGTGCATCACACAGTACACAGGGCAAGCTTGAACCAAGCCATTGCTGTATTTGCTGGTAAAGTTGGATGTGATTAAATTTTAATCTATTGTAAAATTTTTTCACGTCATATTTTAAACAACATATAATTCGCCCGGATTATTCATACAATTTCATTGCGTGGTATTTATGGAACAACAAACCTCTGCTGCCGCTTGTGGCAGCGAAATACAAACCTCTATCATCAATCTTGATGGCTTGAAACCTTCGGCTGCGTGCCACCCAACGGTTGAGCGCTGGCGCGTAGAAGACATCATGGCACTGTTTGAATTGCCATTCAATGACTTGCTGCACAGAGCCCAGACGGTACACAGAGAACACTTTGACCCGAATGCGGTGCAAGTGAGTACTTTGCTATCGATTAAAACCGGTGGTTGCTCTGAGGATTGCGGCTATTGCCCGCAAGCCGCGCGCTATCATACCGAGGTGGAAAATGAGCCACTGATGAAACTGGATGACGTGCTGGCGGCCGCCAAAGCCGCTAAAGACAGTGGTGCCAGCCGTTTCTGCATGGGTGCCGCCTGGCGTGGCCCCAAACAGCGTGACCTGGATCCGGTGTTAAAAATGATTTCTGAAGTGAAGGCCATGGGCCTGCAAACCTGCGCCACCCTGGGTATGCTTAAAGACGGCCAGGCCGAGCAGTTGAAAGAGGCCGGGCTGGACTACTACAACCACAACCTGGACACGGCGCCAGAGTTTTATGGTGATGTGATTACCACGCGCACTTATCAGGACCGCCTGGACACGCTGGACCGCGTGCGCAGCATGAATATCAATGTCTGTAGTGGCGGCATCATCGGCATGGGCGAAAGCCGCGCACAACGTGCAGGCCTGGTCGCACAATTGGCCAATATGGAGCAACCGCCAGAGAGCGTACCAATTAACTTGCTGACACAAGTCGAAGGCACACCGTTGCATGGTACCGATCCTCTGGACCCGCTGGAATTTGTACGCACGATTGCGATTGCGCGTATCACCATGCCAACCAGTTTTGTGCGCTTGTCAGCGGGCCGCCAAAGCATGGGCGAAGCCGTGCAAACCTTGTGTTTCCACGCTGGCGCCAATAGTATTTTCTACGGTGAAAAATTACTCACGACAGGTAACCCGGAAGTGGAGTCGGATAACGCTTTATTCAGCAAACTTGGCCTGAAGAAGATCTAATGAGCGATTTGCTGGAGTCTTTACGCGCCGACCTCGACAAGCGGCAAACACTGGGCCTGATGCGTCAGCGCCGTTTGTTGGATTCGCCGCAGGCCGAGCATATTACCGCCAATGGCCAGCCATTTCTGTCGTTTTGCAGCAATGATTACCTGGGCCTGGCGAACGATACTGCGCTGGTGACTGCGCTGCAAGAAGCCGCGGCAGAGGCGGGTGTGGGCAGCGGGGCTTCCAACCTTATTACCGGCCATCACCGTTACCATGATCAGTTGGAGCAGGCGCTGGCGGCGTTTGTCGGTCAACCGGCGGCATTGCTGTTCTCGACTGGCTATATGGCCAATATTGGCGTCATCAGTGCGCTGATGGGCCGTGACGATGCTGTGTTTTCCGATAAGCTTAATCATGCCTGCCTCAATGATGGCGCGTTTTTATCGCGTGCCACACATCACCGCTTTCCGCACAACGATGTGGCTGCGCTGGAAAAACTACTGCAAGCCAGCACAGCACGCCACAAGCTGGTGACCGCCGATGCGGTGTTCAGCATGGATGGCGATATTGCACCATTGGCTGCTTACCTGGCACTCTGTGAACGCTACGATGCCTATCTCTACGTAGATGATGCGCATGGTTTTGGTGTGCTGGGCCCACAAGGCCGCGGTTCGCTCAAGCATTTAGGGTTGCAGTCACCACGATTAATCATGATGGGCACGCTGGGTAAGGCCGCTGGCGTCGCTGGTGCGTTTGTCGCCGGTGAAAAAATTGTTATCGATTACCTGATTCAGTACGCGAATAGCTATATTTATACCACCCCGGCACCGCCGCCGCTGTCAGCCGCATTGCTGGCTTCGGTCAAGGAAATCGAGCACGGGGATGCGCGCAGAAAGCAATTGTTTGACATGATTGCCTTGCTCAAAAGTGAGCTGTCACTCTCACGCTGGCACCTGCTGCCGTCGGAGACGGCGATTCAGCCACTGGTGGTGGGTGATACTCACGAGGCACTGGCACTGAGTCAATATTTACAGGCGCGCGGTATTTTGGTGCCTGCCATTCGTCCGCCAACCGTGCCTGCGCATACCTCGCGTTTACGCATTTCACTGTCGGCTGCGCATAGTGAGGCGAATGTGCGGGCACTGATTGCTGCATTGCATGCCGCAGAGCGTGAGATACCGGCCGGGACGCAGCCATGAGTTGTTTTATCGAAATCATGGGCCAGGGCAAGCCATTGGTTTTGTTACATGGCTGGGGCATGAATAGTGCGGTCTGGGAGCGCGTGGTCAAGCGCCTGTCTGCCAACTACCGTTTGTTCCTGGTTGACCTGCCCGGCATGGGCCAAAGCCGCCCTGTTTATCCTTACCATTTGCACAGCCTGGCTGAAGCGGTAGCCGAAGAGATTCCCGGCGTGTCTACCATTCTGGGCTGGTCACTGGGCGGCCTGGTGGCCCAGCAGATTGCACTTAACCAGCCGGACCGTGTTGAAAAACTCATCCTGGTAGGGACCAACCCTTGTTTTGTCAGCAAGCCTGATTGGCCAAACGGCATTGCGGCCAAACATTTTGAACAGTTTAATGAGCGCTTCGAGCAGGATTTTAATGCCACCTTGCTGAACTTCCTGACCTTGCAATGCATGCATGCTAAAGACGCGCGTAGCACTGTGCGCCAATTACGCACAGCCTTTGCGGCCAAACCCACGCCGACACAAGATAACCTGAACCAGGCGCTGGATATTTTGCTGCAAACTGATTTGCGTGAAGAGGTTGGCCGTTTGTTCCAGCCGACGCTGCTGATTCACGGTGACCGTGATAATTTGGCGCCTCTCTCAGCGGCGCACTGGCTGGCCATGCATATGCAGCGCGCGCAATTGCGCGTGATTGCCGGCGCCGCGCATGCACCGTTCCTGTCGCATGCGGATGCTTTCTGCGAGTCTGTAGAAGCATTTATGGCTG
>Ga0066460_1000218_pt1 | contig 14244 bp, 14 predicted proteins | sample LakWasMe88_LOW11_2_FD_59570 | JGI IMG/M metagenome (GOLD analysis project Ga0066460, IMG submission 59570) | Freshwater sediment methanotrophic microbial communities from Lake Washington under simulated oxygen tension - Sediment Metagenome 88_LOW11 | ecosystem: Environmental > Aquatic >... | reverse complement strand
GGCGAATAGCCGGTCCTGCCCGTCGTCGAACTCTCCCAGCGAACAGGGTAGACATCGGTTCGTCCGCGAAAGACGTCTCGGAACAGACGGACTTTGGCCTCGGGCGAAAGCCTGCTTGTGGTCGGCTCTGGCGTGGGCTTGGGCGTGAATTGCGGTGGATGGACACGCCAATCAATGCCATGGGCATCCAGCAGCGCCATCAGCCGGGCATTCTCGGCTTGTAGCGCCGCGATTGAGTCCAACTTCTGAGGCGCCATGCGAGAACACAAGTAAATTCAATGCTGGGGTTTTACCACGACGACCGGCGTAATCGCATGTGACAACCCTGGCGCTGCGTGCCTAGACGCCGGCGGGCAACGCTGGCAAAAACGCCCTGTCCCCGCCTGGTTATCGCCGATACGCCAATTGTCCGTGGTCAGCGTTTTCTAAACACAGATGTACGGGGTTACGGCTTACGGCGAATATGTGGCACTTGTCGCGAAAAGCTCTTGCATGACAGCTGTGGTCTCAGGGTCCACAGCGAAGCTCAAAGAGTTGGCTCGAAACATCGAGTCAAGTCTCTGATGCAATGTGCATGCAGTGCTCGAGGCAGTACGAACTCGACTAGATGAAAATACTCAGGCTCCTAAAAAATAGCCTGAGAACCTGAGTTGAAAACTTTTATAGCCAGGGATTGACGGGAACTGAGGGGTGAATCTTCGAAGTCGGCCGTGGTCCTTTCGTCGGCACCTGCCCAATCCTATTCAGCCGGGGGAGTACCGCGCCAAGCCGTTGATGGCTGCCGTGACTTCCAACTGTCGCCAGTGCCCGGGCTCCCACTCAAGTTTTAGCGCAGCAGAAATGCGCTTGAGCACCCAGGTAATTTCATCGTCTGTATAGCCCCAGTCCTCTGAGGCAATCTTCAACCCCGTCCGGTCAATCAAAAACTGATTGGACCACGATGGGTTGTCATGGAGCTTGCCTTCACAGTAGCTAGTCATCTCATGTGCCAGTGTGCAACATGCTTTGTATCGCTCCTGCCACTCGGCCTCAGTCAACCCAACTACGAACTTGTCCCGACTTTTACGCGCAACGTATTTAGGCACTGCACCAGGAACGGCGCCCTCCTGCATGCTGCGCGGAAAGTCGTCAGGAATGATGTTCGTCATCGCAGGCCCTTCAAATTTTGAGAAGACTACAGCATTGAACTTCTGAGTTGGTGTTTGTTTGAGTATCCCGATTAATGTTGTCGGACCCTCAATATACTCACATCTGAATTGTGATGGACAATCTTTCATAACGAAAGTACAGTCGTCGCCTATGTGGGTTGTACTCTCACAAGTTGCAACGTCCTGACAGAAAATTTTGGGCATTTGGGGGCGAAAAATTTATTTTTGAATTAATGAATTTATGTGTCTTAGATGATTTTGGAATTGTGGCTATGGTCAGTGGTCGTATCCCGCGTAGGCGGAGGGGTACGATGATTTAAATGTTTGTGCAATATTTTTTGAGGTTGTTCTTGTCTTTTTTATGATATTTTCGGCATGCGGGGCGATAAATTTAAAATCGGAGGGAGCATGATTTTGAATAATAGACTTGAGGCGCAAGCCCTTCTTGAAAAACTCGGTGCCTCGCCTCGGCTTTTGTTGCACCTAAATCTAGTTGGTGAAGCTGCGAATGAGTTAATCCAAGCACTTTTGAGTATGGGCATACTGTTTGATGCAAATTTCGTCGAATTAGGCGTGGCTATTCACGATGCCGGAAAAATTGAATTTCAAGACGAATTAGATGGGCCGGGCTCTCGCCATGAGTCGGCAGGGGAAAGTCTGCTTCTATTGCATGGTGTGCAACCCGCTATCGCGCATTGCTGTGTCTCACATGCGGACTGGATGGTGACTGGCGTTTCTTTTGAGGAGCTACTTGTCGCACTGTCGGACAAACTTTGGAAAGGCAAACGTGAGCCAACCTTGGAGTTGTTGGTCATAAATGAGGTTGCTGCGCGGATGCAGCTTGAGCGCTGGGATATCTTCTCAAAGCTGGACTTGGTCTTCGAAGAGATAGCTGCGGGCGGTGATGCTCGACTGCTGCGAAGTTTGTTGGCCTCGCAAGCTGGTTGATGTCTATTCTTTTAGGCTACTGAGAGAAAAAACGTTGAAAAATCAATACAAACCTCACAAAGCAGTGGATTTCTAGTGGAAAGCTGAGCATCCTATGTTGAAGGGACAACTGTTCTCTGATAACTGCACATGACTACGAAAATAGGCCAGACGTAGGCATTGTCCATTCGCTATTGGAGGGCTGCACTGACTCGCATTACCATTCAGTGCAGAGACCGCATCTTGGTTAACTGAGGTCCGTCCCCTATATACAAAATTTCGGATACGCCCTTACGAGCAACGCAGCTGCGGTGATTCCAAACACAGCCTAGCCGACTCCCTACATTGGCGACCTCACAAAAATAGTCCACCACGTCTCATGAAACTGCAGCTCATATCGGATTTGCATCTCAACGAGTACAGGCGGTCAGGCTTACCGGAGCCGGAGGTCCTTGTGAATCCGGATGCGGACATGGTGGTATTTGCAGGCGACATCGACGAAGGGCTGGAGGGCATCGAGTTTGCTCGCCGACTTCCCACGCGCTCGCTGTATGTACTTGGAAATTTGGAACACTACGGGCTAGACATCGATGAGGCGGCCATGCTGACCAAGATGGAAGCGCTGTCGACCAATGCTCGCGTGCTACAAAACAACTCGACAATCATGGGCGGCGTGCGGTTTCTAGGGGCCACGTTATGGACCGATTTCAGGGCCGCTGGGCCATCCCAAGCTGACAACATGGCGCAGTCCGAGCAGGCAATGAACGACTACCGTTTCATACGGGAGCGAGACCAGCTAATAACGCCAGAGACCGTGCTTCACCGGCATTTGGAAACCATCGAATGGATGGCTTCTGTGCTTTCCGAGCCGTTTGCAGGTCCGACGGTCGTCATCACTCACCATGCGCCTCATCTAGACTCCATACCGGGTCACCGTGCTGGCCATCGGCTTCAGGCTGCCTATGTGAGCCGGCTGACAAGCCTGATGGCTTCGGTCGACTACTGGTTCCACGGCCATGTGCATGCCGCATCGCGGTATGACGTTCAGGGCTGCCGCGTGTTCTGTAACCCATTCGGCTCACCCGCTGACCACAAGTATCCAAATTCCGTGGCGCAAGCATCGATGCTGTACGACCCAGACCTGCTCATCGAGGTCACTACCCCGTGACCAGTGAACATGGCCAAGCCGTTGGGCGTCCTGCGGAGGATGCGAACCTTCTCTATCTGGACTTCGATGGTGTCCTGCACCCCGCTGACGTACGCCTCACTCCGTCCGGCCCAGAGTTGAACCCGAAGCTCTGTGGTCATAGACTTTTTGAGCATGCCGACGCCCTGTCTGCGGTTCTTGATGGCAGGCAAAATCTTCTGGTGGTCCTGTCAACTTCATGGGTCTGCCACTTTGGATATGAGTACGCGGCTAGCAGGCTACCTGGACCAATCAGGGCCAAGCTTGTCGGCGCCACGTTCGACGAAAAGCAAGATGGTTTTGGATTTCTCAGCGTCGCCCGTGGTCTCCAAATCGTCCACGACGTTCAACGTCGAGGAGCGAAACGATGGGTTGCGATTGACGATGAGACCGCGAACTGGCCTGCGAAAGATAAACGGCGGCTTGTTAAAAGCAATCCCCTCCTGGGACTTGGTGACCCGGCCGTTCTGGCGGCACTGGTCATGTCGCTCGATGACTTAACGAAAGACTGAGTGGGTCTCCTGGAGGGTATGCCAGTAAAAGGTCGCGTCCCAGCTGCTGCGCAGGTGCACTGCGCTGAAGTGCTGGTGTAGCTGTGAGGGGTTTACAACGGCAACGAGACTGGGCGTTTTCGCTTGCCCCCGCCTTGGCAGCCATCCTCCGCAGGGGCCGCTCAAGCAGTATTTATGGTCGTACGGAATGCTTGAGTGCCGCCCGTGCCAAGTCTTCCATTCTTACCAGACCTCCTCGCCGCTCTCCACCTGTGAGCACTTGATAACCGACCAGCTCAATGTCCCCGAGTTGGCGGACGAGTGCGGAGGACTTGGTATTCAGCGCCTTGGCCAGGTCGGACAAGGGAACGTACTGCCTCCGGAATTCTGCGAACTGGGTCGGTGTGACGATGCGCGACGGTTGTCCGCGCAGAAGAATGTCGCGTGACTTGAGCAGCCCGTGCCAGACCCAGCACGAAATCGACTCATGCTTGTAGCCCGTGGCCTCTGATAGCGCCTGAATGCTCAGTCCTTGGTCGAGCAACGGTCTTGCGTAGTGCTGCGCGACTTGGTCCCATTCAAACTCGTAGTTCCCGACCAAACCCTCGGCCTTGACCGCACCGATGTGGCCGGCTGCGATGGCCTGTAACGCCGAGGCCAATGCCTTCTTGTCTCCGACATGTCGCGCGGATAACTCCCGCAGAACGACTCTTCGGCCATCGCTCCTCGGCGCCGAAGCCGACCGGCGCAGCTGTTCGATGAACTGTGTGACAGATGCGATGGAAATCGGACCGCCCTTGCGGAGGTCCTTTGACCAACGCGCGTCGCACTGGATGGCACCAGCGTCGCTGAGATGGTCGAGCACCGCCGGTGGCACGCCGAGCTTGGCGCAGGCATCTTTCTCCGTGGTCCACATCGAGCGCGCATGGATGATGGCATCGACCTCGGCGACCGCGACTTGGTACACGCGGCCATTAGTCCCAGACTTGATTTCCTTGCACGGCAGGTTGCCATTCACGCGATGCTGTGTGAGCGCATTGTGAGAAATCCCGATGCGTTTAGCTGCCTCGAGCAACAGCACATGCGTCGCCTCTTTGGTGATGACTGCTGCCGCTGTGTCCAGACCGATGACGCCATCGAATTCAGACTCGGCAACTTGGCCAACAGCACTCAAAAATGGATGGGACGCCTCGTGCTCGGCGAGTTTGCGCAGCTGTTGGTACCAAGTGCCGAGACGGCTGTTCAGCGTTCGAGCATTGACGGGGCCGGCGCGCAGGCGCTCGCTGACATGAGCCTTGAAGTTTGATGGCCAATTGGAAAGCAGCTCCTCCAAAGGATGCAGAAAGGCGACCAGCTCGAGCATCGTCGACGGTGCCGATGCATTCCAGCGCCGCGCATCAATGGTCGGGTCCGGCTGCTTGCAAAGGATGTTGATGAGTTTGGCGGAGACTTCGGCTGGCACGCCGTGCAGCGCAGGGCCGCAGTCTTGCACAGCCGACGCTCCATGAGCCACCAACGACGATACCCAGGTCTGGGTCGCGCTGGCCGGCTCGGACTCCGACGCTCGGAGGTCAAAGCCGCAGTCGCAGAACTCGATGTGCTCGCGCCCCGTGCGCAGCGGGTTGTTGCAAGCTGGGCAGGTGTCACGCATCAGTACGCCATGGGAAGGGCACGCCACCAGGTATGCGTGCTCCCACGTCGCTCGCAAGTGCAACGACTCGCGCAGGCAGTGGCCGCACACAGCATCGCGGCCATGTCGGCGCAGTCCGGTCCAACTGCGCACGCGGTCATCTTGCGCGGTCGCGTGCTGAGTCCACGCTGGGTCGAGGCCCAGCATCTGGGCGACAGGTTCGGGATGTGTCAGCAGTGCGTCGAATGTGCAGCGGTCGCCGACGTGGCGCGTCAGCTCCTTCCAACTGCTCAGGGCGTTTGCAGAAGAGAGCCTGCGGTAGTAGCCGCGGCCGGATTCGTCGGAGTGCGGAGGGAAGGTTTGAATTAAGGTCATATTAGCGTCGTCGTGGCAGCTTGGCTTCGTCCAGCACTCGGATGTGCGCTTGTTCCAGCTCAGCGGGGGAAACTTCAGTGCGTTTGAACGCGGGGTGGTCGGGGTGCTCAGCCGACTCGATGCGGCGCAGCGCGCCGACGCAGTCGTCGACAGTCACGGGTCGCGCTTCCTGGCGCTCCAGGTCATATGCCAGACGGTTCATGAAGGCGCTGACGACGCCCACGAGGCCACCGGAGAGCAGGTAGCAGTGCGCGACCAGTTCTGCACGCGGTAGAACGAACGGACGGCCAGCCTTGCCAAACAAGTCGGCGTAGGTCATCACGCACTGCGCGAACGCCCGGTACTCGGCTTTGTCTGAGGCGTCGTAGGGCCGAAATTCACGTCGGGCTTGTGAGCGTTTGCGCAGTTGCTCGTTGCTTTGGTAGAGCTTTTCGAGGTGTGGAACACCGAACAGAACGATGGTCATGCCCAATCGGTCCATGACCTGCTTGAACCAGTCGCCAGCCGCGCGCGGGGGCATCTTGGTGCCGACCTCGACGATGTGGCTGGCCTCCTCGAACAGGAGCACCTTGGTGCCAGACAGCTTCAGCAATCTCTCCATCTTGGCAAACAGGTCTCCGCTGTTGCCTCGAATACTGGGCATGCCAAGGGCAGCCAGAACGCTCTTTGGCATCTCCTTGGGTGAGACTGGGCTTGGTACCGGCACGACCAAGACAGGAATGCGGCGGATGCCATCGACCTTGGCTTCTGGATAGCAGCGGGCCAGGTTGTTGATGAGCATGCTCTTGCCGACCCGCGATGGACCGATGACCCATTCCGATGCGGCGGGGTGGCCTTCGAACGCGTCGTCGATGCGCCGCTTGAGAGCATCGAAGTGGTCGCTGAACTCACGGTGAGACAACTCGCAGCTTTCGATGATGCGTCGAAGGCTGGGCCTCGTACTGGCGGTCATAGGGCTTCCCCGGTTCTGCGGTCAACGACTGGTAGTGGTGACAGCTCATCCAGTGAGAACCCACCGGTGGCCACGGCCACCTCTTGCGTGGCGCGCATCGTGAGTGGGCGCAAGCGAGCTCGCTCAACAGCCTGGGCGTGTTTTGCGGCCTGGGCGGACTGCTTGGTGGCATCAACGCGCGAGCGCTTGCCTGCGGGGTTGGCTGTCTGGGTCGCTGCCGCAAACAGGTCTTGGCGGAATTTCTCCTTCACAACCTTGCCGTTGGCGTTGGCCGTGTCTTTAGCGGCTTTTTCCATGGCTTTGGCCCGCACAAAGGACAGCGCTGGCGTCGTCTCATCGACATCGGCATTTACCAAGGTCATCAGCGAAGAGCCGTTGACCACCTGAACGGTACGGAAGTCGTCCGGGTCAACAAGCACTTCGACTTTGCGCTCCCCGAGAATCTCAATGAGCGTCTTGAGGTTAGGGCCTCGGAAGTGGAAGCCTTCCACGGTGATACCGGTTGTTCGCTCCAGCGTGAGGCTTCGCTTCTCGAGTTGTATGTGTCGCCAATCGTCTAAGTTCGGCGGCATCGGCATTGCGTAACCCTGGTCTTGCAGATTCCGCAATCGGGCCATTGGCGTTGCGCCGAGGTCGGTCGCATCGGCTATGTCGCTTCGAATCAACCGGTCGAGCGGACGTAATGCCCAGTCTTCGTAGTACCACCGGACAATCCATTGCTCAAGCTCTTCGAGGGGCATGAGCAGGTCATTGAACTCGCTGGGGTCCCGCTGGCCGTCTTTGCCGTCCATGCGTGTACAGCCAGGCAGAACTTCCAGTGCCTCCTTCAGCGCCCGGTTCAGGCGTTCGATGAATGGCTTATGGTGTGGGTGACGGGATTTGCAGTACTGCACTTCGATGCCAAGCCGCACGAGGCCCGCGAGGCGGTTGTTCTTGGCCTCCGAACCGTTGTCGAAAATGATGCAAGCGGGCATGCCGTAGAAGTCGGCATCCACATGTACGCCCATGGCGGCCAGGCGCGCTTTCTTGGAGAACAGGATGCTCTCCACGCAGGCAAGGCTGGTCGCAGAACTAGGCGTGCCAATCGAAAAAGACCATCCAACGGGCAATCCGGTGGCAACATCGATAGCGTGGACGAGATAGATGTCCTGCAGCTCACCGGACGGCGTTCGAACGCGCCACGGCAGGTGAAGGGCATCCTGCTCCACACGCTGAAGGAAGCCACGAACGCGAATGCTGTGCTTTGCCACGGCATGCTTGGCTGCCCGCATCTGCGGTGGCAAACGTGCAATGTCGGCATTGGAAGACAGCCGCGTGAAGATGACCTGCTTCACGAACTTAACGCTGAACTGTCGTTCATCTTGAATGAGCCCGAGCGCCCGTGCTTGCATCGTGCAGAACTCGGTGAGTTTGGAGAAGCTCCACCGGGAATGCGGCTGCTGGTGTAGGGTCCTGGCAATCTCGGCAATGAAGTCGACGACCTGTTCGTTGTAGCGTGGCTTCCGATTTCCTTTGTTGGCATCGCCACACAGAACGGGCCTGCCTTGGTGCTCGGCACTCAGGTAGCGGTACAAGGTTGCGCGCGAAGGGAAGCTAGTACTAGCAACCTCGTCGCTACTCGAAATATGGGCTTTGCGCAGCTTGAGGTACGCCTGATTGACACTCAGGTTGTAGCGTTCGCTGTAGTCGCAGACCTTGTGCAGATGCCGCAAGGCGGCATCGGTCGCGTCCTCCAGAGCAGGGTTCTGTTGTCTGGCAGGGGGCACACGTGGTGTCAGGTGTGGCCTGCGTAGGAGCTCGCCCGCACTGACGCGCAGCCGCAAGACCTCGGTTTTGATGACTTCCTCTTGGTCATCAGCGAGGCGCAGGACGCGCACACGATTTCCAGGGAGACCAGATTCGGTCACGATGAACGTGGCCTCGGTCGCGCCGGCTTCATAGAATTCGTCGTGGATGTGGATGGAGGTCATTGCGCCAGGCCCTCCACAAGGCACAGGTGGTCCAGGTCACCGCAGGCTGACGTCGCTGGCGTGTCGCTTTTGAGTTCGTGTGCCAGCAGGTCGACCTTTATGGCGCCGAAGACGATGAGCACGGGCGCCATCCTGGTGTCCATACCCAGTCCTGAGCAGAACTCGCCCAGCGAGCACGCACCATTGGCGGCCAGGCACTCGGTTTGGTCCATCACGTGCAGGTCTGGTTGCAGGTCTGAGCGCCGGGCCGCCTGATGCAGCAGCGGAATGGTGGTCAGCAGTGGATGTCGCCATGACGATGGAACGATGAGACGCACAAAGTCGATGTGGTGCTCGCCAAGTGCATTCCGGGCGAGCTCCAACTTATGCTCGGATGCTTCATTGCCCTCCCAGCCTTGGGTCTTGACTTCCAGTGCCGTTGTTGCGCCGAGGCTCCACCGGACCAGGAAGTCAGGTGTATAGAAGTTGGAGCTTTCGCCCCGGACCTTGTCGCGCTTACGCGCGCGGGCTTTTTGTTCTGGCGTGTTTAGAACGTCACCCTGCACCAGGTCCACGGTGAAGGGCTGCGGCTCAAAGCTGTGCACGCTGGGGTCCAAGCCCAGAATTTGAGAGACGAGTCGCTCTGATGCGCTTTCGACCACCATGGCGCCATGGGACTTGGGGGCGAAAGTATGAAATGCTGCACGACCATAGGTCGGTGCAACTTTGCGGATACCGCGGTCTAGTTTTTTAACGCCTGGTCTGGGGCTGAAATGCGGTGTCGCCATGGGCAATGTCCTCGGGTCTTCAAAAGATGAACTCGAGGCGTGTAGCGACACGCATCCTTTATAAACGCGGGGATGCGTTTTAAGGTGTCCTCGAGGGTGAATATGCGCGACACGCAGCCCTCGAAAAGAACGGGTTCATACAGACGGAAGACTGGGAATTGCCCAGCAGCAAAGTGGCTAAAAAGCCTGAGCTTTATAGCCGTGGATGAAAACTTATAATCAAACTGTCGTGCCGAGCGTCCGGCGGGCGAATGCCTATACTCCGATGTCACTCTCCGTTTCGGAGAGCCGCGGCGGGAACGCTGGAAAGATGCGCATGTAGAGTGGGAAATGGGCATGAGACGCGTGCAGGGGCACACCCCGGGCCAAAGCCCGAAAGCCGTCCTAACCATCGCGGTCCCAACTTTCATTAAGTGCCCTCCATGGTGCACTGCACTTTACGGTGCTTCGCCCGGTCTTGCAACGCTCATATTCGACATCGTCTTGGTCCATGGGCGAATTTGGCGGAGCCTCGAATCGAATTGTCAGGCTCTCAGCGAGAACAACAGCCAAACCCGGGCATGGTTCCCCATGCTATGGAATCAGGCACTGCGCGAGCATATTGGCTGAGTAGGAGGGCCAAATCCCTGATATAGGCCCGTCTTTTGGTGCGTCAGAGCAGAGTAGCCTTTGAAGTTCAAAGAAAAATCCAAATGCTGCTAACTGCTGTCAGCCACAGCATTTCCGATGCGAACAGGCTCCAACTGTTTCATGGCTGCCCTGCCTGGTTACCAGTCGCTCTTTGCCAAGTTGCAAGGGGGGCACGCCACTTGACCATTCTCCACGATGGTCTTTCCACCTTTTGACCAAGGCGTCTTGTGGTCGCAATGCCAGTCATCCCAAACTACACGTGCGCCATCGCATTTGAGCTTGACTTGGCAAGTTTGATGGTCGCGACGAAATATGGTCAGCTTCTGCAAGTGCGTGAAATCTCTTTGCTCATCCTTTAGTGGAAAATTAGGATATGCACTGAGTAAGTCGCGCATTAAAAAATCGAGGCGAAAGCGGATGGATTCCTGTGCATCTGCGCTGTGACTGATTTTTTCTTTGTATGCAGCCCATTCCGGCTCAGCCAATTCAGAATCTAAGGCGTCTTGAGCCCAGCGGTTGGTTTCGAAGTTTAAGAACCATTCTCGAAGGTGGTTTTTAACCTCGGCCAACACGTAAACACGCTGTAGTTCTGCCATAATTCCATACAGCGCAATCACATTGAATCGCTCTAGGTCAGGGGTCTTATCTTGGAAAACATCAGCCAAGAAATCGAGTGTCTTTCGGACTGCTTTGGCCTTTTTCCCTTCTACTTCGAATTGCATTTTTGATTTGTACATGCGGTTGAGGTCACCATCCTTTACGTTTACTGGCCCCCCAGCCAATTCTAGACAGACCATTTGAGCTGCAACGTGGTCGTGCGCGAAGCGGCTGTTAGCGAACCCAACGCGCTGAAAAAATGGATGCAGCGTTAGAGAACGGAAAAATTAGCGCATGGTGCCTGGCATGGCATTGCGTTTTTCCTGCGCTTTGAGCGAAGTGCCGTTCTGCAGTCGCAGGAACATCTCGCGTGCTTCATCTTCGTCGGTATCCTCCAGAACGAGTACGTCGAGGGTGTACTGGTCAAATCGGATTTGCAGCTCATCTGGTAGATTTTGGTACCCACAGCCAGAAATTGGCATGTCATCGATTGAGCTAGCGTCTTTAGGTAAATGGAATTCTCCGTCGACGAAGCTCCAGATACCTCGCAATCGTTGTTGACCATCCACCACGTCGTAGCGGTCTGGTTTATCGCCAATCTTGCGCCAATACATTTTCGGTACGTCGTACTCGCGCAATATGCTGTCAATTAACAGCTGCTTCTGAGCCGTGGACCAGACGGTCGGGCGCTGAAAGTCAGGATTGGTGTCGATACGTTGGCGAATGCCTTTTGCGTTGGACAGCGTGCTGAGCGGCCAAGGCTTCTTATTGGTTTTCATAGATGTTGGACGTCTCCTTTTGCGATTTTCAAGGCAATGAAATGCCACGAATTCTTTGATAAAGCTCTACGGCGAATGAGTCGGTCATACCCGAAACATAGTCAGTCACCGCTAAGACCTTTTGATAAGACGTTAACTTGGAGTCGATGCGTTGAGGCAAAAGGCCCAACATAGTTCGAGACCGAACTTTGCCAATTCCCCCTCCTTGTGTCTCGGCTTGCACTGCCTTCAGAAAAACTTCCAGCAACCCACCAATAACCTCAAAGCCACAAGCCTCAACCTCGAGAACAGGTCGAGCAGAATAAACATTATTTATTGCTAGGTTCTTGAAGGCCTTGAATTGGTGAGCTCTCCGGAATCGCGCCGAGAGCTCATCGTCGAATGAGCCGCTCATTAATCCGTCGTAGCTGGCATCAAAAACTTCGATTACTTCATTGATGACCTCGCCTACGGTTAAAGCGCGAAAATATTCCGCACGCCGCTGCAAGTTAGTGAGTTGTTCCGCCTTCGCCAGTTGCGTAAGCGTCAACCATGGTTCGTACAAAGAGCGAAGTTCATCATACGAAACAACCCCAGCCTTGAACCCATCCTCCACGTCCATGATGTGGTAACAGGTGTCGTCTGCAGCTTCCACAAGAAACGCAAGTGGATGGCGATGCCAGGCCATGGGGATTCCGTCTTTCCTAGGTAACCCAAGTTCATCCGCCAGCTCTTGGAAAAGGGTTGCTTCGCTGTGCATAAACCCGAACTTCTTGCCGGAGATGCCCTTCGATTGCGACTCATCCACAGCCGAAGCTCTAGGGTATTTTGCGAAAGTACCTAGAACTGCACTGGTTAGCTGCATACCGCCGACCTGAGGAAAGTACTGCAACGTTGCGAGTGACCGAAAACCTTGTGCATTCCCCTCAAACTTCAACAGGTCCTGCCGCTCAACTTCGCTCAAGCCCTCAAGGGCCCATTGATTGCTTATAAACCATTCTTGGATTGCGGACTCTCCAGCGTGGCCAAAAGGCGGATTGCCTATGTCGTGCGCCAAACATGCCGTTGACACGATGGCTCCAATGTCGTGAACAGAAATCCGGTCTTTCAACTCCGGCTGCTTGCGCAGAATCACGTCAGCAGCCTGCATGCCGAGTGAGCGCCCAACGCTCGCCACCTCTAGGCTGTGTGTTAAACGCGTGCGGACATAGTCGCTTTTGGCTAACGGAAATACCTGCGTTTTGTCTTGTAGCCGCCTAAATGACGAGGAGAAAACGATACGGTCCCAATCACGAGTGAAGTCGGCGCGAGGGTCCCCCGTTTCAGCACCTGACTGTTTCTGTCTTCCAAGTCTCTGCGTCGACAAGAGTTTTGTCCAATCCATCGCTTACTCCTTAAATAACTTCAGTCGCCCAAAATATCCCGCTAACACGCCTAGTCCAGTACGTCTTTGTCCAGTTATCGCGCCTCCGATTGCTGAAACCCTTTCCAGACCATCTTGGCCAGCATGCTCTGCACCACGCCAAAGATGCGCGGGTCCTTGAGCATTTGACGTTCAGTTTGCCAAACCTGGATGACCGCTTAGGGGCATCTGTGACGGTCGGCAATGCTCATTCCGGGCCCACAGCCGGACTGTACAACCCGCGTTCTACACATCACCCGTGTACCCGACTCTCCTCAGCGAACGCCGCGGCGCTGGCGACGCCTAACGTCGATTCGTGTTGTAAAGATGGGTACCAAGCTCGAGCACGTGCTGTAGCCACCCATCATCAATGTACTGTGCGGCTCATTGCTCTGGCACATCCCAGGGGCCAAGCTCGTCCAAGGCCGGTTCGCACGTGCATGAGGCTGATGAACATCAATTGGCCTTCTCCCTTTGACCGCAAGCCACTGGCCGTACTTCGCGAAATCCCACCCCTAATCTGAGCTCGAGCGGCGGTGTCGGATATTGACACAAGCATGGTTCGGCAGGTCAATCTGTACAGCAGAGGCAAGGTGACTTGCAAAGTGGCAGGGCGAGGCGGCCAAGGCAAAGCGCAAGTTAGAGCCGATGCGAACGAAACCTTGTCCTCGCTGACTGCTTCTGCCATATGCACCCTGGCATCCAAGCGTTCTGCCACTGCTTTGGTGAATCCAACGTCGTCACAGAGCTCAGTCGTGATGTCCGGGAGGACACTTTTTCTAAAGAGACTGATGAGTTTGTTCGTTGTGACTGCAGGATTGATTGGGCTTGTCTTCTTTGGCCGCAACGTGTAACAATTTAAGCCCTAAGGGGAGGTGATATGTCCGGTTCCAGTGGCGGTGGGAGTGGGAGTGGGGGTGTGGGAGATGGAGTCTCCTGTAGCAATCTGAAGTTTGATATGCAACTTAGCAGCCCTCAGGCTGCGGTGGTGGCGACACTGTCGATTGGCGACGTCTTAGACGTTGGCATTGCGGGGCTCAACGGTACTCAAGTGCTGCAGGTGTCAAAGCAAGGCCAGGCAGTTGGTGGATTGGTTGGCAGTTTTGCTGCAAAGCTCCGGGAGTGTATTCTTGGGGGAACTGTATACGACGCGACCGTTTTGACCGTTTTAGGTGGTCAGGTCAGAGTTCATGTTGAACCCATCTGACATGGCGATTAACGTTGTTGGTGGGGTGTATCGGGAGTACTGCACGCGTCCAAGCTGGAGTCATACATATGGCTCGGCAGGGAGGGCCGCTGTGGCTATCGGCAATTTGGGTACGCCGGTGGTGCTGCATTCGTACATGGACGAAGCCGCACATGCAGAGTTAGCAGGCGAGAAAGCATGGCTCCCCAGCCTCGAGATTCTTCC
>Ga0066460_1000214_pt1 | contig 14542 bp, 11 predicted proteins | sample LakWasMe88_LOW11_2_FD_59570 | JGI IMG/M metagenome (GOLD analysis project Ga0066460, IMG submission 59570) | Freshwater sediment methanotrophic microbial communities from Lake Washington under simulated oxygen tension - Sediment Metagenome 88_LOW11 | ecosystem: Environmental > Aquatic >... | reverse complement strand
GGCACTGGCTGGACCTGTGCCAACAACAGCGGCTGGGCTTGCACGCGCAGCGATAGCTTGACCGCCAATGCCAGTTACCCGACCCTCTTGGTGTCAGTGTCCATTGCCTCCAATGCCAGTACCCCGTTGGTGAACTCGACCACGGTGTCGGGTGGTGGGGTGGCCAGCAGCGCCACGGCCACAGATTCGACCAACATCACGCCGCCTGCTGCCACCTTTGGCATTGCCAAGGCTGCGACGAGCAGCGTTGCCGCGGGTGGATCCATCACCTACACGATCACCCTGAGCAACATTGGTGGCAACACCAGCGGCACCAGCGCCACGGTGAAAGACGTGCTGCCAGCGGGCGTGACTGTGACCGCGGTGACGCCGGGCAGCGGTGTCAACAGCGTCAGCTGTGGCGCCAACTTCAACTCGCCCATGGTCTGCACGGTCACGCTGAGCAGCGGGCTCGCGGTCAATGGCACGGCCAGCTTCAGCTACACGGCCACGGCACCCAACACGACCGGTGCCATCACCAACTACATCGGCGTGGACCCGAGCGGGGGCAGCAGCCCGCCCACCGACCCGACGACGACCTGCACGCCCACCACGGCCTGCGCCAGCGCCAGCACCACGGTGATCGGGCCCGATGTCTACACCACCATCAGCGCGCCTTCGTCGGTGGCCAATGGGGCGGTGGCCAATCTGGTGCTCAGCTTCGGCAACCAGGGCGCCGTGGCAGCTCAGGGTGTGACCTATCAACTGACCTTGCCCACCACGGTGACGGGCGTGAGTTGCGGCGCCGCCTCGTGCGCATTCAATGCGGCGACTGGTGTGCTGACCCTCACCGGGCTGCCCACCACACTGGTGGTGGGGCAGCAGGTGTCGGTGAATGTCAGTTACCGCGCGCCGGTCACGGGCAACACCGCCCTGAGCGCAACCTCGTTGATTGCGACCACGACGCCTGGCGAAGCGCCAAGCAACAACAACAGCGCCAACGCCGTGACCAACATCACGGCCGCGGCCACCCAGCCTGACCCGACCACATCCCTGCGTGCACCAGCCACAAGCTACCCAGGTAGCGCGGTGGCCGTTGACATCAGCTACACCAACCTTGGGGCGGACAACGCCCAGGGGCTGGGCTTTGCTGTGAGCGGCTTTCCGAACACCGGAACGCCGGCTTTCAGCTACAACGGCATCGTTTGCACTTGGAACCAGGCCACAGGCGCCGTGACGGGCTGCGGCCTGCCCAGCACCCTGCCGGTGGGGCAGAGTATTTCGCTGCGTGCCAGCTACACGGCGCCGTCCTCTGGCTCGGTCACGCTCACCTCGACGGTGAGCAGCACCAGCGTGGACGCCAACAACAGCAACAACACGGCCACCGCCGTGACCACGGTGGTGAGCCAGCCCCCGACACCGGTGGCCGATGTCACCACCTCGGTCTCTGTGCCTGGTCAAGCCTATGGTGGCAGTACTGTGCTGGTGCCCCTGGTCTTCCAGAATCTGGGGCCTGCGTCGGCCATCAGCGTGAGCTATGCGGTGAGCCTGACGGGGGGCGCGAGCAACCTGCAGGTGAGTAACAACGGTGTGCTGTGCACCTACAGCGGCGGAAGTATCAGCGGCTGTAACCTGCCTGGCACCTTGGCTGCCGGGCAGGCTGTCAACCTGGTGCTGAGCTTCACGGCACCGGCTGCCCCGGCTTCAATGACCGTGACCTCGACAGTCAGCACCAGCACCGTCGAGTCCAATGCGGGCAACAACAGTGCCACCGGCAGCTTGTCTGTGCCCACGCTCCAGCCCACGGGCACGATCTCGGGGCGGGTGTGGTACGACGCCAACCGCAACCGACGCTACGACAGTGGTGAGGTGGGCCGCGCCAACTGGAGTGTCGACCTGCTTCAAGGCGGAAGCCCCATCGCCCGCACCAGCACCGATGCGAATGGCCAGTACAGTTTCACCGGCTTGGCCGATGGGGTGTACGCAGTGCGATTCATGCCCTGGATGGGCAGCGGCACCTTGCCTGTGAATGGCGAGAGTGGGACTGCCATCACCGGCGGGGGCATCCCTGGCCAGTCCATTCTCGACAACATCGTGATAGCCAATGTGGGAACGCGCAACTTCAGGCTCAAGATCGGTGGCGATGTGGTGACCGAGCAGAGCCTGCCCATCGACCCTTCCGGCACGGTGTACGACAGCAGCACCCGGCAGCCCATTGCCGGAGCCACGGTCACCCTCGGCTATGCCTGTGGTTCGGTCGATTCCAGCTGGTTGGCAGGGAGCAGTTCAGTGACCACCGGCGCGGACGGTTCCTACGCCTTCTTCCTGTTGCCTGCGGCGCCTTCAGCCTGCAACTACACGCTCACGGTCAGCAAGACGGGCTATACCTCGCCCAGCACGGTGATCCCGTCATCGGGCAGTTGGCCGGCTGGCGGCGGAGCGGTCACGGGTGTGAGCGGAGCGCCGTCGGGCGGTCAAGCGACAACCTATTACCTCTCAGGCCCCAAGCCCACGACGGATGTGACCAACAACAACATCCCGCTGGACCCGCAGGCCGTGGTGCCTGGAGCGGCGCCCGCGTCGGTGCCCACCTTGTCGACCTGGGCCCTGCTGCTCTTGATGACGGGCCTGGCGGCACTCGCCGCGCCACGCATGGCGCGCCGACCCCGCGCGGGCGGGGGCTGAGGCCCTCTCGGGGCCTGTGGCGCGAAGCGCTGCCAGGCCACGATCCGGGCAGGGTTTTGAAAAATCATTCGACATGCATGTTCAAGTTTTTTAAGATGTGCAAACAATGCATCTTAATAAGAGGACCTCAGCATGAACACCGCGACGCTCGATACCCCCGGCCACCCTGCCACCCCCAACGCCCTGGCCGAGCAGGCCCTGGGCCGCATCGCAGTGCAACTGCCCGGCGCGACGGCCGTCTTCCGTCGGTTGAAGCTTGATTTCTGCTGTGGCGGCCAGATCAGCCTGCGCCAGGCGGCTCTGGACAAGGCACTTGACCTGGCGTCTGTGCTGCGCGAACTAGGCGGCCTTCAGCGTGAGGACTCGCCCGCGGTACCGACGCCCGCGCCGGCCCTGATCGACCACATCCTGGAGCGCTTTCATGCCGTGCACCGCGAGCAGTTGCCCGAACTGATCCGCATGGCGCGCCGGGTCGAAGCGGTGCACCGTGATCACCCCGAGGCACCGGCCGGCCTGGCCGCCCATCTGGAGCACATGGAGCAGGACCTGCTCGACCACATGGCCAAGGAAGAGAACGTGCTGTTTCCGATGCTCAAGGCCGGTGGCAATCCTTTTGTGCCGCAACCGATCGCCATGATGCGCCATGAGCATGTGTCCCACGGGGCAGAACTGGCGCGCATGCTGGCCTTGGCTCACGACATGGTGCCACCTCCCGGGGCCTGCAACACCTGGCAAGCGCTTTATGCCGGGCTGCAGCAGTTCCATGACGACCTGATCCAGCACATCCACCTCGAGAACAACGTGTTGTTTCCGCAGTTTGAGCCGGCCACCCTACAGTCGGCCGGTGCGTGCGAAGGGGCATGTTCCTGCGCATGAGCCCGATCATGTGGCGCTGGTTTGCCGCATGATCAGCCTTCCCTCCCCATGCCCTGTCTGCTCTGTCTGCTATGACCCAGTCCGTGCACATCCCCAACCCTTCTCTGTTGCCCGGCCGCCCCGGCCCTGACGCCGGCTTTGCTGCCCCTTATGACATGCTGGGCGCCTGCCATGACAAGGTGCGGCGCATGCTGGACCTGCTGGAGCGCCTGCAGGCCCACCTGCGTGAGCACGGGCCCGACAGCCAGGCTGCGCAGGCGGCACGCGACGTCATGCGCTACTTTGACCTGGCCGCACCGCTGCACCACGAAGACGAAGAGCGCCATGTGTTTCCGCTGCTGCTGCAAAGCGGCAACCCGGCCTGGGTGGCGCTGGCCGGGCGATTGCAGCAGGAACACCGCGACATGGCACCTGCCTGGCAGGCCCTGCGCCAGCAACTGGAACAGGTGCGCGTGGGTCAGGGCCGGTTGCTGCAGGCTGAGGGCTTTGCCAGCCTGTACCGTGCCCACCTGCAGGCCGAGGACGAAGGGGCCTACCCGGCCGCTCGCGGCCTGGGCAACGCGGTATTGAGCGCTGCAATGGGCCTCGACATGATGCGTCGCCGTGGCTTGCCTGGGGTTTGAGGCGCCGGGGCCTCCCGGTTGTGCGGTTGAATAAAAACAGGCCCGCCTCGCGTGGGTGGAGTCATGTCTGTCAGCTTTTGAGAAACTGAAAGAAGAGGCTGTCAGGCATGAGACGAGGCAGGCCCCTGAAACTGGGCCGAGCGCGTGCTGGTTTACAGGCGGGCCATGACCATGCCCAGCGCCGTCAGCACCGAGACGCTGAAGATGCCCACCCCCACGGCGCGTCGACGGTTCATCTGCACCCACAGGATCACGCCCGAGATCGACAGAAAGACCATGCTGCCCGCGATCGTGTCCACCAGCAGGATCCAGGGCACGGTCATGCCCGTGCCCTTGTGCAGATTGGTCAGCGCCGCGATGAAGCCGTGCTGTGTGGTGTTGATGCCGACCGAGCGGTTGCCCTTCCAGTATTCAGCCTGCACGGTCTCGTGCGGGCCGCCGAAGTTGAACACCCAGCGCTCCGGCTGGCGCGGCGCCTCACCCTGAGTGGCGCCTTTTTCGGCCCAGGGCAGGGCTTTGGCGGGGTCGATGCGCACGCTGTTGGGCGGGCCTGAAAAGCCCAGCGCAGGGGCCAGCCATTGGCCCATGGCCTCGGGGGTGCTGGGGGGCGGGTCGGCCAGCGCCATCTGGGCGTGGCTTTTCTGCTGGTTCAAGGGCAGCTTTAGCACGGCACGGTGGTTCAGCCAGATGCCGCTCAGGCCAAAGACCAGGCCCAGCAAGGCGCCCCACAGCCCGATCCAGCCGTGGGTTTTGCGCACCCAATGCACAAAGCGCGAGTAGGTCTGGTGGCGGCGTTTGGCGCGGGCGGCGTCTGCCGACGGGTTCTTGGCGCTGGCTTCTAGGGTTGTCATGGCAACAAGGCGTGGGTGGGTCGTGGCGCTGGTTCGGCGCTTTTCTGTCAAGGGTGCAGGTGACCGTTCAGGTATCAAATGATAACTATTATCATCTAATCCAATGACCAGCCAGCGAGAAGTGTTCTTCATGAATGTGTCGCAAATAAGAATAAATCTCATCTAGAATGCAAACAACGCCGGGGTCAAAGCCCGGCGCCAAGCTCTTTGCTGTTCTGGCCGTCTGGCTGGAATGCTGTTCTCGGGCTTTCTTTCGTCACATCCTCTGCACCAGCAAGCGCTTGCCAGCCAGTGCCTAAATTCAGTTTTAGGAACCACCATGCTGCGCAAGAAGAAGATCGCGTTGGCGCTGGGCCTGGTCTGGGGCTCGGCCCCGACCCTGCTGCTGGCCCAGTCCAGTCCGCCAACCCAGGCCGAGGCCACCCGCCTCGATGAGGTCACCGTCAGTGCCACCCGCTCGGAGCGCCGGGTGGACAAGGTGCCCGCCACCGTGACCGTCACCCCGGCCGCCCAGATCGAGCAGACTGGCGCCCGCGACATCAAGGACGTGTTCCGCGACGAACTGGACGTGTCCGTGCGGGCCGCGCCCACCCGCTTCACCGCCGCCGGGGCGTCCACTGGCCGTGCCGGCAACGAAGGCATCAACATCCGGGGGCTGGAGGGCAACCAGGTTCTGATGCTGGTCGACGGCATCCGCGTGCCCAACAGCTTCTCGTTCGGCTCGTTTGCCTCCGGTCGGGGTGACTACCTCGATGTGGATGGCATCAAGACCGTCGAAGTGCTGCGGGGCCCGGCGTCCACCCAGTTCGGCAGCGATGGGCTGGCCGGCGCGGTCAGCTTTCGCACCCTCGACCCGGGCGATCTGCTCAAACCCGGGCAGACCGTGGGGGGCTTTGCGCGCTCCAGCTATGCCTCGGTCGACCGGTCCTGGTCCAACACCCTGGGGGTGGCCGGCGCCAATGAGCGTTGGCAAGGCATGCTGCTGGGCAGCTACCGCCAGGGCCACGAGGTGGGCAACCAGGGCAGCAACGATGCCTTGAATGCCAACCGCACCACGCCCAACCCGGTGGACTACAACAACCGCTACCTGCTGGGCAAGGCGTTTCTGAAAATCGACCCGACCCAGCAACTGGGCTTCACCTTCGAAACCCAGAAGCGCAAGCAGGACACCGAGGTCTACTCGGCTCGGGGCGTGGCGCCGCTGAGCTCGACCAGCGTCATTGATCTGGATGCGCGCGACCGCATCGAACGCAACCGGGTCTCACTGGAGCATCGCTTCAACGACCTCAATGCCCTGGGCATTCAGCGCGCCGAAACCCGCGTCTACTGGCAAGACGCCAAGGTCAGCCAATACGGCGCCGAAGACCGCTACACCGCAGCCGATCGAACCCGCGATACCACCTACCGCAGCAAGGTGGCCGGTTTCTCGACCCTGCTTGAAAGCAATCTGACGGGCTGGCTCAACCAGCGCCTGACCTACGGCGCGGATTGGAGCCGCAGCAAGATCAGCGGGGTGCGCGACGGCACGGTGCCGCCCTTTGGCGAAAGCTTTCCGACCAAGCCGTTCCCGGACACCGACCACGTGCTGGCCGGCGCCTTTGTGCAAAGCGAGATCCAGGCCGGGGCGTTCAGCATCATCCCTGGCCTGCGTTTTGATCACTACAAGCTTTCACCGTCCACCGCGGGCTACAGCGGCACGGCCGTCAGCCTGTCCGGCCAGGCCGTCACACCACGCCTTGGCGTGGTGTGGCAACTGGCGCCAACCTTTGCACCCTATGGCCAGTGGGCCAAGGGCTTTCGGGCCCCCACGCCCGACCAGGTCAACAACGGTTTCAGCAACCTGGCCTCGGGTTACACCACCGTCGGCAATGCCCAGCTGAAAGCCGAGCACGCCGACAGCCTGGAGCTGGGCTTTCGCGGCCGACTGGATCGGGTGCGCTACTCGGTGGCGGCCTATGACAACCGCTACCGCGACTTCATCAGCCAACAGGCTGTGAGTGGCGCCGGCACGGCGGCCAACCCGACGGTGTTCCAGTACGTCAACCTGGCCAATGCCCGCATCCATGGGCTGGAGGCGCGCTCGGAATGGACGCTGGATCGAGGCTGGACGGCCACCGCCGGCTTCGCCTATGCCAAGGGCCACAGCGAGGCCAAGGGCGTCAAAACCCCGCTGGACACAGTGCAGCCCTTCAAACTGGCCCTGGGGCTGCACCATGAGCAGGCCACCTGGGGGGCGCGTGCCCAACTGGTGCACAGCGCCGGCAAGGCCAGCAGCGACATCTCCACCGGTGCGGCGCAGTTCGCCCCACCGGCCTACAACGTGCTGGACCTGGGCTGGCACTGGAAGCTGCGGCCCCAGGTGACCCTGAACGCCAACCTCAACAACGTCTTCAACGCGAAGTACTGGCGCTGGTCCGATGTCAGCGGCCTGGCCGCCAGCAGCACGGTGGCCGATGCCTACACCGCACCCGGGCGCAACGCTCAAGTCTCTGTTCGTTACGACTTCTGAAGAAAGGACGCGCCGTGTCTCAAACCATGCCTCAGCCCACCGACCTTTTGGCCGTGATGGACGAATGCCGCCGCTTCCCCGGCCTGTTCCAGAGCCTGCACCTGGCCACCTGCAACGCCGACGGTGAGCCCGAAGCCAGCTATGCGGCCTATGTGGAGCACCAGGGCTGCTACTACGTCTACACCAGCGAGCTTTCGGCCCACACCGCCAACCTGGCGGCCCGTGGCCGTTGTTCGGCGCTGTTCATCGAGAGCGAGGCCCAGGCCAAGCACCTGTTTGCACGGCGTCGCCTGACCCTGCAGTGCGCCGCCGCTGAGTGCCCACGGGGCAGCGCCGAGTTCGACCTGATCCTGGACCAGTTTGTCGTGCAGTTCGGCGGCTTCATGGCGATGCTGCGCAAGCTGACCGATTTCCACCTGTACCGCTTGCGTCCGCTCAGTGGCGCGTATGTCGCGGGCTTTGCCCAGGCCTACACCTTGGGCGGCGAAGGCTTGAGCGAGATCCGGCACCGGCGCGAGCAAGGCCACCGCAGCCCCGATCGGGCCACCGCCGTGGCCCTGGACGCAGCGGCGCAGTGACGCTCGCGTCACTCGCCCCCCTTGCACCCCTTGCACCCCTCTCATCTGGCACTGCATTCACGGCACCTTGGCCCACTCTTCAGGAGCTTTCATGAACGCCTCCCCCCTATCCCTGCGCGAGTCCTTTCGCCTGCTGCGCGGCGACGGCAAGGCCCGCCACCGCGACATCGCCCAGCAATTGCGCGTGTCTGAGGGCGAGTTGATCGCGGCGCACACCGGCACGCCGCCTGACGACCCGCAGGCCCTGCTGCAGGCCAGCCGCTTGCGCCCGCAGTGGCCCGCCATCGTCCAGGCCTTGCCCGGCCTGGGCGAGGTCATGGCCCTGACCCGCAACGCCTCTTGCGTGCATGAGAAGACCGGCCGCTACCGCCCGCCGAGCTTGCATGAGCAGGTGGGCCTGGTGTTGGGCCCCGACATCGACCTGCGCCTGTTCTACTCGACCTGGGCCCACGGCTTTGCCGTGCAGGAGCGCACGGGCCAGGGCCTGCAGCGCAGCCTGCAATTCTTCGATGCCACCGGCCTGGCCCTGCACAAGGTGTTTCTGCGGCCTGCCAGCGATGTGGCGGCCTACACCGAGCTGGTGCAGTCCTGGGCCGACCCCGACCAGACGGCCCGCCTGGGCATGCAGGCACCGGCGCCCCGCGAGCCCGAGCGGGCCGATGCCGACATCGACGTGACCGGCCTGCGCCAGGCTTGGGGCGCCTTGCGCGACACCCATGATTTTGCGGGCCTGCTCAAGGCCTTCGGCACCACCCGCACCCAGGCCCTGCGCCTGGCCGAGCCCCGTTTCGCCCAGGCCGTGCAGCCCGAAGACTGCCAGGGCCTGCTGCAAGCCGCGGCGGCACAAGGCGTGGCGATCATGGTCTTTGTGGGCAACCTGGGGGCCATCCAGATCCACACCGGCCCGGTGCGCCAGGTGGCGGTCATGGGCCCCTGGCTCAATGTGCTCGACCCGGGCTTCAACCTGCACCTGCGCGAAGACCACATTGCCAGCGCCTGGGTGGTCAGAAAGCCCACCGTCGACGGGCTGGTGAGCTCGCTGGAGCTGTTCGACAGCCAGGGCGACACCCTCGCCATGCTGTTCGGTGCCCGCAAGCCCGGGCAGCCCGAGGCCTGCGACTGGCGAGCCCTGCTCGACACCCTGACTGAGGAGCGCCGCCCATGTCTGGTGTGATGTCCCCGATCGCTGGCGCGGGTGTGGACGCCGCCCGGCGCCGCCATTGCCTTCAAGGCGCGCTGCTTGCGGCGGCCTGGCTCACGTCGGCCGCACGTGCCGCCCCGGCCCGCCAACGCATCGTCAGTGTGGGCGGGGCGCTGACCGAGATCGTGTATGCCCTGCAGGCCCAGGCCGATCTGGTGGGGGTGGACACCACCTCGCTGTTCCCGGAGGCGGCGCAAAAACTGCCCAGCGTGGGCTATGCCCGCACGCTGTCGGCCGAGGGGGTGCTGGCGCTGGCGCCCACCCGGGTCATCGCCACCGAGGATGCAGGCCCCCCGGGCGTGATCCGCCAACTGGCGAGCGCCGGTGTCGAGGTGTCGGTGCTGCCAGCCAGGCACCGCTTTGAGGGCCTGTGCGAGCGTGTTCAGCGCATGGGCGAGCTGATCGGCCGGGTGGCCGAAGCCCGGGCGCTGCAGCAAAGCCTGGTTCAGCAGTGGGCCCGCGCGCAGGCGCAGGTGGCCCAGCGGGCCGGCCAGGCGCCCCGGGTCTTGTTTGTGCTGGCCCATGCGCCCAACCAGATCATGGTGGCCGGGGCCGACACCAGTGCCCAGGCCATGCTCGACTATGTGGGCGCGCGCAACGTCATCAGCGGCTTCAGCGGCTACAAGCCCTTGACGCCCGAGGCGGTCATCGCGTCGCAACCCGAGCTGGTGCTTTTGACCGATCAGGGCCTGAGCGCCGCGGGCGGGGTGGACGGCATTCTCCGGCTGCCGGGCCTGGCCCACACCCCGGCGGGGCAGCAGCGCCGCGTGCTGGCCATGGAGGCCCTGTTTCTGCTGGGCTTCGGGCCCCGTCTGCCGGCGGCGGTGGCGGCCCTGGATGCGGCCCTGGCCCGGGCGATGAAGGCATGAGTGCGCCCGCTGTAGGGGGCGCCCAGGCTGGGGCCGCCTGGCGGGCCTCGCCCGCTCTGCTGTTGAGCGCTGCGTTGTTGCTGGCCGGGGTGCTGGCCGTCCAGGCCGGCGCCGTGCCCGTGGCCGGGCGTGACTGGTGGGCCCTGCTGGGGCCCTCGGCGTCGGCCACCGATGCGCCCGCCGGCTTGAGTGGGGGCGCCTATGTGCTGTGGCACATCCGCCTGCCCAGGGCGGTGTTTGCCATGCTGGTCGGCGCCAGCATGGGGCTCGCCGGGGCGTTGACGCAAGGCCTGTTTCGCAACCCTCTGGCCGACCCAGGCTTGCTGGGCGTCAGTGCGGGAGCGGCCTGTGCTGCAGCGCTCACCATCGTGCTGGTGTCGGGGCCTGTGCTGGCCCTGCCGCAGGCCTGGCGGGTGTGGGCGCTGCCCGTGGCGGCCTTTGCCGGTGCGCTGGGTGTGTGCTTCACGCTCGACCGTGTGGCGCGCTGGATCACGCCCGGGTCCATCTCGGGGCTGTTGCTCACCGGGGTGGCGTTGAATGCGCTGGCCGCCGCCGTCATCGGCCTGTGCACCTACCTGGCCACCGACGAACAATTGCGCAGCCTGTCGTTCTGGACCCTGGGCTCGCTGGCCGGTGCCCAGTGGGGCCTGGTGCTGCTGATGGGGGCCTTGCTGTTGGCGGCTGTCTGGCCCTTGCGGCAGATCGTGCGCGCCCTGAATGCCCTGGCCCTGGGCGAGGCCGCTGCGGCCCATGTGGGCGTGGATGTGCAGCGCCTGCGCGGCCGGGTGATTGTGCTGGTGGCCGTGCTGGCGGGGTTTTCGGTGGCCTGGTGCGGCATGATCGGCTTCATCGGCCTGATTGCCCCGCACCTGGTGCGGGCGTGGGTGGGGGGGGATCAGCGCCGGGTCCTGCCGCTGTCCTTGTGGATGGGCGGCCTGCTGCTGCTGCTGGCCGACACCCTGGCGCGCACGGTGGCCATCCCGGCGGAGATCCCGGTGGGCATCTTCACGGCCTTGCTGGGCAGCCCGTTCTTTCTGTTCTTGCTGCGCGGGGCGCGGGGGCGCATCGCATGAGCCCCCTGTTGACCCTGGAGGCCGCCACCCTCGACGTGGGGGCTCAGTGCTTCGGCCCGTTTTCGTTGCAACTGGCCGCGGGGGAGCGCCTTGCCGTGCTGGGGCCCAGCGGGGCGGGCAAATCCACCTTGCTCAAGCTCATGTCGGGTGAGCGCCGGCCCGGCGGGGGGCGGGTGCTGTTCCAGCAGCGGGCCCTGGCCGACTGGCCACTGGCCGCGCTGAGCCAGCACCGGGCCGTGCTGCCCCAGGCCGGCGACGTGGCCTTCGGGCTGCAGACCGAACTGGTGATCGGCCTGGGCCGGGTGGCCCGGGCGCACGACCCGCATTTGCACAGCGTCGTTCGAGACGCCGCCAGTCTGGCCCACGCGGGCCATCTGCTGGGGCGCCGTTTCGATACCTTGTCGGGGGGCGAGCAGGCGCGGGTGCAATTGGCCCGCATCTTTGCCCAGTTGTGGGACACCCGTCAGGGCCTGGTGCTGGTGGATGAACCCCTGGCAGCGCTGGACCCGGGCCTGCAGTGCGAGCTGCTGGACAGCCTGGACCACTTCGCCCGCACGCGGCAGCACGCCCTGATGGCCATTCTTCACGACATCAACCAGGCTTTGGCCGGTTTTGATCGGCTGCTGCTGATCCGCCAGGGCCGGCTGGTGGCGGATCTGCCTGCCACGGCGCAGTCGCTGCCGGCGCTGGAGGCACTGTACGGCGTCAGCCTGAGCTGCTTCACCGATCGCCACGGGGCGCTGGTGGTGGCGCCCTTGCGCCAGCCCCGGGGCACCGTGCCAGTGCTTGCCCAGCCTGGAGAGGCATTGGGATGACGCCCCGCCAATCGCGTCGCGAAGCGGTGGTGGCGTGCCTGACGGTGCTGCTGCATGGCTTGGCGCTGCTGGGCCTGCTGCAGCTTGGGGGGCGGACCGCGCCGGCAGACCGCTCGCGCGGTGTGCCGCTGTTGGAGCTGGTCTGGGTGGCTCCCCCACCGGCCCCTGTCAGCCACGCTGCCTTGAACCCCGTGGCCCAGCCACTCAGGCCGCCGACAAGCCCCGTGCAGGCGTCCAGCTCAGCGCCGCTGGCGCCACAGCGCGTGGCGAGCCGTGAACCGCCGTGGCAGGGGGCGCCCGCGCCGGGGCCCCAGGTCGAGGCCGCGCCCGAGGCGGCGCCTTCCAGCCCGCTGGCCTTGGCGGGGCAGGGCGCTTCGGCCGCTTCCGCGCCGAGCCCCCGTGTCAGCTCCGGTGCCACTGCCCCAGCCACCCCAGCCGCTGAACCCCATGTCGGCGCCCGCCCCGACTACGCCTACAACCCCCCGCCGGACTACCCGCTGGCACTGCGCGAGCAGGGGGTTGGCGGTGTGGTCTGGTTGCGGGTCTGGGTGGATGGCGACGGTCGCCCTGGCGAAATCCGCCTGGCCCGGGGCAGCGGCTACCGCCTGCTTGACGATGCGGCCGTGCGGGCCGTCAGGCACTGGCGCTTTGTACCGGCCCGAAGCGGCGATCAGACGATGGCCAGCTGGGTCGAGTTTCCGATCCGCTTTGCGCTCAGTGGCTGAGTCCAGTCGGGCCATGTTTCTGGGGCATTGCGAGACCGATACCTGATCGCGTGCAAGTGTTTACGCCCTGGTAACACTCGGCCACTAAGCTTGGAACCCAGTACCTTTTCAGGGAGTTTGAAGATGTTGTCGATTCGAAAGAGCAGCCCGCTGCTGCTGGCACTGGGCACCGCCCTGCTGATGAGCTTCGCGCCTGCCCAGGCGCAGAATGGCCCTGGCGCCGATGCAGCGCCCACTTTTGGCCCGGGGCCAGCCGCGCAGCCTCATCGCCGCGATGCACTGCAGCACGCCCAGTTCCGACTGAACGAGCTGCAGCGCAAGCTGAGCCTGTCGCCCGATCAAAAAAGCGCCTGGGACACCTGGTCTTCAGCCGAGCTGCAGGCCCTGAAGCAGGGCATCGAGCAACGCCAAGCCTGGCAGGCAGCCCACGCACCGCAAGGCCAGCCTCCGGCCGAGCTGAGCACGCCGCAGCGCATGGCCCAGGCCATTGCCCACCTGCGTGATCACAAGTACCTGCTGGATCAGCACCTGCAGCAACTGGAGGCCCGCCAGGTGCGCACCCAGGCCTTCTACGACACGCTGGACGCCAAGCAGAAGACCATTTTTGACCTGCTGGTGCAGCCCGGCCCGCCCGGCCCCGGTTCTCATGGCATGGGTGGTCCTGGTGGCCCAGGGGCGCATGAAGCCGGCCCCGACTTCCGAGTCGGCCCGGGCCCTGGCGCGCCGCTGAAAGCACCTCGCCAGCCCTGAGTGTCAGCCTCCCCTCGACGGTGCCTGGGTCAGCGGGGCACCACGAAGGTGGTTTTCTCGGTGACGCTGGTGGTGACCGAGGCCTGATCTCCCGGAGCGCTCTCCCGCGTGATGCGCAATTGCAGCGGCAATACCTGTCCTCGGTGGCTCTCGGCCTCGCCAGCCTCCAGCGTGAGGCTCAGCGCCAGGGTGCCAATGCCGGTGGCGGGCACGCTGAGCCCCGCCTCGCCGGCCAGGGTGAGCCCGGGCTGGCCCAGCACCTCCACTTTGAAACGTTGGGCTTGCTCGGTGCTGTTGATCACCTGCAGCCGGTACACATTCTCGATGCCGCCACGCCCCACCTGGCGGGCCAGGGTGCCACGGTCCTTGATCACGTTCACCGCAAAGTCGTGGCGCTGCACCAGGCTCAGCGCAAAGCCCAGGCAGGTCAGCGACAGCAGGCCTGCGTAGATCAGCACCCGGGGGCGCAGCACGCGGCGCAGCAGGGCGGCGCGGGGCAACTGCTGTTCCATGGCGTGGCCCGAGCTGTAGCGGATCAGCCCGGCCGGGTAGCCCATCTTGCCCATCACGTCGTCGCACACATCGATGCAGGCCGCGCAGGCAATGCATTCGTTTTGCAGGCCCTGGCGGATGTCGATGCCCGTGGGGCAGACCTGCACGCACAAGGTGCAGTCGATGCAACTGCCCAGGCCCAGGCTGGCCGGGTCGGCCTTGCGTGGCCGCGAGCCCCGCGGCTCGCCGCGCCGGGTGTCATAGGCAATCACCAATGAGTCCATGTCGATCAGGGCGCTCTGGAACCGGGCATAGGGGCACATGTACTTGCAGATCTGTTCGCGCATGTAGCCCGCATTGCCATAGGTGGCCAGGCCATAGAACAGCACCCAGAACCACTCCCAGGGCGAGAACGCGCCCAGCGCCAGTTCGCTGCTCAACACGCGGATCGGGGTGAAGTAGCCCACAAAGCTGAAGCCTGTGAACAGCGCCACCCCCAACCACAAGGCCTGCTTC
>Ga0066460_1000208_pt1 | contig 14739 bp, 13 predicted proteins | sample LakWasMe88_LOW11_2_FD_59570 | JGI IMG/M metagenome (GOLD analysis project Ga0066460, IMG submission 59570) | Freshwater sediment methanotrophic microbial communities from Lake Washington under simulated oxygen tension - Sediment Metagenome 88_LOW11 | ecosystem: Environmental > Aquatic >... | reverse complement strand
GGCACGGGCCTGCTGCAAGGCTTGCTGCATGGCCGCCAGGGCGGCCGCATCGATCAGCGGGCCCACCAGCACGCCGTCTTCGCGCGGGTCACCCACGCGCACGCTGGCGTAGGCCTTGATCAAGCGTGGCACCAGGGCGTCATAAACCGAATCGTGCACAAACAGGCGGCGCAGCGTGGTGCAGCGCTGGCCGGCCGTGCCCATGGCGGCAAAGGCAATGCCGCGCAAGGCCAGGTCCAGGTCGGCGCTGGGGGCCACGATGGCGGCGTTGTTGCCCCCCAGCTCGAGGATGGCGCGGGCAAAGCGGGCGGCCAGCTTGGGGCCCACGGCGCGGCCCATGGCGGTGGAGCCGGTGGCCGACACCAGGGCCACGCGCGGGTCGTCCACCAGGGCGGCGCCCACTTCGCGCTCGCCCAGCAGCAGGGGCAGCAAGCCCTCGGGAGCGCTGCCGAAGCGGCTCAGGGCACGCTGCACGATGGCCTGGGTGGCCAGCGCCGTCAGCGGGGTTTTCTCGGAGGGCTTCCAGACCACCGCGTTGCCACAGACCAGGGCCAGCGCCGCGTTCCACGACCACACGGCCACCGGAAAATTGAAGGCCGAAATCACCCCGCACACGCCCAGCGGGTGCCAGGTTTCCATCATGCGGTGGCCCCGGCGCTCGGTGGCAATGGTCAGGCCATGCAGTTGGCGCGACAGGCCCACCGCAAAGTCACAGATGTCGATCATCTCCTGCACCTCGCCCTCGCCTTCGGAGGGGCTCTTGCCCACTTCAAGCGTGACCAATTGGCCCAGCAAGGCCTTGTGCGTGCGCAGCTCTTCGCCGATCAGGCGCACCAACTCGCCACGGCGCGGGGCCGGGGTTTCGCGCCAGGCCAGAAAGGCCTGCTGGGCCTGGGCGACCACGGCCGCCACATCCCCCGCGTTCTGCAGGGGCAACTGGGCCATCACCTCGCCGGTGATGGGCGAGCGCACCGGTAGGCCACCAGCCTGGCGGTACTGGCTGGGCGCCACGCCCAAGGCGCCCATCAGGCGATCCAGCTCTTGCGGTGCCGGCGGAAAGCCGCTGGACAGCGGTGTGCTCAATGAGGAAGTGGAGGACAGGCTGGCAATGCTGCTCATGGACATCTTTCGGGGTGGGGCTCGGAAGGCCGCACTATCGCGCAAACCGCTCGCCCTGCCTATCGACGTTTTCGAAAGACTTGATGCGCTTTTGGAATCAAGTGTGGCTGCTCTATGCCTCAATCTACAGCCTGTCATTCTGACGATGCATCAAGAAGCCGCCCCCGCCTCGGGCGGCACCGGCTCCGACCAGGGCTCGGCCAGGCTTTGCGAGGGGCGGCGCAGCACCGGGTCGAAGGGGTTGATGCGCGGGCCGATCTGGGCCGCCTCGCGTTGCAGCAGGGCCACCACGGTGGGCAGGCGCTCGGGGTTGAGGCGGTCGGCGATCGTGCCCACGCTGAGCGCGGCCACGGCCCGGCCATCCGACCCCAGCACCGGCACGGCCACCCCGGCCATGCCGTCGAGCAAGCCGGTGTTGCGACCGGCATAGCCCAGTTGGCGCACCCGCTCGACCTCGGTGCGCAGGTACACCTCGTCGTACACCCCGAACTCGCGCACCCGTGACAGGTTGAAGCGAATCACCTCTTCGCGCTCTTCTTCGGGCAGGAAAGCCAGGATGGCCAGGGCCCCCTGCCCTACCCCCAAGGCCACCCGCCCCCCGATGTCGCCCGTGAACGAACGGATCGGAAACGGGCCCTCGGCCCGGTCCAGGCACACCGCATCAAAGCCGCTGCGCACCAACAGGAACAGCGTGTCGCCCAGGCTGGCGCACAGGCGCAGCAGGGCCGGGCGGCACAGGGCGCGCAGCCCGCCGGTGTTGCCGGCCTGGGCGGCCAGGGCGAAGAAGTCGACGCTCAGCCGGTACAGCTTGCTGCGGCCGTCTTGCTCCACCATGCCTTCGGCCACCAGGGCCTGCAGCAATCGGTGCGTGGTGGCCTGGGTCAGGCCCACGGCCTGCGCCAAATGGGTGACCCGTGCACCTTCGGGGGGCACGCGGCTCAGGGCCCGAATCACCGCAAACACGCGTTGCACACCACCGGTGCCGGTTTCTGCTTCTGCCATCTTCACCTCGCTGGAATGGACCTGGGCCGATCATGCCCATTTATTTCATTGAACGGAATATTTTATAAATATCTTCTGATTAATGGAATATCCCATTGTTTCAGGCCCGGCTATTGCAATAGATTGAAAAAAGAACGAACGACTTTCCAGCTCCCCCTCTTCATCGACGCCGATGCCCCCCGGCATCAGCTGAAAGGCTTTGACGATGTCCTTTTTGCAACTGCACGCCCTGTGCAAGAACTACGGTGCCACCCGGGCCGTGAGCGATCTGAACCTGTCGGTAGAGCAAGGCGAATTTGTCTCGCTGCTCGGCCCCTCGGGCTGCGGCAAGACCACCACCTTGCAGATGATTGCCGGCATCGAAGCCGTGAGCAGCGGGCGCATCGTGCTCGATGGCCAGGACATCACCCACACCAAGACCAGCAGCCGCGGCCTGGGCATCGTGTTCCAGACCTATGCGCTGTTTCCGCACATGACGGTGGCCGAGAACGTGGGCTTTGGCCTGGAGATGCGCCACTGCCCCAAGGCCGAGCGCGATCAACGCGTGGCCGAAGCCCTGGCCCTGGTGCGGCTGGACCAGCATGGCCAGCGCTACCCGCGCCAGCTCTCGGGCGGCCAGCGCCAGCGCGTGGCCCTGGCCCGGGCGCTGGTGATACGCCCGCCCGTGCTGCTGCTGGACGAGCCCCTGTCCAACCTGGACGCCAAGCTGCGCGAAGAGATGCAGTTCGAGCTGCGCCGCATCCAGCGCCAGGTCGGCACGACCACGGTGATGGTCACGCACGATCAATCGGAAGCCCTGTCGGTGAGCGACCGGGTGGTGGTGATGGAGGCCGGGCGCATCACCCAGGTCGACCACCCCGAGGCGGTGTACGAGCACCCGGGCAACCGCTTCATTGCCACCTTTGTGGGCAAGGCCAACCTGATCCCGGCCCAGGTGGTGGCCGGCGAGCACGGCCCTGAAATCAGCCTGGGCCCGCTGCAACTGGCCGTGCCGGGCCTGCGCCAGACGCCGGGCACCGGCGTGCTGGTGGGCCTGCGCCCCGAAAAACTGCGCCTGTGCGCCCCCGGCCAGGGCCGGCTGAGCGGCCGGGTGCTGGAGCGCTTCTTTCTGGGCAGCCAATGGCTGTACCGGCTGAACAGCCCCCTGGGCGAGCTGCTGCTGTTGGCGCCCAACGACGGTGGCGACACCCTGGCCGTGGGCGCCGATGCCGGCATCGATTGGCCCCTGCACGTGACCCGGGTGCTGGACACCACGGGCGTTGCCGCCGCGCTGCACGCCACCGAGGCACTGGCATGAAAAAGCCCATCCCCTGGCTGCTCAGCGCGCCCGCGCTGTGCCTGTTTGCCACACTGCTGATCACCCCGCTGCTGCTGACCGCCGTGCTGTCGTTCAACGGCTTTGACTACGCCACCGGCGTGAAAGAGGGCGAGTACACCCTGGCCCAGTACACCCACCTGTTCAGCGACAGCTATTACCTGGGCATTTTCTGGCGCACCTTCTGGGTGGCCGGGCTGACCACCCTGATCTGCATGGTGGTGGGCGCCCCCCAGGCCTATGTGCTGAGCCGCATGGGCAGCCCCTGGCGCTCCATCCTGCTGCTGGTGGTGCTGGCGCCGCTGCTGGTGTCGGTCGTGGTGCGGGCCTTTGGCTGGTCGATGCTGCTGGGCCCCGAGGGCCTGATCAACCAGGCGCTGATGGCCCTGGGCCTGGGCCGCGTCAAGCTGCTGTACACCGAGGCCGCGGTGGTGATCGCCCTGGTGCACGTGATGCTGCCCTTCATGGTGATCCCGGTCTGGACCTCGCTGCAAAAGCTCGACCCCAGCGTGGAGCACGCCGCCGCCTCGCTGCAGGCCAGCCCCTTCAGCATCGTGCGCCGCATTGTGCTGCCGCAGGTGATGCCCGGCATCCTGTCGGGCAGCCTGATCGTGTTCGGCCTGTCGGCCAGCTCGTTTGCCATTCCGGGCCTGCTGGGCGGGCGCCGGCTCAAGATGGTGGCCACCATCGTCTACGACGAGTACCTGCATGAACTGAACTGGCCGCAGGGCGCAGCGGTGGCCCTGACCCTGCTGGTGGCCAACCTGATCGTGATGCTGAGCTACAACCGCCTGGTGGAGCGCCGCTACCAGAAAGCCTTGGGGTGAATCCGATATGAGCACCACTGCAACCTCCCCTGCCCAGGCCCCCAGTGGCTCTGGGCGCATCCCGGGCAAAAATGGCCCCCTGGCCCTGCTGTTCAACGCCCTGGTGGTGAGCTTCATGCTGGCCCCGCTGCTGATCGTGTGCGTGGTGGCCTTCACGCCCGAAAACACCCTCACCCTGCCGCGCCACGGCCTGTCGCTGCGCTGGTTCAAGGCGGTGTTCGAGCACCCCGACTTCGTGTCTTCGTTCTGGAACAGCCTGTGGCTGGCCCTGGGCTCGGCCACCTTGTCCACCGTGCTGGCCGTGCCCGCCGGCCTGGCGCTCACGCGCTACACCTTTCGTGGGCGGGAGCTGATCAACGCGCTGTTCCTGTCGCCGCTGATCATTCCGCACCTGGTGCTGGGCGTGGCCTTGTTGCGCCTGTCCAGCCTGGTGGGCGCGGCCGGCAGCTTCGGCTTTTTGCTGCTGGCGCATGCGCTGGTGGTGACGCCCTATGTGCTGCGCCTGGTGCTGGCCTCGCTGGTGGGCTTTGACCGCAGCATCGAACAGGCCGCCCTGTCGCTGGGCGCCTCGCCCTGGCGCAGTTTTGTGCGCGTCACCCTGCCCATGATCCTGCCCGGGGTGAGCGGCGGCTGGCTGCTGGCCTTCATCAACAGTTTTGATGAGGTCACGCTGTCGATCTTTGTCACCTCGCCCTCCACCGTCACCCTGCCGGTGCGCATGTACATGTATGCCACCGAGTCGATCGACCCGCTGATGGCCGCCGTGTCGGCCCTGATGGTGGGCCTGACCGCGGTGGCCATGCTGGTGCTGGACCGCCTGTACGGGCTCGACAAAGTGCTGGTCGGAGGCCACCGATGAACCCCCATGCCCTGAAGAAAGCCGGCCTCGGCCTGCTGCACCGCGTGGCCGAAACCGGCCGCACCCCGCTGACCCTGCTGGTGGACGGCCAGCCCGTGCAGGCCCTGGCCGGCGACACGGTGCTGACCGCCATCCTGCAGCACCAGGCCGCCCTGCGCCACAACGAGTTCAGCGGCCAGCCCCGAGCCGGCTTCTGCCTCATGGGCGCCTGCCAGGACTGCTGGGTGCGCACCCCGCAAGGCCAGCGCCTGCGCGCCTGCAGCACCCTGGTCAGCCCCGGCCTGAGCGTGCTGACCCATGCCGAGGAGAGCCCACTGTGAGCACCTCAAACTCAAACTCCACCGCCGCCACCTACACCACCGCCAGCGCCCCGCCAGTGATCGTCGGCGCCGGCCCCGCCGGCATCCGCGCCGCCCAGACCCTGGTTGCCCATGGCCTGCGGCCCATCCTGATCGACGAGGCCGCGCGGGGCGGCGGCCAGATCTACCGCCAGCCACCGCCCGGCTTCTCACGCCCGCCCGAGGCGCTGTATGGCTTCGAGGCCGGGCGCGCCCGTGCCGTGCACGAGGCCTGGCTGGCCCTGCTGCCCCAGGTGGACTACCGGCCCGAGCACCTGGTGTGGAACGCCGGCCCCGGCTGGCTGGATGTGCTGCAAGGCGAGCGCAGCCAGCGCCTGGCCTGGTCGCAAGTGATCGTGGCCACCGGCGCCACCGACCGCGTGCTGCCCCTGCCGGGCTGGACACTGCCCGGCGTCTACACCCTGGGCGGGGCCCAGGTGGCCTTGAAATACCAGGGCTGCAGCATCGGCCAGCGCGTGCTGCTGACCGGCACCGGCCCCCTGCTCTACCTGGTGGCCTACCAGATCGCCAAAGCCGGCCGCGCCCATGGCGTGCAGGTGGCCGGTGTGCTGGACACCGCAGGCTGGGCCGGCAAGATCGCCGCCCTGCCCGCCTTGCTGAACCAGCCCGCCACCCTGGCCAAGGGCCAGTACTTTCTGGCCTGGCTGCTCGCCCATGGGGTGCCGGTGCACTGGGGCGTGCAGCCGCTGCAGGTGCTGGGCCGCGAGCGCGTCGAAGGCCTGCACTGGCGCGACCGCCAGGGCCGCGAACACAGCACCGAGGCCGACGGCCTGGCCCTGGGCTACGCCCTGCGCTCCGAAACCCAGTTGGCCGACCTGCTGGACTGTCGCTTTGAATTCAATGCCCTGAACCGATCCCACCTGCCGGTGCGCGATGCCGCCGGGCGCAGCAGCGTGGCGGGCGTGTATCTGGCCGGCGACGGCGCGGGCATCCAGGGCGCCGACGCGGCCGAATGGGCCGGCGAACGCGCCGCCCTGGCGCTGCTGGAAGACCGCCAGGGCCTGGCCCCCGGCCCGCGCAGCCGCGCGCTCGATGCCAAGCTGGCGGGCATTGCACGGTTTCGCCAGGGGCTGGAGACCGCCTTCCCCTTCCCCACCGATTGGGCAGCCCAGGCCCCCGATGAACTGGTGGTGTGCCGCTGCGAAAACATCACCGCAGGCGAGCTGCGCCAGCAGGTCAAAGACAGCGGTGCCCCTGAGCTGAACCGGCTCAAGGCCCTCAGCCGCGTCGGCATGGGCCGCTGTCAGGGCCGCATGTGCGGCCTGGCCGCCGCCGAGATCCTGGCCCACGCCAGCGGCCAGCCCATCGACCAGGTGGGCCGGCTGCGCGCCCAGGCCCCCATCAAACCCCTGCCCCTGATGGCTTACGCCAGCCCCGGTGCCGAGGGCACCGCCCCGGAGAACGATTGATGCAAACCCTTGATTGCGATGTGCTGGTGGTGGGCGGCGGCATTGTGGGCAGCTCGGCCGCGCTGGCGCTGGCCCGCGGCGGCTGCCAAGTGGTGCTGATCGAGCGCGACCTGTGCGGATCCCGCTCCAGCGGCATCAACTTTGGCGGCGTGCGGCGCCAGGGCCGCCCCTTGAACCAACTGCCCCTGGCCCAGCGCGCCCACGGCATCTGGGGGCGCCTGACCGAGCTGATCGGCATCAACGGCGAATACCAGCGCAGCGGCCACCTCAAGCTGGCCCGCAGCGAGGCCGACCTGGCCTCACTGGAGCGCTACCGCGAGCAAAGCGCCGCCTTTGACCTGGGTCTGCAGGTGCTGGGCCGCGCCGAACTGCACCGCCGCTGGCCCTGGCTGGGCGAGGTGGCGGTGGGCGGCTCGCTGTGCCCTGAAGACGGCCAGGCCAACCCCCGCCTGGTGTCGCCCGCTTTTGCCCGCGCGGCCGAGCGTGCCGGCGCCCGCGTGCTGGAGCGCACGCCGCTGTTGGCCCTGGCCCACGATGGCCAGCGCTTCGTGGCCGAGGCCGGGCCCAACGGGCAGGCCGCATGGCGCCTGCGCGCGCCCCAGTTGATCAACTGCGCTGGCGCCTGGGCGGGCCAGCTGGCGGCCCAGTTTGGCGAGCCGGTGCCCATGGTGCAGTCGCACCCGGCCATGGCCGTGACCGAGCCCCTGCCCTTTTTTGCCGAGGTCAGCCTGGGCGTGGAAGGTGGTGGCATCTATGCCCGCCAAGTGCGCCGCGGCAATGTTGTGATGGGCGGCGGCTCAGGCCAGGCGCTGGACGCCCAACGCGCCCGCAGCAGCAGCGAGGCCCTGCTCAAGCTCACCCGGCAGGCCGTCGAACTGCTACCCGCGCTGCGCGGTGCCCACATCATCCGCACCTGGAGCGGCACCGAAGGCAACCTGCCCGATCGCCAGCCTGTGCTGGGGCCCAGCCACCAGCAAAAAGGCCTGTGGCACGGCTTCGGCTTTGCCGGGGCCGGCTTCCAGATCGGCCCGGCGGCCGGCGAGGTGCTGGCCGATCTGGCCCTGCAAGGCCACAGCAGCACGCCGCTCGACGGCTTTGACATCGCCCGCTTTGCCACGGGCATTCCGGTGGAGCCTGCCAGCCACGGAACCGATCACCGCCCCGCTCACTGACACGATTGCCCCCTGTTCTTTCACCCCTTAGCCAACAAGGACCACAGCATGAAAACCACCCCCTCTGTGCAAGCCCGCCGTTTCAGCCGCCTGGCCTGGGCCAGCGCCGCCCTGTGCGCTGGCGCCGCCCTGGGCAGCAACGCCCTGGCCCAGACCAAAACCCTGTACATCGGCATGAACGGGGGGCAGATGGAGAAGGCCTACACCCAGTATGTGTTCCCGGCCTTCGAGAAGGCCTACGGCGCCAAGGTGGTGGTGGTGCCGGGCACCTCGTCCGACATCCTGGCCAAGGCCCAGGCCAACAAGGACAAACCACAGATGCATGTGATGTTCCTGGACGACGGCATCATGGTGCGGGCCATCAACATGGGCCTGTGCGAAAAGCAGCGCGACACCCCGGTGCTGAAAGACATCTACCCCGCCGCCCGCCTGAAGAACGACATGGCCACCGGCGTGAGCCTGGGCATGACCGGGCTTGCCTACAACAAGAAGATGTTCACCGAAAAAGGCTGGGCCGCCCCCAGCTCGTGGATGGACCTGGCCGACCCCAAGTACAAGGGCAAGGTGGTGTTCCAGTCCATGCCGTCGTCCACCTTCGGGCTGCACGGCTTCTTGATGTTCAACCGCATCCAGGGCGGCACCGACAAGAACGTCGATCCCGGCTTCAAGGCCTGGCCCACCACCATCGGCCCCAACGTGCTCGAGTACATCCCCAGCTCGGCCAAGATCTCCGAGATGGTGCAGACCGGCGAAGCCGCGCTGTTCCCGCTCACACCCACCGGCGTGGCCGGCCTGAAGGCCAAAGGCATCCCGGTGGAATACGCCCAACCCAAAGAGGGCTCGGTGGTGCTGATGGTGGCCCAGTGCGTGATCGCCAAGAACAGCGAGCCCGAGCTGGCCCAGAAGCTGACCGAGTTCCTGCTGTCGCCCCTGGCCCAGGCCAATGTGCTGCAGTTTGGCGACCAGATCCCCACCAACCCCAAGGCCCCCGTGGTGGGCAATGGAGTGGAACAGGTCAAGCTCATCAACGGTTACATGAAAAACGCTGTGACCGTCGACTGGGACGCCATCAATGAGCAGCGCCCGGGGTGGAACAGCCGGTGGAACAAGACGATTGAGCGGTGAGGTAGGCCAATGGCCGGGGTTGCAAGGCCCCGGCCAGCCCCTGCCAGCCCAGCATTGGGGCGCAGGGCCTGTGCGCCCATGTCTGCCAATGCACAGACCGCCCAAGCTCATTTGAATTCAATGCACACAGTCAGTCGCTTCTGGCAGAGTTGCTGGCAGGGCTGCTTCCCCGCGAAGGCCCGATGAATTCCTTGTACGAAACGCTTCAGGTCAGCCCCCGGGCCAGCAGCCCGGTGATCCGGGCCGCGGACCGATGCCTGGCCCAACACCTCCACCCCGACAAGCACCCTAATTCCGCGGACGGAGGCCACAGCCTGGCCCGCGTCAACCAGGCTTATGCCGTGTTGTCCGACCCTGCGAAAAGACAGGCCTATGACCTGCGGCAGGGTGTGGCCCCTGCTTTTGTGGAGCGGCGCGGTCGCGGTGCTGCGGCCGCTCAGGCCTCCGCTGGCAAGGGGGCGCCAAGCGCTCGCCTGTTCAGTTTCCGGCCCTTGGTCTGATCGGCCGCCGGTTCGATCAAGCGGCCACGTCGGGGGCTGGGCACAGCAGATGCTGCGCCAGCGTGTTCCAGTTTTGCAGGTTGTCGGCCACCAGCAGGCCTTGGCCCCCGTCCAAAGGGCGGTACGGCGAGCCATCGGGCCGCGCCACGTGCGCCCCGGCCTCGCACATGAACAAGGCCCCGGGCGCGTGGTCCCAGGGTTCGGTGCGCCAGAACAGCACAAAATTCTGCTGCCCCTGGGCGATCGCCGGGTACTCGTGGCCGGAACAGCGCATGCCCGGCAACACGGCCCCCAGGGCACCTGCGCGGGCCTCGATGTGGCTCCTCAAGGCCGCTGGCAGGAAACGGGTGAAGATGGAGCCCCGTAGCTCACCCAGCGGCAGCGGGGTTGGCGGGGCGTACACGCGCTGGCCGCCCAGGTAGGCCCCGGCCCCTTTTTGAGCAAAGGCCAGGGTGTCGGTCAAGGGGTCGAGCATCCAGCTCATCACCGTTTCGCCGTCTCGGATCAAGGCCACCATCACGGCAAAAAGCGGGCTGCCGGCCACAAAATTGGCCGTGCCGTCCAAGGGGTCGACCACCCAGAGCTCGGAGGCCGCTGCCGCCTCATGGCGGCGCTCGGCCTGCATCGATGTGGCCTCTTCGCCCATCACCTGCGCGCTGGGCAGCAGGGCCAGCAGCCCGGCGGTCAACAAGGCCTCGGCCTCGCGGTCGGCGGCGGTCACGGTTTCACCGGGCGATTTCTCCTCGATGTCCTCCGCCCGCAGCGCGCGAAAGCGGGGCAGGATGGCCTGGCGCGCGGCCTGGCGCATCAGTTGTGCGACTTCTTCGATCATTGGATTCTTCCGAACGGGCCCTGATCAGCGCCCTGGCCTGGGCACGCAGCCTGGTGCTGCGCGCCGTCGTCTTAGGACGTCGTCATTGGGTAAAGTGCTGTTCGCTGGCATCTGTGGCCGACATGCGAGCCTCGGGGCGAGAGCGGCCATAAAACCTAAAAAACGGGAGGGTAGCAGCATGAAGCTGTTGAATATCGCGTTGGCGCTGATCATTTTTCTGCAGCTGCTGCTGGCCCTGCACCAGTTCAGGCGGCATCGAAAGCTCAAAAAACACCAGCAGCGGATGGTGGAGGCGCTGAGGGGGCACCGATTCTGGCGTGTTGGCATGGCCAGGGTCGAGTTTCTGAAGTCATGGCCCAAGCTGAGCCGGCAGCAGGCGCTGGGGGTGCTGATCGACGAAGGCGATTCGGTTCGGCTCAAGGGCCGCTGGTATGGAGCCCAGGAAGACTTTGAACAGGTCGTGAGCAAGGAGCTGGCCACGCTCACCTGGCTGGCCCCACACCCGTGGCGCACGGCCAACCTGGCCTGGGTGCAGGTCGATGCCCCTGCCGGCCCGCTGCTGGTGTGTGCAGAAACCCTCGCCAACCCCAGGGCCTCGCGCGAGGCCCTGGCCGACATGGTGCGCTCGGTCTTTCCTGGCTTTGCGTTGCCGACGGGCGCAGGCACGGATTTTTCGCTGGAGAAGAACCGTTTTTCGCTGACGGCCATGGTGGTGTTCCTGGCGCTGCTGCTGTTCTCCCTGCTGGACACCTACGTGTTCAACGACTATGAGCTGATTGAATCCCAGGTGGCACGGCTGCTCAGCAGCCCGGCCCTGCTGGTGGCCGCTGGGGCGGCGCTGGTCGGGGTGGGCTTGTTCAGCTACCGCCGGTTGTTGGCTGGCCAGGTGCCGGTGCAAGAGTCGCTGGTGCTGGCCCTGTTTGTGGCCGGCGCCTTGGCCATGGCGGCGCTGCCTGCGCTCAAGCGGGTCGATCAGGTGTTGGCGAAAGGGCCATCCACCTGGTACGCCTACCGCGTGGTCGATCGGGTGGTTCACCTGAGCCCGGTGGATGCCCGCCAGGGCTTGCCGACCCTGCGCTTCACCAAGGCCCCGGAGTACTGGGCTCAGGTGCCCACGGGCAGCGAGGTGCAGGTGCCGCTGTTGCGCGGCCCCCTGGGCCTGTGGCAGCTCGATCACCAACGCTTTGACCCGCCGATCCTGGCGTTCTATGAAAACGCCAACCCGAAATGATCGCCAAGGCAGCGTCTTCCAACAAGGTGGTGAATCGATCACGGACTCGCCATGGGGCGGGAGTTCACAAGGGGCTGCGCCGGATGGTCGCTGAATGCCCTATTTTTTTGGATTAATCGCATAATATTTCCACTGAAATTCCAATCTAGGAAACTGCATGCAACCCCGTCTCGCCACGAAAGCCGACCCTGGCGAGGTGCTGGCCAAGGCCACGGCCCGCGCCAGTGCCTTGCTGGGGCTGTCTGGTGCAGCGCTCGCCCGCGTGCTGGGGGTCAGTGAGGCCACCGTCTCGCGCGTCCTGAAGGGTGAAAAGCCCATCAACCCAAGCTCCAAAGAGGGCGAGTTGGCCCTGCTGCTCGTGCGTGTGTACCGATCGGTGGACGCGCTGGTGGGCACGGACGATGCCAAGCGCCTGGCCTGGATGGCCAGCCACAACAAGGCTTTGGGCGGCCAGCCGCGCAAACTGGTGGAGCGGGCCGAAGGTCTGGTGGCCACCTTGAACTACCTGGACGGCATGCGGGCCCCCACATGACGCACTGGGACCCTGCCTGGTGGGCGGTGGATGGCGCCGTCAGCACACGCTCGATGACGGCCTGGCGAGGGGTGGAGGCCCAGCACGTGGTGTCCACCCTGCGCCTGGTCGACACGGTGGAGGAACAAGACCTGCTGGAACAACTGCTTGAAAGCAGCAAACCAGCACGGCCAGACGGGGCCCAGGCCAAGCACTACCTGCTGGCCACCCCCTTCCGATACCGGCCTGCGCACCAGAGCCGCTTTCGGCCTGCCAACGCCCTGGGCCAGTGGTATGGCGCCGAAAGTGTTTACGGCGCGGCTGCCGAAGTGGCCTATTGGCGGCACCGCTTCATTCTGGACAGTGCGGGCTTGCTGGGCCAGGTGCTGCTGACCGAACACAGCTTTTTTCAGGCTGCGCTCAAGGGCCTGTGCGTTGACCTGATGCAGCCCCCGTGGCTGCACGCTCGCCCGGCATGGACACAGGCCAACGACTACAGCGCCACCCAGGCTCTGGCAAGCGAAGCGCAGTGCAAAGGGGTGCAGTGGTTGAGCTACGAATCGGTGCGCGCACCAGGCCAGCGCTGCGCTGTCGCGTTCGACGTGAACTGCCTTGCAGAGCCAACACCGTCTTTGGACAGCACGCTGCAGCGTTGGGTGTGCAAGGCCACCCGCCATTTGGTGATGTTCACCCGAGGCCGCGAGACCTACGCCTGGGACTTCTGAGCACAGCAGGCGCCAGGCATCCGGCCCTGGGTTAAGCTCAGCAGCCCCGCAGCCCACCCAGATGCCGCCATGTCCACGCCCCCTGCCCCTCCAGCCCAGCGCCACAACCCTTTGCATGGGTTGACCCTGGAGGCCATCGTCACCGCGCTGGTTGACTTCTATGGCTGGGACGAGCTGGCCCACCTGGTGCCCATTCGCTGCTTTGCGCTCAACCCCAGCATCAAATCAAGCCTGACCTTTCTGCGCAAGACGCCCTGGGCGCGTGAAAAGGTCGAAAGCCTGTACCTGTTCATGCTGCGCGAGCAGCGCCGCGCCGGGCAGCAGGGCGACTGATTGCGCGGGCCGTCGCTTTCAGGCCGCGATCACCTTCAAGGCCTCGACCAGCCGCGCCGTGTCCTCGACCGAGGTGAACAAGGCCGGTGAAATGCGTACGCAGTCACCCGCCGCCACGCCCCCGCGGCGCACGGTGAACAGACCAAACTCATCCTTCAAACGCTTGGCCAGGCGCAGGTTGTCCTCGCGGCTGGTCTGGCCGCGCAAGCGGATCGAGGTGATGCCGGCGTACAGACGCGGGTCTTGCGGGGTCAGGATCTGCAGTTTCGGCAGCCCCAGCAGGGGCGCCACCCACAGATCGCGCAGGTGGCGCAGGCGGGCCTCCTTGTGGGCCGGGCCCAGGGCCTGGTGCAGGTCCAGCGCCACCGGCACGCTCAGCACATTGGCGATGTTGGTGGTGCCCGTGTGCACGCGCGATCGCACATCGTGGGCCGGGTAGTCACCGTCTTCAAACGCCCGGTCGATGTCATCCAGCCGGCCTTCCTTGATGTACAGGCAGCCCACGCCCAGGGGGGCGCCCATCCATTTGTGCAGGTTGAAACCCACAAAATCGGCGCCCAGCGACTCCACCTTGAAATCGATCTGGCCCCATGAATGGGCGGCATCCACGATCACGTCGATGCCCCGGGCCCGGGCCAGGCGGCAGATCTCGGCCACCGGCAACAAGAGCCCGGTGCGGTGACTGACATGGGTCAGCAGCAGCAAGCGGGTCTTGGGGTACTGGTCGAAGGCCCGCGCGTAGGCATCGATCACGTTCTGATGGCTGGCCGGCTCGGGCAGACTGATGCGCACCACCTCGGCGCCGCGGCGCTGGCGCAGGTAGTTCATGGCGTACTGCATGCTGTCGTAATCCAGATCGGCATACAGGGCCACATCGCCCGGCTGCAGGCGCCGGTAGTTGGTGATGAGGTTTTGCAGCGCCTCGGTGGCACCCCGGGTCAGCGCCACCTCTTGCGGCTTGGCGCCCAGCTCCAGGGCCACGCGATCACGCACACGAGCGGCTTCGCCCGAATCGTACTGGCCGCGCACAAACACCGAACCCCGGCGATTGATCTCATCGATGTGGCGGTGGTAGGCCTGGGCCACCGGCTTGCCCATCATGCCGAAGTAGCCGTTCTCGAAGTTCACCACGCTGCGGTCCACCGGGAACAGCGCGGCCACGCGGGCCCAGTGGGCCTCGTCACGGGCCAGGCTGGCGGGATCTTGCAGGGGGCGCGGCACCGGCAAACTGTCGGCGGCTGAAGCCTCGGGCGTCAGCGCCGTGCTCACCTGGGCCTTGGCGGCCCCGGCCACCAGTGCGCCCAGTGCGCCCAAGGCGCCTGCTGAGGCCATCAGGCCACGGCGCTGGCGCTGGAATGGGGTGGCTGGGGAGTTCATGGGCAATGTGCTGTCTGTCATGACGCGCCAGCCTAGCGGCCGC
>Ga0066460_1000206_pt1 | contig 14776 bp, 12 predicted proteins | sample LakWasMe88_LOW11_2_FD_59570 | JGI IMG/M metagenome (GOLD analysis project Ga0066460, IMG submission 59570) | Freshwater sediment methanotrophic microbial communities from Lake Washington under simulated oxygen tension - Sediment Metagenome 88_LOW11 | ecosystem: Environmental > Aquatic >... | reverse complement strand
AGCAGGTGATTGGGTTGAAAGGGGTTCATGGCGCGGCCTCCGTGTTGAGGCTGGGCCGATTGATCGACAGGGCAACGGCACCGCGTGGGTGCTCCGCCCCGGCACAACAGGTGCTGTTCCACGCTGCACAAAGGCCAAAGCCTGCTGTGCCTGGGGCGGGTGGGTAACAAGGGGGGTGGGGGGCGGCAGCAGCGCGACTGCTGTGCCGATGAGGAATCGAAGGCATTTCCAGTGCTCCTTTTTGAGACTGCAAACCACCTTGGGCCTTACTACGGGCGTAGGGTGGACGGGATGTTAGTAACACGTAAAAAGCCGTGCACCAGGCGTTGCCGTTCTGGTCATCCCGTCCGAAAGCGAAACCCTCGGCAAAACCGAAGGTCATGAATTCTGACGTGACAAAACCCCGTTTCGGTGGGGTTGCGCCGCTTTTTAGAGGTGTTACAAGCACCAACCCTTTCGGGCTGCAGCGACTATGGAGTAGGAAGTGCCTTGGCCGACACACGAGGGGCGAGGCAGTTTACCGGTGGTGAATCTAGTGGTTTGGGCGGGAGGTTTTGAGCCATCTGCATGTTGCCTTCAGCAGCGGCTGGTGAGTTGGGCTGGGCAACTCGGGGTGGGCTGGGAATTGGGATTGCGTGGAGGGCGGTACTGGTTGCAATGGGCGGATGACGGAAGTGCCCCAACGACTGCTTCGCGGCACGCCCGTGCTGGGCGACGAATACCAATGGCTGTGCACAGTACCGCTGGTGACGCAGAGGCGTTCGAACGACGCCAGGCCTAACGCATCAAGGGTGTTGAGGAAACTCAAGGCCATTCATTCCCGCTATCGAGCTTCGGTCTGAGCGCTTAACGGACGAAGACGTGGCACCATACACCCCACAAGAGGTAAAGGGAGGCATCGTGCCAGTTGCATGGTTGGATTTTTCTTCGGAGCAGCGTGACCTCGTTCTGGACGCGCTTGCTGAACCGAAAGACAAGGGAACGCTTGACGAGCTCGGATTCGGGACGGTCAGGGACTCGATTGCTAATAGGCTTTTTCCAGCAATCAGCACCATCCAGACGCGGGCGAAGTACCTGCTCTTCGTGCCATGGATCTTAAAGGCCGTGGCTGACGGCAGTACCTCGGCTTCACGGCTCAGGCGTGAGGCAGAAAGCCGTGAGCGGGCACTCATCAGTGCACTGATTGAGGGTGTTAGCCCCAATGAGCGAGGCCTCATTGGAAGGGAGTCCAAAGAGACCCTACAGCGAATGCCATCCTCGGTCTACTGGGGTTCGTTAAGGCAGCTTAAGATCTTCCGCGGCGAAAGCTCGTTGGCCGAGTACTTTCGCGAGATTGAGTCCCTTCGTGAAGCCAAAGGCAAGCGATATGCGGGTCTGCAAAGCGACGAGGAAGAGCGACAGACCGAGGTGCATTTAGCTTGGGATCCTGCGCTGCCTGAGAACAAGGCGATCGTAGAGGGGAAGGCAAATTTCAAGCTGTCCAGCGACGAAGCCCTTTATCTAGCAGAGAAGTTCCTGCAACTGCCGACCGTGCCCGGCCAGCCTGGGTTGCTGCAGTGGCTCGCGCAAGAGGTCGAGGCTGGTATGTTCGCGAGTGCAACCTGCCCGTGGGATCTTCTAGCAGCATATGGAGATGCGATGCCGCATGCATTGCGGCGTGACCTTGAGCATGCATGGAACTTTGCTCTTTGTGTTCAAGGATGCAACACGGCGTATTACTACTTCCTGCTTACTCAGCGTGGCGATGAAGTGGGCGGCTGCACTACCGAGTTAGAAAAATGGGCTAACGCGCTCGCATCACGTGCAACCCAGCTTCAGGTATGGCACCAAGACATCGACGGCTTCTGGAGCTGGGTAGCGGAAGTCAATCCAAATCTGCATCGCGACAAGCCGTTTATCAATTTCTGGCTATCGCAACTTGCAGCGTCCGGGTTCAGGCTTAACGGCAACTCATGGCTGCTGAAGAGTGATCTCAAACGGCGGATCACACAACGCGAATGGGAGCTAAAAACTGATCTGGCAAGACTGAGCAACGCGGCGCCTCTGAAGCGCTGGGAGGCGGTAGATGGTGCCCGTGTCATGAATTTCCGCTGGGACCAGGCCAAGCAGATCTTGACCGATATCCACCAAGGTGTCGCTCGAAAGGAGGCGGCAAATGCTTGACCCCAACCATCGGCACCTGTTAACAGACATCTTGCGTGCTCCTGATGGCTATGAACTGACTGACGCCATCGCCTGTACCTATTCGCTGGATTTGACGGCATTGGCGATGGTCCCGCTGCTCTGCTTGGGACATGAGTCCGACATCCTTGAAGATGACGCAGACAAGGATGTAGGCCGCCAACTTGCTGACATCGAATGTATCCGACGTGGGATGAGCAAGTTCACGGTGTTCTGCCAGGCTGGAGCCATCCACGAACCTTCAAAGGTGCGGTCGTCGTACATCTGGCTGGAACAGCGCGTCGTCGAAGTCACCATCCCGGATCGCAAGCAGCGGGGGGTCTTCCACCCGAAGTTGTGGCTTCTGAGGTTCTTCTCGGCAGCGCTGGGCGTTAGGTATCGCGTAGTCGTGCTGTCGAGGAACCTGACCTTCGACCGGTCATGGGACGTGGTTGCGTCACTCGAAGGGCAACTCAAGAACCGGGACAAGAATCGAATAGGCACATCCGTGCCGCTGGCCGAGTTCGTTGCGAAGCTTGGCGAGGACATCCCCGCTGTTCATACGATGTCTGAAGGCAACCGAGAGAGGCGTGATCTGTTTGCGCAAGAGCTCTCCAAGGTGGCATTTGAAAATCCCGATGGCGTTGACGCTTGGAAGTTCTGGCCGCTTGGTTTGGGTGGTTCGAAGCTGCAAGCCCATCAGCTCTTTTCGGACAACAACAGTCCCTTCAAAACATGGGCAGATGCCGCGCGCTCTGGTTCCGGTAGGCAGCTTCTAGTGGTGTCGCCATTTCTAGGCGAAGCGGCGATCAGCGCTCTCGCTGAACTGAATCAGAGGGTTCCCATCCAACTCGTCTCAAGTGAGCAAACCTTGGATAGATACAGTTATTGCGCCAGCGAGGGCCCAAAGGGCCAGAAACCCAGGCAGGTGTGGGCTTTTCAGGGGCACGAACCTTCGAATCAACTGTCTGGTTTGCACGCGAAGCTCTGGGTTGCGGACGATGGTCGACAGGGGCACATTTGGCTAGGATCTGCTAACGCCACGGATGCTGCCTTCGGCCGGAACGTCGAGTTCCTGCTCCAACTAACAGGCCAAAAGAGCATCTTCGGTGTAGACGCGGTCATGCGCGAGCGGACGGAGAAGAAGGGCAATGAGCGCTCATTCCGGGATCTGCTCACCCCATATACCCCGCCGGCTGAGCCGGTCGAAGACGCATCCGACCAACAAAAACGTCAGCGAGAGTTGGACTACCTGCTCATGGACATTGTCGCGGGCGCATTGTCAGCAGCGGTCGCGCCCCAAGCAGATGTATTCCAGATGTGCCTTCGCTCAGCCTCCAGCGCTGAAATTGAGGCGAGACCCATCACGGTGATGAATTTCAAGCCGTTGGGGTCGAGTACAAGTGGTGCGGTCATGTTCGACGGCGTGGAGCTCCACAATTTGACTGAGTTCTGGGCTGTTCGGGTGAGTCGCGACGAGCTGGTCTCAAGCTGCATCACGCGAGTTCCAACTGAAGGTATGCCGGATTTGAAGGTGAGGTCAAATGCCGTCCTTGGACAGCATCTGACGAGCATGGATGCGCTCGCTCAGTACCTTGGATTCCTGATGGCTGACAGCTCATCGAGCCTGCAGGCACAAATGAGGTCCGCGCGTCGCGCGCGAGGCACCCGGCGTGCGGCCGACCGGACCAGGCCTCTGCTTGAGACGCTGATGCACGCTCTAGTCCGACAGCCACAGATCCTAGACGACGTCGCAGCGTTGCTAAGCAATCTGGATGACGGCGCACGCGAGTGGCTGTCAGAGCCCGAGATCCAGCAACTGTGGACGGCCATTCATACCGCCAAGCTCCAGATCGAAGGAGCAATTTCTTGAGCCAGCAAATTGACTGGGACCAAATCGAGCGTGGAGTTCTTGAGAACCTGCTGCCCTTCCAGCGGCGCACGGTGGAGTGGGCATTCAACAGGCTCTACGGCAATGATGGTCAAGCACGGAGAAATCGCTTCCTTGTCGCGGATGAGGTAGGGCTAGGCAAGACGCTCGTCGCAAAGGCAGTTGTCACCAAGGCGCTGAAGTTCCTCGCTGGGACTGTGAAGCGGATTGACGTGGTGTACGTCTGCTCGAACGAGGAGATTGCGGCGCAGAACCTCTCCAGGTTGCGCATTGATGGGCTTCCTGCTGACGCCTTTCAGTCACAGGGTCGCCTGACTTTGTTGCCACTGCTACGTAACTCGTCCGGCAAGCAACGAGCGCTCGGCAGCAGCGGCATAAACTTCCTTGCTCTGACTCCCACCACATCGCTGAATCCGAGGCTCGACACCGGCATGGCTCTTGAACGGGCCCTTATCTGCCGGATGGTGCAAGCTGCCAGCTACACAGACCTGAACGAGACGCGGCTGCGAAATCTGTTCGCCAATCGTGTGTCGGGTGACAGCTTCGACAACACGCTTCGTGACATCGACAACAGGTACACCATCGATAGTGACCTGCTCAAGCGGTTCCATAAGCGCCTAGGCTCAGACAGAAATCGTCAGTTACGCGCCGACTTGGTCCAGATCAGCGACCAGTTTGCTCGAAAGGCGCTCCTCCGAAACCGAAGCGTTGTCACCCAGCAGGAGGCGCGCCGCGTTATAGGAGCTATACGGGCGGAGCTCGCTGCAGTCTGCATCGAGGCGCTCGAGCCGGACCTGGTCATCTTTGATGAGTTTCAAAGATTTCCGAAGCTGCTGGATTCGTCGGATGACGACTCGGTGCTTGCACGGTCGCTCTTTGAACAACCCAACGTTCGCTTGCTGATGCTCTCAGCGACGCCGTACAGGCTTTGGGCTGATGCGCTTGAAGATCCGTCAGGCGTCGGCCACTACGCAGAGTTTCTGAGAACGGTGAAGTTCCTGCATCGGGATGACGAGGAGCAACTCACAGCGCTGAAGGATGACCTACGTTCCTTCAACATGCTCATCCGCCGTGCTGTGCAAGGTGAAGACGCTGCGCGGGAGAGGCTCACGGCGTGCCGCACCCGGATCCAGCAAAGGTTGTCCATGGTTATGAGCCGGACCGACCGAGTGCTGGCAACTGAAGGTCGAGATGCCATGGTGCGCTCGCTCCAGACAACGGTTGCGCCAAACTCAACCGATTTCGTTGCCTACGCAGGACTGCAGCGGGTTGCAGCTGAGGTGGACGAGCCCGACATGTTGGAGTACTGGCGGTCGGCGCCTTACCCATTGAGCTTTCTCAGCGGATACAAGGTCCGGGAGCGGCTGCAGACAGCGCTGCGAACACCCAGCAACACACTCATCAGCGCGCTAGGGGTGAAGGGACTGTTCATGCCAGCAGGTCAGGAGGCCGCGGCCAACATACCGAACGCTCGGACTAGGCACATGGCACAGGAGTTGATTGACGCAGGCATGCACCGCATCCCTTGGGTACCGCCGTCACTTCCGCACTACTCGCTTGGCGCTTGTTTCGATGGCATCAAGGATGGAGCTAGGACCAAGCGTCTGTTGTTCTCGAGCTGGAAGATGGTTCCACGCGCAGTCTCGAGCGTCCTGGACGGCGCGTTCGCGCACGCGCTTCAAGCTGAAGGTGTTGTGCCATCGAAGGATCGGCATGCAATTACGCACATCGACTTTCCCGTCGGCTACCCATGCACCGTCTTCGCCAGGGATTTCGCTCCTGCAGGCCTCGCTCTGGACCTTGAGAAAGAAGGCGTCGAGCCTTCTGCTGCCGCGGTTCAGAGCTTGGCAACCACGAGGCTGGAGCCAGTTTTGAACGATCTCATGGTGCGTTTCGGGGACACCTCACTCATCGGCGGCGATGATTGGTATTGGCTCGGGCCACTGCTCATAGACATGCTCGATGCGAAAGTCGAAGCGAAGAATGCCCAAGCCTTTGTGACACAGGCGTTGGTGCCGCACGAGGTGTCCGCGAGACTGGCTCAGGCAGGGATGTCGGTTTGGTCTTCGGAGGCACAGGACCTCAAGCGCCGAATTCAGCTTGCGGTGCAGGTATTCCAGGGGCAACGCCTGCTGGCTCGCATGCCGGCTGATCTGCCTGAGGTGATCTCGTGGTTAGCAGTCGCAGGGCCTGCGACATGTGCGCTCCGCAGCATGGGCTCAGTGCCCGAAGACCAGAAAGGCATCAGCCGAGCCGCTGCCAGCGCACTGGCTCTCGCCTTGCTGACATATCTGTCCAACGAGCAGATGGTTGGCCAACTGGAGTGGTTGTATCCGAAGGCTTCATCTTTCTGGCGACGAGTTCTAGTCTTGTGCTTGGATGGATGCTGGTCGGCCGTGCTTGATGAGTACGTATCAGTGCTGTCGCAAGACCGTCCCGAGAGCAAGGATCCCGATGATCCCGTGCTCACTTGGCTGGCTGTGCCAGCCCGAATTGCGGCGGTGCTGTCCATGAACCCATCGGTTCTGCGACCAGAAAGAGCAGAAGTAACTGGAGAAGGCTACGAACTGGTCTCCGGCTCAGTGACGCTTCGCCGGGCCAGGCCACTACTAGAGCGCGAATCCAAAGAGCTGGGAGGGGATGGAACTTCGTCGATGACCGAACTCCGCAATGCTTTCAATTCTCCCTTCATGCCTTTCGTGCTCAGTTCCACTTCGGTGGGCCAGGAGGGATTGGACTTCCACTGGTACTGTCACGCGATCGTCCACTGGAATGTTCCAAGCACCCCGGTCGACTTCGAGCAGCGGGACGGCCGCATTCACCGCTATCGCAACCATGCAGTCAGACGGAACGTTGCACACGACTGGGGTCGGGCGGCGTGGAAGGTTAGCCACTTGGGAGGTGTCGCTCAATGGAAGCACTTGTTCGATGTGTCCTCGCACAACATCAATGCTGTCGGTGACCCGATGGAGGGGATGAAACCCTCATGGATTTACGAGCGCAGTGCTCACCCTACTGAATACCTCGTGCCAGTTTGGCTGGCTACACAGCAAGGCGGACCGGCGAAGATTGAGCGACATGTGCCGACCTTGGCTCACAGCAAGGACTGCGCCCGCTATGAGGAGATGACCCAAGCGGTGGGCTGTTATCGCTTGGTGTTCGCGCAACCGCGGCAAGAAGATTTGCTGGCGCATCTCATGAAGGTGAGATCTGATTCCGGCGAGGCGGTGCTAGACGCCGATTTGGCGATCAATCTCCGGCCTCCGCCGACAGTTGCCGGGCAAATTTGATGCATTGCTAGCAATGCAACTTGAATGGTGCTCAAGTATTTGAACCCAATGCCAATACCAAACTTCTCTTTGGTTTTGGCGCCTGCAGTTGGAAGATCGGAAACTTTCAACAATTGCCGCATGCAATTGAAATTCAAGACCTGGGCAGAGCAGAACTTATGCAGTCGTAGTGCAGGCCTCTTGCAAGTAGTGCCCGTGGGACGCTGGCCAGAATAGCCTCTTGCGCCTTAGGTACTGCGTGACCCACCGTTGCTGTCGAGGCGAGGCGTGAACGGATGAAAACGACCTTCAACTACTGCTTCGGGATGGAGCGGACGAGGCACCGGCACCCGGATGGCGGAAAACTGGTAGAGGGCGTGACATGGCTGTCTGCTAAAGGATCGCAGTCACCGTCGCATTAGCACCTCGACGTTTTTCTTGGCGTCATATCTGATGCCATTATTCAACCCCATGATTAAGCTCACCGAACATATCCACAATGAAGTCAGAAAACCACAAATAATTTTTCCCGATACAACCTGTTAGGGCCATCGCTTGCGCTCCGTAGCCGTAGGAAGCGTTTTGCTTGGCTTATTGATAAGCTTAGCCGCTACTGCCTTTCCGTTGAGGTACGGAGTCAGGATTTCTGATGCGCCGATCATATCGGTAATAAAAACAACTTCCATCAACATCAAAAATATCGGAAGAACAAAACCAAAAACCCATATAATCTGAGCCTCCCAATACATTTTAAACCGAGGAAAGCCAGTAATAAAATAGTCATTGACCATTTCCAAAACTGCAAACCTATAATCATTTCTATTATGATTTTCAACGTCTGTTACGATGTCCGAATAGCTCCTCTGAAATTCCGCAAGCTTGATTGGGGCAACAACCCCACTGCCTGCCTCACGCTCTTTATCGAGAGAGCGAATAAGCTCCTTAAGTTTGTCGCCGCATTCAGTCAACTGTTCGGCACGCATGTCGTACCTTGCGGTGCCAATGACAACTGAATAAACAAGAACAGCAACTCCAAGAAAAATCTGCATCATATTGAGCACGTTCGCTTGGAAGGCGAGTGGAACACCAGCATTCTGCATAAGAGGAATAAATACCAGACCCAACGAGAGGACTGTTGTGGTAAAGAATGAGAATTTTCCTTGATGCTGGAGTCGAACAGACGCGTTATATCGGCACTTAGCCGTCGTTCGCATGCTCATCTGAAGTTTCTCAGTAGCATCTTTCATGGGACGTTCGCGTTCACCACCGGCTACTAGCCAAGAAAAAAATTTATTCATCTGATCAAAAACTGAGAGTAATTAATTGAGAGCACACTTTTTAAAATTCTTCAGATTGCTGATATAGGAGTCCTATCCATGTAAATTAAAATTCTGCGCCGCCAAACTGGTAGCCACCCTGCATCCTTCTCGCTCAAGGCCGTCAACGATTTCAAGGCCGCATTCAAAGGTTGACCAGTCATGGTCAACATCGATTTCTCGCCCCTGGTACTCAACACTCTCGGAGTGGTAGGCGCGCTCAACTAGAGGAGATCCGCAGTGCGGGCATTGATATTCCCGGAGCAATTCACGGGCATGAAGGACTTTACGTGTGAGCGCCTCAGCCTCACCGCGAGCACTGGCTAATTCAGCCTCCTTCGCATTGATTTCAGCCTCAGTAGCGGACTTGTCATCGCTCAGCCTTGCAAGCTCATCTTCAAGCATTTTCGTGCGCTTAGCAAGTCGCTCTGCCAACACATCGGGCGACTGCTGTTTGGCATCGGCAAGTTGGTCTTTCAGATAGGAAATGTTTTCCTTCAGACTTTGAATCGTAGCGTCTTTCTGATCCACAAGCAGTCTATAAAGAGCAAAGACCGCGAATACAAAGGCGACGAAGGAAGAAATCTGTGTCCAAAAAACTGTATTTATCGTAACCATCGGGTCTTTTTATCTAATGCTCAAATTAATTGCGTGGCACCGAGACATAGAAATTTTTGACAGTAACTAAATTACTGCGCAATCTGGTATTTTTGAGGGGAGATTGCATACTAGGACCTTTTCATAACTAGCCGGTGAGCCGCCAAACAGTTCAATGCTCCGCAAATAACATACATTCCATCCTTCACTTCTTCGCGGACCAAACGCTCACAGGGACAAGGACGCACGGACAAGAGAAAGAAAATTCTCATTAGGTTCCTGATCGAAGCGTGCTACACCACTGTTCGTCAACAGAACCGTCAAGCAATTTGGTTTTAAGAACCGAATCTGAACCTTCTCTACAACATGCTTCTTACCAAGTACGAGTGCTTGGGCTGCTTCGAGAACGTCGACACTGCCCTTGATGACCGCTTTAGCCTTGACATTGGAAGAGAGCTCCATCGAACCTAACTGAAGAGAATCCACAACGCCTACTTCATTTATCCTATGCTGCACTTCGCTCGCCCAATCAAGCACATTGATTGAGAGCGGACTGATGGCCAAGGAAAAATCGTTCGCCTGTAATAAGCGGCTAATTAGGGTCTGAACGCCGCGTGGAGCATCCACAAGCTCCAAGCCTGGACCAGTTACTGCTGCTTTAAACTCATAGCTCCTATATTCCACACGATGAAAAATTGCTTCGACCCCAAATGGGTCGATCACTGCTTCATCGTACTCGACCTTCTCTACGAATCTGGCATCGAGAAAATCATCTCTAACCCGATCAAGAACGAAGCCTTCGACCTGCCCACCATTAAATGCCTTCGCATTAAGGCGTTTAGCGAGAACCCGCATAGAAACTGGCCATTGAGCCTTGAGCCAGCGATAGCGCTTCATGACGTGGCCCCCACTTCCGACTCATAACCACCAGTCACTACTTCCGCGAGCAATTGCTCCAAGACGGTTCGGGCAGACCTCTCGATTATCGCGAGTAGGGTCGCCTTTTCCGCCTCGCTGACCGGCCGAATATTTTTTGTATACGTTCCATTCTTGAATTTGAGCGCGCCATGAATGGAGTAACGAAACTTCTTGCCAGCCTGCCGATCCTCAAAGCCGGCGTCACATTCGACGATGGAATAGGGGAATACGTTCTGTTTCGCACGCCAAGTGATCGACGTAATGAAGAACCCCTTATCTTTCAGCTCCTGGTACATCTCGGAGGCAACCAAGTTCTCACCACTTAGCGCCACGTTTTCCACCACGCCTAACATCTTTTCTTCGGCCTCGTCAACCTCGTCGCCTTCTATATCGAGATCGTCATCTTGTTGCTCCATCGCAGAATGCGCCACCCGCAGGCGTGAGACAGACATCAATGGGAAGTCGGGTAACGAGGAAATCAACCGAGTGAAAAATGTCGTTCGCGCCTCCGCCGAGGTCAGGCCAGTCAGTTCGATCTCTTCGAGTCGTACAGCAGATCTCTTATGCGCTTCAATCTGCGTCCGAAGCTTATCAACTATGGCACGGGCCCGGTCTGTTGCCGGTATACGGACCTCAGTTCGATCCCCGGACTTGGTGAATATCAACTCTGCGTCGCGATCTTGCCGTTGTAGCAACCGCGTCTTAGAGTAGTCGAATTCCGAGTAGATCACGTTCATGACGAATTCGGAAGCGCTCTTCGTGTGAGCACGAACGACCTCCTGGACTTCAACCCTTTGGTATTCGCTAACGATATCCTTTAGCTCTTCAGGCGATAGCGCTGTATTCAACGAGATCGTAGTCGTTTTTTCGCCGCGTTTCGACGCCTCGCGCCTCTCCAGAATACCGCAAATATCCGCATAGTCGTGAGGAAGCAGCGATAGGTACTGAACGAGCATCTCTCTTGACTCGGACGGTGAACTAAAAATACCGCGGTCGCGTAGCAGCTCCTGCAGGACCGCCTCCGTCACTTTCTGCTTGGCGGAAAACAGTAAGTCATGGATCTCTTTATTTGTCGCGAAATACAGCTGTCCTGGATCACGCATAGTCCATTCCCAGGTCGACCGAAGAAAATTCCGTGATGGCCTGTGACATCTTCGTATAGCTAATTGCGCTGACCTTCTCCGCGAGTTCAGTCGATTGACCGTTGTCTCCCAGACTCTCGACGTAACGCTGCTTGGCCTTCTGAAATCGTGCAGCGGCGGCGGCATCGGTGGCCATCGACCGAACGCCCACCTTGGTCGCATCATCCAGGACCTGGTAATGGCGCAAGAAATCGAGAAGGTACATGAACTCCTCTTCGGTTTCGCCAGATCGGCGATAAAACACAAGAACACCTCGCTGGGCTAGCCCAGGCCCGTGTTTGTATTCGAAGACGATCCATGGCGAAGTCAACATCTCCAACGTTGCTGCGCGTGCCTTCTCAGGTTGCAAATTCGCCCTCCCATCCAATTGCGGATAGAAGAACTTGCAATGCTGAGCCGCGGGCAAGGCAGCCGGCCCAGCCGCGCCACGCAGTTGTCGAATGTCGTACCGAACGTTGTCGATCCAGTGCACATCGCGCGGACCCAAAACAAACAGTCGAGATCCCTTTGGCAAAAGAAGATCTTTGGGTGTGGCTGCGCTCAACACAGACGAGAAATCTTTGTCGTACTCACCATCGTGGTTGTAGACAAAGAGAAGTCCACAGACATTCGGCGTCACATCTCCATGCATGTAGAGATCCCGCCAGCGCTCGCTCTTCTCAGCACAGGCAATCTGCTTGGCTAGGCTGGCGATGGCTCCCTGTAGGGTTGAGGATGAGATGGATCCCTTGGCGTAGCTCTTAAGGTCGCAATGTACAAACGTCCTGCGTAAAGCATACGGCTCGTCATAGTAAAAAACCACATCCGCAGGATGAGTGTCGACTCCATGAAGCACTTTGTCCTCACAGGGCCAATTCTGATCTTCGGGGCCAACCTTGGTCCAAAAGAATTCCGAAAACACTTCATCAGACAGTTTCATCGCCATTAATGCGATCTTGCTCGTCTCCGACACTGAGCCTCCCTAATTGCGACTTTTTATCGTGATGTAGAGATTATGGATGCAACCGCGCGGTTACAGGCACCCCCATCCTCGGCGCGGTGTCACTCCCAACCGCATGACTTCTCAGCATTAATCTACTGAAGTTCGCCCCTTGTCGGCAACCGTCCGCAATCCCGGCAATGCACCCGCCATCCTCACGCGCCCGCCGCCAAGCGGCCCCCAAAATTGGCCAAGCCATTCACACTACATCTTTCGAGTCAATACGCAGCCCTTTTTGCGAGCATTAACCACCCACTGCGGAATGCCGGCAGAGAAACAACATCTCACCTCCTCCCGAGCCCCGCCCCTCCCCCCTCAATCAATCCTAGCCCCCGACTCCCTAGCCACCCCCCCCACTTCGTCGTCTCACTGCGAATGAAGTTAGCCAACCGTTCCCCCTCCAAATCCCCCGCAGTCACCCCCAGCTCTTCAAACCGCCGTGTCACCTCAGCCAGCCCCAGCACACGGTGCAAGGCCTCACGCAGGCGCTTGGTGATGGCCTGCGGTGTGGCGCGGGGGGCCATCAGGGCGAACCAGGTGTTGACCTCGTAGCCTTTGACGCCGGCCTCGTCGAGCGTGGGCACGCCGGGGTACAGGGCGGAGCGCTGCAGCGAGGTGACAGCCAAAGCCCGCACCTTGCCTGAGCGCACGGGTTGTGAGGCGGAGGGGCTGGTTTCGATGGCCATCTGGATCTGGCCGGCCATCAGGTCGCCCATCATTGGCGCCCCCCCTTTGTAGGGTACATGCGTCATTGCCACCCCGATGCGGGCGCTGAACAGGGCGCCCGACAAGTGCTCGGTGCTGCCGGGCCCGGCCGAGCCGTAGTTGACCTCGCCGGGGTGGGCCTTGATGTAGGCCAGCAGCTCGGGCACCGATTTGACGGGCAGTGAGGGGTGCACCAGCAGCACATTGGGTGTGGTAGCCACCAGGCCGATGGGCTCAAAATCTTTGATGAAGTCGTACGACAGGCTTTTGTACAGGCCCGGGGCCATGGCGTGGGCCACGGTGGCCAAAAACAGGGTCTGGCCATCGGCCGGGGCACGGGCCACGGCGGCGGCGCCCAGGGTGCCGCCGGCACCGGCGCGGTTGTCGACCACCACGGGCTGGCCCAGGTTCTCAGACAGCTTTTGGCCGATGACGCGGGCCAGGATGTCGGTGGTGCCGCCGGCGGCAAAGGGCACCACCAGGGTAATGGGGCGGGTGGGCCAGTCGGCCGCCTGGGCAGCGCCACAGGGGGCAAGTGGGGCCAGGGCGGCCAGCGTGGCGAGCAGGCCGGTTTGCAGCAGGCAACGCCGCGACGTGCGTGTTTGTTTCATGGTGAGGTCTCCGTTAGGTCAATGAGGGGCCTGGCGGCCACGCGCCGCCTCAGGCCACGGGGGCGGCCCGGGCGCAGGCCCGGGGCCGCGGGGTCAGTCCGATCCCAGTTGCAGGCGGCTGGGTTGCCGTTTTTCCACCGCGTTGCGCAGCAGGGCCGCGCTGCGGAACACGCCGTGGGCAAACTTGCCGTAGGGCAAGGTGGCAAACAAGGCCATCACCGCGCCCAGGTGCAACACCAGCACGCTGGGCAAGGCCGGGGTGGCGCGGGCCAGCAGCAGGCCCAGGCCCGTGGCGGCCACCAGCCACAGCAGGGCGATGAAGCCCAGGTCCATGGGCTTTTGCGAGGCGTCGCCATGCAGCGGGTGGCGGCGCAGGCGCAGCCAGCCCAGGCCGGTGGTACCCGCCAGCAGGGCCAGGCCGCCGCCCACGCCAAACAGCTTGGGCAGGCTGAACCAGCCGTAGGGCGCAGCCTGGCCCAGCCCGTAGTGGTACAGCGTGGCCAGCGAGGTGGCGGCAAAGCAGGCCATGAAGCCGTAGAAGGTCAGGTGGTGAAAGCGCCGGCGCCAATGGGTGTGGGCGTCGTCTTCGTTGTGGCAACCGTCGCCGTGGCCGCCGTCCAGGTAGCGCAGCGTCAGGGCCTGTTGGGCGGCCTCCAGGCCGGGGCCGACGCTGGCCGGGGCGCTGCCGGTGCCGGGCCGCAGCTCGCTCAGAAAGCGCCGCACGCCCAGCCCCAGGGCCAGGGCCGCAAAACAGAACACGGGCGCAAACAAAGACACCAGCAGGTTGTGCGGGAACACGCCATAAAAACCCTGCTCGGGCACCATCCACAGGGTGCCGCGCGCAGCCAGCGCCAGCGCCATGAACAGGGCCAGCCCCAGGGCCAGCGCCACGCACAGGGTCAAGCCGTTGCGCTGGTACAGGCGGCCAAGGCCCGGGGGCCAGGCGTAGTCGACATAGGTCTGGCCGCGCACCACGGCCATGGCCTGCGGCACGTTGACGGCAAACTCGTGCGGCGGCGCGTACTGGCAGGCGTGCAGGCAGGCGCCGCAGTTGTGGCACAGGTTGGCCAGAAAGTGCACGTCCACGGGCTCAAAGCTCAGGCGCCGCGTCATGGCCGGGAAGACGGCACAAAAGCCTTCGCAGTAGCGGCAGGCATTGCAGATCTGCATCTGGCGGGCCACCTCGGC
>Ga0066460_1000204_pt1 | contig 14791 bp, 10 predicted proteins | sample LakWasMe88_LOW11_2_FD_59570 | JGI IMG/M metagenome (GOLD analysis project Ga0066460, IMG submission 59570) | Freshwater sediment methanotrophic microbial communities from Lake Washington under simulated oxygen tension - Sediment Metagenome 88_LOW11 | ecosystem: Environmental > Aquatic >... | reverse complement strand
CACCCCGGGATGCCCATGAAAAAGCCCCCGCCACCCCATGCAGGGCGGCCGGGGGCCGGTTGAGCCCTTGTCGCGAAGGCGCTCAGTTGACGCGCAGGGCGCGCCAGTCGATGCGGTTGTCTGCGCGATGCGGTACATCCACGCTCTGACGCAGCGCCCACGGAATGATCTGGTTGTACAGCGGGATGTGCGAAATCAGCTCGTGGTCTTGCAGCAAAGCCTTCTCGATCAAGGCGTTGCGGTTGGCCAGGTCGGTCTCCTTGCGGATGCGCTCCACCAATGCGTCCTGCTGCGGGTTGCTGAAACGGCCCAGGTTGAAGTTGCCATCGCCACCAGCGCCAGGGCTGCGGATCAGCGACTGCAGGCTGTAGAAGGCATCGAAGGTCGGCACGCCCCAGCCCAGCAGGTAGATGCTGGCCTCGTTGCGCTGGATCATCGGGAAGTAGGTGCTGAAAGGCAGCGAACGCAGGCGCGCCTTCACGCCCACACGGGCCCACTGGGCGGTGATGGCCTGGCACAGCTGTTCGTCGTTGATGTAGCGGCCGGCGCTGCAGGCAAAGTCCACTTCGAAGCCTTGCGGGTAGCCAGCCTCGGCCAGCAACTGCTGGGCCGCCTTCACGTCGTAGGGCCAACGCACATCGGCCTTGGGCGTCCAGCCGTTGACCTGGCGCGCGATCAGGGCGCCAGCAGGCTGGGCCAGGCCACGCTGCACCACGCGCTGGATGCTGGCGATATCGATCGCCTGGTACAAGGCCTTGCGCACGCGCACATCCTTGAGCGGGTTCTGGCCCTTCACATTGGAACCGGGCAGCTCATCCCGGAACTGGTCCATGCCCAGGAACAGGGTGCGGTTTTCAGGGCCTTCCAGCACCTTGAGCTGCGGTGTCTGGCGCACACGCGCCAGATCCTGCAGGCTGGGGTCGATCACGAAGTCGACCTCGCCCGACAGCAGGGCGGCCATGCGAGTGGCGTCAGACTTGATCGGGGTGTAGACGATCTGGGTCACATTGCCACCAAACTTGCCCTGGCCCCACCAGTGGGGGTTGGGCTCCAGCACCACGCGCTGGTCAGGCGCCCATTCCTTGAGCTGGAACGGCCCCGTGCCCAGGGCATGGCGGTGGGCATAAGTTTCTTCCTTGTTGCGGATGTCCTTGGGATCGACCGAATTGTTCTTTTCGGCCCAAGCCTTGCTCAGGATACGCAGCTCGGTGAGCTGATTCACCAGCACCGGGTTGGGCAGGTTCGAGAAGATGTCGATGACCGTCGGGCTGACCTTTTCAATCCGGTCGATGCCCTGGGTGTAGACCGCGTAATTGGAGCTCTTGGCCTTGGCACGCTCCAGCGAGAAGCGCACGTCGTCGGCGGTCAGCAGACTGCCGTCGCTGAACTTGACGCCCTGGCGCAGGGTGAGACGCAACTGGGTGGGCGAGACCTGCTTCCACTCGGTGGCCAGTGAGGGCTCGGGCTTGAAGGTCTTGCTGTTGTACTCGATCAGCGTGTCGTAGATGGCAGAGTGCAAGGCGTTGTTCACGCCCACGTTCTGGGCATGCACATCCCAAGACGACAAGTCCACGGCACGGGTCCAGCGGAAGGGTTTGGCCTGCACGGCCAGCGGGGCAGCAGCGCACAGGGCCAGCGATGCGGCGAGCAGCCAGGGGGTGGATTTGCGTAACAAGGGTTCTCCAATTCGATAGCGAGGCGACTCTTGCACAAGCCCCGCATGGGGCGCAAGGCACGATTGCGCGCTTGCTTATGCGTTTAATCAGCTTGCAAGACCAATGCCATGCAAAAAACAGCCCCCCAACGGCCGGAAGCCCTCTGCGCAAAGAGACGGATCGGGCCCAAGCGCGTCGCCGCCTCAGGTCGCCACGATGGCCTGCGTGACCCGCAGGAATCGGTCTACATCGTCCAAGGTGTGGCAATGCAGGGGCGACACCCGCACAGCCCCTTGCAGGCCCAATGAGGTCAGCATGCGCTCGGAGTAGATGCTGCTCACCACGCGCTCGTACACGATCACGCCGCGGCGTTCGTATTCGCGCACGGCCTGGGTCGGGCTCAGGTCGCGCAGGTTGATCGCCAGGATCAGATCACGCTGCGACAGATCGTCATGATCGAGCAGCACCTCGACCCCAGCCATGGCGCGCAACCCAGGCACGACGCGACTTCCGTTCAACAGGCGCTCCAGCAAGGCGCGCTCATGCAGTGCAATATGCTCCATGCCCAGCGCGAAGCGTTGGCGGCGGTCGTCGGGCTGGCCGAAGTGGCTGCCGATCCAGCACACATAGTCGACGATGGCCGTGACCACCGCGTATTGCCACGGCGCGGTGCTGCCCAGATCCCAGTAGGTTTCGGGCTTGCCGGCAAGGCGGTGATGGGGCAGCAGCGCCGCCCGCTCCGACAGCCAGGAGAACCCTGAGCCCCGGCAGCCAAAGAACTTGTAGGGTGCGATGTTGATGCCATCCACCGGGGTCTTTCGCACATCGATGACTTCGTGCGGAGCATGCTGCACCGCGTCGACCAGCACATACAGGCCGGGTTTGCGCTGCCGGGCCTGGTGCACCACCTGCTCCAGATCCAGCTTGGCACCCGAGATATTGGAAGCGTAGATCAGCACCAGAAGGCAGGTCTCGTCGTCCACCAGCGAGACGATCTGGTCGACATCGATGCCACCCGTGGTGGGGTTGCTGGGGGCCACCCGCATGGCCTTGCCCAGGCGCTGGGCATACAAAGCGGCGGCATCGTAGGCGGAGGGGTGCTCCAGCGCTGTGGTGACAATGTTGCTGCCGCTCACATGCTCTGCCACCGCGCGCACCATGTCGAACATCGCAGCCGAGGCCGTGAGCGACGCATGCACTGTGCCGCCGCTGGCGTTCAGCAGCAATCGGACATCCTCGATCCCCGCGAGCTGAACCTGTTTGAGCGAGGCAGCAGCGGCGTGAATGCGCTCAGCACTGTCTGGCACGGCGTCCACCCGCGCCATGGCCTCCAGTGCGGCCTTCAGGCGCAGTGAGCCGCCAGCGTTCTCGAAGTACAGGCGGGTGTTGCCAAGGTGGTCCTGGTCCACATGGTGGAAGCGGTCTTTGATTTCACGGGAAAGTTCGGCACTGAAGGCTTGCCCTCTGACAGCATGGTTCGACATGGATGATGTTCGCTTTCGATCACTCGGACTTGAGGCTGACCTGCTTGATGACGCGGCCCCACTTGGCCTTGTCGGCCACCAGAAAGGCACGGAACTGGTCGGGCGTATTGCCCACAGGTTCCAGGCCATCCTGCACCAGCTTGCGTGACACCTCCGGTTGCGCCAACACCTTGGCGATGTCGGTCTGCAGACGATTCACCACAGCGGGTGGTGTGTTTTTAGGGGCACAGATGCCGGTCCAGGTCACCGGGTCGATGCCCGGCACGCCGGACTCATCGATGGTGGGCAAATCAGGGTAGGCACTCAAGCGCTTGAGGCTGGCCACGCCAAGGGCACGCAAGTGGCCCGTGCGGACATATTGCATCGAGCTCAATGGCTGGTCGAAGATGGCCTGCACCTGACCGCTCACCAGGTCAGCAATGGCCTGGTTGGTGCCCTTGTAGGGCACGTGCACCAGGTTCACCCCGGCCGCTGCCTTGAACATTTCACCAGCCAGGTGTCCGCCAGTGGCATTGCCGGACGAGGCAAAGTTGATTTTGCCGGGGTTCTGCTTGGCATAGGCCACGAACTCCTTGACGTTCTTCACCGGCAGGCTGGCGTGCACCATCAACACATAGGGGGCATTGGCAATCAGCGTCACCGGCACCAGGTCGAGCTCGGGGTTGAAGGGCATGGGACCAAGGTGGGGCTGGATTGACGAGGTGCCCGTGGTGCACATGGCCAGCGTGTACCCATCAGCGGGTGAGGCCAGGACCGCCGAGATGGCGATGGCACCGCCAGCACCGGGCTTGTTGTCCACCACCACCTGCTGACCCAGCAGTTCACCCAGCTTGGGGGCAATCTGGCGCGCCACGATATCGTTGGAACCACCGGGCGAGAAGCCCACCACGATGCGCACCGGCTTGCTGGGAAATGTGTCGGCCATGGCCGGTATGGCCAACAGCGCGGTGACGCAAAGACTGCTGAAGAAGTACCTGAGGGTGAAGCGGGTCATGAGGCAAAAACTCCGATCTGTGGCGAGGGCAGGAAGGGGGGGTACGCCTGCCAGTCTAGGAATCAGCGCCTGGGGCAACAAGCGAAGAATGCGCCTGCCGATATATTCCATAAATTCCGATAGAGAGGCCGCTTGCCTATACTTTGGCGCAATGAACTTCACCTACCGGCAACTGGAAACCTTTCTGTACAGCGCGCGTTCGGGCAGCTTCAATGCAGCGGCTACCCAGCTACACACCACACAATCGGCGGTGTCCAAACGGATCGCCGAAATCGAGGCCCAGCTGGGCAGCCCGCTGTTGCTGCGTTCACAACGGGGTTTGCAACTGACCCCGGCAGGCCGGCAACTGCGGGCCTTCGCGGAAGAGGCTGTGGCCCTGTGGTCACGCATCGAGCGCGAGTTTGCGCCGGGCCAAACCTTGCGCGGCCACTTCCGCGTCGGGGTCACCGAGCTGACCGCGCTGACCTGGCTGGCCCCCCTGATGCAACGCATCAGCGACGAACACCCCGAGATCTCAATTGAGCCCGTTGTCGACGCCGGGGTTCGACTCTTCGAGCGTCTGCAGGTGCAGCAACTAGACGTCTGCGTCATGCCCGGCACCTTCTGGGGTGCCGACTACACCACGACCAAGGTCGGCCAGGTGGAAGAGATCTGGGTCGCGAGCCCAACTCTGAAGGTGCCCAAAACGCTGCGCCCAGCCGACTTTGCCGCCTACCCGGTGATTGAGGAATCCCGTGGCGCAGCCAAGATGCGCTTCTACGAAGCATGGCGGGCCGAGCAGGGCTATCGTTTCGGTCGGGTCATGTACACCAACAGCACCACCCTGCTGCGGGGCCTGACCGTCAGGGGCTTTGGTATCAGCCAGCTGTCACGCGAGTACGTCAGCCACGACTTGGCGGCTGGGCGCCTGCGCCAGGTGAAGACAGAAGCGCTGCCCCCCATGGTCTACAGCGCGGTGTATCGCAGCGACACCGCTGCAGCGGCGCTCTTGCGCGTGGTGGAACTGGCGGTGCAATGCTGCGATTTCACGCACAACGGCGATCAGCCGGCCCCCTCCCTCGGCCGTGGCCGCCAGCGGGGGCCTTAAAACCACCTGCGCCCACATGCGCCTGGCACCAGCCCTCAGGCCGCAGTGGCGCGACGGCTCAGGTGGCGGGCGGCAAACTCGATGAACCAGTCCAGACTCTCGGGCTGTGCCAGTGCGTCACGGCGCACCACCTTGTCTGGCGCATGGCCGAGCATCAGTTTTTTGACGGGCAACTCGAGCTTCTTGCCGGTGATGGTGCGCGGAATGGCCGCCACCTGCACGATGTCGTCGGGCACATGCCGCACCGACAGCCCCGAGCGCAAGGCCTGGCGGATGCGCTGGCGCAACGGCTCGTCCAGCGTGAGGCCTGGGCGCAATTGCACGAACAAGGCCATCCAGGACGGCTGGCCCAGGTACTCCAGGTCGACCACCAGGCTGTCGGCCACCTCTTCGAGCTGCTCGACCACGCGGTACAGCTCGGCTGTGCCCATGCGCACGCCCTGGCGGTTGATGGTGGCGTCGGAGCGCCCATAGATCACGCCGCCGATGGCCTCGGGCCGGGGCACCAGGCGCAGCCAGTCGCCATGGCGCCACACGGGCTGGCCGGCCTCATTCTCGAAGGTTTCGAAATAGCTTTCACGCAGGCGGCTGCCATCGTCATCGCCCCAGAAGTACAGGGGCATCGAAGGCAGCGGGTTCACGCAGACCAGCTCGCCGACCTCGTCGATCACGGGCCGGGCCTCGTCGCTCCAGGCCTCGACCCGGGCGCCCAGCGTCCGGCATTGCATCTCGCCCAGGTACACCGGCAAGGTGGGCAGGCCGACCAGAAAGCCGCCGGCCAGGTCGGTGCCGCCAGAGACCACATTCAGCCAGAGCTCGGGCTTGACGGCGCTGTACAGCCAGGCGCAAGCCTCGGGCGACAGCGGTGAACCGGTGGAGCCCACGGTCTTCAGGGCCGACAGATCGGCAATGCGGGCGGGCATGACGTCGGCCTTCATGCATTGCTGGTGGATGGCCGCGCCCGCGCCGAAGAACTGCACCCGGGTGCGCCCGGCCAGGCGCCACAGGTGGCCCCAGTCGGGCTCGGGCCCGGCGCCCGTCACGCTGCCGTCGTACAGCACCACGGTGGCACCGCCCAGCAGGCTCATGATGTGGGCGTTCCAGACCATCCAGGAGGTGTTCACCGCCCACAGAACGCGGTCGCCCGGGTGCAGGTCGTTGTGCAACACCATGTTGACCATGCCATTGGCCAGCACGCCGCCATGCCCATGCACGATGGGCTTGGGCAGGCCGGTGGTGCCGGAGGAATAGAGGATCCACAGCGGGTGGTCGGGGGGCAGCGCCTGCGGCTGCAGGTCGTGCTCGCCCGCCACGGCCTGCGCCCAGGGCAGCCAACGCACAGGGGCCGCGGTGGGCGGGGGCTCGGCCTGGGCATCCAGGTGCGTCACCCAAAGCACAGCCTGCACGCTGGGCAGGCCGGCCAGGATCTCACCCAGGGCGGCACGCCGATCGAACGGCTTGCCGGCAAAGCGGTAGCCATCCACCGCCACCAGCACCTTGGGCGCGATCTGGCGGAAACGGTCGCCCACGCTCAAGGGCCCCATGTCGGGCGCGCACAGCGTCCAGACGGCGCCCAGGCTGGCAGCGGCCAGAAAGGCCACCAGCGTCTGCGGGATGTTGGGCAGGTAGCCCGCCACGCGGTCACCCTCACCCACCCCCAGCCCGCGCAGGGTGGCCGCCACCGAGGCCACCTGGCGCCGCAGCTCCGGCCAGCTCAGTTCCCCCGCGCCCATGGCTTCGCTCTCGTAGACCACAGCCGGTGTCGCCAGCGCCGTGTGCCGCAGCATCTGCTCGACAAAATTGAGCCGTGCTCCCGGGAACCACGAGGCGTTCGGCATCTGCGAGCGCGCCAGCATGCGCTGCGGCGGCGGGTCGAAGCGCAGATCGAAAAACTGCAGGATGGCAGACCAGAAGCCCTCCGCATCGTCGACCGACCACCGCCAAAGTTCTTCGTAATGGTCGAAACGCAGGCCGCGCTCACGCGCCAGCCAGGCTTCAAAGGCGGTGATCAGGGCCTGTGATCGTCGTGCTTCATCAGGCACCCACAAAGGGACGGCAGCAGGCAGGTGGTCTGTCATGGTGATTCAGGACTCCGAAGTGAAACCAATTTTCTTGATGTGGCCGCGCCACATCTCTGTCTCGGCACGCAACTGGGCCGCCAGCTCGCGCGGGCCCAGGTAGCGCGGGGTCATGCCAAAGTCGGCCAGGCCACGGGCAAAGTCGGCCTGCCCGACCACGGCACGGGCTGCGTCGGCCAGGCGCTGCACCACCGGTGCGGGCGTCTTGCCCGGCAGGAACAGGCCGAACCATTCGGTCATGTCGAGCTCGTAGCCCTGTTCACGGTAGGTGGGCAGGGCGGGCATGAAGCTGCTGCGCTCGTTGCCCGACACGGCCAGCAGACGGATCCGGCCCGATTTGAGTTGGGGCAAGAAGCTGCCCAACACCGAGGAATAGGCCGCCAACTGGCCGCCCATCAGGTCCTGCAGGCCCGGGGCATCGCCGCGGTAGGCCACGTGGGTCAGCTCCACGCCGGCCATCAAGCCCAGCAGGCTGCCCACCAGGTGGGGGGTGGAGCCGGCGGCCGGCGAGCCAAAACTGGCCTTGCCCGGGTTGGCTTTGGCCCAGGCAATGAAATCGGGGATGCTGCGCACGCTCTCCGGCACCGCCGGGCCCACCGCAAAGGCAAAGGGAAACGAACAGACCATGGCCACGGGCACCTGGTCTTCGGGCCCATAGGGCAGCTTGCGGTAGGTGAAGGGGTAGATGCTGAAAGGGGCTGGCGGCGACAACAGCATCGTCAAGCCATCGGCCGGGGACTCCTTGAGTGCCGCCACCGCGATCTGGGTTCCCGCACCGGGCTTGTTGTCCACCAGCACCTGGCCGGCGTAAGTGCCACGCAATCGGTCGGCCACCCGGCGCGCCACGTTGTCGGTGCTGCCCCCGGGCGGAAAGCCCACCAGCAGGCGGGCCAGTTCGGGCTGCTGGGCCCAGGCGGCATGGGGCAGGCCGCCCAGCAGGCCAGAGGCGCCCAAAAGGCCCAGGCGGGCAGTGAATTGACGGCGGGTGCTCATGGTGTTGTCTCCTTCGGCAGGGGTCTGGTGGGGGGCCCGGGGCGCATGGCTTCTCGAAGCGGAAGCCTGGCCCCGGCCACTGCGAATGTGCCCCAGGGGCCCATGGCCCACTGTCGACGGATTGCTGCGCCTGTCGAAACCCTGCGCTGCCCCGGGAAAACCCCGCCCCCTGGGCTCAGCCCGCCCGGCGGTAGGCCGTCGGCGTCAGGCCCCAGTGCTGGCGGAAGGCCTGCGCGAAATGGGAGGCCGAGCGGTGGCCCGTCTGGCGGGCGATCTCTTCGAAGCTCAGCCGGGTTTCCCGCACCGCATGCGCGGCCGCCTCCATGCGCTGCAGCCTCAGCCAGGCGTGGGGCGCCGCCCCGAACGAGGCCCGAAAGGCCCGTGAAAAGTGAAAGGGGCTGAGATCAACCAGTTGGGCCAGGCGCTCGACCGTCCAGTGGCCGGCCAGGTCGGTGCGCAAGGCCTCTTCCACGCGCTGCATCTGGCGCCGGGAGAGCCCGGCCTGGGCCCGTGAGCTGGCCCGTGCCCCGACGTAGTGCTGCATCAGGTGCAAGGCAATGGCTTCAGCGATGTGCTGGCCGAACTGGCTGTCGAGCGAGGTGTTGGAATCGAGCGAGGCCAGCAGCAATTGGGCAAACCCGGCCAGCAGCGGATCGTCGCGCCCGAAACAGCTTTGCAGCGACACCTGTGCGTGCGCCACGCGCTCCAGCCAGGCGGGCGAGAGGTCGATGTGCAGGTTGTCGCGCGGCTGCGCACTGCGCCAGAACGAAGGCAGCCCGGCCGGCACCACCACGGCCTGCCCCGGCTGCCAGCGCAAGGACTCGGTCACGCTGCCCTGGCGTTGCAACAGCTGGGTGGGCTGCGCCCGCCGCACCAGAATGCTGTGACTGGCCGTGGGCGGCACATACAGATCGCCCTCCGGCCCCACTTGGTGCCAGAACACCAGGCCCGGCCAGGGCCGATCCTGGCTGGAGCGTTTGACGGTGTGCGGCATCAGCTTCCAGGGAGGGGCATCGGGCGGGGCCTGTTCCATGGCCTGCCAGCGGCCCACGTCAAAGCCGCTGGGCACGCGCCGGGAAGCATCAAAACGCGGGTCAGGTGGGTACATGGTCAGCCGGTGGCCCAGAACTGGGATCACACAGATGATGCCACGCAGGCGGGCCTGTCAGGCCGGCCCAGCCAAGACCCTGCTTGCTTATGCATCAAACTTCTTTGGCTATGGATGCGGGTTTTCATAACATTTCGCCATGACGGGAGCGCGCCTGAAGGCCGCCCCGGTGTTTCAACGACTTCAAGCCCCCATTTCATGCCCTTGACCCTCGCCAAGCGACTGGCCCTGCCCCGTCGCGCCTTGATCGCCAGCGCCGGCCTGCTGCTGGCCGCTGCCGCCACCTTCACCCAGGCCGAAACCGCCCCCACAGTGATCCGCATCGGCTCGCCCGAACTGGGCACCGGCACCAAGCCCTTCCCGGGGGCGAACCCGCTGGCGGTGGTCAAGGCCCGGGGCTGGCTGGAGGAAGAATTCAAGGCCGACCACATCAAGATCGAATGGACCACCTTCCGCGGCGCCGGCCCGGCCGTGAACGAAGCGGTGGCGGCCAAGCAGCTGGACGTGGTGTTCCTGGGCGACCTGGCCTCGGTGATCGGTAAATCGCGCGGCCTGCCCACGCGGCTGATTGCGGTGGTGGGGCGCAATTCGAACAGCTACCTGGCGGTGGCACCGGGGACTGGCATCCAGAGCTTTGCCGACCTCAAGGGGCGCAAGGTGTCGGTGCTCAAGGGGACAGCCTACCAGCGCCCCTTCGATGCCTTTCTGGCCGAAGCCGGCCTGACCGAGAAGGACCTGAAGGTGGTCAACCTCGACTGGCCCGGCTCCAAGGCGGCGGTGGTCAACCGCGACATCGATGCCACTTTTGGCGGCGCCGACCTGCACCTGCTGCTGGACAAGGGCGTGACCCTGCCCGTCAGCACCAAGGGCAAGGGCCCGGCCTTCAGCATCTACGCCAGCCTGCTGGCCACCGATGACTTCATCACGCGCTACCCGGCCCACACCACACGCCTGGTCAAGCAATTGATCCGCGCCTCGCAATGGGCCAGCGACGAAGCCAACCGCGCCGCGCTGCTGCAGTTGTGGGGCGATCAGAGCGGCCAGGGCGAGGCGGTGTACAAGGCCGAGTTCGACGGTGAATCGCTGAAGTCGCGCCACTCGCCGCGCATCGACGAGGCTGCGGTGTCGGTCTACAAAGGGGTGGTGGCCGATGGCCTGAAGCTGGGCCTGATCAAGCAGCCCGTGGACGTGGATGCCTGGGTGGCACCGCAGTTTGTCGAAGCCGCCCTGAAAGAGTTGAAGGCCGAGAAGTTCTGGCCCGCGCTGGACCGCAACGGACGCCCCCTGCCATGAGCCACGCCAACCAGCACGACGGCCGCCCCAACATCCTCTTCATCGTGGCCGACGACCTGGGCTGGGCCGATCTGGGCGTGTACGGCCAGACCGACTACCCCACCCCGCACCTGGACCGGCTGGCCGACCAGGGGGTGCGCTTCACCCAGGCTTATTCCAACTCGGCCGTGTGTTCGGCCACCCGCTTCGCGCTGATCACCGGGCGCTACCAGTACCGCCTGCGTGGCGGCCTGGAAGAGCCGATCGCCAAACCCGCCCATTACCTGGGCCTGCCGCCCGAGCACCCCACCCTGCCCTCGCTGCTGGCCGATGCCGGCTACCACACGGCCCTGATCGGCAAATGGCACCTGGGCGCCCTGCCGCACTTCGGGCCGCTGAAGAGCGGGTACCAGAAGTTCTTTGGCAACTACAGTGGCGTGATCGACTACTTCACCCACAAGCCGGGCGTAGGCGAGCATGTGCCGCGCGACCTGTGGGAGGACGATGTGCCCGTCGAGCGCGTGGGGTACTACACCCAGATCCTGGCCGATGAGGCCTCGCGCTATGTGCAGCAACAGGCCCGGGCCGACAAGCCCTTCTTCCTGTCGCTGCACTTCACCGCGCCGCACTGGCCCTGGGTGGGGCCTGAGGACGAGGCGGTGTCGCGCAGCCTGGGCGACCTGTTTCACTACGACGGCGGCAACCTGGCCACCTACGGCAAGATGGTGCAGTCGCTGGACACCGCCGTGGGCCAGGTGCTCAAGGCGCTGGACGAATCGGGTCAGGCGCACAACACCCTCGTGGTCTTCACGAGTGACAACGGCGGCGAACGCTTTTCCAAGACCTGGCCCTTCACCGGCCAGAAGACCGAGCTGCTGGAGGGCGGGCTGCGCGTGCCCACGCTGCTGCGCTGGCCGCAACGCCTGGCGCCGCAAATCAGCGACCAGGTCACCATCACCATGGACTGGCTGCCCACCCTGCTGGCAGCGGTGGGCCTGGCGCCGCACCCCGACTACCCCAGCGACGGCGAAAACATCCTGCCCGTGCTGACCGGCGACCGCCGCCCCTGGCAACGCACCCTGTTCTGGCGCTACAAGTCACAGGCCCAGCGTGCGGTGCGCCAGGGGGACTGGAAGTACCTGAAGATCAATGACAACGAGTTTCTGTTCGACGTGGTGCAGGACCAGCGCGAACGCGCCAACCTGCGGCACCGACACCCCGAGGTGTTCGAGCAGCTGAAAACCCTGTGGGGGCAATGGAACGAAACCCTGCTGCCCATCACCGACGAGGTCTTCACCCACGGCGTGACCCCCGACATCCAGGCCGACCGCTACGCGCCGGACAAGGGGCAGCGGGTTCGGGCTTGACCGCCCAGAGCTTCAACAGCGGCACGAGCCGAGGCAGGGCTGAACCCTACTTTCGATCGTGCCCCAAGGTGGCGTAGGCCACAGGGTCCAGGGCCTTCAATCGAAGAGCCGCCGCCCACCCTGCAAGCCCCGCACAGGGCAACAAGGCGAGCAGGGCCCAGGACAAGGCCTGGCTGGCCCCGGTCAAGACTTGAAAGTTGGGCACGGCGAGAGCGAAGACAAAGCTCAGGCCCAGCAGGGCCGCGAGTGGCATCCAGAAAATTCTGAACCTGCTGTAGGCATGTGCATCCCGGCGGAAGAACACGATGACCGCCACCGCCGTCGCCATCATCAGCAGCAGCAGACACACCGTGGCGATGTTGCTGAGCCACGAGAAGAGGTGCAGAACGGGGTCGGCCTTGAACAGCGCAAACAAAAGCACCACGGCCAGGCACAGCACGGTCTGCAACAGCGAGGCCACGTGCGGGCTTTTGTACTGCGGATGGGTGCAGCCCAGGCGCCTGGGCAGCAGGCGCTCCCGGCCCATCGAATAGAAGTAGCGGGCGGTAGAGTTGTGAAACGCGATCAGCCCCGCGTAGATGCTGACGATGAACATGCCGCGCAAGAGAAGGGTCAGGGGCTGGCCCGCGTAGGTATCAGACAGCAGATACAGGAAGTTGGTCGGGTCACTCAGCCCGGTGATGGTCTCCTGGACGCGGTCGGCCCCCGTGCCGATCACCAGACACCACAGCGAAAACGAATAGAAGCACCCCACCAGAATCAGGGCCGAGTAGGTGGCGATCGGGATGCTGCGCTTCGGATCCTTGGCCTCTTCGCTGTAGATGGTGGTGGCCTCAAAGCCGATGAAGGCCGCGAAGCAAAACAGGATCCCGATGGAGGGATTGCCGGCAATGAGTGCCGCGGGCTGAAACGAGGAAAACTCGATGCCATGGGCCCCGCCACGGTGCAGGATCAGCACGTCCAGCAGCAGCACGAAGACGTATTCGGCCACCACAAAGCAGGCCAGGATCTTGGCAGAAAAATCGATCTGGTGAAATCCAAAGTAGGCCACGGATGCAATCGCGGCCACCGCCACCAGCCACCAGGGCACGCTCAGATCAAACTGCGTGCGCAAGGATTCGGAGACCACCTCGCCGAGCAGCCCATACAAGCCAAATTGAAGGGTCAGCGACCCCAGTATCGCGATGAAGGCGGCCGCGCCACCCGCCGCACCGCCCACCCCACGCGAGATCATCGCGTAGAAGCCCCCGGCACTGGTGACGCAGGTGCCCATGGCGGTGTAGCCCGCAGCAAACATCAGCAGCAACAGCAAAGCCAGGACCACCAGCGCGGGCGTCCCGGCGCCATTGCCCAGCATCATGCCGATGGGAAAGCCCCCGGCGACCACACTCAGCGGGCTGGCCGCCGAGATCACCAGGAGCGTGATGAACCCTGAGCTCAGGGTTCCTGAGCGCAGGCCCGTGGCGTCATCGGGCAGGCGGGGCATCGAAGGGGTGGGTGAATCCATAGTTGTTTTGATCAGCAAGTGAGGTCTGTTCTCGGGTGCCATGCGAACGATTCAGGTGCCGTTCACGCGCCCAGTTGTCTGAAGGCTGACGCAAAGTCTAGGCCGGCCATCTTGGAGCCGATAGCCCAGATCGGCATGCAGCGACACCGGCCCAGGCACCGGAAAAGTGCGCTCAGAACGAATATTAAAAATTCCGCACCAAAAGCCAGCATTTCTCGAAACGCAAATTCAACATAGGGCAAGCATCTTTTTTTTGATTTGTTTTGCTTTTTTATTTCATTGTGATAACTTTGCATTCGGTCATCCATAGATGAAAACGTGGATGACAAACCGCACTGCTTGGCCAACACCCACTCAGGCCGGTGCCCCCAGGATGATTTGCAAAGGACTCGGAATGCTTGCTGCACTCAAAAAATGGGCCTTGTTCGGCCTGCTGCTCGCCACCACCGCGGCATGGACGGAATCGGCTGTTGCGCAGACGAACTGGCCAGCCCGACCGGTGAAAATCATGGTGCCTTACCCCCCGGGCACCGGGCCCGATGTGATGGCCCGATTGGTTGCAGAGGGGCTGGCCAAAGAGCTGAACACCAGTTTCATCGTGGACAACAAGCCAGGTGCCAACGCCATCATCGGCACCGATGCGGTGGTGAAAGCGCCTGCCGACGGTTACACCTTCTTGCTGCTGGACCGCCTGACCTTGTCGGTGAACCCGCTGCTCTATCAACCGCTGCCGTTTGACGTCCGCAAAGACCTGGTCTCGGTGAGCAACATCGCCGATGTGAACCTGTACCTGGTCACCAGCGCTCAATTGCCGGTGAACGATTTCGCCTCGTTCGTGCAGTACGTGAAGGCCAACCCTGGCAAGGTCACCTTTGGCACGGGCGGGGTGGGCAGCATCATGCATCTGAACATGGAGCTGCTCCAGGCCCGCACCGGGATGGAGTTTCTGCATGTGCCATACAAGGCCCTCGCGGAAGTCATCCCTGCCATGCTCGGAGGCCAGGTGCAGGCGACCTCGGGTGGTGTGGAGGCATTGCTGCCCCATGTTGAAAAGGGCAGCCTCAAATTGCTGGCGGTGGGCGCCCCCAAGAGAGCGCCCATCACACCCCAGGTGCCCACCATTCTGGAGGCTGGCGGCGCCGATATGCTGCTCTCCACCTCCTACACCCTGCATGCCAAGGCGGGCACGCCACCGGAAATTCTGGCCAGGGTGAATGCCAGCCTGTTCAAAGTGCTGGGCAGCCCT
>Ga0066460_1000202_pt1 | contig 14889 bp, 10 predicted proteins | sample LakWasMe88_LOW11_2_FD_59570 | JGI IMG/M metagenome (GOLD analysis project Ga0066460, IMG submission 59570) | Freshwater sediment methanotrophic microbial communities from Lake Washington under simulated oxygen tension - Sediment Metagenome 88_LOW11 | ecosystem: Environmental > Aquatic >... | reverse complement strand
CGGATCAGCCCGCGCGGCGCCTTCAGCTGGTCCATCACCCGGTTGCAGGCGTCGATGCAGGCGCCGCAGGCAATGCAGGCGGCCTGCAGGCCCTGGCGGATGTCGATGCCCACCGGGCAGACCTGCACGCACAGGGTGCAATCCACGCAAGCGCCCTGGTTCAGCACACGGGCATCGCTGCCGCGCGGGCGGGAGCCACGGGGTTCGCCACGGCGGGTGTCGTAGGCCACGATCAGGGTGTCGCGGTCCATCAGGGCCGCCTGGAATCGGCCGTAGGGGCACATGTGCTGGCACACCTTCTCGCGCAGCACGCCGGCATGCAGGTAAGTGGCGGCGCCATAGAACAGCACCCAAAAGGCCTCCCAGGGGCCCAGCGCGCCCTGGGCCACCGCCGGCAACAGGCTGCGGATGGGTGTGAAGTAGCTCACCAGGGTGAGGCCCGTCCACAGGCCGATCAGCGCCCAGACCAGGTGCTTGCCACCGCGGCGCAACAGCTTGCGCGGGCCCCAGGCCGCCGCATCCAGCCGCAGGCGGGCCTGGCGGTCGCCCTCGGTGTGGTGCTCGACCCATTGGAAGATCTCGGTGTACACCGTCTGCGGACAAGTGAAGCCACACCACACCCGACCGGCCAGGGTGGTGGCCAGGAACAGCAGCAAGGCACTGAAGACCAGCAGGCCGGTGAGGTAGATCAGATCCTGCGGAAACAGCACGGCGCCGAGCAGGTGGAAGCGCCGCGCGTCCAGATCGAACCAGACCGCGGGCAGCCCCTCCCAGGTGACCCAGGGCAGGCCATAGAAGAGCAACTGGGTGGCCCAGACAAAGGCCCAGCGCCAGCGCGTGAAGGCCCCCTGGACCGAACGCGCCTGGATGCGCAGGCCATCGGCCAGGCCGGGGATTTCAGGGGGCAGGCCTGGGCCGGCAGAGCGGGCCAGGTGCAGGGTTTGGGCGGGCAGATGAGTGAGATCAGACATGCCCCTGATGGTGCGACGGCCTCATCTGATCTTTAAGATGCAGTTTTATTGAAAATCAACAAGATCAGATTGCGAGACGCCCCATGCGCGAGCTGCACCGTTACGAACAACTGGCCGAAGAACTGGCCGAAGGCATGCGCAGCGGCGTGCTGCGCGCCGGCGAGCGCCTGCCCTCGGTGCGCGAGACCTGTCAGCGCCGGGGTGTGAGCCCCTCCACCGTGTTCCAGGCCTATGCGCTGCTGGAGTCGCGCGGCCTGGTGGAGACCCGCCCGCGCTCGGGCTTTTACGTGCGCGCCCAGGCCCGCGCCGCCCGCGCCATGCCCCAGATGGCCTCGCCTCAGGCCGAAGCCCAGCCAGTGGCAGTGAGCGAGCTGGCCTTTGCCCTGCTGGGCAGCACGCGAGACGCCGAGGTAGTGCCGCTGGGCTCGGCCTTTCCGGCGCCGCACCTGTTCCCGTTTGACAGCCTGGCGCGCTGTGGTGCGCGGGCGATGCGCCGGGTCAAGCCGGTGCAGATCACCAGTGCCCTGACCGCGGGCGACGAAGAACTGCGCCAGACCCTGCTGCGCCGCTACACCTTGCAAGGCATTGCCCTGGCCGACGAAGAACTGGTGATCACCAACGGCGCCATGGAAGCGCTGAACCTGTGCCTGCAGGCCGTGACCCGACCGGGCGACGTGGTGGTGGTGGAGTCGCCCACCTTTTACGCGGCCCTGCAGGCGCTGGAGCGGCTGAACCTGCGTGCCGTGGAGGTGGCGACCGACCCGCAGCAGGGCGTGGACCTGGCCGCGCTGGACGAACTGCTGCAGCGCCAGAAGGTGGCGGCCTGCTGGTTCATGCCCAACTTTCAGAACCCGCTGGGGGCCCTGATGCCCACCGAACGCAAACAGGCCCTGGTGGACCTGCTGGCGCGCCACAACGTGGCCCTGATCGAAGACGATGTGTATGGCGAGCTGTACACCGGCGTGCAGCGCCCGCTGCCGGCCAAGGCCTTTGACCGCCATGGGCTGGTGTTGCACTGCTCGTCGTTCTCGAAGTGCCTGGCCCCCGGCTACCGGGTGGGCTGGGCCGCGGCGGGCCGCCATGGCGCCGCAGTGCAGCGGCTGAAGATGATGAGCTCGCTGGCCACCTCGCTGCCACCGCAGCGCGCCCTGGCCGAGTACCTGGCGCAAGGCGGCTACGACCGGCACCTGCGCCACCTGCGCACGGCCCTGGCAGCCCAGCATGAACACGCCCTGGCCTTGATCGACCAGAGCTTTCCGGCCGGCACGCGGGTCACCCGGCCGGCCGGAGGCTATTTTCTGTGGCTGGAGCTGCCGGCCCAGGTCGATGCCTTGCGCCTGCACGAACTGGCGCGCCTGCAGGGCATCAGTTGCGCACCCGGCGTGCTGTTCTCAGCCGACCGCCGCTTCAAGCACCACCTGCGGCTGAACATCGGCCACCCAGGCGATGCGCGTTTTGATGGCGCGCTGCGCACACTGGGGCACCTGGCCATGGGCTTGAATCAGGCCCGGGCCTGAGCTCAGCCGAACGCAGGGGTGGCCGGCTTGTTGACCGGCTTGCCCGCCGCAGCCCAGGCGTCAAAGCCGCCGGCAATCGACTTGACGTGGACATAGCCCATGTCCAGCAACGATGCCGCGGCCAGCGCGGCGCGGCCACTGGTCTTGCAATACAACACAATCTGCAGATCCCGCCGCTGCAGCGACGGGTCGGCCGCCAGCTTGAACTCGAGCATGCCGCGCGAGAAATGCAGGGCGCCCGGAATGTGGCCGGCGGCAAACTCGTCGGCCTCGCGCACATCGATCAGCACATCGGCATCACGCAGGGCCTGCTCGGCCGCATCCAGACTGACTTCGGTGATGCGGGCCTTGGCGGCCTGAACCAGATCCAGAGGGGTTTTCATGGGGAACTCCAGGTGAGAGGTGAACAAGGGGATGACGCGCCATCAGCCGCGCACGATGGCGCTGTGCAGCCGCAAGGCAACGGCGCCAGGGCTGCGGCCGTTGACCAGTTGGGTGTAGCCGCAGCTTTGCAGGTACTGCATCGCGCTTTCTGAACGCATGCCCGACTGGCAGTACAGCACCAAGGGCTGGGCTTTGTCGGGCAGATGCTCGCCCGCCAGGCGAGGCAAGTCGTTCAGGGGCAGGTTCAAGGCCCCTTCGACATGGCCTGCCTGGTACTCGCCGGGGCTGCGCACATCGACAATCAGCGCCCCCTCGGGCCAGGGCTCGGCGGCGGCGCTGCCACCCGCGCCGAGGAATTTCGAAAACCAGTTCATGGCGGAGCTCTCCATCACATCAAAGATCGGGGTTGAGGGCCAGGCGGGCATTGGCCCGAGCCAGGCTGCTTTCGTCGAGGCGGCCCAACAGGGCCTCCAGGCCCAGGCTCTGCTGCAGCACCTCGATGCGCCCTTGCATCAAGGCCAGCTCGGCCGCCGTGCTGTCATTTTCGGCATTGAGCAGATCCAGGGTGGTGCGGTCTCCCACGCTGCGCCCCAGCCGGGTGGCCGCCAGGCGCGCACGGGCGGCCTGCAGGCCGGCTTGCAGGGCGGCAAGACGCGCCGGCGCGGTGTTCAAGCTCAGCCAAGCGGAACGGCTTTGCTGGCTGATCTGAAGCCGGGCCAGGTCCAGTTCTGCACGCGCCAGTTCCACGGCCTGCACGGCCTCTTGCTGACGCGCATCACGCCAGCCCCCGGTGTACAGGGGCACGCGCAGTTGCAGGCCGATCATTTGCTGGCGGGCATCGTTGCTGGCCTGGCCATGGTCGCCCGCCCCGGTCAGATGCTGGCGTGAGGCCTGGGCCACCAGGTCGAGCGAGGCCGAGGCAGCGGCACCGAGGCTGCGCACCTCAGCCTCGGCCACGGCCACCCGGGCCTGCAGCAAAGCCAGGCCCGGGTGGCCGGCCAAAGCCTGCTCGCGGACTTGCTCTAGCGCTGTCGGCGGCGTCGGGAGGTCAGCCGCCGAGGGCTGGGCCAGGGGCAGTTGAAGCCCGGGCAACCCGCTGGATTCACGCAAGGCGGTGAGTGCCATTTGCAAGGCGTTGTCGGCCTCCAGCACCTGGGCCTGCAGCGCCTGGGCCCGGGCCTCGGCCTCATGGATGTCGGTGACCGGCGCATCGCCCAGCCGAAAGCGGTCACGGGCCTCGGTCAGCATGCGCTGGACGGCCCGCGACTGGCTTTGCAGCAGGCTCAGCCGCCGGGCCGCCAGCACCGCTGCGAAGTAGCGCTGGCTGGTGTGCAGCATCAGGTTCTGGCGCGTGAGGCGGGCCTCCAGTTCCGCGGCCTCGGCGGCCTGCTCCAACTGGGCGCTGCGGGCACGGCGCTCGCCATTGATCAGGGGTTGACGCAGGCCCAAGGTCCATTGGCTGGCCCGGCCACCGTCGATCGAGGTGCCGAACCAGACCCCGGTGGCCTGGCCAAATCCGGGGGCCGAAAAGCCCGCGCCCGTCGTGGATGAACTGGCCGTCGTCAGGCCGGCACTGCCTGTGACTTCGACGCCGGGGCGCCACAGGGCACGCGCCTGCTCACGCCGGGGAGCCGCCTGACCAGCCTGGGCCAGGGCCCGGGCGGCTTCGGGGTCGTTCTGCTCGGCGGCACGCCAGACCTCCATCAGGTCAGCAGCTGGGGCGGACAGCGAGGCCAGCAAGGCCGCGGCCGCCAACAGGGTCTTGGCAACTTGCATGGCTCAGCAGCCGCCCGGCACACCCAGCTTGCGCAGGATGCTTTCCATCAGGCACCAATGGGTGATGGCGCTTTGCAGCAGATTGAGGCCCACAAAGGCGGTGAAGGCCAGCCACCAGGGGCTGAGGAACAAGGGGCTGCCGGGCACACCCAGGGCCAGTGACAGCAGGATGAAGGTGCCGGCGACCAGGCGCACGATTTGCCACGATTTCATGAGAAGACTCCTTGGGGTTCAGGTGAGCGAAGGCGGTGCATGACGGCCCCGGTAGGCTGCGTAATACAACGTGGGGATGAGCACCAGGGTGAGCAGCGTGGAGACCCCGATGCCGAAGATCAGCGAGATGGCCAGGCCGTTGAAGATGGGGTCGTCCAGGATGAAGAACGCGCCCAGCATGGCCGCCAGCCCGGTCAACAAGATCGGCTGGGCCCGGGTGACGGCTGAGTGGACGATGGCCTGCTTGAAGGGCACGCCTTCGCGCAGTTGCAGGTGGATGAAATCGACCAGCAGGATGGAGTTGCGCACAATGATGCCGGCGAGTGCGATCATGCCGATCATGCTGGTGGCGGTGTACTGCGCCCCCAGCAGGGCATGGCCTGGCATCACGCCGATGATGGTGAGCGGGATCGGGGCCATGATGATCAGGGGCGTGAGGTAGGAGCCGAACTGGGCCACCACCAGCAGGTAGATCAGGATCAGGCCCACGCCATAGGCGGCGCCCATGTCGCGGAAGGTTTCGTAGGTGATCTGCCACTCGCCGTCCCACTTGAGGGCGTAGGCGCGCTGCGACTCGGCGGGCGCCTGGATGAAGTACTCCTGCAAGGCCCCGCCGCCCGGCGGCACCAGGGCCTGAATGTCACCACGCATCTTGAACAGGCCATACAGCGGGCTGTCGATGCGACCGGCCATGTCGCCGATGACAAAGTTCACGGGCTGCAAATCCTTGTGATAGACCGGCTGCTCGCGCAGGCTGTCACTGAGGCGGACCAGCTCGCGGATGGCCACAGGGCGGCCCGAGGGGCCGCGCACCTGCAGCTGCAGCAAGGCGTCCAGATCGCCCTGACGCTCAGGGGGCAGGCGCAGCAACACCGGCGTGGGGTACTTGCTGGCGTCGTGCAGGTAGGTGGCGGACTCACCGCTGAGGCCGGCGCGCAGGGTGGCCACGATGGCGGCCTGCGGGACGCCTGCGGCGGCGGCCTTTTGACGATCGATCAGCACCAGCTTGCGCGGGGCTGCGGCGATGGAGGAGTCGTCCACATCGACCACCGAATCGGTCTTCTCGAAGATGGCGCGCACCTGCCGGGCCAGGCTGAGCCGGCCTTCGGCCGTGGGGCCGTAGATCTCGGCCACCAGCGGGGCCAGCACCGGTGGGCCGGGGGGCACTTCCACCACCTTGACCTTGGCGCCGAATTGCTGGCCGATCTGTTGCAGTGCCGGGCGCAGGCGGGTGGCCATGGCGTGGCTTTGCTCGCTTCGGTGGTGCTTGTCGACCAGGTTGACCTGCAGGTCACCCAGCTCGCTGCTGGCGCGCAGGTCGTACTGGCGCACCAGGCCGTTGAAATTGATCGGGGCCGCGGTGCCGGCATAGGCCTGGTAGTCGGTGACCTCGGGCTGCCGGGCCAGGTAGGCGCCGAGTTCGTGCAACACGGCGGCGGTCTGTTCGACCGGGCTGCCGGCGGGCAGATCGACCACCACCTGGAACTCGGATTTGTTGTCGAAGGGCAGCATCTTGAGCACCACCAGACCGGCCACCGGCAAGGCCACCGACAGGGCAATGAGCCCCGCCACGGCCAGGCCCAGCAGCCGGCGGTTGCGGGTGCCCCGCTGCTCGTCGAGCAAAGGGGTGAAGATGCGCTGGAAGCCATGCTCCAGCCGCGCGGCAAGACCGGTGGCAGAGCCCTGTGCTGCCGCCCCGGTGGCTGGCGCGTGGGGCTTCATCCACAGGCGTGACAACCACGGCGTGACGATGAACGCGATCAGCAGCGACAACAGCATGCCCATGCTGGCATTGATGGGGATGGGGCTCATGTAGGGCCCCATCAGGCCGCTGACAAAGGCCATGGGCAGCAGGGCGGCGATCACGGTGAAGGTGGCCAGGATGGTGGGACCGCCCACTTCGTCCACCGCGCCGGGGATCAATTCGGCCAGGGTCTTGCCGGGGTACAGCAACTGGTGGCGGTGGATGTTCTCGACCACCACGATGGCATCGTCGACCAGAATGCCGATGGAGAAGATGAGCGCGAACAGAGACACCCGGTTGAGGGTGAAGCCCCAGGCCCAGGAGGCGAACAGCGTGACGGTGAGGGTCAGGATCACGGCACTGCCGACGATGGCCGCCTCGCGCCGGCCCAGCGCGATGAACACCAGGGCGACCACCGAGGCGGTGGCGAACAACAGCTTCTGGATCAGCTTTTGCGCCTTGTCGTTGGCGGTGGCCCCGTAGTTGCGGGTTTCGGCCACGTGCACGGCCTCGGGGATGAGGGTGTTGCGCAGCTGGGCCACGCGGGCCATGACGCCGTTGGCCACATCGATGGCGTTCTCGCCGGGCTTTTTGGTGATGGCCAGGGTGACGGCGGGGTATTCAACGGGATATTCACTGCCGACCGCCTTGGCGTCAGTGCCCTGCCCTGCGCCCAGCCCATGCCAGACCAGGCGGGTGGCCACCGGGGCGCCATCTCGCACCTCAGCCACATCGCGCAGGAACACAGGCCGGCCTTCTCGCACGGCCACCACCAGTTCGGCCACTTCACGGGCACTGCCAAGGTACGGGCCGGCTTCAAGCGCCAGGGCCTGGTTGCCCTGCAGCAGATCGCCCAGGGGCGCGCCCTGGTTGGCGCCTTGCAGGGCGCGGCGCAGGTCGTCCACGGTGACGCCCAGGGCGGCCAGGCGGGCCACGTCCAGCTGCACCTGTACGGCGTGCCCCGGGCCGCCCAGGGTGCGCACCTCGCGGGTGCCGGGCACGCGCTTGAGCTCCAGCTCGAGGCTGTGGGCCACGCGCTCCAGGTCGTAGGCACCGATGGCGGGGTCGGGGCTGTACAAGGTCAGGCTGACGATGGGCACATCATCGATGCCCTTGGGTTTGATCAGGGGTTCGAGCACGCCCAGGCCCGGGGGCAGCCAGTCGCTGTGGCTGCGCACGGTGTCGTGCAGGCGCACCAGGGCCTCGGTGCGCGATACGCCCACCTTGAACTGCACGGTGACCACGGCCAGGCCGGGGCGCGACACCGAGGTGACGTGCTCGGTGCCCGCCATCTGGGCCAGCACCTGCTCGGCCGGCGTGGCCACCATCTGCTCGACATCGGCCACGCTGGCGCCCGGGAAGGGAATCAGCACGTTGGCCATGGTGACGTTGATCTGGGGCTCTTCCTCACGCGGGGTGACGAGCACGGCGAACAAGCCCAGCAGCAGGGCCACCAGGGCCAACAGGGGCGTGATCTGGGCGCTCTGGAACAGCGCGGCGGTGCGGCCAGCCAGACCCAGTCGGGGGGTGTTTGGTGTGGAGCGGTTCATGTCAACGCACCTGGGCCGCAGCCTGGGGGTCAAGGGCGACGGATTCGCCCTCGCGCAGGCCTGTGAGCACTTCGACCTGATCGCCGCGGGCTTCGCCCAGGCGCACCTGGCGCAACACCGGGCGCCCCTCGGCCGCCATGACATACACCGCCTGCAACTCGGCCCGCCGCAATACGGCGGCTTGCGGCACAAACAGCCTGGCGGGTGCGCCACTCACCACGCGCCCTGGCAGCAACACCCGGGCGAAGCGGCCCGGGGCCAGCGCGGCAGACACGTCGGCGGGCAGCGTCAGGCGCAGCGTGCGGGTGTGGCTGACGGGGTCGACGGCGGGCAGCCACTGCCACTGCGGCGCCACAAAGGCCGGCAGGCCGTCCACCTGCACGTGGACCGGCCCCTGCTGGGAGGTCTGGGATTCGGGCACCTGGACGATGACACGCAGCGAAGCCGGGTCGAACAAGGTGAGCAAGGGTCGCCCGGGCGAGGCCAGGTCGCCCAGGGACACGGGCAGCTCGCTGATCACCCCCGCATAAGGTGCGCTCACGCTGTAGTAACCCGACTGGGTGTGCGCGGCCGTGGTTTGCGCGGCTGTGGCACGCACCTGGGCCTGGGCCGCCTGCCAGGCCGCCAGGCTGCGCTCCACTGCAGCCTGGCTGACGTACTGCTGCTCGAACAAGGCCTGCTGACGCAGGTGTTCGCGCTGGGCCTGGGCCGCCAGGGCCCGGGCCGCCTCCAGTTGGGCCTGGCTCACGTCGACCCCTGACTGGGCCCCCCGCGCATCCAGACGCATCAACAACTGCCCGGCCTTGACCGTGTCGCCCGCCTTCACCGGCAGGGCCACGATGGCCCCCTGGACCTGTGCCGCGATCACGCTCTGTCGCCCGGCCTCGACCACCGCATCCAGAGCGAGGCCCTGCGCTGCGCCGGTCACCACCGTCACTGGCGCCGACCGCAAACCGGCGGGAGCAGCGGGAGCGGCGGCCCAAAGCGGAAGGCTGGCAACCATGCCCAAAGAGAGCGCCAAGGTGGCAAGAGGTTGGAGTTTCATGGACAAAGGCTTTCGGCAGAGAGATGTATCGCTATTTGCTTAATTCATTATTTAGCTATTCAGTTAAATAGGCAAGTGATACCATTCAACTCAGTGAGGCTGACCGCCATGGCCGGCCGCTAGCCATGGAAGTGCTGACGATGGAAAACATGCCGCAAGAGGCCCTGGAAGAGGTGGCCGCCTACTTTCAGGTGCTGTCGGAACCGACCCGGCTGCAACTGCTGAACCTGCTGCGCGGTGGTGAGCGCAATGTGGGCGATCTGGCCCTGGCCTGCGGCTTCACGCCGGCCAACATCTCGCGCCATCTGAGCCACCTGACCAAGCACGGCCTGGTCAGCCGTGAGGCGCGCGGCACCAGCGTGTACTACCGCATTGCGGATGAATCGGTCTACCAGTTGTGCGATCTGGTGTGCGGCAACATTGCGCGGTTGTACGAACGCGCCCAGAAGCGGCACACCGTGTTTGCGCGAGAAGGCGATGGAGGCTCCTGAGCCCCCCATCACGTTGAAGCCGACACGAACGGGAGGCAAAATGGCAAGCCCCCATCGGGAGCGGAGAACACCATGGAAAAAAGAGACTTCATGACCCTGGCCGGCCTGACCGGCTTGGCCTTGGGCGCACTGAACGCACCCGCCCGGGCCCAGACCCAGCCGGCGGCCAGTGCAGAGCCCGTGTTGCTGACGGTGACCGGTGCGGTGGGCAAGCCCAACCGCGGCGCGCTGGACCACGCCCTCGACCAGATGATGGCCAAGCAAGGCATCGAGTTCAAACAGGCCACCACCTTCACGGCCAGCAGCCTGGCCAAACTGCCTGCGATCAGCATCCGCCCCAAGCTGGAATACGACAACAAACCCCACGAACTGAGCGGCCCGCTGCTGACCACGGTGCTGGAGGCCGCCGGCGTGACGCTGCAGCCCACGCGCCCGATCGAGTTGCGGGCCGTGGATGGCTACAACGTGACGTTGACGGTGGCCGAAATCCGCGACCGCCAGATGATCGTGGCCACCCATCTGGACGGCAAACCGATGGGCCTGGGCGGCCTGGGGCCGCAGTGGGCGGTGTACGACCCGGAGCACATCCCCTCGCTCAAGGGCAAGCCCTTGAACGAAGGCTTTGCCAAGTGCCCGTGGGGGCTGTACCACATCGGCGTCAAGCCTGCGTGAACGACAGTGGGCGGGCGCCGGGATTGGCGCCCGCAGGGCCGACAGACGGCAAGATGGCACAATAATGCAGGATGGGGCTCAGCCCTCCACAACCCGTCGGCTTCACCGTTCCCATGACCCTGTTTTCGTTGCCGCCTGTGCATCTGGCCCGCCGGGCCGCCCTGCCCCTGGCCCTGCTGCTGACCCTGTCGGGCTGCAGTCTGTTGAGCAGCAAGCCCGCGCCGGGCCACTCGGCCTACCAGGCCGAGCAGTTCCAGCCGAACGAGAATTTTTCGCGCCTGTTTGACGCCAGCGCCGAGACCACCTGCGAGGCCGCCCGCAGAGCCTTGCTGAGCCAGGGCTATGTGATCACCCAGGCCAAGCCCACCAGCATCAATGGCCAGAAAAGCTTTCAGCCCGACGGCGACACCCACCTGGAGATCACCTTCACCATCGTGTGCGTGCCCGATGGGCGCGACAAGAACATCGCCACGGCCTACGTGACGGCACAGCAGGACCGCTTTGCCGTGAAGAAAAGCAGTTCGGCCACCAGCGTGGGGGTGAGCGCCATCGGCTCGATCTCGCTGCCGCTGTCGTCCACGCAGGACTCGATGGTGAAGGTGGGCTCGGAGACGATCCTGGCACCCACCTTTTACGACCGCTTTTTTGGCCTGGTGAGCCGCGAGGTCAAAGACCTGCCCTGAGGTCGCCGGCAGGCAGGTTCGGCTCGGGCAGATCCACCAGCCCAGGGGTGCCAACCACCGGCGCCTGCTGCGGCAGTTCAATGATGAAGCACGTGCCCTGCCCGGGCTCGCTCTGCACCGTGATGCCGCCGCCCAGCACGCGGGTCACCAGGGTCTGGCAGATGGCCAAACCCAGGCCCGTGCCGCCCCGCCCCAGGCGGGTGGTGTAGAACGGATCGAAGATGCGCCGCAGGGTGTCGGCCGACATGCCCCGCCCCTGGTCCCGCACCTCCAGACGAACCCGGCCCTGCGGCAGGTCTTGGGCACTGATCAGCACCTGACCGGGCGGCAGATCTTCGTAGGCGTGCTCGATGGCGTTGCTCAACAGATTGAGCAGCACCTGACCCAAAGGCCCGGGGTAGCTGTCGAACTGCAGTCCGGCAGGCACCTGCGCTGTCACCTGCAGGCTGCCGCGGCGCAGTGTGGGCTGGTGCATCTGCAAGATCTCGCGCACCACTTCATCGAGCATGAAATGGCGCCGCTGCAGACTGGTCTGATCGGCCGCCACCTGTTTGAAGGTGGAGATCAGATCGGCGGCGCGGCTGAGGTTCTTGAGCAGCATGGACACCGCCTCAGCAGTCTGGCTGACGTGCGAGGCCAGCCCGCTGCGGGTGAGGCCCTGGCTGGCCACGCGCCCGAACTGCTCCACCTCGGAGCGCAGCGTGGTGGCCACCAGCACGCTGTTGCCGATGGGGGTGTTGAGTTCGTGGGCCACGCCGGCCACCATGCGCCCCAGGGCCGCGTGTTTTTCGGAGCGCAGCAGTTCGTCCTGGGTGCTGTGCAGCGATGCCATGGCCTCAGTGAGTTCATGGTTGGCTTGGGTGAGGGCCTGGGTGCGTTGTGCCACCGCAGCCTCCAGCATGTGGTTCATCTGCTCCATCTGCTGGCGGGCGCGGCGTTGGTCGCTGATGTCCACAATGCCGAACAGGTAGCTGCGCTGGCCTTCCAGATCCAGGGTGCGACCTGAAGCCACACAGTCGAGCACCGCGCCATCGGAGCGCCTGAGCGCGATCTCCAGTTCGTCAACGGCGCCGTCGCGGCGCAGGGTTTCGTACAGGCGATCACGGTCAAGTGCTGAGACAAACAGGCCGAACTCGTTGGAGCCATGGCCCAACACCTCTTCAGGCGCGTAACCGAACAAGCGCAACCAGCTGCGGTTGACGTCGTAGTAGAGGCCATCGTCGCCGATCACGGCCAGAGCGGCCGGGGAATCCTGGAACAGCAGCGACAGCCGCCGCTCGCTGGCCTGCAGAGTGGCCTGCGCCCTTTTCTCTTCGACAATGCTGCGGTTGACGCCGAGCAGGCCGGTGAGCTCGCCGGCCTCATCGAACAGCGGGATCTTGACGCTGTGAAACGGCACCATGGCGCCATCAGGCCCGGCCAGCTCGGCTTCAGGCTGCACCAAGGTCTGGCGGTGCTGGTAGACCCATTCATCGTCGTCGAGTGATTTGCTGCGCACCCGTTGTGCCACGGGCAATGCGTTGGTGTGCTGCAGCAGTTGCTGCTTGGTGGTGCCCATGAAACTGGCCATCCACTGGTTGACCAGCAGGTAGTTGGACTCGGTGTCCTTGACGAAGATACCCATGGGTATGGCATCAACCACGCGCTCCAGCAGGCGCCGGCTGTGGCGCAATTCTTCTTCAGCCCGTTTGCGCTCGGTGATGTCCACCAGCTGGCTTTGCCAGGCAGGCTGCCCCTGCCAGGACACTGGCAGCATGTAGGTCAGCACCGTGCGGATCTCGCCCGAAGGCTGGCGCAGATCCATCTCCAGGCCTTCAATGCGCCCTTCGCTCTGCAGGCGCTGCAGCAAACGGTCACGCGCTGACGTATCGGCATGCAGGTTGAGATCACGGATGTTGTGGCTGAGCAATGCCTCCCGCGGGTGACCCACCAAGCGACACAGCGCATCGTTGCAGGCCAGCGTCTGCCCAAAATCGAGGGTGGAGAAGATGCGTGCCGGTGTGGGGCTGCCGTAGAAGGCCGACTCGAAACCTTGCTGCAACTCACGCAAGGCCTCTTCGGCCCGGTGACGCTCGCTGATGTCGATGCCCATGCACACCAGGCGCACCTGCCCATCGAACTCTGGCAGGCGAAACAGGGAACACAACTGCCAGCGAGGCTCGCCCACCGGGGTATGGATGCCCAACTCAAAACTTTGCGCCGGGCCCTCGCGACACAGTTGCTCAAAGGCCTGCAGCCATTGGGCGCGGCCTGCAGAACTGTCGTCGGCCCAACCCGGCACCAGCGCCGGCAGGGTCTGGCCCAGGGCCTGCGCACTGGCAATGCCAAACAGCTGCTCGGAGGCATTGTTCCAATAGAGCACCCGCCCTTGCAAGTCGTACTGCTGCACCGCCACGGATGGGGTGTTGTCCAGCAAAGCCCGCAAACGGGTCTCGCTGAGGACCAGGGCTTCTCGAGCCAGTTCAGCGGCTGTGACGTTCTGCCACACCCCGACCATGCGCTCTCCGCCGCGGTCATGCGACACCTGGGCCCTGACCAGGGCCCACTGGAGTTCACCCGTTGGCGCGAGAAGCCGGTACTGGGTGTTCAACAGCCCGCTGCGCCAAGCCTCTTGCACCGCCAGTGCAACCCCATCGCGGTCGTCAGGGTGGATGAACTGACGTGAAAAATCCGACCAGTTCCAGGGCGATACCAGGCTGGCCAAGGGGCCGGAGGACGGGCGGGCGGGTGCTTCTTCATCGTCGTCCCCCCCCCAACGCACCAGGTCGGTGGCGCGGTCAAGCTCCCAGTAGATCAGGCCTGCGACTTCGACCGCCAGACGCCAGCGCTGACGGCTCTCACGCGTCAACTGGGCCTGTTGATGCTGGCGTGTGACATCGCGCATCTGCCCGAACCAGCCAATCACCTCCCCCTGCTGCTGGCCCTCGTCTGCACTGGATACGGCCTGCCGGGTTGCAACGGCACGCTCGGGAACCAGGTGCAGCAGGATCACCCTGGGCTGCACCGGGCCCCACCGCATCATGATCTCCTCGCGCACCTCTTCGCCCTGCAAGACGCGGTCAATCAAGGGCCGCATGGTGCGGTTGATGGACTCGTCCCAAAGCTCTTCAATGCTGCGCCCCACCAATTGCGCCGGGTCCATGCCCAGGGCACGGGCATAGCGCTGGTTGACCCAGAGACAACGCCTGTCCTGGTCCCAATGCGAGAGCATGGAGGGCACATGCTCGGCGATGTTCTCGAAATGGCGGCTGCGGGCCTCATAGCGCTGCCGAGCCAGGGCCAGGCCGATCAACTGCTGCTCGCCATCGCGAAACACCTGATGGAAGAGGTAGGCGCACAGGCCAAATGCCAGCACCCAACCCGCTACGGTGCGTTGCAAGGTCAACACAGGCAAGTCGGCAAAAGAACCCAGCCCCTGCAACTCAAACGCCAACATCGCCACCAACGACAGCAGCATCGACAACCACATGGTGCGCCGCCCCAGCATCCAGCCACTCAGGGCCGCGATCATGATGTAGGCGCCGGCGAGGAGAGATCGGTCCAAAGCGGTGAGTGCCGCGGCACAGCTCACCCAGGCCATGACACCCAGCCACAGACAGCACGCCGCGGCACGCCAAGCAACCCGGCGCAAGCACAGCAGTGTGGCCGCCGCCCCGATCAGCGCGGCCAGCAGACCCGGCATTGCCAAGGCGAAAGGCACTTGTGCAATCCACTGGCTCAGCCCCATCAACAGGGCGCTGCCAGACACCAGCCAGGCCAGGCGCCGCAAATGACGCGCCGCCAAGTCCGCGCGCAGCGAATCCATGGCGGCACCGGCATCGAACATCCAAGCTTCTTCGTGAG
>Ga0066460_1000199_pt1 | contig 15227 bp, 12 predicted proteins | sample LakWasMe88_LOW11_2_FD_59570 | JGI IMG/M metagenome (GOLD analysis project Ga0066460, IMG submission 59570) | Freshwater sediment methanotrophic microbial communities from Lake Washington under simulated oxygen tension - Sediment Metagenome 88_LOW11 | ecosystem: Environmental > Aquatic >... | reverse complement strand
CTACGCCACCGTGGCCCGCGTGAGCAACTCGGGCGGCGCCTCCATGGCCGCCTCTTCGTATGGCTCGGGCGCCCTGGGCCCGGTCACCGGCGCCAGCAACGTCAACGGCAACTCCACCGGCTTTGACATCGGCCTGCGCGTGAGCTTCTGAGCCCAGGCTGCCACCGCGCTGTGGTCGGTGGCGTGAACAGGATCAGGGAAGGCACGGCCCCTGCCAGGGCCGCGTCCTCCCCCTCTTTCGCCAGGCCATGCGCCAACCCCCGTGAAAACGGGGGCTTGCTTTCTCCAAGGCTTTGAGGGCACCGGGCTTCCGGTGCCCTTTTTTTGTCTGGCCGGTAAGCCGCCATAGAAGCCACGGCAAGGGGCCAGCAGACCTCTGCGCATCTAAGCATATGAAAAATGAATGGTTAGATCCTTTTGATACAGCCTGCAGAATCGGGCGCCCCAACGCCCGCCGCTCATCAACTGCACAATGCCTTTCAAACCCACCTTTTGGGCCGCCGCCCGCCTGTCCCTGCTGATGCTCGCAGGCATGGGCCTGTGCGCTGGCGCCGCCGCCCAGGGCTACCCCAGCCGGCCGGTGCACCTGACCGTGCACAACAGCCCGGGCAGCGCCCCCGACGTGCTGGCGCGCTATGTGGGCAACCGCCTCAGCGAGAGCTGGGGCCAGAGCGTGGTGGTGGACAACCGCACCGGCGCCGCCGGCGTGCTGGCGGCCGACGCCCTGGCCAAGGCCGCGCCCGATGGTTACAACCTGCTGGTGGGGGGCGACGGGCCGATCACCATCCTGCCCAACCTGCAAAAAAACCTGCCCTACGACGCCCGGCACGATCTGCTGCCCGTGGTGCCACTGGGCCAGATCGACTTTGTGCTGGTGGCCCACCCCAAGACCGGCCTGCACAGCGTGGGCGATTTTGTGCGCGCCGCCAAGGCCCAGCCGGGCCGGTTCAACTACGCCTCGGCCGGCAATGGCAGTGCGCTGCAGTTTGCGATGGAGATGCTCAAGCAGCGCGCCGGCATTTTTGCCACTCACATTCCCTACCGCGGCGGGCCGCTGGGCCTGCAAGACGTGATCGCGGGCCAGGTGGACTTGATGTTCATCGCGATCGGGCCGGCCCTGCCCCACATCCGCAGCGGCCGCTTGGTGGCCCTGGCCACCTCGGGCGAACAGCGCAACGCCCTGCTGCCCGAGGTGCCCACCGTGGCCGAGAGCTATGCGGGCTTTCGGGCCGGCACCTGGTTCGGGCTGTTTGCCCCGGCCGGCACGCCACAGGCCGTGCTGGACCCGCTGGCCGGCGAGGTCAACCGCATTCTGCGCAGCCCTGCCGCCCGCAAAGAGCTGGCGGCCCAGGGCATTGAAGCCGTGAGCCTGTCGCAGCAGGCCTTCACCCAGCAGGTGAGCACCGAATACACCCGCTATGCGCAGATCGTGAAAAGCGCCGGGATCAAGGCTGACTGAGGCTCGGGACGCTGCTCGCGGTGCCCGCGCCAGTGGCTAAACTGCTGCCTTCTGTATTGAGCCTGCCAGCGCCCGCATGATCATCTTCCACAACCCCCAGCACCACCTGCACGATGGCCGCCAGGAAATGTTCCGGGGCCGCCTGGTGCCCTGCCACGAAAACCCCAGCCGCCTCGACTATGTGCTGAACGAGCTGCAGCGCCGCCCCGTGGGCCTGCTGCGCCAGCCCGGCGAGCCCGATCTGGGCCCGCTGCACCACGTGCACAGCGCGCCCTACCTCGATTTTCTGGCCCAGGCCTGGGGCGACTGGGTGGCCCTGAACCCGGCCAATGCCGAGCTGGACATCCTGCCCTCGATCTGGCCGGTGCGGGGCTTCAGGCACGAGGCGCCCAGCACCAATTTCACCGCCCGCCTGGGGCGTTTCTCGTTTGATTCGGGCAGCCCCATCACCGCGGGCACCTGGACGGCGGCGCTGGCCGGTGCGCGCTGCGCCATCGAAGCCGCGCAGGCCGTGAGCGGGCCGGCGCCTGAGGCGCGGGCCGCCATGGCCCTCACCCGCCCGCCCGGCCACCATGCCGGGCCCGACTTCTTTGGCGGCTACTGCTTCATCAACAACGCCGCCGTGGCCGCCCAGACCCTGCGCGATGCCGGCGCCCGCCGCGTGGCCGTGCTGGACATCGACTACCACCATGGCAATGGCACCCAGACCATCTTCTATGAACGCGGTGATGTGCTGACGGTGTCGGTGCATGGCGACCCGCGCACTGAATACCCCTTCTACCTGGGCTATGCCGACGAGACCGGTGAGGGCGCCGGCCAGGGCTGCAACCTGAACCTGCCCCTGCCCACCGGCAGCGACTTCGCCACCTGGCGGGCCGCCCTGCAGCAGGGGCTGGACGCCATTGCCCGCTTCGGGGCCGAGGCGCTGGTGGTGTCGCTGGGCGTGGACACCTTCGAGGGCGACCCGATTTCGCAGTTCAAACTGGCCAGTGCCGATTACCTGCAGGTGGGGGCCACCCTCGCGACGGCGGGGCTGCCCACGGTGTTTGTGATGGAAGGGGGTTACGCGGTGGCCGAGGTGGGCATCAACGTGGTCAATGTGCTGCAGGGCTTTGCGGGCTGAGGGCAGGTGTATCCAATGGTTCGCGGCAGCGCTCGCCGCCCCCAGGCGGTGGCTGGGCCAGGCTGACGTTCTTTCACAGTCTGCACCGGCGTCGGGCTGGCGGCCTGCTACGATGCGCCCCTGGCCGCCAGCGCCCGCGGGCACCTGCCCCGTTGGCCGACACGCCACGCCAAGAAACACACCCCCATGGACAAGCACGAGGCCTACCGCGAACTGGGCCTGCCCCCTACTGCCAGCGATGAACAGCTGAAGGCCGCCTGGCGCCGCCTGGTGTCGCGCTGGCACCCCGACCGCAACCCCAGCCGCGACGCGGCCAGCCGCACCCAGCGCATCAACAAGGCCTACCACCACCTGCGCGGCCTGCGTGACGAAGAGCCCGAGGCGCCGCCCGCGGCCAAGCCGGCGGCGAAACCAGCCGCCGACAAAGCGGCACCGCCCCCATCGCCGCCGCCCCATTCACCGCGCGAGGTGACGGTGCGCCAGGTGAGCCTGTCCATCGAAGAAGCCACCCTGGGCTGCGTGCGCACCCTGCGCGGGCGCTTCACCCACACCTGCCCGGCCTGCCAAGGGCAGGGCCACCGGGTGCTGGCCAGCGCCTGCCCGGGCTGCCAGGGCAAAGGCACGCGCGCCAAGGCAGCCCTTTTTGGCTGGGTCTGGACCCAGGAAACCTGCCCCGACTGCGAAGGCGACGGCCGCCAGCGTGAGCGCTGCGCGCCCTGTGAGGGCACGGGCCAGCGCTCGATCAGCTACCGCCGCCATGTGCGCATTCCGCCGGGTGTGCGGGCCGGCGACGAACTCAGCGTGCCCGGCACGCTGCACGATGGCATCGAGCTGGGGCTGGAGCTGCACCTCGACATCGAGCCCCACCCCTTCTTTGTGCTGGAAGACGGCCAGTTGCGCTGCGAGATCCCGGTGTGTGGTTATGCCTGGGCCGCCAACCAATGGGTGGAGGTGCCCGCCCCCGAGGGCCTGCAACACATGCGCCTGAACCGCGATGCCTTGGTGTACCGCCTGCGCGGGCAGGGCTTTCCGGAGCGGCCCAACGGCCCGCGTGGCGACTACATCGTCAAGGTGGTGCCCAGTTTTCCGGAATCGCCCAATGCCGAGCAGCAGGCGCTGCTCGATCAGCTGGCGGCCGCCTCGGCCCGAGCGGCCGATGCCCAGCCCGACAGCACCCTGGGCCGCTGGCGCCGGCAACTGGCCGGCTGGCAGCCCCAGCCTGCGCCCGGTGCCAAGGACTGAGCCACCCCGGCCCATCTCTCTTCAGTCCCTGCCCAGCCCGGCCAGCGCCCGCCGGACCACCCAGGTCAAGGGCAGCGTGAGCAACACAAAGGCGGCCACCGCCTGCATGGCCTGGGCCACGCCCCACTGATCGCCCAGCCAGCCAAACAGGCTGGGCGCAATGGCGCCGGCCCCGATGGTGGCGGTGTAGTAGAGGGCAAAGGCGCGGTCACGCCCCTCGGGCGGCACCAGATCGGGCACGCAGCCATACAACACCGACGAGGTGCCATTGAGCATCAAGCCCAGCAGCGGCATCAGGGCCAGCGCGCCCCACCAAGGCAGCAGCAGCGTGCCCACAATGCACAAGGCCGTGGCGCCTTCGGTGAGCCACACCGTGCGCAGCAGGCCCAGGTGGCGCTCCAGCACCGCGCACAGCAGCTTGCCCAGCGCCCCGCCCACAAACAGCAGGCCCAGCGCCAGGCCGGTGCCAGCTGCCCCGGCCCCCTTGGCCGACAACACAAAGGGCAGAAAGGTCAGAAAGCCCATGCGCGTGCCGCTGTCCACCACCCCGGTGGCGGCCAGTGCTGCAAAGCCCCAAGTGGGTGGCTGCACCAGCGCCTGCTGCGGGAGCGGTGCCGGCTGGGCCGGCCCGCCATCGGCCGCCGCGCCCTGCAGCGGCGGAGCGCGCAGCAGCCAGGCCAGGCCGGCGGCCGCCCCCAGCCCCAGCAGGCCCACGGAGATCAGGCTGTGCTGCCAGCTCAGCCACATCAGCAAGGCCCCCACCCCGGCCGGCACCGCCGTCTTGCCCAGATCGCCGGCAAAGTTGTAGCTGGCCAGCGCGCGCCGGGCCTGCACCCGGTGGCCTGCGTAGGCATCGGCCACCAGGGCCGAGGCCAGGGGGTGTTGGGTGCTGGCGCCCAGCCCACCCAGCAAGAGCGCGCCACACACCACCGGCAGGGCGCCGCTGAGCCCAGCCACCAGGTAGGCCAGGGCCACCAGCACAGTGCCCCCCACCAGCAAGGCGGGCCGGCCCCAGCGCCGCGCCAGCCGCGTGGCCGGCACCTGAAAGCCCGCCATGCAGGCGGCATACAAGCCGCGCAAGGTCCCGGTGAAGGCCAGCGAGAGGCCAAACTGGCTCTGCCAGAGCGGCAACAGCACGTAGATCAGATCGGTCATGCCGTCGTGCACGGCATGGGCCACGCTGGCGGCCAGCAGGCTGCGCCGGGCAGACCCGGGAATCGGCGTGGCGGTGGGCCCCTCAGACACGGGCTTATGGGAGGAGTCGCTTGAGGAGGCGGCGCTAGAAGAGGCGATGGAAACCATGCCGGGCATGATGCCGCGGCGTCTGGCCACAGGGCAGGCCAGAATGAGGAAAATGCCGCACAGCCATGAGTGAATCAGATACCCCCCAAGGCCCCGATCACGGGCCCATCACAGCACCCACAGCACCACCCGCCCTGCCCCGCCCGGGGCGGCCTGAGCAGGTGCCGCTGAACGCCCTGCGGGTGTTTGTCGAGGCAGCCCGCTGGGGCAGCTTCAAGCGCACCGGCCAGCACCTGGGCCTGACGCAAAGCGGCGTCAGCCGGCACGTGGCCACCCTGGAGGCCTGGCTGGGCCAGCCCCTGTTCCGCCGCGGCGGTGCCGGCCTGAGCCTGACGGATGCAGGGCGCCTGTACTTCGACACGGTGCAGGACGCCATGGCCACGATCGAGCTGACCAGCCAGCAACTGCGCAGCCGCACGGCCGGGCCTTCGGTGCTGCAGGTGCGCACCTCATTGCCCTCGCTGGCCATGGCGGTGCTGATCCCGGCACTGTCGCGCTTTCAGCAGGCGCACCAGGTCACCGTCGAGCTGACCACCTCGCTGGCGATGCCGCAGGCCGACGATGCCTTTGATGTGCTGGTGACGCGCGACCTGAACCTGGGGCACGCCGAGCAGTGGCACCTGGCGCACGAAGAGCTGGTGGCCGTGGCCACCCCCGATCAGCTGCGCCGCTGGCAGCACACGCCAGTGCAGGGCTGGCCCTTGCTGGTGGCCCGCTCACGGCCCGACGTGCTGGCCCAATGGTCGCGGCAACAGGGCACTGGGGCGGGCACTGGGGCGGGGGCCCTGCACATCCAGGCGGGCTTCGACCATTACTTTCTGGCCATCGCGGCGGCCTTGAGCGGCGCCGGGGTGCTGGTGGCACCTTCGTTTCTGGTGGCCAGCCACCTGCAGCAGGGCCTGCTGGCCGAATTGCCGCTGGAGCGCGTGCGCGGCGAGGGCCGCTACCTGGCCTTCATCCACCCGCGCAGCACCCAGCCCGACCCGGCCCGGGCGTTTTGCCGCTGGATCAAGGCCGAACTGGCGGCCAGCCAGTCGGGCTGAGCAGGTCCAGCACGGCGCCGTTTCAGAGCCGGCGGGCCAGGTAGGCCTCGGTCTGGTAGGGAAAGGCCACCGTGCTCTGGCCGCGCAAGGCCGGGTGCTGAGCGACCAGGTCTTGCAATTGCTGGCGCACCTCGGTCTGTGCAGCGGGCGGCAGCGCGGCAATGAAACTGACCGACATGAAGCGGTCGACGATCACCTGGGCCGGCGGGCCCACATGCTGGTAGCTGAAACGGCTCAGTTCCAGCGGCCCAAACCAGCGGCCGGTAAAAGGCCGGCGCCAATCGCCCTTGTAAAAGCGTGGCGCATCGCCCTCGTGCGGGGTGATCAGGGCGGTCAGCCGGGCCACCCAGTCGACCGATTCATCCCGCACATTCCAGACCAGGCCCAGGCTGCCGCCGGGGCGCAGCACGCGGTGGATCTCTTGCAGCGCGGCCTCGTTGGCAAACCAGTGGAAGGCCTGCGCGCACACCACCGCGTCCACCGAGGCGTCTGGCAGCGGCAAGGCCTCGGCCGTGCCGCCCAGCACAGGCACCCCCGGCAGGGTGGCCGCCAGTTGGGCCCGCATTTCGGGCACCGGCTCGACCGCCGTCACCTGCGCGCCCGTGCGAGTCAGCAGCCGGGTGAACTTGCCAGTGCCCGCGCCCAGGTCCAGCACCTGGCGCCCCGGCCCCAGGCCCAGGGCCTGGTGCAGCCAGGGCTGCAACTCGGCCGGGTAGTCGGGGCGGCCCTGGGCATAGGCCTGGGCCGCGTGCGAAAACCCCTGTTGGGCCGCCTCATGGACCGGTGCGGGCGTGGAGTCTGGAAGGGGCTGGGTCATGCACAGGGCTCCTTGAAGCAACCATGGGGGCTGAGCCGGCGGGCCGGCAGGTCGATCCGGCCAATCAGGCCGGTCGGGCCATCGGGTTGGGGGTCGGCTCGGCCACCTTGAACAGGTGGTTGCGGTCGGTGTGGTGGAAGGGCTCGGTCTGGCCCCGGATCATCAGCACCGTGTCTTCGCTGTAGCCCCAGCTGCCGTCGGGGTGGATGGTGACCTCGATGCGGTACTCGACCGTTTTGAAGGCGTGGTCCAGAAACGGGTTGGAGCTGATGTTGGCGTGCGTGTCGCCCAGGGTGGAGACCAGTTCGAAGTGCTTGGCATCGGGGGCGGCCTGGCCCACCGCCATGGCGATCTGGCCGCGCGGGATGGCCAGGGTCTGGATCACCGTGCCGGTGGCGGGCTCCCACAGCCAGTAGCCGACCTGGTCGTGGTAGGTCTTGGTCTGGCCGGGTTTGACCACGTGCACGTGGTAGCGCAGGCCGTACAGCAGTTGGGGGCCATTGGTCTGGGGGTCGATGGGTTGCAGCTCGATGCGCTCGACATAGGCCTGCTTGCGCGGGCCATCGGCCTTGGGTTTGACGTCCAGCCCGCGGCTGCCCTCCCACACCCCGGCCATGGGGGCCAGCGGTCCCAGATTGGCCAGCGTGTTGAAGTCAAGGTTGGCGGGCTCGGTGTAGATGTCCTGGGCGAAGGTTTGCGACATGGCGATGCAGATTCGTGGGTTGGTGCCGATGCCGGCCCACCTTTGGCGCCCGACTCCAGCGAGCCCAGGACGGCAGCGGTGAGCCGACGCCCTGGATCATAGAACGGGCGCGCGCCCTGGCCTGGCTTGCACGTAACAAGATGCCAGGAGCCCTGGTTTATCGATTTCTATCTGGCTCCAGATCATTTATCCAAATCAAGATAATTTCAGATAATTGACCCCGATAGCCCCCCGCCAAGGCCAGCGCCAGCCACTGCCCAAGAATTAAGCAGCGCAACACAAGCCCTTATGAATCAATAACTTACCCTGGCTTTCAGCCCCCTGGGCACGGCTTATCCACAGTGTTGTTCAGGGTTTGCAGGGGAAACTGCGCACCCTGCCCCGGGGTTTCAACGGCCAGCGGATTGCAGGGCCAGCTCGGCCAGGCGCACGGCACCGGCCTGGCTGCGGGCGCCGGCAATGAACAGGTTCATGTGGCAGAACACGCTGTCGGCCACGCCGGTGACGGCCGCCATCTCCTGCTCGCGCAGGCCGGCCCAGGCTTCGGGCAGGTCCATCTTGGCGGTGAACGAGCCGGCCTCGACCGGCACGGTCTTGATCTGGTACTGGTCGCCGTCCGAATCGGGGTAGATCACCAGCAGCACCTCGGGCATTTCTTCGAGCACCACGTGGGTCCAGGGCATGCCGCCCTCGCGCAGGTGCAGCACGCGCCCGTCGAGCAGGCGCGGGGCGCGGCGCACGGTCTCCTTGGCGCGCAGCTGCGAGATCTTGCGCACGATGGCGTGGTCCAGAAAGCGGCGGGTGATGGCGATGGCCTCGCGGAAGCGGGTCTCTTGCAGAGCAGCCTTGGTGTCTTGCGTCAGGCCCTGCTCGTCCATCCAGTGGGTGTTGAGCTGCGAGATCAGTGCCGACAGGCCAAAGATGCCGGGCGCCACATCGCCCTGGCCGGTGTCCACGATGTCGAGGTACTGCACCAGCGAGGCGTCGATCGAACGCACCACCTCGGCCACGCCGGCATCGTCCAAGGCATGGCCCTGGGCCTGCGCCAGGGCGCGCACGTAGTCGGCGCCATGCGCCGCCCACACCAGGCCGGCGCTGGCATAGCCCACACCGGGCTGGCTTGCGCCGTCCACCACGCGGGCCGGGCGGGCCCCGTCAAAGCCGCGCTGGTGGTGGTCGAAACGGCCGCGGGCGGCATCCCAATGGCCCCCCACATCCACCGCGAAATCGGCGGCCTCGATCTGTTCGTTCTTGCGGGTGCGGATCAGGGTGTGCGAGGGATGCACCCCCATGAGCACGCCCACGCCAAAAACGTCGTCGGCGTGGAAGCTGCCACTGTGGGTGGCGATGGTCTTGTGGTCGGTCATGGGAGGGATTTTAGGGACTGCGCTTGCCCTCGAACGTCGGAGTGCGTCATTCAGCAGCCTTCCAAGTCGAGCGAACACGCGAATCAGGGTGGCGAGTCGGCCAGCATATGAGCCATGCGCCGAAGGCCAGCGAAGACTGAAAGAGCGACCCTCTCCGGGAACCCAGTGGGCAGCCGGGCTGTGACACCTGCAATGGCCTGCTCCAGGGCCTCAAGCACTTCCTTGATGACATCCTCTGCACTTTCGCGCTGGAAGAACTTTTGTGCGCTGACGTTGAAGTGGCGACGCTGAATGTCCTTGAAGCTGTAGTGCCGATTCTTGCCATGCAGCGCCATGGCGAGCTTGGCTTTGTACCAAGAAAACTGGTTGGCGCCGTTTCCTTCAACGGGCCAGAGGGACATCACGTCGTACACCGGCGTGAGCTTGTAGCGGCCCAGTGGCAAGATGCGCAGGCTGAAGTTCTTGGCGTGACCGTCAGGCGCGGCGAGCATCCAAAACAGCAACTGCGTCTTGAGAAAATTCTTGAGGTCCATCTCCGCGTTCACGGAGCCAGAGAGAACCCTGGCGATGTCCGCGATACCGGGGCCGCCATCAGCCTCGTACTTGCGGTGAGGCGCTGTGCCACTGACTTGGCAGAAATCCTCTTGGGGAAGGCGTAGCAGCCAGGTGCCTGACGAATGCCTCTGCCGGTCGAATCGCTCTACAGAGAGAACCTTTTGGCTCCCGAACTGGAGAATTTCCGTTGTGGCTGTCGGCAGACCGAACTCACGCATCAGTTCCATGCAGAGCCACTCGTTTTCCACCGAGGTTCCAAAATCGGCCTTGCGTGCCCCCACCAGTCCGATGGGCAGCTTCAGGATGTGCGTGGTCGGAGTGGAGCGATGGGGCCGTTTCCATTGGCCGTCATGCCACAAGAGCGCCGTCTTCTCTTGGGCGCCCGCGAGCGAGATGCGGAAGTTCCCATCATCTTCCACGGCCGGGTGCGGGCCTGAGCCCGCAGCCCACTGCAGCAGCTCCTCCACCTCACCCTCGTTGAGTGGCGTGCCCTCGATGCTTGCGACGTTGACCGGCGACTCTTCAGCGCCGAGTAGCTGGATGGCGCCCACACAATCACGTCCGATGGCTTCGAGCAGATCGAATGCGGCCAGGGTGTCTGTCTTGAATCGGGTGGCCAGGCGCTTTCGGATGGGCTCGCTATCGGGCAACAGGTTTTCGAAGTAGTTGTTGACCGGGGCCCCGCGCAGCGCCTGCGCACCCGTGAACGGCATGGACAGAGACAGGGGGCGACCCGCCGCCGAGGCCATCCAGGCAGCGTCGTAGACGAACTCCATATCGCCACGGGCAGGGAGGGTCCAGGTGCCCACCCGCTCCCCATTGGCCCAGACGGAGAGAGCGCGAACACGCTTTGCACGCCCCATGATTACCACTCCACCTCACCAGCAGTCGGTTCGCCTCGGCCGCCCTCGCTTCCGGCAACGGGCGAGCCGCCCCGGGTCTGCACTTGCAATTCGAGGCCCAGAACGGATATGACAGCAAGCAGTTGATCCACGCGCATGGAGCCCGGGTCAGTCTCCAGTTCTGACACGCGGTTTTGACTCAAGCCAAGTTTTGCGGCCAGCTGCTTCTGGCTCATCTTGGCGCTTTTGCGCACGGCTCGAAGGACGAGGCCGACTTGGCTAGGTACAGAGAGCAGTTGATTCATAGGGCAGGGGGTGAGGCAAAAGTATCGCCAATGCTGATAATTTCATTCTATCGCCATCGCCGATAAATACAACAAATCGCTCAGGCCGATAAAGTCAAAATATCGCCAGAAGCGATGCTTTGTGATCGGGATCGAACAACGAGCAGGGAGAAATTTTCGGCTGCTTGTGATCCCAGCCAATTGCAAATTAACGATCGGTCATTGAATGACCACCCGGCAACAGGTCCTCAGGCCGATGGCGCCGCCTCACCCCGCCCGCGCAACCCCTCCGGCAGGCGCAGCCACTGCAGGTGGGCCAGCGAGGCGTACAACGGCAGGCTGATCAGGCGCGACACCCCACTGGCCACCAGGGCGCTGGCCATCAGGCTCAGCACCAGGCCGTGGCCGTCGACCATTTCCATCACGATGATGAAGGCGGTGAGCGGCGCCTGCGTGGCCGCCGCCAGAAAGCCCGCCATGCCCAGCGCGATCAGGGTGCTGGCCTGGGCCGGGTTGAGCCACCGGGCCAGGTCGTTGCCGATGCCCGCGCCAATGGCCAGCGAGGGCGCAAAAATGCCGCCTGGCACGCCCGACCAACTGGTGATCCAGGTGGCCATGAACTTCAGCAGCACATACAGCGGGTTGGCATCCTGAGGCCCTTCCAGCAGGCCACGAGTGTGCTGGTAGCCGCTGCCGAAGGTGGCCCCGCCGCTGGCCAGGCCCATCACGGCCACGGCCAGGCCGCAGCCGGCGGCAAAGCGCACCGGGTAGGCGCGGCGCCAGCGCGTGAACACATCGCCCGAGGCCATGCTGAGCGAAGCCACCATCAGGCGCGAAAACACCCCGCCGGCCAGCCCCGCCACCCCGGCCACGGCGAGCGCAGGCCCCAGCAGGGCCAGGTCAACCGCGCCCGGCCGGATCACCCCGAAATACGTGGCATTGCCGTACACCGACACCGCCATCAGCCCCGACAGCACGATGGCGGCCATGACCAGCCCGTTGCTGCGTTGCTCGGGCTTGCGCGACAGCTCTTCAATGGCAAACATGATGCCGCCCAACGGCGTGTTGAAGGCCGCCGCAATGCCGGCGGCACCACCCGCGATCAGCAGGCCCTGCTCGGACACCGGGCCGCCCGGTTTCAGGAATCGGCGCGCCGAGTGCATCACGCCCGCCGCGATCTGCACCGAAGGGCCCTCGCGCCCCAAAGACAGGCCGCACAGCAGGCCGCTGGCCGTGAGCAGCATCTTGGCCAGGGTCAACCGCAGCGACACAAACCAGGCGCTGGCAGGCGCCGGCAGGCCCGGCGTCAGGGCGGCCATGACCTGTGGGATGCCCGAGCCCGCCGCCCCGGCGGCCAAGCGCCGCGTCAGCCACACCACGGCGGCTGTGCCCAACGGCGTCCACAGCAGGGGCGCCCACCAGGCCAGGAGCTGCAGGGCGTGAAAGGCCTCCAGGGCCTGCTCGGTCAACCAGGTGAACAGCACCACCGTGAGGCCCGCCAGCACGGCAAAGCCCATCACCACCGCGCGCACCGACCACAAACGCCAATCGGAAAGCTCTCGGCGGATGGCTTGCATGACCTGGGGATGCTGTTTCATGGTGGGGTCGGGGGCTTGAAGGGCCAGGGGCCTGGACTGCCTGGGAAGGATTTAATTGTATTTGTACAAATTCAAATGCGTGCGGCGCCCCCATTGGCAGGCCCTACACTCCCCCCTTCGCCGCGTCGGTCCCCTAGCCCACCACACCGCCAGCCCGCGCGCCGAACCGCCAGCGCCATGACACCAGAGACCCCAGAGCCCACCCCCACCCTGCCCCGTCGCACCTTCACCCGCCTGGGGGCGGCGCTGCGGCGCAGCCCGGCGCTGGCCCGGGCCCTGGGCATGGCCGTGGCGGCACGCCTGACCCGGCGCCGCGTGGCCCTGGGCGTGGCCGCCGTGCCGGCGGGCTTGGTTCTGTACACGCTGCTGCTGATCCCGTTCACGCCCAGCATCCAGGACATCCGCAAGGCCAACCTGGAGCAGCCAGCGCAGATCCTGTCGGCGGACGGCAAGCTGCTCACCGAGTTCAAGCGCGCCAACCGCGAGTGGGTGCCGCTCAAGCGCATCTCGCCCCATGTGGTGGATGCGCTGATCGCCACCGAAGACCACCGCTTCTACCAACACCATGGGCTGGACTGGCGCCGCCTGGGCTCGGCGGCGCTCAGCACCTTTGGCGGAAGCCGCCAGGGCGGCTCGACCCTGACCCAGCAGCTGGCACGCAACCTGTACCCCGACGAGGTGGGCCGGGCCCCCACGCTGACGCGCAAGCTCAAAGAGGCCATCACCGCGGTCAAGCTCGAGATCGTCTACAGCAAGCCCGAGATCCTCGAGACCTACCTCAACACGGTGCCGTTTCTGTACAACGCCTTCGGCATCGAGATGGCGGCGCGCACCTACTTCGACAGCTCGGCCGGCGCGCTGGATGTGCTGCAAAGCGCCACCCTGGTGGGCATGCTCAAGGGCAACAGCTATTACAACCCCGTGCTCAACCCCGAGCGGGCGCAGCAGCGGCGCAACATCGTCCTGGCCCAGATGGTCAAGCGCGACAAGCTCTCGCCCGCGGCCTTCGACGCCCTCAAGGGCCGGCCCCTGCGCATCGACTTCGAGCGCCAGACCGAGCCCCCGGGCCCGGCCGCCCACTTTGCCCAGCAAGTGCGCAAATGGCTGGTGGCCTGGGCCGACCGCAACGACTACAACATCTACACCGATGGCCTGGTGGTGCGCACCACGCTCGACTCACGCCTGCAGGCCCTGGCCAACCAGGCGGTGCAGCGCCAGGCCAGCCAGCTGCAACGGGTGGCCAATGCCGCCTGGGCCGGCCCCGGCACCTGGAACGCCAAGAACCCGCTGGTGCAGGGCTTCATGCGCGACACCCCGGCCTACCGCAGCGCCCTGGCCGCTGGCCTGAACGATGCCCAGGCCCTGAAAAAGCTGCAGGCCGACACCCCCTTCATGCGTGGCCTGTTGCAACAGAAGACCGTGCTGCAGGCCGGCTTTCTGGCGATCGACCCACGCAACGCCCAGGTGCGGGCCTGGGTGGGCAGCCGCGATTTCGAGCAGGACGCCTACGACCACGTGCAGCAGGCGCGCCGCCAGCCCGGCTCCACCTTCAAGCCCTTTGTGTATGGCGAGGCGTTTCGCCAGGGCATGAGCCCCGACGACACCCTGGTGGACCAGAGCATCGAGATCGCGGTGGGCCGCAACGAGGTCTGGCGCCCCAGCGACGAAAGCCCGCCCAGCGGGCGCCCCATGAGCCTGCGCGACGGGCTGGCCTATTCCAAGAACACCATCACCGCCCAGTTGGTGCAGAAGGTGGGCCCGGCCAAGGTGGCCCGCCTGGCGCGGGCCCTGGGCGTGCGCCAGAGCAAGCTGGAAGAGGTGCCCTCGATCGCCCTGGGCACCAGCCTGGTCAGCCTGAAAGAGATGGTGAACGCCTATGCCAGCATCGCCCACCAGGGCCGCTACCTGGAGCCGGTGCTGGTCACCCGCATCGAAGACCGCCAGGGCCATGTGATCGAAGACATCACCCCGGCCAAGCCCGAGGCCGCCCTGCCCGAGCGCGTGGCCTACACCCTGATCGACACCTTGCGCGGCGTGGTGGACAGAGGCACCGGCACCGACATCCGCAGCCGCTGGGGCATCCGGGCCGATGTGGCCGGCAAGACCGGCACCACCCAGGACAACACCGACGGCTGGTTCATTCTGATGCAGCCGCAACTGGTGGCGGGCGCCTGGGTGGGCTTCAACGACAGCCGCATCACCTTGCGCAGCGACTACTGGGGCCAGGGCGCGCACAGTGCGTTGCCCATCGTGGGCGATGTGATGTCCAAGGCCTTGCGCAGCCGCCTGATCGACGGCAAGGCCCGCTTCGAGCCCCCGGACGACAGCAATTGGCTGCAGCGCCTGCTGCAACGCGCCCGCGACAGCCTGCGCCAGCGCGTACAAGAACAGTGGCAGCACCTGGTGCAACAACTGCTGCAGCACCTGCCACCCAGCCTGTGGCCGCAGCCCGCCAAGGGCCCGGTCAAGCCACCAGCCCCGCAGCGGCCTCCCACACCGATGGCCCCACCGCCACCGGCCGAGGAGCCCGACCCGCTGCAGAAGAAGATCGACGACATCATCACCGAGCCGCGCGAGGAAAGCCCGGCCCCCCAGGTGATGCCCCAGGCCAGCCCGCCACAGCCTTCATCGCCCCAGCCGCTGCCCTACGAGCAGCGCTGAGGCGCGCTGTTTGCCGGTGCCGGGCAGCCCGGTGACGGCCCGGCGCCAGGGCCTCAATGGGCCCACACGCCGCCCGCCCCCGCCAGCCACAGGTAGCCCACGAACAGGGCCAGCAGCCACAGGGTTTCGGCCAGCATCAAGGCCACCGGCCGCCAGCCCAGCGCCACCAGCCTGGCCAGCGAGGTCTTCATGCCCAGGGCGGCCAGGGCCACCACCAGGCAGACGCGCGAC
>Ga0066460_1000197_pt1 | contig 15280 bp, 16 predicted proteins | sample LakWasMe88_LOW11_2_FD_59570 | JGI IMG/M metagenome (GOLD analysis project Ga0066460, IMG submission 59570) | Freshwater sediment methanotrophic microbial communities from Lake Washington under simulated oxygen tension - Sediment Metagenome 88_LOW11 | ecosystem: Environmental > Aquatic >... | reverse complement strand
TATTGGTGCTTATTGTTTCCCACTCTTTTTGTGAAAGTGCGACAATTTTTTTAATCCGTTGACCTTGGTGAGTGCTTAATGGAACAAGCTCATCAAAATGAGCTGCAACCAGATTAGCAATTTTACGAACTGGCTCAGGGATTGTTGCTGAATTTAAGGTTTGTAAAAATCGAAGATACTCGGCTTTGATCATCTTTTTCGCTTTATTAATTATTATTTTGCTAAGCACATTATATGCTTAGAGATGTGATTAGAAGCATTCTTGTCTGACGCATTGATGCTTAGGAATGGTGAATTGGCTTTTAGACTTACCTATGAGCGGCGCTCATTAGAGACTAGGCTATGATAGGTGTGTTACTTAATCGCCACTAGTTTACAACTAATAGAACTTAGGGACTTTGTGATCATGTAGGCAGTTTAGACTCATTTATAGTGAAAATTGAAGATTTTTTAGCGATGAATCATTTAGTTTGCATGTCTTCGGTCATAACTCCATTAAATCTTTAGGCGCAACACCCAAAGTTTTAGCTAGGCGACAGATATTTAAAAGAGCAATATTTCTAATACCACGCTCAACCCCACTTAAATAACTCCTAGCAACCCCACTTTCAATAGCAAGCTTCTCTTGTGACCAGCCGAGATCCTTTCGCACCCTTGCAAGGCGCTTTCCAAATAGAACACGTGGATCATCAATTACCGTAGGATTAACCATAGGTTTAATCCTAAGTAACGACCCATTATAAGACCACGCTATATGAGTGACATTTATGGGTATTACACTTAGTATTTAGTTGTTTTTTTTAGTTAAGTGACTCTTTGGGAAATGACAAAATATTTACTACATGCCAAGCTGGCTCATCTCGCTATTAATGAGGTTGATTTGCTGCTTGAAAAGTATTACGAGAACGAAAAAATTGCACCCTTGCTAATTGAATTAAACATTAAATGCATACCGCAAACTTTCTCAAAATACTTACCATTTCTTATTGATGAAGATCGCAACTGCCCAAGCTGTAAAGCTGCGATGGGACGACAAATGCCTTCGAGGGCTTATAACAAAGCCATACCCAACAGTTTGGAGTGTAGCAATTGTGAGCACCTTGATTTGCCAAACTGCGATTGCAGTTACTGTAATAAGTTAAAACAACATGCAACTATCAAAAAACAGTTAAAGATAAATAGTTTAATCCTTGAGTACTGTGAATCTTTTAAAAATAGGCTAACCAGGCTAGCGCCAGAAGAACTATCGTTCCGAAGTGCAGTTACGCTATTAGCGCTAACTAGAACATGCAAGTTAAATAATGATGGGTATTACGGACCATTAAGTAACAATAGCATTCCATTTGCCCCTAAACACGATATCGATATAGAGCTGCTAGAGTTACTGATGAGCAACAATCTTATTTGTCCATCTGCGACTTCACCGCAGGACGCATTTAAATTTGAGAGTGACGTTATCGTCTCATTTGATATAAGCATGGTGGATTGGCAAATAAACTGTGAGTTTCCAGAAACTTTAATTTCACAGATTGAAAATTATGGCCTTTATGGCAACTGGCCTACTTCTTGGAGTAATGATGATATCCAAGATTTAAGAGTAGAGCTTGCTTTAGCTGAATGTAAGGAGTTTTATAAGCATTGCATGACTTTACGTAATTTTAATTATATTGAGGGGCCTGCTATTCGATCTATGCTGCTTAATTTGCTCCGAGATTTCTCAGTAGGAGATTGCTGTTACTTTATCTGGAAAGGCGCGCAGTTAGCCTCTGACTATAAAGTAAGAAATCAGGTAAATGCACGACATGCTGCAAACTATATGTCGGGGGCATGCCTGCGGTGGGCGGACCGAGCTAGAACCGAACGATGGGAAATCAAGGGTTTTGATCGTAACTTCAAACTTCCACGAAGCATGCTTAGTTATGTACTTTATGACGTCATGCTAAAAACTGGAGAGAATGGATTTAGTGAGCCTCTAAAGATCAACGCTGCCCTATAAGTTGATATCAGTGAGATTCATTAATAGAGAGATCTATTATGCTTAAATGTTCGAGGTTAGAATCCGTTAGAACGGCTATGATCCGTGTTTGTATTGTTGCTCAAGCTCAAGCTGTTAGCATTAATTTAATTTCATGAATATCTTTCTAGATTTTGATGGCGTATTGCATCCATCGCCTGGACCAACTGACTTCTGCAGACTTCCCTTACTTGAGAGTTGGCTCCGTACCCATCCTGATGTAAACATCATAATCTCGTCTTCATGGCGAGAAGTGATGGACATTGATGTACTGCAGCATATCTTTAGCGAAGACTTACAACACAGAGTGATTGATAAATGTCCACTTATACCCAATGAGGAGAAGTTTGAATTTTATCGTCATGAGGAAATCTTAAGATGGATTAAACAAGAAAATTACGATGGATTATGGCTGGCGCTTGATGATGCTGCGCATGAATTTCCAGCAGGCTATGATTTGCTAATAGCCTGTGACAAGAGCAAAGGCATTGATGAAATGGTAATTAACGAGTTAACTAGAAAATATGGACAACTGAAAAATGTATAACTCTCTTTTTGTCGTAGCCATGGGGTTTGGACTTGTGATCCTATTCATAGCGACTGCCTATTTAATCTATCTAAAATTTTTCGACAAAAGATTTAAGAATAAATCTCAAGACATGACTTCTGATAATCCAGAATAAGAAAATAAAGGCGAGGAACCAGTGGTACACAGCTGCCGTTAGGCGACCTCGCTGAGCTGCGCTTCTCACGAAAGAGAAACCGCCCTCCTTCGCTGTCCTGCTAATCCTAAGCCTCAAGGACTTAGGGGAGCTGACACTTCAATCATTGTACCAAATTTAATAGCAAATTAATTAAGAACAAAGGTGTAAAGATTTGGCGTGGATATTGATAATTTAAATATATAAACTGATAAAAACCGCACCAGGTCATAATGATTTTGCATAGATGTCGGTAAAAAAGGAAGAGCCATGAAACTTAAGTTAGTAGGAAAAAGTGGGCAGATTTCGCTAGGCAGAGCCAAAGCAGGTGCGTGTTTTATCGTTCAGTCACTACCTACCGGTGATATTTTACTGAAACTAGTACCTGAAAACGAAAAATGGCTGCACGACCATAATATCAAGGGAAAGCTAGCGCGCGCAGATGAGTGGATGAAAAACAACCCTGCAAAGCCTACAAATCTTGATGAACTGCTGGCTCAGTGCATTGAGAGTGCCCCTAATGCTGACGACCACAAACTTTCTGAATGAATAAAATATTTTCTGTCGAAATCAAGACTTTCTAATAAGTCCAAGGTGTAAGGATTTGGTGTGATTTTTGTGAAATCTAGTATAAGGAAGATCAAGGTATAATGATTTGGTGCATTTCTGGTGTTTAAGTGCCGCTAAAATCGATTCCTCCACCAAATCCTTACACCTTGTTAAGAGAAGCTCATGCTAAATCATTACACAATAAAAGATGTGGTGGATATTACTTATGAAGACGACGTCAAAATCCCAACTTAGATTAGCCGAGATCAAAACTATGGCTGTTGAAGTGTTCGGCTCTGAGTCGAGAGCAATGCATTGGCTAGAAAGCGATAATCTAACGCTAGGTGACACTCCAATAACTCTCGCTAAATCTGAAGATGGCGCTGTAGAAGTCAAAAGAGTGCTCAGTGCAATCGCTTATGGCGGGGTTGTTTGACATAGGTTACTGCAAGACAATGTGGCCGCGTTTTACCCTAAGTCAGTATTTCTTTATAAAAAGCCTTAGGCAAGACAAATAAGGTTTAATGTGAATTATGGATGATTAAGTCTAGCATTTAAAAAAATCACACCAATTCCTTACACCTTGCCATGGCATTTCCAGCGGTCTTAACTCGACGCTTCTTTAATAAGCCGTATTGAGTTACCAACAATATCTACTGTTAACTCATCGCCTTCAGACCATCCGAGTGATTCTAGTAACTCATCTGGCAAGCAAATGAACGCATCACTTGATCCATCATCAGCATCTAGTAATGGTATTGTCCATTTTGTTTGTAGGGTAGCACTCATAATAAATTGTTTTGGTTAGCACGATAACTAGCAAGTTGTCAGTTTTTAGAGGTTACTCCAAATCTAATACTTTAAACAGCATCTACATTTAGACGAGTAGTTTCAGCTCACAAATAACCTCTATATTTGGAAACTATGGATTACCATTATTATCAATGATGAGAGGCAAACCCATATCTATCCTAGCCAGCCGTTGAGCCATTTTTATTGTAGACTCACTAAAATTCTCAATTTCGGTATCAGCCAAAGCAATCTGTTTATATTTCTCTAAGGCCAACTCAAATGAGGACTCTTGGATGAAGGCAATTAGCTGGGAGTAGCGATCTCGTTGCTTAGTATTATTACTTTTTGTCTGCTCACAATAGATGTTTTCCAAGTGCATCGATAGGTAGGCAACAAACTCAAGCTCAAAACTGTTTTTAATCTCCATATTGATTAGCTAACCTCGCTCTGATGAGCTAACTTGCAATAAATCATGAATTAACTCCAACCTGACAATTGGACTATCAAGTTGCATAAGACGCTGTTTTTGTAGCAGTGGCAAGTCAAGTAACTCAACCCAACGGTTAGAAACCCATGAAGCATCATCAAATTTATAGGGCTGAATAACAGGTATATCAGTTGGCAAAACCCCTTGTTTAGGTAAAGACTCAAGCAATTGCCTGAGACCGCTGCTAGTTCTCTCTAGGTCTTCAGGAACAGGTAGCGGTATATCATTTTCTATATCAGTTACTTCAGCAATCACTAATCCATCTTTTTGTTGTGTGAATGAGTGAACCTTGATCCTGTGCTGTCCAACACAACGAATCATCATCAGGCCAACAGTAGTGACGTCAGCATCCTCAATATCAACTAAGGTGCCAATGTTTGCAAACGGAAAGTATCCTTCCGGATCTGTCTCGCCTTCAGGCAAGATTGCGACAATCGCGAAAGATGATTTGTTTCTCAGACAGTTTTTGACCATGTCTAGATATCGTGCTTCGAATATATGCAAAGGAATGAGCCCGCCTGGACATACGACCACATCAAGAGGAAACAACGGTAAAGTGTAGCTATTCATGATGGGGTATTTAAGAATCTATGCTGTTAGGAGTTAGCTTCACGAAGCCCTTAGTTTACTACTCAATTCCATTTCAATATAAAAATGTAGAACAATTTGCTATGCCTCCATTTGAATTTTGCAGCACAATTGGCTATAGTGAATCAAAATAAGGAGTCCGCCTTAAGTGGTCACTCAAGATAATCACCATCTCCAAGAGAAATTGCTGAAAAGTAAACCTACACATCCTACGCTAGAAATTAGGGAAATGCTGGCCGAAAGGATCAAGGCTAGACGTAAATATCTAGGCAAGTCGGTCACTGATTTTCTTAAATCAACCGGCGCATCTTGGGCTTTGTATCGTACCTGGGAAAAGAAGATTCCACTTAAATATTACCCTGAGCTAGAGCTGGCCTTCGAAAGCTGGTTAGAAGTTCCATCAGGTTGGCTGCGAGATCCAAAAATTGTCGTTGAAGAGGCTGTTCCGTCGCTAAACCTATCCCATTCTGCTAATACCATTTCTGGAGAGATTCGCGCGGTGAGCAGCTGGCTCTCGACTAAAAACTTAGTGCAACGCACCGTCCATCTGGAGCAACAGTCAGGAAAGGACTTACGATGGGCATCCATTTTTTCTGAGAGATTTGGGGTACTTGGCGAAGAGGCCTCTACTCTCCAAAGCGTTGGTGATCGATACGGCCTTACTCGTGAGCGTGTTAGGCAAATCACTGAAAAGATGCTTGAGCGAGCTAGCGATATCCCAGTTAAAACACCCCAAATAGAAGCATTTCTAACGGAGATTCAGGAGTCACTGCCTGCCAAGGTTGCTGATTTGAATCGTATCTACAGAGATATCCTGGGTGAAAATTTATCGGTATATAGCTTGGATCAATTCTGCCGAGAGATTCTGGGAAAACGATTCCTGAAATTTTCAGACACCCCTGCAGGAATGGTTTTAGCCTGGGACCTGATGGCTTACGTCCCGGATGAGCATATGGCTACAGACTTGCGTGCAATCCGTGAGTCGATCAAGAAGATGATCGCAAGTTGCGGGGTCGCGCAGATCTCATGGGTAGTAGGTGAGACCTCTGCAGTTCTTGGCAGGGCATTGGCAACGAAAGATGTTATCAAGAAGGCTAAGCTTATTGGTGAGTTTGAGTGGATCCATGAGGAGGCTGGTTGGTTTTGGCTTGGTGAACACTTCCAGACTCGTAATAAACTGCTTTCCATTGTTCGTAAGATTTTGAGTGTTAGCCAAGAATCTGTCGACGTTTCACTAATTGGACATGCCCTACTGAACTCACGCAGGGACCATTATGGGGAGGATAATCCCCGGCGGCAATTACATATTGAGCCGTCGGTCCAAGTGATTTCTGAAGTGCTCAAGAAGGTTTCCTGGGTCGACTTTAAGCAAGGTGATGACTTCTACTCCAAAATAGCATTAAACCCCGAAGATACTTTATCTGATATCGAATGGCAGGTTTATGATTACCTAACTAAAAATGGGGGCATCGCTTCCCGTTACAGCTTAACTGAGCTTGTAAATCAGAATGGAGACCATAAGATTGCTTTGGCTTTTATGCTGAACGAGTCCCCCATTATCAATAAGGTTGGACGTGGCGTCTACATGTTGATAGGCTGGCCTTTAGACATGACCGCTCTTAGCAAAGCGATTGTCTCAGTTGGAGGCGGCACTAGGCTCACATATGAGGTTGACAAGGATGGCTACATTAATTTCAAATATGAGCTATCAGAGTATAGCAATCGCTTGCGTATATTTGATATACCTAGTTCAGCCTCCCGTCAGCTCAAGTTAGGTTCGTACACTATGCCAGGCTTTGATGAGCCTGTGATGCTGACAAAATACGAAAATGGAACCTGCAGACTGAATCAATTTGTAACTAAGCTTAATAAGCTTGGGATGAAGGTCGGAGATGTTTTCTTGACAAAAATGCATCCCGAGTACATGAAAATAGAAGTGGTAAAGCTATAACATCAGCCAGCTAGTTACACTCATCAACTTTTGTAGGTCACAAATAGCGATACGGCGAAGGTGCTCAATCGGAAGATGATAAGGCCATTTCAAATCTTGAGTGTCTGTTATGGGCCGAAAGTTTCAAAATCAATCGGCCCTACGCTGCCGTTCGATCATCCAGATTTACCTGAATTTACTGAACGTTTGTGCCCCTTCAGTCTATACATTATGATGTGGTAGTGATAAATGGATTTTATGTGTCTTTTAGCGGAAGTTTTTATTGAAATCGTAATGTGCTGGCCTGAATGCCTTCAAGAAAGAAATAAACTTACAGTAGCGTCTGAAAATATTTCACCCATATAAATGCCTAAAAAAACTCGTTCTGTTGGCTCGATAAAAAAAGAGCTGACTACTAAAGCAAAAGAGGCCGCAATATCAGCGACCTCAATTTACAATTCGCCGCAAATTCACTTCAAATCTGAAACTTATATCGTCTTGATGATTATTGCTTGGACCTATGCCTTCCATGCTTATTTTCGCGGCTTAAAAATTGATTACAGATATCGTGAACCAGATAATCCACGCATTTACGCCAAAACAGCTGGTAAGGCTATAAAACATTGGGGTTTAAGTGAATGCTTGAATCACGGTAGCAATCCGCTAGAAGAAGCGGTCACAGTTAACCTAAGATTGTTATTGGGTATAAGACACGAAATTGAACATCAAATGACCACGTCAATTGACGACTTTATAAATGCGAAATTTCAAGCTTGCTCAATGAATTTTAATAAGTTCTTAAAAGAACATTTGGGCGACAAAAATGGACTAGATGACCACGTTTCATTTAGCCTTCAATTTTCAGAACTTGTACCTAAACAGTTTCTCTCTGTGTCTGATTCAACAATGCCTGAAACGTTGAAGTCTTATTTAGCAAATTTTGAAAACGCCTTAAGCCCCGAACTTCAATCTAACCCAAGCTACAACTATCAATTGTTTCTTACCCGCAAGCTCACAAAAAAACATGGCGATGATGTGAAAGCCGTTAGGTTAATTGACCCTGATTCTGAATTAGCAAAATCCTTAGATATTACTTACATGGCTGTACAGGAGCGTGAAAAAAATAAGAGATTGCCGAGTGGAATAGTTAAGGATATCAAAGCCAGTGGATTCCCAGGGTTCACATTGCATCATCATACAAAACTTTGGCAAAGCAGGCGTATTGACTTCAATGTTCAGAATAGCCCTTGGGGCGTTAAAGTGGTGAACAGTTGGTATTGGTATGATACGTGGTTTAATGAAGTACTTAAACACTGCCAAGAAAACGCCGAACAGTTTAATAGGCCGAGACCTGAACGCTAATGACAGTATGTCCTAATAGATAAGATGAAAAGAGCCATACATTTGCTGACTTCTTTCTTAATCCTAGAATGACCGCTTTGAGCCGTTAGCAGTCATTAATGACCAACCCTACGCTTTAATTAAAACATGACCGCCATAACTTGATAGTGCACGATTTCAAATTTCTATGTCCATAAAAAAGCCTGAATTATCAGGCTTTTTTACTAGTGCTTTATGCGGTTGGTGCTAGCGGCTTATGGGGTAAAACTAGTCGCTTATGGAGTGTCGCACATCAAACTAAAATCTCATAATTTATATTTACTTAGATGAGCAACTATATGCCATTTCAAGCTAAGTCATTTTAATGGTGAATAGTCTCACTGTAAAAGGTGAATCTATTACGGCCTGCTGCCTTTGATTGGTACATAGCTATATCAGCTTGTTTAATTAACTCGCTGACACTCTTGGTTTCATTGTTAAACAGAGCGATTCCTATGCTCGGTGTGCTTAGATGCTGGTACCCATCAAAATCAAAAGTATGGTTTAGTTCATTCAGTATTTTGTTACATATCATTTGGCTAAATGCAGCGGCTTGATCAACATCATCATTTAAATTTTCTACCATGATCACGAACTCATCCCCACCAAGCCTTGCTACCGTATCTTCGTCTCTTACGCATAACTTTAGTCTCGCGGCGACCTCTTGTAACAGTATGTCACCTTTGTCATGTCCTAGTGTGTCGTTGAGTATTTTGAAGTTATCCAAGTCTATAAACATGATTGCTCCAAAGCTTTTACTACGCTTAGTAGAAATTAATGCTTTTTCTAAGCGATCTATTAATAATCTTCGATTCGGCAACTTGGTTAAGGCGTCATAGAAAGCCATTTCTTGGATCTTCTTATCCGCTAGTTTCCGAGAAGTAATATCTGATTTCACCGCAAAAATCGATTTTGGTCTGCCTTCATTGTCGCGCATCAGTGTCCAGTGGGTTTCTATGTCCAGCATCCGACCATCTTTATGGTATTCAGTCACTTCTCCAACCCACTCATCGTGCTCCATTAACTCTTTTGCCGCTTTACCAAAAGCTGCCAGGTCATGTTTAAGCAGTTGATGAATCACCTGATCAACTGCTTCGGAGCTGGTCCAACCATAAAGTTTTTCTGCGCCCTTATTCCAGAAAATGATTCTGTCGTTCATATCTCTCACGACAATTGCGTCATGGGTTTTATCTAAAAATGAAGCTTGTTCCTGAATGCGATTGTTGTCTTCCATGCGTTCAAGCTCACTGGCTGTGCGCGCTGCAAAAATTTTCAGAGTAGATCTTATTAGATCTAATGAGCCTTCGGGGATTGGTTGGTGAAAGAACACAAACACTAAGCCCACATTTGCACCTTTTGAGTCACGCAAACATAAGGCAGCAAATGCCTGATATTCGTAAAATCGCATCATGCTGATACGAGGAAAGTCTTTGTAAGCATTATGTGTGGCAATGTAAAAATCGCTAGTTGCGAATAGTGTCTCCAAAAGATCATCAGGGATCGTAAAGTCAAAATTATCAACTTTGTTACCATCTACCATGGTTGCGAGCATGCGACCTTTCAATGGTTTTTCAGGTAGTAGTCGAGCAATATAGCCAGCTTGCGCTCCAGATGTTCCCACCATATTTGTCACTAACTGCTCAAAAAAACTGTCTCCACTTGCAACATTCACAGACTTAGCAAGATTGAGCATAGCCAAGTTGAGTAATTGCCTTTCTTTCTCCAGCCTTATATTAACAATGCCTACCGCTAAATTTTCTGCAAGCTCTAGCAATAAACCAACCTCTTGCTCAGCAAAATCTCTAACTTCTGCTGCATACATCGCTAAAAAACCGAATGCTTTGTCTTTAGTCTTTAAAGGCAACGATATGAGGGCCATATATCCTTGCTCGTATGCAGCCTTTTTCGCTGGGTAACTAGGATCTAACATCAGGTCTTTTACGACTATGGGTTTTCCCTCTCTGATAGTTTTACCGCCAGGTCCTAGTCCATTTATATGTTGATCAGACCAGCTTAAGTTAATGTCATCCAGAAATCGAGAGTCACCATGGCCATAATTAGCTTTAGGCTTGATTGATTTGTAATCATCCTCTTCGGCATAACCAACCCATGCCATACGATAACCACCAATTTCTACGATGATGCGACAAATCTCTTTGATGAGTTTTGTTTCATCGGTCATATGGATCAACGTCTCATTACTTTTGCTTAAAATTAATAATGCGCGATTCACCCAAGCCAAATCGGACTGACTCTTTTTTAGCTCGGTAATATTTTGGAATGAGCCCATTAGGCGCGCCACCTTACCATTTTTATAAATAGCCGTGCCTTGAGCACGCACCCAGAGATGATTATCTTTGGCAGTGATAAATGGCAACTCGAGGTCCCATGGCTCACCAGTTGCAATAGCGCGCTTTACTGCTGCCATAACGACCGGTTGAGACTCCGGAGCGTAGTATTTAATAGCATCTTCAACAGATGGTGGTTCCGTGGCATCCAGTTCATGAATTGCAAAGACTTCTTTGGTCCACTGGATATTCATACTCGAAAGATCAAGAATCCAGCCTCCTACATTAGCCATGCTTCCAGTATTTTCTAAGAGCTCTGTCATTTCCTCAATTTTGAGCATAGACATACGATGCTCAATTTGCGCAACGACTTGGCGTCCTAAAATTTTAAGCGAGTTACGCTGATTTTCATTTAGTAGATGAGATGTCTGATCAATGACACATAACGAACCAAGTGCATACCCACCTTCTGTAATAAGTGGCATACCAGCATAAAACCGAATATTGGGCTCTCCCTGGACTAAGGGGTTATCGAAAAAGCGATCATCTTCAAGTGCGTTGTTAATTTCAAAAATATCATCGCCCAGAATGGCGTGACCACAAAATGAAATGTTGCGCGGTGTCTCTGTAACATCAAGACCTATAGCACTCTTAAACCATTGACGGTTTTCATCAAGCAGCGTAATTAATGCGATGGGCGTGCCGCAAATCATTGAGGCAAGTTTAGTAATATCATCAAATGATTGTTCAGAAGCAGTATCAAGAATTTGATACTGTTTGAGTGCAATGAGGCGTTCTATCTCATTCTTAGGAAGTTTAGGTATCTGCATATTGGCTCAATTATTGCAAGTTGACTTGTTATCTAAATTGATAAGCATTGGATTAATATTACTAAATATCAAAAAGTTAAGCAGATTTTTCATATGAAGGCTCACGCCTCAAACCAGCCACTTAATATAAAAACTATTTTAGGCTCGGCGTCCAATTCTGCATTTCTTTCTGGCAATCTTTACACCATGCATATAGCGCGCCATACATCACCATGCCATGTTTCAACATTTCTAAAGTAGATGGTATGTAAAATGTGACTAGACAGACTAAGTGCTAATTCTTTACTCATAATGTTTCACCAGCGATGTCGGTGCTGTTTTTTAAAAAATCTCTACGCGTAGTCATGATTTGATTCCCTTCATTTTAGGCAAGCAGCTTAAACAACATACCAAGAATACCGCTCGCGAGGATGACTGGAATGACATTTACCTTGAAGCGGAACACTGCCACTGTAGCAATAGCAGTCAATACAATAGAGAACCAATCAATGCTGCCAGTCAAACCGGACGGCCAAAACACATGATACGCAAAGAATAGTGCTAGATTGAATATCACACCAACCACCGCAGCAGTAATTGCACTTAATGGCGCTGTGAATTTAAGATTGCCATGTGTGGTTTCAATAAATGGGCCTCCCATAAAAATAAATACAAAGCTGGGCAGGAATGTGAAGAATGTCACAATTGCTGCGGCAATAAAGGCTGAAGCAAAAATTGCGTCAGGGCCGAACACTTGAGTTACCCAGCCTCCAACAAAGCCAACGAATGTCACGACCATAATCAATGGACCTGGCGTGCTTTCACCAAGGGCTAAACCATCAATCATCTGCGTAGGAGTTAGCCAATGGTAGTGTTCTACAGCACCTTGATAGACATAGGGTAGAACAGCATAAGCACCACCGAATGTGAGCAATGCCGCTTTGGTAAAGAACCAACCCATTTGTGTAAAGGCCGCGCCCCATCCATATTGAGTCACCAAGCCAGCCATGGCTACAAGCCAAATAGCAAAGCCAATTGCGGCAATACGTACCATCTTATTCCAGCTAAACAAGGCATGTTCAGGTGTTGGCGTGTCATCATCAATCAAGGCGCGACCAAAGTTTTTATCAGCTGCGCCATGTCCATCGCCGACCTTGAAATACTGTGGTGCGATACGCCCACCGAAATGCCCAATCAATCCTGCTATTAACACAATTAAAGGGAATGGTAGTTTAAGGGCAAATATGGCGATAAAGGCTAATGCTGTAATCGACCATAAGACATGGTTCTTTAACGCTCTTGAGCCTATACGATAGGCAGCAAACAGAACGATAGCCACTACAGCAGGCTTAATCCCGTATAGAGCACCAGCTACGGCAGGAACAGAGCCGTAAGCCATGTATATCCATGCCAGACCCGTTAGAATTAAAAATGAAGGCAGCACGAATAAAACGCCCGCAATAATGCCACCCCAAGTGCGATGCATGAGCCAACCTATATACGTGGCCAATTGTTGTGCTTCAGGCCCAGGTAAAACCATGCAATAGTTCAATGCATGTAGGAATCGTTTCTCTGAAATCCAGTGTTTCCTCTCAACCAAATCGTGATGCATGATGGAAATTTGACCTGCAGGACCACCAAAACTAATGAATCCTAGTTTTAACCAATACACAAAAGCCTCACCCAAGCTTACTGGAGATGATGGTGACTTAGCTGATTTAGTTGACTGTAAAGGAGATTGGTTCATATTTATGAGCCTTCTTTTTGAAAAGTAGCCAGTAGTCCGTCGAACACACTACTTGCCGTTGCTAACAGTTGATCGTCATCAGTAATCGCTTCACGTAGTCCAGCGAGAACACTTTCAATGCCACTTGCTTCCGTTGGTTGTATGCCACCAACATCCAAATAATGTACCAATGCACCCATCCGATTCAATGCTGCCGTTTCAAGACCAAAGCTTGCAAGTAGCACCTCAAACGTGACACGACCATTGATATGGCTGAATGTAGCGCCATCAAAATCGAAACCAATAGCCTCAGTTGGGCAGTTATATGCAGATTCTAGCCAGAGCAGCTGAGCGTTTTTGTCTATGAAACGTCTGATGAGCCACGCGGAAGCTAGCCTATCAACCCATGGGCGCTGCCGAGTTGCCCAAACTCGTCCTTGATAGTTGCTGATTAATAACGGGGTAATTACCCCCTCGACAGGATATGGTTCGTCCGGAGATAAGGCGCGTGCAGCTAAAGCTTCTAGTTCCCGAAGCGAGGCTTCAGTTTGCCGTTGTGCTTCGCCCGCAAAAAAGTCAATGTCGGCAATGCTAGTAAATAGTTTTCTGAGTTTGCGAGTCTGCTTGAGTATATCTAGCTGAGCATCAGACAGTAGACCATCACGTACCGCTGCTATATCAGCCAATAGCGTAATGTAATCATCACTTCGATTAAACAGGTTTATGAAATCTGCCCCACTAGGTTCTTCAATACGTAAAACCAACGCTGTGCCACCACCTAAACGCACATCGGCCGCAATTGACTCTAACAAGTCGCGATAAGAATCTCGCTCTGGCATTAGATAGACGCCATCACGTAGCACGGCAGCCCCACAAGTTTTGAGGGAACGCCACGCACGCATTCTAACGGTCGAGTTCTCAGTTGGCAGACTGGTAATTAAGGAGATCCAATAGCTCATGTAATATATTCTACATAATTGTAGAATATATTACTATATTGAATATTTTCGGCTGAGCACTATCGGCTTACGGCTCAAAGTGGACATACAACGTTTGAATTAAGGAGTACGCTTTAACGCGTCCCGCTTGATGGATGGGTTAGGTTGGTAACTCATAGAGTTACCTTAAGCTTGCGGCCACCAGTAATAGCAAAGCCTTCACGCTCATAAAATGCCAATGTTTTATCGAACTGCGGTATGGGAGGCGTGGTGACTTCTAGACGTTTCCAGCCCCGTGATATGCCGAAAGACTTTGCTTTTGATACGAGATTAAGTCCAACATGATTTGAGCGAAATGCTGGGCGAACATAAAGCTCTGGCATGGTGCCAAAATGACCTTCAGCATACAGAGCGTAGCTTTCATACAATGCAACGAACCCAACTGGATTTCCACCATTTTCGCGAGCGACGAACACGAAATATTTGTCACTGTTGATAAAGTCTTTGAGCCTATTCGTTGTTTCCTCTAAATTAAAGTTAAATGCTTGAACCCCAGTGGCATTGATAATTTCACTCAGCAATTCACCAACCATTACGGCGATTTCATGAGAGTCATCCGCAGTTACTTTTTCGATGGTTATTTTCGCAGTCATTTTAAATATGTCTAACGCCTTGGTTAACTGACACTAGAACGCGAAGCGCGTAGCGAACCACACAGGCCATGAAGATGCCGAAGGCATGGCCTGTGTAGGCGTCCGCGTTGCACCGACAGTTAGACATTTTCGCGCCCAAAAATACCGTTTATCTCTTTCCCGGAGATTGCATTCCCAGCATAGTTGAACGAACCTTGAGAAAGAACCTCGGTTGCCGATCTCACTAACTCCCCGTACGCTGCTCTAGCAAGCGAACCGCCCAAGCTAATGCGCGTAACCCCAAGCTCTTGCAATTCAATCACTGTTAGCTGAATACCTTGAAAGCCCATAATTACGTTTAATGGGCGGTCAATGGAGCTTACTATTGAACGAATGTCTTCTTTCGACTGAATTCCTGGTGCAAAAAGCACATCTGCTCCAGCCTC
>Ga0066460_1000196_pt1 | contig 15291 bp, 9 predicted proteins | sample LakWasMe88_LOW11_2_FD_59570 | JGI IMG/M metagenome (GOLD analysis project Ga0066460, IMG submission 59570) | Freshwater sediment methanotrophic microbial communities from Lake Washington under simulated oxygen tension - Sediment Metagenome 88_LOW11 | ecosystem: Environmental > Aquatic >... | reverse complement strand
GCTGCCCGTCAACGTGCGCGGCATGTGGATCGGCACCTTCCACGGCCTGTGCAACCGCTTTTTGCGGGCGCACTGGAAGCTGGCCAACCTGCCGCAGAGCTTCCAGATCCTCGACACGCAGGACCAGCTCTCGGCCATCAAGCGGCTGATGAAGCAGTTCAACATCGACGACGAGCGCTTTCCGGCCAAGCAGACCCAGTGGTTCATCTCGGGCTGCAAGGAAGACGGCCTGCGCCCTTCCATGGTCGAGGCGCGTGACGAGGAAACCCGCAAGAAGGTCGAGATCTACCAGCTCTATGAAGAGCAGTGCCAGCGCGAGGGCGTGGTCGACTTTGGCGAGCTGATGCTGCGCAGCTACGAGCTGCTGCGCGACAACGACCCCGTGCGCGAGCACTACCAGCGGCGCTTCCGCCACATCCTGATTGACGAGTTCCAGGACACCAACAAGCTGCAGTACGCCTGGATCAAGATGCTGTGCGGCGAAGGCAATGCGGTGCTGGCCGTGGGCGACGACGACCAGAGCATTTATGCCTTCCGCGGCGCCCGCGTGGGCAACATGGCCGATTTTGTGCGCGAGTTCCAGGTGCGCCACCAGATCAAGCTTGAGCAGAACTACCGCAGCTACAGCAACATCCTGGACTCGGCCAACGAGCTGATCAGCCACAACAAAAAGCGCCTGGGCAAGACCTTGCGCACCAACCAGGGCCCGGGCGAGCCGGTGCGCGTGTTCGAGGCCAGCAGTGATTTCGCCGAAGCCACCTGGATGATCGACGAGATCAAGAACCTGATCCGCGACCAGGGCAGCGAGCCCGGTTTCGAGCGCAAAGAGATCGCGGTGCTCTACCGCAGCAACGCGCAAAGCCGGGTGATCGAAACCGGCCTGTTCAACAACGGCATTCCCTACCGCGTGTACGGCGGCCTGCGCTTCTTCGAGCGGGCTGAAATCAAGCACGCGCTGGCCTATTTGCGCCTGCTGGAGAACCCGAACGACGACACCAGTTTTCTGCGTGTGGTCAACTTTCCGCCGCGCGGCATCGGGGCGCGCAGCATCGAGCAGTTGCAGGACGCGGCCCGGTCGGCTGGGTGCTCGCTGCACGACGCGGTCAGCGCCTTGAGCGGCAAGGCCGGTACCAACATCGCCGCCTTTGTGGCCCGCATCGACGTGATGCGCGAGCAGACCGAGGGCAAGACCCTGCGCGAGATCATCGAGCTGGTGCTGGCGCAAAGCGATCTGCTTGAGCACTACAAGGCCGACCGCGAAGGCGCCGACCGGCTGGAGAACCTGGAGGAACTGGTCAACGCGGCCGAGAGCTTTGTCACCCAGGAGGGCTTTGGCCGCGATGCGGTGGCCATGTCGGCCGAGCAGCAGGTGGCCACGCTCGCTCAACCCTTGACGCAGTCACCCGCGAGCCAAGGGCTGGACTTGAGCCGCCCCCTGATCCAGGCCGACGACCCGCTGCCCCCCGACGCCGAAACCGGCGAAACCCTGTCGCCCCTGGCCGCCTTCCTGACCCATGCCGCCCTCGAGGCCGGTGACAACCAGGCCCAGGCCGGCCAGGACGCGGTGCAGCTCATGACCGTGCACTCGTCCAAGGGGCTGGAGTTCGATGCGGTGTTCATCACCGGGCTCGAGGAAGGCCTGTTTCCGCACGAGAACTCGATGAGCGACTACGAAGGCCTGGAGGAGGAGCGCCGCCTGATGTATGTGGCCATCACCCGGGCCCGCAAGCGCCTGTACCTGAGCCACTCGCAGACCCGCATGCTGCACGGTCAGACCCGCTACAACCTGCGCAGCCGCTTCTTTGAAGAGCTGCCCGAGACCGCGCTCAAATGGCTCACGCCCAAGCAGCAGGGTTTCTCGGCACCCTCCGGGGGTGGTTTCGGGGGCGGTTTTGGCGGTGGGGCCCGTTCAGGCGGTGGCTCTTCGTTTGGCGGCTCACGCAGCAGCCTGCCCGATTTCTCGTCCTACACCGCGGCGGCCCCGGCCCCGCTGCCGCCGCAAAAGGCCGAGCCGCCGCAAGGCCTGCGCGCCGGCATGAAGGTGTTCCACAACAAGTTTGGCGAGGGGCAGGTGCTCACGGTGGACGGCAGTGGCACCGACGCGCGCGCCCAGGTCAACTTTCCGCGTCACGGTGTGAAGTGGCTGGCCCTCAGCGTGGCCAAGCTCACCGTGATCTGATCGGCGCTGTGTTCAGGCGCTGGTGTCGACCACCGGCGCCTGCAGTGCAAAGCAGTCGCGGAAGGTGAACACCAGCGACGCAAAGAACATGGCCAGCAGCACCAGCATGGCCACCATCACCAGGGTGCTGCCGATCAGGGGGCCCAGCAGGCCGCCCACCACACTGGCCAGCAACAGGCCGGTGGTCAGCACACCCATCCAGGCCAGGCCGAAGAGCGTGAAGGCGCCCTTGTTGCGCCAGCAGGCCACCAGGCTGAAGAACAGGCTCTTCACCGGGGGCACGTGATCCCAGTGCACCAGGGCCGGCGCATGCCAGAACAGCAGCGACAGCGGCAGGTAACCCAGGGTGAACAGCCACATCGCGCCCAGAAAGCGCTCGTCATTGAGCAGGTCGGCGCTGATGCGCCCGCCCACCAGGTAGAGCTGGGCAAACTGGCCGCCATCGAGCAGGGCCGTCAGCCCCAGCAGGCCCACAAAGCCGGCGGCGTACAGCGCGCCCAGCACCAGCATCGAGCGCATCTGCTGGTGGCCGGCGCGAAACGCGGTGACCAGGATGGTGGGCATCGGAAAGCGCCCGCGTGAGGCCTCATGGCTGGCCGCCATCATGCCCAGGGTGGCGCCGGGGATCAGCACCAGGGCCAGCACGCTGCCGATCCAGGGCAGGATGGTGCACATCGAGATCACGGCCATGAACATGAAGAACAGGCCAGACAGGGCGATGGGCTGCTTGAAGAAAGCCCTCATGCCCTGTTTGACCCACAAAAGGCCGGTGCGTGCGGGAACGATGTTCAGTTTCATGGAGCAACAGGTGGTCGCCCCGCGCCAGATGGCGGGGCAGGACGCGCTAATTTAACCGGGATGGGCCTCAGCAGCCGTTCGATGGGGGCTGGGGGGCCCGCTTCGACGGCGCAGGCCGTCAGGGGCGCCACGGCGCCGCGATGCGCTCGCGCAGCACGCGCTCGAAGTGGGTCGGGTCGTGCGGCTTGAGCATGGCGGCCTCGCGCGGCAGGTGAAAGTCCCACAGCCGCGAGATCCAGAAGCGCAGCGCGCCCGCCCGCAGCAGGGCCGGAAACAGCGCCCGCTCGGCCGCCGTGAAGGGCCGCACCGCCGCATAGGCCTCGACAAAGGCCTGTGCCCGTGCTGCGTCGTGGCGGCCACTGGGCAGGTCGATGCACCAGTCGTTCAGGCACACCGCCACATCGAACAGCCAGGTGTCCACGCCCGCAAAGTAGAAGTCGAAGAAGCCGGTCAGGCGCTCGCCATCGAACATCACGTTGTCGCGGAACAGGTCGGCATGCACCGGCCCCCGCGGCAGGGCCGCATAGTCGGGCGAGGCGGCGGTGTGGTTCTGAAACGCCAGTTCGGCCTTCAGCAGGTCAGACTGGGCCGGTTCCAGGTAGGGTAGCACCACGGGCACGGTCTCGTTCCACCAGGGCAGGCCGCGCAGATTGGGCTGCTGGCGCTCGTAGTTGCGCCCGGCCAGGTGCATGCGGGCCAGCATGTCGCCCACCGCCGCGCAGTGCACGGCTTGGGGGGCCAGCTGGCTCTTGCCCTGCAGGCGGTTGACCACGGCGGCCGGCTTGCCGCACACCTGGTGCAGCACCTCGCCGCGGGCGTCGGCCTGCGGGTCGGGCACCGGAATGCCGGCCTGGGCCAGGTGCTTCATCAGGTACAGGTAGAACGGCAGCTGTTCGGCCGTCAGGCGCTCGAACAGGGTCAGCACGTAGTGGTTGGCGGCACCCTCGTGTTCGGCACTGGCGAAGTAGTTGGTGTTTTCAATACCGCCCTCGATGCCACGCAGGTCGGTCAGCTCGCCCAGGTTCAGGCGGCGCATGAGTTTCTGTGCCTCTTCGCGAGAGACTTCGGTAAATACAGCCATCGGTCGGAAAAAAGGGTTTCAGAACTTGAACACGTTCCACACGCGCTGGCCCAGCGGGCCGTTGTTGCCCTCCAGCGTCAGGGGGCGGGCGCGCGAGCCGTCGTTGGACAGCACTTCGTACTCGGGCAGCTGGGTGCCTTTGGGTTGCACGGTCACGCTCTGGGTGTGGCCGCCGTAGCGCACTTCGTCCACCTTGCTGCCGCTGTCTTCCACGTGGATGTGCTTGATGCGCTGATCGCCCTTCAGGGCCGCGGGAGCAGCAGGGGAGGCTGGGGCAGTGGGCGCCGCGGAGGCCCCGACTGGCGCGGGCGCGGCAGGGGCCTGGGCCCGTGCCAGCGGGGCACACAGGAGGGCTGCCGCAGCAGCCAGCGGGTAAATGAGAGAAAGGGTAAGGGCGCGCATGGACTTGATTGTAGGCAATGCACAATCGAGTCCATGCAAGACGAATCCCGCGACCCCGCCGAACAACCCACCGCCGCGACCGGTTCCGCTGGCGCCGCCGCCAGCGCCCCGCGCACCCTGCTGCTGGTGGATGGCTCCAGCTACCTCTACCGCGCCTTCCATGCCATGCCCGACCTGCGTGCCGTGCCGGGCGACCCGGGCAGCGCCGCCACCGGGGCCATCCGCGGCATGATCAACATGATGCAGAGCCTGCGCAAGGAAGTGCCGGCCGACTACGCCGTCTGCATCTTCGACGCCAAGGGCCCCACCTTCCGCGACGAGATCTACCCCGAGTACAAGGCCCAGCGCGCCCCCATGCCCGACGACCTGCGCAGCCAGATCGAGCCCATCCACGAGGTCGTGCGCCTGATGGGCTGGACCGTGCTCGACGTGCCCGGCGTCGAGGCCGATGACGTGATCGGCACCCTGGCCGTGGGCGCGGCCCGCCAGGGGCTGACCGTGGTGGTGTCCAGCGGCGATAAGGACCTGTCGCAATTGGTGAACGAGCACATCACCATCATCGACACCATGAACGGCAAGAAGCGCGACGTGGCCGGTGTCACCGCCGAGTTCGGCGTGCCGCCCTCGCTGATGATCGACTTCCAGGCCCTGGTGGGTGACACCGTGGACAACGTGCCCGGCGTGCCCAAGGTGGGCCCCAAGACGGCCGCCAAGTGGCTGGCCGAGTACGGCTCGCTCGACGCCCTGATGGCGCGGGCCGGCGAGATCAAGGGCGTGGCCGGCGAAAACCTGCGCAACACCCTGGGCTGGCTGCCCACCGGGCGCCAACTGGTCACCATCAAGACCGACTGTGATCTGCAGGCCTGGGTGCCGGGCCTGCCCGATTTCTCCACCCTGGCGCTGCAGGCGCCACAGACCGAGCCCTTGCGCGCGTTCTACGAGCAATACGGCTTCAAGGGCCTGGCCCGCGCTGTGGGAGGGGCCGCGGCCCCGGCACCTGCCAAGGCAGGCGCCAAGGCGGCCGCAGCGGCGGCCGACGACGGCGGCACCGGTGATCTGTTCGCCGAGCCGGCCCCGGGGGCTGAGGCCGAGGCGGCCCCGGCGGCCAACGAGCACTACGACACCGTGCTCGACTGGCCGGCCTTCGAGCGCTGGCTGGGCCTTTTGCAGACGGCCGAGTTGAGCTCGATCGACACCGAGACCACCTCGCTGGACGCGATGCGCGCCGAGATCGTGGGCCTGAGCCTCAGCGTGAAAGAGGGCGCTGCGGCCTATGTGCCCCTGGGCCACGATTACCCCGACGCCCCGGCCCAGTTGCCGCGCGACGAGGTGCTGGCCCGCCTCAAGCCCTGGCTGGAAGATGCCAGCCGCCCCAAGCTGGGCCAGCACATCAAGTACGACCGCCATGTGTTTGCCAACCACGGCATCGAGGTGCAGGGCTATGTGCACGACACCATGCTGCAAAGCTATGTGCTGGAGGTGCACAAGCCCCACGGCCTGAGCAGCCTGGCCGAGCGCCATGTGGGGCGCAGCGGGCTGAGCTACGAAGACCTGTGCGGCAAGGGCGTGCACCAGATCCCCTTCAGCCAGGTGGCCATCGAGCGCGCCTCGCAGTACGCCTGCGAAGACGCCGACCTGACCCTGGCCGTGCACCAGGTGCTGTGGCCGCAGCTGCAGGCCTTGCCGCGCCTGCGCGAGATCTACGAGCTGGAGATCGCCAGCAGCGAGGCGCTCTACCGCATCGAGCGCAATGGCGTGCTGATCGACGCACCCACCCTGCAGCAGCAAAGCCACGAACTGGGCCAGCGCATCCTGCAGCTCGAAAACGAGGCTTACGAGATCGCCGGCCAGCCCTTCAACCTGGGCAGCCCCAAGCAGCTGGGCGAGATCTTCTTCGACAAGCTGGGCCTGCCGGTGATCAAGAAGACCGCCACCGGCGCCCGCAGCACCGACGAAGAGGTGCTCGAAAAGCTGGCTGAAGACTACCCGCTGCCGGCGCGCATCCTGGAGCACCGCAGCCTGTCCAAGCTCAAGAGCACCTACACCGACAAGCTGGCCCAGATGGCCTTGCCCCGTGACGGGCGGGTGCACACCCACTATGCGCAGGCCGTGGCCGTGACGGGGCGCCTGTCCAGCAACGACCCCAATCTGCAGAACATCCCCATCCGCACGGCCGAAGGCCGGCGCGTGCGCGAGGCCTTCGTGGCCCCGGCCGGCCGCCTGATCGCCAGCGCCGACTACTCGCAGATCGAGCTGCGCATCATGGCCCACCTGAGCGGTGACGAGGCCTTGCTGAACGCCTTCCGCGAGGGCCTGGACGTGCACCGCGCCACCGCGGCCGAGGTGTTCGGCGTGGCCTTGGAGCAGGTCAGCACCGAACAGCGCCGCTATGCCAAGACCATCAACTTCGGCCTGATCTATGGCATGAGCAGCTTTGGCCTGGCCAAGAGCCTGGGCATCGAGACCAAGGCCGCCGCGGCCTACATCGACCGCTACTTCCAGCGCTATCCGGGCGTGCGCCGCTACATGGACGACACCCGCGCCCAGGCCAAGGCCCAGGGCTATGTCGAGACGGTGTTCGGCCGCCGCCTGTACCTGCCCGAGATCAACTCGCCCAATGGCCCGCGTCGCGCGGGGGCCGAGCGCGCCGCCATCAATGCGCCCATGCAGGGCACGGCGGCCGATCTGATCAAGATGAGCATGGTGCAGGTGCAAAAATTGCTCGATGCCGAGCAACGTGGCACCCGCATGATCATGCAAGTGCATGATGAATTAGTGTTCGAGCTGCCCGAGTCCGAGCTGGACTGGCTGCGCCAGGCCATTCCGGCGATCATGGCCGGTGTGGCCAGCCTGCAGGTGCCGCTGCTGGCCGAAGTGGGCGTGGGCCCCAACTGGGACCAGGCGCACTGATGTCCGATGGCTCGGCGCCACAGTTGGTGCGCTGAGCGCGCAAAAATGAGAGAACTGCTTATTTGACGCGTTTGATTGGTTAGTATCAGGCAGTTCGGCACCAGACGCCGTTCGAAACAGGGTTTCAGGAGTTGTCATGGCCAGATGGAGGATGCCGCTGTGGGTCGCGCTGGCACTGCCCTTCGGGGGAGTGCTGCTGACCGCGATCGGCATCCTGATCGGGGCCCAACGCCTCACCTCGGACCGCCTCATCGAGGCCAGTGGCCGCAACCTGCTGTTTGCCACCAGCGATCACATGCGCGCCGAGGTGATCAGCCACCTCAATGTCATCTTCACCCTGCAGCTCAGCATGGCCGACCTGCTGGCGCGCCAGGACCTGGTCCAGGGCGGCGACATGACGGCCGTGCAGACCCTCTTCAGCGGCCATTTCAAGTCCATCTACCGCCCCTACTTCCCCCAGGTTGGCATGATCCAGTTGGGCACCGAAAAGGGGGATTTCTTTGGCATCAAGATCGGCCCTGATGGCCGCTTGCAGACCTTTCTGAAAGACCGCCGTACGGCCCAGCGCCTGATCAGCTACGACACCGAAAGCGGTGCCGAGCAGGCCGTGATCCAACGCTACGACCCACGGCAGCGGCCTTGGTACACACCGGCCGCTCGCCTGGGGCAGCCGCGCTGGACGGAGGTCTACGTCTCCAGCTTTGGCGACTCCACCTCGATCTCTGCCACCACCCCGGTGCTGCGTGCCACCGGCCGCCTGCTGGGGGTGTTGGGCACCGATGTGTCGCTCAATGACCTGTCCGCGCTGCTGCGCCGACTGCCGCTGATGCAGGACCACCCCTCGGCCCTGGCCTATGTGGTGGACCCGCAGGGGCACATGCTGGCGCACTCGCATGTGGAAGAGGCCCGCCCGGCCAAGAAGGGGCAGATCCTGACCGCGGCGCAAAGTCGCCAACCCCTGGTGCAGACCAGTTTCGCCGCGCTCGATTCGTTCGGCGAGGCCGAGGCGGCCGATTTCAGTGTGGAGCAGGGCGGGCAGCGCTATTTTGGCCGCAGCACCCAACTGCACGATGAGCGCGGCCTGAACTGGCGCCTGGTGGCCCTGGTGGCCGAGTCCGATCTCAACGCCCAGGCCCGCCAGACCGCCCGGTTGGCCCTGGTGCTGGTGCTGGTGTTGTCGGGTGCCGGCTTGTTGGTGGGCTTGCTGGTGCTGCGCCGCATCGCCCACCCGATCCGCCAGGCCGCCAGTGCCGCCACCCTGCTGGCGGCCGGCCCCGAAGCCCCTCCAGCCGTGGTCGAACCCAGCCACATCCAGGAGATCGCCAGCCTGACGGATGCCTTCAATGCGATGTCACAGCGCATCCAGGCCCAGCTGGGCACGTTGCACGACATGGCCTTGCTGGACGCTGTCACCGGCCTGCCCAACCGCGAGGGGCTGATGGCGGCCTGCCGCTGGCCCGAGCCGCGTGAGGTGACGCTGCTGCTGTTCGGTGTCGACCGTTTTCGGGCCGTCAACGCCTCGCTGGGGCCGCGCGCGGGCGACGAACTGCTGCGCCTGATCGGGATGCGCCTGCGTTCGGCCTGCCCGAACGAGGCGCTGGTGGGGCGCATCTCGGGGGACGAGTTCCTGGTGGTGCTGCCCGGCACTGCGGGCGATGCGCGCACCGAGTCCTGCATCCGCACCTTGCGGGGCTGCTTCAACGAGCCGTTCCAGACCGACACCGACGAGGTGCTGGTGGGCGCCAGCCTGGGCGTGGTCAGTGCGCCGGCCCATGGGGTGGCGTTTGAGCGCGACCTGCTGCGCTTTGCCAGCGCGGCGTTGCAAAAGGCCAAGTCGGGTGAGCGGGGTCAGCGGGTCGACTTTGACGAGTCGCTGCTGGAGCGCAATCGCCTGGCCGCCGAGTTGACGGCCGACATGCATGTGGCGCTGGTGCAGGGGCAGTTCCAGGTCTACTTTCAACCCCTGGTCAGCCTGGACACCGGCGCCTTGTGCGGGCTGGAGGCCTTGCTGCGCTGGCAGCACCCGCAGCGCGGCGCCATCGGCCCGGCCCAGTTCATCCCCTTGGCCGAAGAGTCGGGCCTGATCGTCGAACTGGGGCATTGGGTGATGCGCCAGGCGGCCGTCGAGGTGGCCCAGTTGATGCGCGAGCACACGCTGGACGAAGGTTTCATCGTGCACGTCAATGTGTCGCAGCGGCAACTGGTGCAGGCCGACTTCATCGACCGCGTGCACGAGGTGCTGGAGCGCAGCGCCTTGCCGCCCCGCGCCCTGGTGATCGAGATCACCGAGAGCCTGCTGGTCGAGGACGACCCGGTCATGCGCGCCACCCTGGGCGAGCTGCAGGCGCTGGGTGTGGGCCTGGCCCTGGACGACTTCGGCACGGGCTACTCCTCGCTCTCATACCTGAACAAGTTCCCCTTCACCGAGATCAAGATCGACCGCAGCTTTCTGGTGGCCGCGCAGCAGAACGCGCGCAGCGCAGCCATTCTCAAATCGTTCATCGACATCACCCACAGCCTGCAGGTGCCGGCCATTGCCGAAGGGGTGGAGACCGAAGAACAGGCGGAATTGCTCCGGGCGCTCAACTGCACGCTGGGGCAGGGTTACCTGTTCGGGCGCCCGGCGCCCATGGCCGAGATGTGGCGCCAATGGGTGCTCACGCATCCCCAGGTCGACGCCAGCGCCTGAGTTCGGACGCTGGGCGCTGTCAGTGGCGCCAGGCCCGCGCCACCAGTTCACCGCTGGGGGTGGCCGCGTGACCCAGCAGCGCTTCGAAGCGGGCTGGGTTGCCCACGTTGTCGCTGCCCAGCATGGCCAGGGTCTCGCTGCACCAGGGCACCGAGGCCGGGGCCAGATCGCCCAGGCGGGCGCTCAGTGCCGTCAGCACATCGGGCAGGCGCAGCACCCAGGCCGGCCCGTGGTCTGATTGGGCCCGCAGGCTGGCCACCAACTCGCCCAGGCTCAGCGGGGCGGGCCCGGTGCATTCGATGATGCCCCGCTGCTCCAGCGCCGGGCCCAGCAGGGCCACCACGGCTTCAGCCAGGTCGTGCACCGACACGGGTTGAACTTTGGCGGTCAGCATCGGGCCGGGGAACACCGCCAGCGGCAGGCGCGCCAGGCCCATGAACATGGCGCTGCTGGCGCCCCCATGGCCAAACACCACGCTGGGGCGCAGCACCACCGCGCTGGGGCCACCCGGTGCCGCGGCCAGGCCCAGCAGGTGCTGGTCGGCGGCGCGCTTGGTGCTGGCGTAGCGCGTCGGGCTGCCCTCGATGCCCAGCGCCGAGATCTGTATCACGCGCTTCACGCCGGCCTGGGCTGCGGCGCTGAACAGGGCGATGGGTGTATCGCGGTGCACCGCGTCGATGGGACGGCTGCGGCTGTCGCGCAGCACGCCCACGGTGTTGATGACCGCATCCACCCCTTGCAGCCGGGGCCGCCACACTTCGGGGCGGGTGTCCTGGGCAAAGTCCATCACGCACTCGCCCGGCCCGGGGCTTCGGCCCGGGGACACCCCGCCCAGCACCGTGTGCCCCGCGCGCTCCAGGGCCTGTTTGAAGGTGCGACCGATGAAGCCGCGGGAACCGGTGAGGAGGATGTGCATGGAGCGCATTGTCAGCGATCAGGCGGCGCCAGGTGGGGGCGTGTTTCCATGCCCTGCAGTTCGCTGGCCAAGACGTAGCGGGCCCGGCCGGTCTGCTTGGCTTGGTAGAGCGCGGCGTCGGCCGCATTGATCAGGCGGTGGGCCTGATGGGCATGGGCCTTGCCATCGGGCACCCAGGCGGCCACGCCGATGCTCAGCGTCAGCCGGGGGCTGGTCGGTGAGGCGGCGTGGGGGATGTTCTCGGTGCGGATGCGTTCCAGGCAGCGCTGGGCCACCTCGCGGGCGCCCTCGAGCGCAATGCCGGGCAGCAGCAGCACGAACTCTTCGCCGCCATAGCGGGCCACCACCTCGCCCGAGCGCCGAAAATCGGCATTCAACACCTGGGCCACGCGCCGCAGGCAGTCGTCGCCAGCCAGGTGGCCGTAATGGTCGTTGTAGAGCTTGAAGTGGTCGATGTCGACCAGCAGCAGGGCCAGAGGCTGCTCGTGGCGCGCGCAGCGCTGCCACTCGGTTGCCAGAGCTTCGTCAAAGCTGCGTCGGTTGTGCAGGCCTGTCAGGCCATCGGTGGCCGAGAGGGTGGCCAGCAATTGGTTGGCATGGGCCAGCTGTTGCTCTTTGAGCACCAGTTCGGTCACGTCCACGTGCACGCCCACGGTCATCTTCTCGGCGGTCTTGCGCTCGTGTACCCGGAACCAGCGGCCATCGTGCATGGGCACCAGCATGGCTGCACCCGGTTGGCGGTGCGAGGCCAGGCGCTGGGCGGCCCAGTCTTCCGCGGTCTCGCCGCTTTGCGGGGCCTGCCCGAAATGCTGGTGGGTCACAGAATACTCGATCAGTTCGTCGAAGGATCTGCCCGGTTGCAGCAGATGGGCCAGCCCGCTGTACATCACCCGGTACTGGGTGTTGCACATCAGCAGGCGGTCGTCGGTGTCGTACACCGCCAGGCCTTCGGGCAGGGCTTCCAGCGCATCCATCAGCAATTGGCGCACCCGCTGCCCTTCGCGCTGGGCCTGTTCCAGCGCCTTGCGCTGCTCCACCTGTTCAGTCATGTCCAGCCGGATCGCCACCACGTAGCCCTCGGGCGTGCGGGTTTCGTAAGCCTGCACCCAGCGCCCGCCCGACAGCTCTTGCAGAAAGCTGCGGCTGCTCATGCTGGCCCGGCTCTGCAGGCGCTGCGCCAGCCATTGCTCCTCCTGGCCCACGGCCTCGACCACCGCGTGGTGACGCAGGCTATCGGCCGCCATGTCGGCGAAAGGCCGGCCCACCGATTGGGGGTAGTCGATGTGCGGGAACATGTTCTGCAGAGCCCGGTTGTAAATCACCAGTCGGTCTTGCTCGTCAAAGATCTCCAGCGCCGCAGGCAGCGCGTCCAGGGCCCGCACCAGCAGGCGGCGCGCCTGCTGCGCATCGCCGCGTGCCTCCTGCAGGGCCTGCTGCTGGCGCACGAAGTCGGTCACATTGGTGCGCAAGCCGATCAGGCCACCATCCGGTGTTCGGCATTCATTGACCCGCACCCAGCGGTTGCCGGCCAGGCCCTGCAGAAAGTCCTGGCGCAAGCTCTGATGCTGACTGATGCGCTGGCGCACCCAGTTGTCCTCATTGCCCACGGCTTCGGTCACCTCACCAGCGGCTGCGGCGGCGCGCAGGATCTGTTCAAAGGGCACGCCCGGCTGCAGCAAGGGCGCCACCGCCGGGTTCATGCTGCGGTAGCGGTCGCTGGCCAGCACCAGCCGGTCGTCAGCGTCGAACAAGGCCACCGCATCCGGAAAGCAGCGCAGGGCGCCTTCCAGGCGCGCGCTGCGTGCCCGCGCCTCGACCAACTCGGCCTGTTGTTGCAGGCTGTGTTCGTGCACCAGCCGCACGTGCTGCCACAGCCATATCAGGCCGACCAAGGGCAGCACCATGGCCAGCACGCACAGGGTGAGGCCGGCCGTGTCGCGTTCCAGTGCCAGCAGCCAGGCCGATCGGGTCAGGGCCGCCAGGATCAGCAAGGCCCCGGCCGCACACAGGATCAGGGGCCTGCCCAGGCGTTGGACGGGAGAGTCAGGGACGGGGGCTGGACGGGGGGTGGCTGGCATGACGAGGGGGGGCTGATGTCTCAGTCTAGGTGTTTTGTCATTAATTGTTACAAAAATCAGGATGCTCTGGTCATCGTCGGGGCGCCGTGAGGCCGTCGGTCGGCAGGGTTGGCGCGAATTGCCTACACTGCCAAGCCTCATCGACCCGAACCTCACTCATCACCTGGAGAGTTTCATGCTGCCTGACGATCTGAAGACTGAATTCGAGGCTTTGCTGCCGGCCGGCCAGAGTGGCATGGCGGGCCCCAGCCGCCGCACCGCGCTGCAGGCGGCCCTGGGCCTCGGGCTGGGTTACGCCGCCGCGGCGCAGCCACTGCAAGCCCAGACCGCCATCCACACCACCGCCGAAGGCCTGGAGGCCGGGCGCGTGAGCATCGACGCCAACGGATTCGCCCTGTCGGCCTACCGCGCGGCACCCACCGGCAAGACCCACCTGCCGGTGGTGCTGGTGGTGCAGGAGATCTTCGGGGTCCACGAGTACATCGCCGACGTCTGCCGGCGTTTCGCGCGCCATGGCTACCTGGCCATCGCCCCCGAGCTGTACAGCCGCCAGGGTGATGCCTCCAAGTACACCGACATGGCCCGCCTGATGAGCGAGCTGGTGTCCAAGGTGCCCGATGCCCAGGTGCTGTCCGACCTGGACGCCACCCTGAAATGGGCGGGCGCCAATGGGGGCAACCTCGACAAGACGGCCATCACAGGCTTTTGCTGGGGTGGGCGCATCACCTGGCTGTATGCCTCGCACGCGCCCGTCAAGGCCGCCGTGGCCTGGTATGGCCGCCTGGTGGGCCAGCCCAGCGAGCTCACGCCGCAGCACCCGATCGACCGGGTGGCCAGCCTCAAGGCCCCGGTGCTGGGCCTGTACGGAGGCGCCGACGCCGGCATCCCGCAAGACACGGTGGAGCGCATGAAGACCGCGCTGGCGGCCGGCCCGGAGGCCGCCCGCGCCTCGCAGTTCGTGGTCTACCCCGACACGCCGCACGCCTTCCATGCCGACTACCGCCCCAGCTACCGCAAGGAAGCCGCCGAAGACGGCTGGAAACGCACCCTGGAATGGTTCAAACAGCATGGGGTGGCCTGAACCTGGCCGGCCCAGCCGCTAAACTGCCCCAAGGCCAGGTTGGCCTGCCGGGCCTGGGCAAGCGGTTTGCCTGATGCGGCAGGCCCGGCCCTGATGTGCAGGGCCCGGCCGTGACCCGTGACCGGCCCTGCCCGACGATTGCTTATGACTTTGCTACAAATCATCCTGGCCACCCTGACTGCCGGTATCGGCAGTGTCTGGGTGGCCGCTTTTCTGATGCGTGCCGGCGTGGACTCGGGGCGTGGCGGCATCAATGCCCAGCACCTGCTGAGCCTGGCGGCCGGCGCCCTGTTGGCCACCGCCTTCATGCACCTGCTGCCCGAGGCCTTTGAAGGCCAGGCCAGCCCGCACGCCTTGTTTGCCACCTTGCTGATCGGGGTGGTGTTCTTTTTTCTGCTCGACAAGGCCGAGCTTTGGCACCACGGGCATGAGCATGGTCAGGGTCATGACCACGACCATGATCACGGGCATGCTCATGGCACAGCGGCGGCGCTCACAGGGCATGTTCACGCTCACGGCGAGGGCCCTCATCACGCCGATCACGCTCATCCGCACGAGGGCCACGCACATGCCCATGCCCACGCCCATGCGTCCGAGGCCGGCCCCAGCCTGTCGGGAGGCTGGTCACTGATCACCGGCGACAGCGTGCATTGTTTTGGCGACGGCATCCTGATCGCCTCGGCCTTTGTGGCCGATCCCCGCCTGGGCCTGGTGTCGGCGCTGGCCGTGCTGGCCCACGAGGTGCCGCACCACATGGGCGACCTGGTGGTGCTGCGGCGTGCCAGCCGCAACCGGCGCCTGGCGCTGATGAAGGTCTCGCTCGCGGGGGCCGTGACCGCGCTGGGCGGTCTGGTGGGTTTCTTCCTGGTGGAACAGCTGGAAGATCTGCTGCCCTACTTTCTGACCGTGGCCTCCAGCAGCTTTGTCTATGTGGCCCTGGCCGACCTGATCCCGCAGTTGCAGAAGCGCCTCACGGCGCGCCAGACCCTGGCGCAGGTGTTCTGGCTTGGGCTCGGCATCGTCCTGGTGACCTGGGCCAGCGGCCTGGCCCATGGGCATTGAATGTGGCCCCCACGCTCTCTCACTTCGTGTGGTCGCTGCCCCCCGAGGGGGCCCAGCCCGCCTTGGGGCGGCCCGGCGCCGGCCTGACCGCTTCG
>Ga0066460_1000192_pt1 | contig 15454 bp, 9 predicted proteins | sample LakWasMe88_LOW11_2_FD_59570 | JGI IMG/M metagenome (GOLD analysis project Ga0066460, IMG submission 59570) | Freshwater sediment methanotrophic microbial communities from Lake Washington under simulated oxygen tension - Sediment Metagenome 88_LOW11 | ecosystem: Environmental > Aquatic >... | reverse complement strand
TGATTTACCAATCTGGGCAAAATACTTGGGGCCGACATAGCCCGCCAGCAGGCCGATAATCACCATCACCACCAGCAACTCCAGCAAGGTAAAGCCTGCTTGCTGGCCACGCATGCCTAGCGACTTGATATTGACGTTCACTTTGTTCATCCTCTCGTTAAATCCGGCCTACTGCTTCAGCACAAACAACTGGCTGACACGGTTAAGCGCCTCCAGCGACAACACGCCGCTGCTAAATTGCAAATTGACCCAATCACTGATCAGGCTGTAATACGCTTTGGTCAACGACAACTGGTTGGTAAACAGTTTTTGCTGGGCATCCAGCACTTCGTGATTGGTTTTAAAGCCGGCCAAAAAGCCTTTTTGTGTGCCGTCCAGCGCCACACTGGCCGATTGCACCGCTTGTTGATAGGCAGTGATGGATTGTTGTTGTGCTTGCAGGCTTTGGTAATACTTGCGCACGTTAAACTCGATTTCGCGCGACTTAGCCGTCATACTTTCTTCGCTGGCAGTGAGGCGGCTGGCGCTTTGACGCACATTGGCATTGACATAGCCACCGGCAAATAAAGGTACATTCATCTGCAAGGCAATGGTGGTGGTATCAAAGCGCGAGCCCAGCGTATTGTTGCTGTCGTTCTGGCTATATGAACGCATACCGACCAAATCCAGCGTCGGGTAATGCCCGGCCTGTTTTTTCTCGATGTCTTTTTTAGCGACTTCTACGTTTTGATAGGCAGCCGCTAACTCGGGATGCTGTTGTCGCGCCAATGCCAGCCATTGGTCCACAGGCTGTGCCGTGGCATTTAAGCCACGCAAGCCATCTACCAGCAATGTGGCGGCCAGCCCGTGCGGCGCGCCGGTCAAAATCTGCAAGCTCTGTTGGCTGGAGAGTAAATCGTTACTGGCCTGGATGTGCTCCACCTTCGCCACATCCAGATTAGACTGTGCTTCACTGACCTCGACCACCGTGCCACTGCCACGTGCGTAACGCTGCTCAGCCTGACGTAATTGCTGGCTCACCGCATCCAGCTTGCGTTGCTGCACATTGACGCGGTCTTGCGCATACAAAGTTTCCAGATACACAGACACCAGTTTGAGAATCAGCTTGGCGTTTTCTTGCGCCAGCAATGACTCCTGCGCACTGACATAAGACTTGGCGCCGCTATAAATCGCCATGGTTTCGCGGTTAAACAAGGGCTGTTTCACCGACAGGCTATAGTTTTCCAGTGAATAATCGAGCTCGCTATTGACCACGCCCAACGTGGTTTGCGTGGTGCGGTCAGTATTGCCGCGACCTTTGGTCATGCCCAGTTGCACCTTGGGATAAAACAGCGCCCGCGCTTTGCTGAGTTCCTCACGCTCGGCCTCAGTGTTCGCCAGGGCTGCGCGGTAGTCAGCGTTATTGGTCAGCGCCAATTGATACAGGCTGTTTAAATCCTCGTCTGCCTGCAATGCCGTGCATGCACCACTCACGCCCATCAAACTCACGGCAAGTAGCCACCCGTAACCCATCCGCATGCGCATTACTCTTCCTTCATGGAGGCAGCTAGGCGCTTGCTCAGCGGATGCATGAGGTAGTTCCACAAGGTGCGCTCGCCGGTTTTAATCACGACCTGCACCGGCATGCCGGGCTGTAGTTGACGCCCTTGCAACGCATGCATGCCTTTGTCGGTGAGCATCACACGTGCCAGGTAGTAGCTTTGGCTGCCCTCAGCGGTAGCGGCTGGTTTGCTCAATAAATCTTTAGAAAGAGACTTCAATTGCCCTTCTGCCAATAATTGCGGGCTGTTGGCAAAGGTAGAAAAGCGAATATCGGCGGCCTGCCCGACCTGTATTTTGTCGATCAAATGCGGTGGAATTTGTGCATCGATAATCAAAGCCTCGCCAGAAGGCACAATATCCATCAGTTTCTGCCCGGGCTGAATCACGGCCCCCACCGTATGCACCTGCAAACCGACGACCTGCCCGGCAGCAGGCGCGCGAATCTCGGTGCGTCCCAACTCCTGTCGCAACGCCAGCACTTTCTGCGCATCGGCCTCTACCTGCAATTTAACCTGCGCCATATCGGCATCAATTTCTTTCTGCTCGGTCTGGTTACGCTGGTTAATCTGCTGCTGTAACTCGAGAATGGCACGTTGGGCGCGTGTCATATTGGCTTGGGTATTGGCGCGCTCGCCATACAAGGCGGCCACCCGCTGCTCAAGATCATTCTGCTGGTTGCGTGGTGCATAGCCTTCTGCGGCCAAGGCACGTACGCCTTTTAGTTGCTCTTCGAGCAAGGCCAGTTGGGATTCATGACTGGATAGCACGCCGCGATAGCCTTCAATCAAGGCCTGATAACCTGCAATAGACTCTCGTTTGGCCGCAATATCTGCTGCCAGCGCCGCCGTTCTGGCCGCCAGCAACTGGCTCTGGTTACGCATCTGTTGCTGAATCAACGGGTCTTGTTGCTGGCTGGTCAAATCCGGGTGAAAATCAATCACAGCACGATGGCTTTGCTCTGCACGCAAACGGTCCTCCTGCGCGCGCAACCCGGCGTAGCGCTGCCACACCTCTTCGTAGCGCGCCTTGCTCGCCTGCGCATCGAGTTTAAACAGCACATCCCCTGTCTGCACCTCTTGCCCTTCGTGCACCTGCAAGGCGCTGACCATGCCGCCGGTTAAATGCTGGACGACCTTATGATTGGTTTCGACACTGACCACGCCTTCGGTCGGCACGCCTTCATCAAGTGGCGCAAACACCGCCCACAGCACAAAGCCGAGCAGACCCACCAGCACAATAGCCGCGCCTTTGCGGGTATGGCCAGTATGGTGTGCATAGTTTTCTATGGCATGCACATTGTCAGAAACAGCAGGATTCATGGTCAGACGCATGCAGGCTCCGTGGTCACGCTGCTGGCAGCAGCATGCAATTGATTTAAATAGACAATGCCAGCATCACGCGGGCCGTGGTGTAACACTTCGCCGCGTTTGAGCACCAGCAAATCATCGGTCACCTTGAGAATGCCGGAACGATGCGAAATCACCACGATGGTGGTCTGCAAGGTTTTTAAGGCTTGCAGCAACTGCAACAGCCTGGCTTCGCCAAACTCGTCCAGGCTGGCATTGGGTTCATCCAGCACCAGCAAGGCAGGCTCTTTGTATATGGCACGTGCCAGCCCCAGCAATTGGCGCTGGCCGCCAGACAAGGGCAGGCCTTGTTCATCCAGCCGGGTATCGTAGCCTTGCGGCAAGCGCAAAATCGCCTCATGCAAACCCACGCGCTGGCAGGCCTGCAAAATATGCTGGCTCTCCAGTGGGCCAAATCTGGCCACATTCTCGGCGATGGTGCCCTCCAGCAACGACACCTGCTGCGGCAAATAACCGACGCTGGTCATCAAGGCGCGTGCACTGTCTGCGCGGATGTGCGATTGATTAATCTCATAGCGGCCGACCGTCGGCGACACCACGCCTACCAGCAGGCGCGCCAGCGTGCTTTTGCCTGCGCCTGAGGGACCCATCACACACAACAACCGCCCGGGCTGAATCGTCAGGCTCACCTCATGTAACAGGCGGCGAGAAGCAGACGACACTCCGACCGCATGCAAACGGGGTTGATAAGGACGCACCAGCGGTGTCTCTGTGACGACCGATCCAGGCGTTGGCGCGACGGCTGGTAGTAGCAGGTCTTGCAAGTCAGCGGCCGCTGAACGCGCCTGTATCCATTGGCGCCAGCTATGCACCATGACATCAAACGGGTGCAAGGCACGTGCGATTAACACATTAGACGCCACCATGGAGCCGACGCTGATTTCGCCACGTATGGTCAGCCAAGCCGCCATGGCCAGCATGAGCGACTGCAAGGTGTAACGCACCCATTTATTCACAAACTGGCTACGGTCACTGGCACGCAACCAGGCGTTTTCTGCCAACGCCTGCGCTGCCAGCAAGGCTTGCCAACGCTGGCGCAAGCTGTGCAACATGCCCAGCACCACACTGGTGTGCAAATGCTGGATTTTTTGCTGCAAAAAATGTTCGGTGCTGTGTTTGGCCGCCTGCGCTGTCTGTGCCGGGGCGGTGGTCATGCGCTGGTTCCACAGCGCTGCCAGGCATTGCACCAGGCAAAACGCAATCGCCGTCGCCCCCAGCAAAGGGTGCAAGGCAAACAACACCGCCACATAGATCACGCTCCAGGGGATATCCAGCAAGGCAAACAAGCCTTGCCCGGTCATAAACTGGCGAATCGCCGTCAGTTGCTGCAAAGATTCATGTGGGGCCAAGCGCGATGTATTGCGTGGCTCAAACACGGCGGCAAACATTTGTTTGCCGTATTTGAGGTCAAACTGCACACCGGTTTTAATCGCATACAAACTGCGCAGCCAGTCAGCGCCTGCCATGAGCAACAACAGCCCGGCAGTGAGCAAGGTCATGGCCAACAGCGTCAGCGTATTGCGGCTGAGCATCACGCGGTCATATAGTTGCAGCATATAGAGGGTGGGCACCAGCATCAGCACATTGGTCAGCAAACTCAGCCACACCATCTGCAAAAAAGCGCCTTTAAACGGCTGCATAAAAGACCACAGTGGCGATTGCCAATGGGCGCTACGTGCAAGCATCATGACTGTGCCACCTTTCCTGTCTCTGTTTGTACAGGCGCTGCCTGAAAGCTCGCCAGCACCTCAGCCGGTTTGCCGTAACGGATCATTTGCCCCTGGCACATCACCAGCATCGCGTCGGCGATACTCAAAATGTGTTGCAAATGACTAATGATGATAAAAGTTGTGCCCTGTTGCTTGAGGTGAGCAATGGCCTGCTGCAAGGTGCGTTCGGCGGTGGTATCCAGGTTGGCATTCGGCTCGTCGAGTACCACAATACGTGGCTTGCCATAAAACGCGCGGGCGAGGCCAACCAGCTGTCGCTCACCACCAGACAGCGGCATGCCCGACTGGCCAATGACGGTGTTCGGGCCATCAGGCAGTTGATGCACCCAGTCGTACAGCCCAAGCAAAGTCAGCACCTCGGTGAGGGCTTCGCGGTCTGGCGTCTGAAAGCGGCAGATGTTATCGACAAGCGTGCCATCAAACAAATCGGCCTCCTGCGCCAGATAGCCCAAGTGTGGCCCCAGTTGCGCTTTGTCCCAGCGATGTACGTCCACCGCATCAAACCTGACACGCCCGCTGCTCGGCGCCAGCAAGCCAACCAACAGCCTGGCCAGCGTGGTTTTACCCGAGGCCGAGGCCCCGGCGACAACCAGCACTTGTCCGGCCGCCAGTTTAAATTGCACCTGGCGAATAAACACCTCAGCAGACGACTTGCCTGGCTGTGGCATGGCATAACTTAATTGCTCCACAGTCACCTCGCCGGTGGGTGGCGGCAACACCATGCCATCTGTGCCGGGGCTCGCATTCGCCAGCAAACTGGCCACCCGCTGATAAGCTGTCCAGGCTTGTTCATAGGTTTTCCAGTGGCCCACACATTGCACCAGCGGGCTCAGCACGCGTGCCGCTAGAATTGAAGCAACAATCATCATGGCACCACCGTTAAACAACTCACCAGCAATAAACAGATAGCAGGCCAGGCCTAAAATCAGACTGGTTTGCAAGGTTTGCAGCCAACGCGAGGCGGCTGCACTTTTGCCTGCCAGCTCAGACGCTTGTGCCTGTTGCCATAAAAATCCGTGCTGATGCTGCAACCAGCGCTGCTCAATGGGGGCCAACATGTGCATGGCATGCATCACATCGCCATGGCGGCTGATGCTGGCAAAATAACGTTGTGATTCCAGCGCGTGCTGGTTGGCCTGTTGCATCAAAGGCGCCACGCGCGCCTGGTTATGCAAGGCCAAAGCAAGCTGTATCGCCAGGCCAAACAAGGTCAGCACGCCCAGTGCCGGATGAATCCAGAACACGGCGGCGAGAAAAATCAAGCAAAAAGGCGCATCCATCAGGCCTAACAAAGCCGAGGAGTACAAAGTGGTTTTAAGGGTAGAAAAGTCAGCAAACACCTGCTGCGCAGGAAAATGTTGCATGGCCAGCTTGGCGGCAAACACACGCTCAAACACCGGCTGTTGCAATAACTGCTCAAAGCGCTTTGCCCCGGCTTGCAACACATTGCGACGCTGCCATTCCAGCGCTTCCATCACCAGATAAGCAAAGGCGGCCAGCAGTGTCAGCATCAGCAAGGTAGACACATTACGACTGTTAATGACGCGATCGTAGACCTCCAGCATGTACCAGGAGGGCACCAGGATCAGCAGATGGGTCACCACCCCAAACAGCCAGACCTTGCGCCAAAGCGGCCAGAGTTCAGACATGGTTTGCTTGATGGATGTAGCTTGCGACGACATGTTCACAATAGGAAATTCTGTAGCGAATGATTGCGGGTAGGTTGCCCCACCCGCAATATTTCTATTACACGATCACAAAGTCAGAAGTTGACAATGTGTTCACACCGGTCAGGATCGCGATATCTACCTTCGCACCGCTACCACTACCATCAGCGTCATAGCTGAGGGTTTTGGTCGTGGTGTTGTAGACCAGATAGTCGTTACTATCTTGCGCAGTGCCTGTGCTGTTCACACGCAACATGCTGCTGCTAAAGCCAGCCAATTGGCTGTACTGATCCAGGTGCAACTCGATTTTGTCGTTGCCGCGGCTGAAATCAGTGATGGTGTCTACCCCGGTCAGGTTAAACGCCGTGTTGGTGTAAGTTTGCACAGTTGTAGATGCGCCAGTCACCACTTCTTCATACACCTTGCCAAAGACAAACGTATCCTTACCACCGCCGCCAGTCAGCGTATCATTACCGCCATTGCCAACAAATACGTCAGCCTTGCTGGTCCCAATAAAGGTCTGCTGGTTAGCATTGCCTTCAAATCGCAAGCCATTGGTGGTCAGGCCAGAAGCATCCACTACCACGTTGTTGATCGTGCCGCCGTTGTTACCCAAAGTGTTGGAGAGATCAGCCACAGAGCCATTGGCCTTGAAGTAGTAATGATCGTTGAGCAACTGCAAATCAGTGTTTTCAACGTTCAAACGACCGACAGTGCCACCCACTTGCACCACTTCCATAGACTTGAAGTTGTCGTTATTGAGCACCACAGTACCGTTGGCTTTGGTGTTAGCGCCAATGCCGGTCGTAATGCGCAATGTATCCACGCCATCACCACCCACGATCACATCGTGTTTAGTGCCAGTTGCAATCCACTCTTTGTTACCATCATCAGCCTTAGAAGTCGTGCCTTGCACACCACTACCAAAACCGCCGATCACAAAAATGTCATCGCCTTCACCACCGTCCAGGTAATCCGCACCGCCATGACCAATCAAAAGGTCATTGCCGCCGTTACCGTAGACAGTGTCGTCACCCAAACGCATGGTGGCGTAATCAACACCTTCGCTACCCAGCACGATTTCATGCGCATCGCTGCCTTCGTTAGCACCGTCGATACGGGTGAAACTACCAGCTTCGCCTTCTGAAGCGTCGTAGGTGACATCAACATTGAAGTAGAGGTGAGCAACGGAGAAGTCATCTACCTCAAATACTGCTTTATCGTATGTGACTGGTGTGGCACCAACAATCGAAGATGCTGGTTCAAACTCTTCTTCTTCAAACTCAAGCTCGACAGTAACGTTTTCGACGGGACCACCAGCAACACCGTGGATTTGGTAGCCAGGGTTTAATTCACCCAAGCTCAGAGATTCGCCATTTTCTTCTAGCTGTTCGGCTTCTAGGGTGATGCTTACACCACTTGCTAACTCAATGCGCTCAATGCCAGAAAATTGAATACCTTCAAACTCTCCAGATTGAGTGAACTCTAGGGTATCCACTGCGTTATAACCCGCAACTGTCGTGGCGAACGTGCTTATTGCAGAAGAGCCTGGACGAGTAACAATGTTCAGACGAACATCGGTTTCTGCTTGCTCAGACATTTCTTCGTCATCGATTTCTACCACCAAGCCTGTTGTGGTATCAATTGCCACAAGCGGCGCATCTTCATCCACCTCACTGGACTCTTCAAGGTCTACATACCGCGCCTCATTACCTGAATTGTCCAAATCTGAAACACCAGCTTCGATAATTACACCCTCAGCATCCTCTTGACTGGTGATAACGAAAGTATCGTTACCCTCACCACCGATAATGGCATCATCGGAAGTGACAAAGTAAATGTTGCCATCAACACTCTCATCACCCGCAGTACTATCATCCCCTTGGAGATAATCAGCACCCTCTCCGCCGAACAATATATCATCGCCATCACCACCTAAAATGGTATCGTTTCCAGCACCACCAGCAAGAATGTCATCATCCTCACCACCGAAGATACTATCGTCGCCATCACCACCATCTACATAATTATTGCCGTTACCTGCATCAATGATGTCATTACCAGCACCTCCAAAAATAACATCATTACCTGTGCCGCCAATAATAACGTCGTCTCCGGCCCCACCAAAAACTACATTATTACCTTCACCAGTGTTAATAAAATTATTTAAAGCATTGCCGACTATCAAATCAGAGTCAGCAGTCCCTGTGTACTCAACTTCAGTTGAGTTGAAAATCTTTACAGCCATGAGAAATCTCCTTAGCTCATCACGAGTTGCTATTAGCAACTCGTGAATTCATATTAAAAAAACCGACAAATTATGGTGTACCAATGGCATAACCATCCATCAGGATTTCTTTAAATGTTGCATTTTCCTGAGCGGTTTGGCGTAACCGAATCGCATTGGTTTGCACAGTTGGATTGGCCGTGCATGAAGCTTGGATATACGTAAATGCAGTAACTGGATTCAAGCCGCCATCATCATCCTGAAAGCCAGTGTCCAACGTAAAATCGACATAATTGTCATTGACCACAGCATCTTGCGTAGCAGCAGTTGTCGTCGCAGTAGTGCCAGCTGCGATTGGCGTGTTTTCACCAGAAATATTTGCAGTCACACTAGTTTTTGTTGGCAAGTCCAAATAGTTAGTCCCATTGAGTGCCTTATTCGCTGTAGTGTCGTACTTCAATGCTCTGTGCTGTACGGAGGTGAATGTTCTGCCAGCGCGGTAAACCGGTGAAGCATTGGATGCGAACAAGGTGTAAGCCACATTTACGGTACCTAAACCTGAGAAACCACCTCTGGTTACATCGTTGATTTCAAAGATTTGAGTCCCGGCGCTTGAAAGATCATGATCAGCATTAATCATGGTCGCCCGCGTACCGATAATGCACATGTTGGTGGAAGCATTTCTCCACGCATAGTCAACCAATGTACCAATATTGCCACCTGCACCTGTAGATGTTGGAATCTGTACAGAGCGACTGCCTACAAGAGTGTATCCAGACAGTGGGGAGGTTAACTCTGTAGAAGGTTTTGCAACCCAGCATGTGTTATTCACGGTTGTGCTAGGCGATGTGAATGGACTATATGAGCCAAAATTGCCCTTTGGATCGGCAGCTGTGCGGCCATCGTTAAAACAATTGGTATAAGCAGATGAAGCAAAACCAGTAGCAGGCAAACCCACAAAACCTGTTGCAAATGCATGGCTTGAGAATGTTAACGCACTTAAAACTGCCATTTTCAATAATGAGATTTTCATTACGCGCTCCTAAAGAGTTACAATAAGCAGGCATTTGTGGCTGCCTGCATCACCAATTCACCACAACCTCTTAGCTCTTGGTAAGTTCTAAATACGTTGCGGTTGAACACTTTATGGGCCGACCACAAATGCCCATTATTCTTTCAAAATTAAGCTATAGCCCTTCAGGGAATTTCTCCCGAAATTGTTAATTAGGCTCAAAATGCCAGTTCAGACTAAACCACACTCCTCGCGGTGCGCCAGGCGCAATGAAATTTGTAGTTAACCAATCTCCGGAATTGTGGTTGTATCCGTCTGGCCCAACTGCTCCCAGGATACTTGGCGAAAATGGATTAAGCCCCAAACGCCCCGCACTGAAATACTCTTTGTCGAACAGATTGTTAACCACCATCGTCGCAGTCCACTCTTTGTTAAGTTTGTAACTGGTTTGAAAGTTAAAAGTCGCATAGCCGTCTACTTTGCCAGGATTGGTTGTGGGTTGCCGGTAGACGGTAGTAGGACCTTGACCAGGAATATTTACAAAAATGGGCCGTGGTACCCCTGCACGATGTTCATTATTTTCATTTCCACGTAAATAACTGTCTGAATGAGCAACCATATTCAAACCCACTGTCCACTTGTCTGTCACGTCGTAACTGACGCTGGCGTTCAAGTTTTGTAGTGGAACACCTGGCATCCGATCACCAGGCTTTACCTGAATAACCCCATCCCCATAGCCACTCAGCGTAAACGCACTACTGTTAGAGTCGCTGAACATATAGAACTTGTCTTGGAAGGTGGCTTCAGTGAGGGAGTAGTTCACGCTAAAACGAAGCTTGTCTTTTTTACCAGACAGCCCAGCTTCTAAACCTCTACGGCGGGTTTTACCCACATTGTCAAAAAAACCTTGACCAGGAGAACCCACGGCGATGAAGTAGATATCGTTCCTAAGGTCTGTTTGATAGGCACCTACATTCCATTGCATATCCTCACCAATGGTGCCGCGCAAACCAATATCGTAAGTTGTGGCTCTAATCTGCTTGAGATATGGATCGCCCGATAGAGTGGTGGGCAAAGAGCAAAAGCGGTTTTCTACAATACTGCGCGGTCCCATAACACCCGTGCTGCTGGGCACAGGGGTATCATCAAATGCGCAACCCAACTCAATCACGCTAGGTGTACGAGTTCCCTGTGCAATATTGGCAAAAAAATTTAAATTCCCCTTGGCCTGCCAAGACATACCTAATGAAGGATTAAAAGAGTAATAGGTGAATTTTTCTGTTTCAGGATTATCAAGAGAATTGAAGATGTCTGGTTGAAGGTAATTGGTTTCAACACCAGTGCAATCACCATTCGGGCAAACATTGTAGTTATCTGGTACAGCGACCACATCACCAATCTGATACGCCCCGATACCATAACGGGCAGCGATTGTGTTTCTTACCTTGGTCTGGTTGTATCGTCCAGCAGCTGTAAAATGCAAAGTATCCACGGGCGTCCACGTGTCACTAAAATACAAGCTCTTGGTGACGCTAGTGCCATCAAAGTTATTATTGCTGATTGGCTGGAATGCGCCGGCAAATTGCGGGTTCGCCTGAGATGGATCAAGGTAGACCTCCCTGTTTGAATTGATAAAAGCTAATTGCTGGGAGTTCCGATAATCGGCTCTTGCCGAGTCCAGGGACATGCCCACCATCAATTTATGCGTATCCAAGTTCCAGTTAAACTGGAGCGAAAAACCATCGACAACTTGGTCAATCTGGTTATTAGTAATAATCCCTGTAGGTGTTCCATCCACTACACCAGATTGACCAGTACCGACACCATCAACTGTTGTCGGTAGCCCTGTTGCAGGATCTAAATAGGTATAGGCATTGCCTCCGTTATTACTACCACCGGATGCATTGGTAGCCTGAGTACTTGCGCAATTTTCAAGATTTGTTGGGGCTAGAGGAAGTATCAGATAACGAGTAATCGTGCCGCCTACTTGTTGTTGATAGTAATTATCAATTGTCAAAATGACGCCGCCTAAGTTACCTGTATACGCTCCTTCTTGCCAAACACTTGACGCTGCATTGTATGAAATATCGTCACCATAATCATAAGTTACTGTAGGTCCAGCCGTTACCGGCTCAACCGCTCCTCGATCATAAACTGCTGTTACATAAGGGTTTTTCCAGTATGCAATAACATCTTGGAGTGATTTTGCATAATCTGCCGGCAGGGCTGTGTTTTTAAATGTATCGTAATTACCGTCCAATACGCCGTTATCAAACAAATCATTAAAAAATGAAGAACTTGATAAGTCAAACCCACCGGTTGCTGGGTCGATATCAAGTGGAATCGCATAATAATCTGGCACCCCATAAGAGTTTGTACTATTAAATAAGCAGGTATATTGTTCTGGGGTGCCTGTTGTGGCATTGATACCCGGCCTACGTCGCGCTAAAAGCTCTTGGTCATAATCAGTGAAGACATCCCCGCTTTTCTGCTTACGTTTACTATTACGATGGTATGCTTGGCCTGTAATTGTAAATTTATCGTTGACAAAATAACTGCCAGCTAACTGAAACTGAGCTAACTGATTTTTTGTCACATCCGGGCTGGTATAAACACCATCTCGATTTTGCTCATATTCATTGGTTGGAATTAATCCATTCCCAGTAAGGTCAGTTTTTACCAGCAAAGTACTGAGATTAAGATCTAAGTTATCTCCTCGATAACTACCCTTGGTGAATAGTTGATTTACACGGCTAGGTGAGTTTTTTCTCCATCCATCCTCCAAAAATAAGTTACCTGCGGCGAACAATCCCACTGTGCCGTTGTTCCAGCCACCTTCCAGTTGCAGTTGCTTACGCCCAAATGATCCTGTCAGTATGTCAACATCTGCGCCAGCATTATTAAAGCCATCCTTGGTTTTAAGTGAGAATGCCCCGCCCAGAGTATTCAAACCAAAAATAGGATTTGAGCCAGGAAACACGTCTACACTTGCCAAGGCATTCATGGGCAACATGTCCCAGTTCACCACATCACCAAATGGCTCGTTCACACGAATACCATCAATAAACACTGACAAACCTTGCGGGGTACCAATCTGTGGCCCTGCGGTAAAACCTCGATATTGCACATCCATCTGGAACGGGTTGCCTTGGTAGTCATTGACCGTCACCGATTGCAGCTTGCGGTTCATCAAGTCTGTAATACTCAATGAATGTGCTTCTTTAATTTCCTTAGCAGAAATACTTTGCACATTGCCGGGAATTTCTTCTTTAGTTAAACCCAGGCCTGGTAGCGGACCAACCTCGTAAAAACGTTTGGCACGAACTTCCACCTTGTCGAGTTGGATGTCTTTTTTGGCTTCTTTGGGCGGTTTTTGAATGAAAATATTATTACCTTCGACTTTAGGCACAAGGCCACTCTCGCCCAACATGCGTTGCAGCGCTTCTTTGCTCGTCATACGGCCGCGCACTTCAGGTGCTGTTTTGCCGGAAACAACGTCATTGGGGAATGAGATGTTCATGCCCGTGGCTTTACCAAGGTCATGCAATGAATTAGCCAACGGCTGCGCTGGAATATCCACATTCACGGGCACACTAAAGCTCTCCTCTTGCTGCTTTGGCAGTTGGGTATTCAATGCTTCCGCCCACACTGGTTGCGTTGCCATCACGCTCAAAGCCGCTAGCGCAGTGTGTATTCCTCTTCTATGTATTTTTTTATATGTATTCACAGATTTCTCCTGTACTTAGACTCATCTGTGAGCGCGGCAAAACCCTGATGCTGTTAACCTAACTTTACATTTAAAGGGTGGAAGTGAGAGCAACGAGAACGCAGGTAGCCCTTGAGGCTAATAAAAAAGGCGCTGATAGCAGCGCCTGTGGTGACATGACTTAGTCGTGAGTGGGCTATTGGCGGGAATGTAGCAGGGTGTATTGTGGCGTCTCTTGCAGCCTGACTGGCGCGATATTGGGCAGGCCATGCAAGAACTGGTCTATGTCCTGAATATTGATATCGGCAGAAATATTACGCACTTGCCTGCCTTGCGACTGCACCGGTTTTTGCCGGTAGCGCGAGACGGTATCGGCAATTTCACCGGTATCGGCGCGGTCAAACACCAGCCTGCCATTGAGGAAAGCAAAGGCATCTGAAGCCGGGCGGTTGACCAAGACCATGGCGCGATTGGCATAGACCTCGAGCACCTGGCCATTGGTGATTTCTCGCGCTAGCGGCGTGATGGCTGCTGGTGCAGCTTCTTTTTTCGGCTCGACCTTGACGCGCCCGTGATCGACGCTGACGCGCACCACTTGTTGCAGCCGGTTGACGGCGAAACGGGTGCCAAGGACGGTGATTTTTGCGGTATCGGTTTCAACCACAAACGGGCGGGCGGGGTCTTTGGTCACTTCAAAAATCGCTTCGCCTTCTTTGAGCAGTACATGGCGCTGGTGGCGGTAATACGTGACCTCCATATCACTTCTGGCGCTCAAGGTGACTTTGGTGCCGTCATCCAGTGTTTTAGTGACAATTTGCCCCACCGGGTTTTGTGCGGCCAGCTGCATGACGGGCTTGGCTTGCCACACTTGGTATTGCTGATGCGAGAAAAAGCCAGCAATACAAATAAAACAGACGACCATCAACTGTGCCAAACGCTGTTGTTTGGCTTTACGGCGGGCTTCGTTGGCTAAAAAAGCCTGTTGCTCGGCGGCATCGGCCAGTGTCGATAAGCTTTCGGCGGAATCGAGCTGGCGCATGGCGTGGGCAAAACTATCATATTCAGCCGCATGGCGCGGATCATCGGCCAACCATTGCTCAAACGCGTGATGCTCGGCGCTGCGCTGGTTGTGCGCATGCTCACGCATCCGCAAATACCAGCGGGCGGCCATTTCACTCAGGGTGAGTGACTTGGAGGCCGTTGCACCAGCGGCGCTTGATTTGGGCGTGAGCGGTTTTGACATGGGCAGGCTTAATGAATCGCCTGTTGAAATGCCCGGATATCGAGCATGGCGCGGATCAGGTGTTTTTCAACCATATTGATGCTGATATCCAGTTGCACCGCGATTTCACGCTGCTTCATGTCATCGACGTGATACAGCCAGAATACCTGGCGGCATTTTTCAGGCAGCAAATCGACCACGCGCTGCAAGTGATGCAGTTTTTGCCGCGTTTCGTACAATTGCTCAGGCGTGCATTCCAGAATCAGCGCAGCTTCGTCAATCTGGTCTTCATCGACAAACCGCGTCCTGTGGCGAAACTCATCCACCAGCAAATGATTCACAATGCCATTTAAATAGGCTTGCGGCGACTCTTCACGGGCCGGATGGCTGGAGACGGCGAAAAATACCAGGGCGTCATGCAGGATATCTTTGGCACGCTGCACACACGCGGTACGCCTGCCAATACGACGCAAGACGTCGGTATAAGCCCAGGTTAAATCGATGCCGCACCAAGCCAGTGTTTCGCTCATATTTCATCACCCTACTTTGAATGAGTTGATGACTTGCAAAACACATGCCATGACTGCGACATGCAATAAGAGATTGATTCTCAATTAAAAAATGTCAATGGGTTTAAAAAACGGCCAATATTGGCGGCTTCTTTCAACCACTTTTTGATAAATTGGCTGTAATAAACCACTCAACTGTATTGAAATAAAAGTAAAATCGCTGCCGGGGGCAAACCTTGCGAACCATGGCTTATCAAACCAAGGCTTATATAGTCGCTGCCATTTTTTGCTGCCTGAGCAAATCCACAATTGGAAAGCTTATTGCGCTGTGTTTACCGAATCGAAACGGCCAGCACATGCTTAATATTCAATCACTAAAAGACAATAATTCGTCTAAAAATCAATGTCATTCTTTAAAACGACCAGCCATGAAGTATTGCGAGCGCGCTATAACAGCCTGCTTGAAGATGTG
>Ga0066460_1000191_pt1 | contig 15466 bp, 8 predicted proteins | sample LakWasMe88_LOW11_2_FD_59570 | JGI IMG/M metagenome (GOLD analysis project Ga0066460, IMG submission 59570) | Freshwater sediment methanotrophic microbial communities from Lake Washington under simulated oxygen tension - Sediment Metagenome 88_LOW11 | ecosystem: Environmental > Aquatic >... | reverse complement strand
AGGGACTTAAAATCCCTCGGCTTAACGGCTGTGCCGGTTCGATTCCGGCTCCGGGCACCAGTAAATGCTCCAATGAAGTTCATTGGAGTTTAAAAAAGACTGTAATTCAATGAGTTGCGGTCTTTTTTTTGTCCAAAGTTGTCCAAAGTGGTTTGTTGACATCCGTTAATAAAACGGGGTAACTTACGGGGTAACAATAACTACCTCAATAAACTTACCCCTGTATGGCTTTATCTGACACTGCAATCCGCAATGCTAAACCTTCTGAAAAACCTTATAAGCTTTACGATGAAAAAGGTCTTTATTTAATCATGAATCCTCATGGAGGTAAGTGGTGGAGATTGAAGTACAGCCTAGATGGTAAAGAGAAAACAATTTCACTCGGTACATATCCAGATGTCTCCTTAGCGCAGGCCAGGTCAAAGCGCGATCTGGCTCGCCAACAAGTAGCAGAACAGATCAACCCTTCAGAAGCCCGTAAACAACAGAAGCAGAGGGCAAAGCTTGAGGCTTTAAACACATTTGCAGCTGTGGCTAATGATTGGCATGCTCTGCATACAAAAAACAAGTCTGAGAGCCATCAGCGCAAGGTTAAGAGTTGGTTAGAAACTCATCTGTTTCCCTCCATAGGTACTAAGCCTGTTACAAGCATAACAGCACCCATGCTGTTAGAAGCCACAAGTCAATTACAAAGAGAGCATAAGCTGGATACTGCGCATAGAGTGATTCAGGTTGCTGGGCAGGTGTTACGTTATGCCGTTCAGAAAGGCTTAGCAACATATAACCCTGCTCCAGACCTCAAGGGCGCTATACCTCCTCCTGTAGTGAAGAACATGGCGGCTATGATTGAGGTTAAGGATGTCGCTAAGCTATTGCGTAGCATTGATGCTTACCAAGGTACACTGACAGTGCAATGTGCTCTTAAGCTAGCTCCATTGTTATTTCAGCGTATTGGTGAGTTGCGGCATATGAAATGGGCCGACTTGGACTTTGAGAAAAATGAGTGGCGATATCTAGTTACTAAGACAAAGACTCTGCACATTGTGCCATTGGCCAGACAAGCGCTGGAGATCATCGAGACAATGAGACCGTATTCAGGTCGTAGCACTTTTGTGTTCCCAGGAGCTCGGACGCATGAACGACCAATGAGTGATAACGCAATCAATGCTGCTCTACGCAATATGGGATATGACACCCAAACAGAGATAACCGGTCATGGATTTAGGGCTATAGCGCAGACGCTAGGGGAGCAAGAGTTAGGCTTCCAGCCTAAACACATCGAACGACAGTTAGCGCACTCCGTAGCTAATCCACTCGGAACGGCTTATGAGCGCGCTCAGTTTCTCGAAGATCGTAAAGTGCTGATGCAGAGATGGGCAGACTATCTGGACGAGATCAAGGCCGGAGCTAAGGTACATGTCCTTACTTCTATGTCTGCATAATGTATTTAGAGGGCTAGCCCCTTTCGGAGCTAGCTTCTTCTACCTAAAAAGCATGAGCAATAAGAGAATAATTCTTTCTAATTGCTTGTAGCTAATTTGGATTTTGAACGTCAGTTTGAACATGGATTTGGCCTTATTCAACGCTGGCGTGCACGCCAACCTGTTAGAGTCGGCATTTATATCGCGCCATGCCGGGCGCTAGCTTTGGGCTTATCGCGAATTACCTTCAGCAACGGCTATGGTTTGAGTTGAATTATCCAATACTCGAAGCAGCTGATTTTACGTGGGGCGACCACGGGTTTCTTATATTGGGTTCCAACTCATTCCGCACCTTTAGCCATATGGTGTATGGCAGTCGGGACTTACCAGGTCCCTGGGCACAGTTGAGCAAGCAAGTGATCGCTTGTTGGCTTATGAAAAATCGTACTATTCACTCCTCGGCCAGTCAATGTATTCTTTGTGCATTTAATGCTTGCCACCTACAGGAAGAAAACACTTTGTCATCAAAGCCCGTCCAGCGGGTTTGATGTTTGGGGATCAGTTGTGGCTCGAAGCTGCCTGCGCGGTCACGCGGCACTTCAATCGGTAGTTCGCCAAAGTCCCCTTTGAGAGTCTTGCGGCTTTTACCATTGCGGGTGTTGCCAGTGGCATTCTTCACCGGCTCATGTTTGTCATGACCTAAGTGTTCGGCCATCTCTGCTTCAAGCGCGCGTTCAACCAGAGCTTTGGTTAACTGCTTGAGCAGTCCATTCTCGCCAATTAAATCTTCGGGCTTTTTATAGTGCGCTAACAATCCATCAATCAGATCGTTGGGTAGGGCTTTTGATACGGTCATTTTTACTCCAAAACTATGTTCGCAGTTTCCTGCAAAATGACCGTTTACACAAAATTATTTATACCCTCAACTTTAGGGGTAACTATAATTTGTTTTTATGCTACATCCTTTTAAAATAAGGGATTTATATAAACATTCGGTTCTGGCTCCGGCACCACTTTAAAATTCAAATTATTTCTATAGCGTTCTGTAAATCCATTTAACGAATGGTTTATACGCTTTTTGTGCCTCTATCTGTTCAAAGCAGTGTTTACTTTCAGTCTATTACGCTACAAGCACTCTGCATTGTGTGAAGCGGCTTATATACTGCCAACACATTACCCCAAATAGCATATCCTGCCTGCACCAAGTGCTTTTATTGCGATAACTTGCGTATTAACTGGCTTGTTGAGCTGATATTAAAATGATCAAAAATGGATTTGATATATTCCGCGACGGTGTCAGTGGTGATTTCTAGCGTTCTTGCGATCTCTTTGCGAGCATAGCCTTCTGTGAGTAACCAGGCCACCATCAGCCGCATTGGGGTCAGGTGTTCATGTATGATTTTCTGCGCCAGGTAGCAAGGGTAGGGCTGAATCTGGCTCATGGTGACAGCCACATGTGTTTGATTAGCACTCGCTTCATAGCACAAGACAAATTCCCCCCAATGATTGCTGTAGTGTTCCTGGTAGCTGCCGTGTAATCGCGCTTGGGCGATGCCATTGCGGCAATGGTTGTGTACCAACGTTGGCAAGCTGTCGTCATGATCCAGTTGCATGGGAATGGCCGGATCGCGTGAAAGCATCCATAAGATTTGATGCGCATGCAAATTACAAAATGCAATGTCTTGCTGGTCGGATAGCATCAGTATGCCGGCATCGTAGCTGCGCGTGGCTTGCACGGAGTGCGCGGCAGGCAAGGCGTGTGCGTAGACCATTAAATCTGCAATCGCACGTAAAAATTGCATTTCTAGCGGATTAAAAGGCGGGTGCTGATCCGTGCGCATGAGTAAAAAAGCCCCATAGGGTTTGTGGCCGTCATGCACAACGACATCGATGATGTGTTGAATATGAATCGGCGCATAGACCAGTTGGTAATGCGCTGACTGATAAAAGTGCTCGTTTTGGTAACGTTGTAAATACCCGACACCTGGGCCTGCCAGCACATTTTCTTGAAAGCTGGGCCAGTTGCCTGCAGCCTCCTGCTGAAACTTCAAACACGAAAGCACCACCTCTGCCCTTAAAAAATGGGGCGTTTCAACATAGGCATCTACCATCTCGCCTGCCGTATTTGCCCAAAAATATCCCGCCAGATCGATAGGCACTAAATGACGCAACAGCTTGGGCAGGGTGCGCACCACGTAATGCGAATCGAGGCCGCTGGTGGCGAACATGCCGATTGCCGTGGCCAGGCTGCGAAACTCGACTGGTAGTCCTTTCACAATCTCACGTATGTGTGCCATTTGCTGCGGGGTATGGTGTGTGTGGATGCCAGCCGTTTGAGGAGGGGTCATCGTTTTTTTCATGGAATTTTATTGGTATTTATATGGTATCCCCATATTGCTGGGGTTGTTGTAGAAAATCAAGTGAATACAATCTGAATTTGTATTGATTAACAAGGGAGCTGGCCATGTCGACACGATTTAAAAATAGCCTGAGGTGGCTAAAAACACTCAAATATAGCGGCTTGTCTTTGTTGTTGATGAGTGGTTCAACGTTTGCTGCCGATTTTGTGGCGGGTGATTTTTCGCTGTATGACTGGCAAGGGATCAACGTCGTTGAAGACGGCAGCAGTGCGATATTCACCTTGATTAGCATCGGTGGTCACCCTGATCAATATTGGTTGGTCGAATACACGCTCCCTGCTTCCAGTGCGCCGGTCAATACCCGGCTGCGCACCGCCATTATGAACACCGTGTTTAGCTACGATACTGCCAGTCAGGGACCGCTGCATACCATTGATTTTCAGATGGACTTGCGTGGCTTCAGCGCCACTCTTGACGTCGCAGGCTACTATCGCCCAGCTATTTTGCAAGGCGGTCAGTTATATGTGGTGGATGACGCCAGCAGGCCAGTGACGGTGGGTGACTGGACAACAGAGTATTGGCACTTTGACGCCAGTACTCAATGGGTAACGCTGGATGGACAAGTATCCCCTGGCTTTGGCGCTGGGGCGGGCGTGCTTAACTTTGGCTATATGTTTGGCTTTAGTTCGATTTGCAGCAATGCCAGTGGTTGTTTGGCGGCCAGATCGTTCAGCGGCCTGGATAACTATCAAGTAACGCTGAATGCCGTCCCTGAGCCACAAACCAATGCCCTGTGGCTCGCCGGACTCGGCCTGTTAGCCGCATTTGCCAGCGCCTCAAGACCATGCATTCATACGACTAAAGGAACCCACCATGCTTAAATTATCCACTGTTACCTTATGCAGCACAGTTGCCGTCACGCTGCTATCTGCGGCGAATGCGCAGGCCGCGCCGCTGCCAGAGCCCGTGATCACGCAGGTGATTAATATTGTGAACCAGACCGCCAGTCATCAGGCTGGGACATTAACCAAGAGTACGTCGACTACCGGTGGGCAAACCAGCGTGACCTTGGGCGATAAACCGACCGTGTTCGCCAGCATGACGGATAGCAATGGCGGGAATGGCGGCAGTGTCTATGCCAGGCTCCTATACAACGTGGAGTACGTAAACCCAGGTGTATTCACTAATTTTGATGTGACGGTAAATGCCTATAACCGTGCCAGTGTAGGCGGGTATGGCGGGGGAGTTAACAGCGATTTAGTGTCGACGGCCACTTCTTTTTTGAGCGTTTCAGGTAACGGAAAAAGCAATAGCTTTAGCAACTGCTTTACTTCCGGCGGCCATTGCGGCGATAGTGGATTGCCGATGTCTCCTTTTACGTTCAGTATGCGCCAGAATACGGTCTATACCGTTGATATGTATGTCAGCGCACAAGCGTATGGCGGCAATGCCAACATCGCCACCACCTCCTATGCCTGGATATCACTTGAAACACAGTTGCTAGCCTTGGGCGCGCCTGCTGGCGGCTATTTTAAATTCAGCCCAGATATCTCGGCGGCCTTGATTCAAACGCCGGTGCCAGAGCCAGATGCCTACGCCTTAATGATGTTAGGCTTCGGCTTGATTGGCCTGGTCGCCAAACGTAGAGCGAGCCAGCACCCAGCGTAATCACGCGATTCTCAAGCCCTGTCTATGCAGGGTTTTTTTCATCATCACACCCTCTGTCATGCGTGCGTTGTTGCCACGCAGTATTAAACACGCCTAAAAAAAGGAAACCAACATGGCTCAGCGCGCCAATATTACCCTGTCAAATCAATCTAGCCAGATGATTCGTTTTATATCCTCAACACTCATCGATAATTGCACATGGCTACACGGCCAAGACCCATCCAACACCGCCCGGGTAGTGAATGCGGGCGCATCGGCCACTTTTCATGCAAGAAGTAGCGGTTCGGGTACTAAGGAAGTGGGTGACTGCCAAGGGGCGGTGAATTTTGTCTGCGGCGACCAGACAGCACTTAAAATCAGCTTTGATGTCCCCTGGCAACAAAGTAGTACTGGCAATACGTTTTTTATTGAAGCGGGCAGCAGTTTGGAGTGGGAGATTGTTGAAAAAAATACTGGTAACCAGGCGACGGTCTTGGTCACTGTGCGCGACTCAATAGACATCCGCACCACTTTTTTACCTAGCGTGCATGGGTTGCGCTACCCCAACAGGCATCGGGTGAAAATACCTGTGATTAAATTTAATATCCCTCCGTTTGGCGAGGTGGTTGTCAGTGATATCACCGATGGCGTGTGTGGCGGGATGTGTGCGGTGGTGCTGGATGCCTTTTATGCGGGAAAAAGAACGCCTTCGCGTGAGGCTGTGACAATAGACGGCGTCACCTATGGCCCGGAAGACAGTGCTGATCCCTTACTTCAAAACGTCATTCGGCGATTGGTCGATAGTTTTACTTTGGATAATTTGCGCAAGTTTGTCACTTATTCTAGCGAGGCCTACCCTTTAACCAACACCGGTGTCACCGGTTGGGTGCCGGAGGTGGGGCAACAAGGACTTTCTTATAAAATATGCAGCCAGGAGTGGCCAGCAATTAAAGCCAGCTTGTGTGCAGGAAGACCGGTGGTGCTAGGTTTGTGTTATGAACGCGCGCTGAGCCCAGCCGCAGCGGCAAAAGCACATCAAGTTGTTGCCTGGCGTTATCAGCAGCATGGGAATGAGGTGAGCATTGGTATTTATGACCCGAATTGCGATATGCAATACAGTCATGCTGCCGACGCGGTGGAATTGAGATTTACGCTTAAAGACCCACGCACAGTCGTTGATGTGCAGGAAATTCGTAATGGATTTGGCAAACCCAGAAAAGTGTGGGCATTCTTCGACACCCATTACACCCCCGTCGCCCCCATGTTGCACTTCAGCACCTTGAACCAACTGGGTGGTGCGCTCGTGGCGAGAAGGCCGGATCAGTTAGACGCGTTCTATTTTGCTGACCGCGTCGGTGAGATTGAACCAATCACACGCTTACCTGGCATGAGTCTCTGTTCTGCTTGGGCGAATGAGCGCCCAGAGGCGCCTTTTTTATGGAGCGAGTTCATGATTGCCCCTAGAGAGGTGGCTGCCAGTCTCGACCCAACTCCACCAGCACGGGGCAGAGCCTTTGTCGCACATGCCCGTTATGATGCCCACATGGATGCTTTCTGGTCCGGCGATGATGGCGCTGTGCAAAGTGCCTGGTGGTCTGCGCGCACGAATTCATGGCAACATTTTGTGTTAGCGCCGCCAGGCGCTGCCAAGGTAAACGCAGACCTAGCATCCGTGTCTCGGCAACCTGAACACATTGATGTTTTCTGGGTTTCCCCCAACGGGCAAGTCATGTCGAATTGGTTTCGCGATCAGTGGCATGAAAGCTTTGCCTTAAGTGACCCGGATGACGCTGTTGGGCAAGGCTTGTCAGTGTGCTCTGGTGGCCTCGATCATGTGTGCGTGGCATGGGTTTCACAAACCCATGGTATAAGCCTGAGAGAGTTTAACGGCATCCATGGATGGGGCCAAATCGTGAGATTATCATCGCCAGTCAGCCCTGCACTCAGGGCGGGTATTTCCGTGCGTAGTCGTCTCTTAGGCCATCTTGATTTGTTCTGGATTGGCGAAGACGGTTCAGTATGGTCATGCTGGCGTGGGGCTGGCGCCAGTCTGTGGTCGCCGCCATTCACGATTGCGCCGGCGGGCAATGCCGATGTGCAGTCTGCCCTGCAAGCGCATCATCGCATGCCTTTTCACCTGGACGTGTTCTGGTTTACTGCTGCAGGAGGCATTCAAAGCGCATGGTGGTCAGCGTTTGTCAACGATGCCGAGTGGAACAAGCCATTTGAGGTGCCAATCACGATCAGTGCGGATCACACAGGGCCCCTAGGCGTGGCCAGCAGAACCGAAAGCTGCTTGACGGTGATGTATCAGGACATCAATGGCAAACGCAGAACGTCAAACTTTGGCAGCAATACTGACCGCAATGACACCCTTTGGCGAAAAGGCTAACCACGTCACTGCTAGCCATCATACCGTTAGTGAGGCACATTTTTTTGAGGATGATGATCAAGAGTATCATCCTCAAAGGGTGATGTTCGTGCGATTTTGGTAATAAACGAGCACCGAGATGCGTCACTCCATGCATCTCAGTGATAAGTGCATAGAAAGCATGTATTTAAAGTGTTTATGAAAACTTGCCGCTGGTGATTTTGCGTAATTACCACACCCAGAAACCACGGCTCCAGGCCTGGGCTTCGGCACTGCCTTCTGCATAAGGGTTGTCAGTGTGAGTCAAGCCTGCGGTCGATGCATGCAAGCCTTCGTCGTAGCATTTTTGTAACAAGGCATGGTCAGTCGCGACTGTTGCCTTGGTGCCAGCAAAAAAATACAAGTAGCTACTCAGTAATCCCATGGTATACCCCCAATGAAACTTCATTTTTTATAATTGACTGATTATTATCTAGATTGTTTTAATTTGCCAATAGTCCAGTTAGGTGATTAATACAATCCAGTAAAGACTTTGCATATCCTTGCATTCGCGTGTCGCTTTAGGCAAAAGATTCGCTTTCTGCGTCATTTCACTGATATTAAACACTATATAAAATTGTATAATGTTGTTTCATGTTCGTTAGCCAGAATCTTTCAACTCAGCTTGATGTCTATCATGGCTTGCAAGCCGGTGCGGCTTAAACACCGTTGAAAAAAATGTTATCGGACAGGCGTTACCATTGAAGTCAGGATGTAGTGTGATTTACGTAGAGTTAAAGACCGTTATTCTTAAAAAACAATTGGAGTGGGGCAGAACCATTACGATTACCGAGATTGCAGATGCTTGCGGCATTAGCCGCATGACTTTGCATCGTATGTTAAAAGATCAATCCTATAATGCGAGCACTGATCATTTAAATAAGCTATGTGTTTATTTACAATGTGATTTATATACTTTGGTGCGCTGGGAGCCGGATATTCCGCTGCCGCAAGAGTGCGTTGCCTAATAAAAAACCTCCGATAGTCTCGGAGGTTTTTTATTAGGGGCAGCTTTACGGCGGTTTTTTGTGATTCTTGAATAAGTTTTTTGATGAGACCGTAGCCGCAAAAAAGCTTGATTACTCTGCAACCCTAGGCCTGATGCGGGCTGGTAGCCAATGCAGGTGTGGTGTGTTTTGAGCGAATAGCGAAGATAGCTGGTGTTTGCCGCTTTTTTTAAGCGATGCAAATGCCTGAGAGTTTTGAATAATAAGAGAAAATTTTTGGAATACTCTCTTATGAAACTTTCGTCAGGCCATGCGCAGTCCACTGCTGTGAACGCACAGGATTGTAGCGATTGGATGCAAGCGCTGACCCAAGCCTGGAAGCAGGGCGATTGGGCGCAATGCTTAACCCTGGCGCAAAAGATTACCCGTGAGTTTCCTGAAGAAGGCCTGGCCTGGAAGTTGTTAGGCAGCCTGTATCAACAACAAGGGGCATTGGCACCGGCTGCTGATGCCTTTTTGCAAGCGAGCAAGCGTTTAAAAAAAGATGCCGAGGTGTTATATAACCTAGGCAATGTCTATGCGCAATTGCAAGACAGCCCGCAGGCGATTAAATATTATCGGCAAACGCTCAAACTCAACCCGGTGTTTAGCCAGGCCTATGCCAACTGGGCCAGTGTGCTTAAGCAAACGGGTCAGTTAAAAGAGGCAGAAAAGTTACTGCGCCGCGGCTTGAATATCCACCAGCAAGATGGCCGTGTCAATTTTGAACTGGCGACCTTGTTACATGAGGCCGAAAAACCGCTGGAGGCGATTCAGTATTATCGCGAAGCGGTGGCGATTGAGCCTGACAATGCCGTGATCTTTTTCAATATGGCGCTGGCGCTGGACCAACTGGGCAACACGACAGAAGCGATTTCCGCCTATCAGCAAACGATTGCGTTGCAAAAAGACTATGTAGAGGCCTATAGCTACCTCGGTGCCTTATACCTGAAGCATGGCGATGTAGAAGAGGCTGAGCAGTGGCTGCTGGCAGGCATGGCGTTAAACCCAACTGAGGTGTCTCTGCTTAAAAATCTGGCCAAACTTTACCGTGTGACCCACCGTACCCGCGAGTATCAGGCTTATATTGACCAGATCATGCAGGTGCAAGAGGTGAGTGCGGAGACGCTGAATAACCTGGCTACCGAGATGTTGAACCAGCAGTTATACGGCGAGGCTGAAAATTATTGCCAGAAAGCACTGGCGCTGGATCCTGAGAACCCGTATGTGCAGGCTAATCTTGGCTTGATTGAGAATGCCAGAAACGCTTATGACAAAGCCTGTGTCTATTGCGAAAAAGCATTGGCACAACTGCCCGAGTCAGAAAGTATCTTGAGCAATTACGGCATCAGCTTGCGTATGCTGGGCCGTTATACCGAGGCCATTGCTTGCCTGGAAAAAGCCTTGCGCATCAAGCCTGCGTTTATGCCAGGCTATATCAACCTGGCCAATGTCTATTTGGACATGGGACAGATTGAAACGTCGATGGCGACGTTGAAGCAAGCATTACAGATTGAGCCCACGCATATGATGGCGCTTAGAAACCTGTTGTTTGCCAATAGCTACAGCAATAGTTTGCCGCTTGCCGAAAGCCTGGATTACGCGCATAGACTGGGTGCTGCCATGATGCACGAGGTGACGCCGTATGACAGTTGGAATGTGCATGCGCAAGAGCAGCGCATTCGTATCGGCCTGGTATCTGCTGATTTGCGTAAACACCCGGTAGGCTATTTCCTGCATCAATGGTTGCAGGCGTTTGATGCCAGCCGCCTGGAAATTTATGGCTACTCGACTGACGGCCGCGAAGATGCTTTTTCACATGAGCTGAAAGATCTCTGCAACCAGTGGCGCTCATTGGCCGGGTTGACCGATGCGCAAGCCGCTAAACAGATTCGTGAAGATGGGATTCATATCCTGCTCGATTTATCAGGCTTGTCCGGCGGTACGCGCTTACCTATTTTTGCCCACAAACCTGCGCCGGTGCAGGCGACCTGGTTGGGCTATTGGGGCACCACTGGCTTGCCGGTCATGGATTATGTCATCGCCGACCCCATGAGTATCGATGCGCAGGTCGCGATCCAATTCACCGAGCAAGTAGTGCACCTGCCACACACGCGTATGTGCTTTACCGCGCCACCGTTTGATATTGCAGTGAATGACTTGCCTGCACTGACTAACGGCGCCATCACCTTTGGTTGTTTTCAAAACTACAGCAAGGTCAGCGATGACGTATTGTCTTGCTGGGGCGAGGTAATGCAAGCCTTGCCAACGGCCAAACTGTTCTGGCAAACCAAAGCCTTTAATGATGGCTTGGTACGCGCAGAAGCGCGCGCCAGATTGCAGCAATACGGCATCTCAGCTGAGCGTTGCACTTTGCATGGCATGGTGCCCAGAGATGAATACCTGCGTAACCATCACCAGATTGATGTGATTCTGGATACCTTCCCGTTTACTGGCGGCACCACCACCTGTGAAGCTTTGTGGATGGGCGTGCCTACACTGACGTTGCTGGGCGAGACCTTGATTGCCCGCCAGGGGGCCAGCTTTATGCATTGTGTGGGCTTGTCTGACTGGGTAGCGAGCAGCCGCGATGAGTATGTGCGCAAAGCCATTGCCTTAACCATTGATCTGGCTGCGCTGGCAACATTGCGTGCGCAGTTACGTCAACAAGTGTTGGCTTCGCCACTCATGCATGCTGAACAGTTTGCCCAGGACTTTGAGCAATTATTGTTCAAGTTATGGCAACAGGCACTGCCGCAGTTGTCACCACAACAGTTGCTGGCCGAGTCGCCAGTACAAGATGCTTTTAGCGGTGAGCAGCCGGTTTGGGTCGTCAGTGCCACGCGCATGACAGAAGAGGTTTTCTGGCGTGATTCTGCGCTTGGCCGTTCGCTCAAGCGCCATATGCAGCAGGATAAGCGCTTGATCCCGGTGGTGGCTTATGAAAATACACGTGGTTTGTCGCAAGTGTTTAACGAAGCGATTTCCGCCGCGCCAGACCAGGCTTTGCTGGTACTCATCCACGATGATGTCTGGCTGGACGAAAACACCTTTGTCCACACTATACAGCGCGGCCTGGACCACTATGATGTGATTGGCATTGCGGGCAATGCAAGAGTGCAGGCAGGTCAGCCTGGTTGGTGCTTTGTCGATTTGCAATTCACCTGGGATGATGCCAAGTATTTGCGCGGCAGTGTCAGCCATGGTCAGCATGCGTTTGGGCCAGCCTCCAGTTATGGCGACGTGTCTGGCGAATGCCAGCTCATGGATGGCGTATTTTTGGCCGCGCACAAGCAAACCTTATTACAAAGCGGTGTCCGTTTTGACCAGCAGTTTGAGTTTCATTTTTATGACTTGGATTTTTGTCGCACGGCGACACGTGCCGGGTTGAAACTAGGCGTGTGGCCAGTGCGTATGACACACCAGAGTGGCGGCGCGTTTGGCAGTGCACGCTGGCGCGAAACCTATGTGAGTTACCACCAAAAATGGGAGGCAACGCCAGTCGCACAGACTACGTCTCCAGCCATGCAAGCAGCCATGTCCGAGGTCTTTGATTTAGCCTCAAGTGCGCAGCAGCAGGGTGACTTTGCCACGGCCACACAGCTTTACCAAGAAATTCTGGCAGTAGATGCTCATCACGCCCTCGCCACACATAATCTGGGCTTGATTTATTGGCACAACCAACAGCCAACAGAGGCCTTGCATTTGCTGGCACAGGCGTATGCGCTGGCCCCAAGTCAGTGGCAGTTATTAAGTAGCTATCTGACAGCCCTTGAACAAAGCGACGAGACCGCCAAGCTGGAGCAAGTATTCACGCAAGCCGTTAACAGCGGCCAGCATACCCAGGCGTTACAAGCGCTGATGCAAGACTGGCAGTTGCCAGTGCAAACGACTAATGTACAGCCGTCAGATCAAGTCCAGCACGCATTGCTTGGCTTGTTCGAACAACAGCAATATGACGAGATGGAAGGTGAATTGCACACGCTATTGCAGCAATATCCGGCCTGGCTCAGTGGCTGGAAAATGCTGTCAGACGTGTTGATGATCCAGAAAAAAGATGCACGAACCGCGGCCAGCAATGCACTGGCGCTGAATAAGCACAGCGCTGAAGAGCATTGCTACTACGGGCTAGTGCTCAAGGCGCAAAATGATCTCAATGCGGCTGCAGACGCCTTTGCCCAGGCCATACACCTGAAACCAGACTACGCCGCGGCGTATAACAATCTGGGCAGTGTGCTCAAAGATTTGGGCGAGGTCGATGAAGCCATCAAGCAATTCAAACAGGCGCTGCGCTTGCAGCCGCAGTATGCCGATTGCTTTAGCAACTTGCTGTTTTGCATGACGCATGCCGCGCATGTGGATAACGAAGCCTTGTTACAAGCGCATACGGCTTATGCCGCACTCTATGAGGCACCGTTAAAAGCCGATTGGCGGCCGCATAGCAATACGCGTGAGGCACAGCGGCCACTGCGCGTAGGGTTTGTCTCTGCCGATTTGCGTGCGCATTCAGTGGCGCATTTTCTGTTGCCTGTATTGCCTGGATTGGCGCAGGACAACACATTACAACTGTTTGCCTATGCCAATTACGCCTTAGAGGACGAAGTCACGGCCGAGATGCGTCAGTATTTCAAACAATGGCGCGTGGTTTCAAATCTGTCTGATGATGCGCTGGCTGAGACTATCCGACAAGACCAGATCGATATTCTGATCGATTTGTCCGGCCATACTTCCGGCAACCGTTTGCTGACCTTCGCCAGAAAACCGGCACCGGTGCAGGCCAGTTGGTTGGGCTATTTGAATACCACTGGCCTGACGTCTATGGATTACTACCTGGCCGACAGTGCATTGTTGCCTGCCGGGCAGTTTGACCAGCAGTTTACCGAGCAACTGGTGCAGTTGCCGGTCAATGCGCCATTTGTGCCGCATCCGCAAGCGCCAGATGTGAATACTTTGCCTGCGCCCAGCAATGGCTATATCACTTTTGGCTGCTTTAACCGCCCCAACAAGATTACCCAGGCCACAGTGCAGCAATGGGCTGGCGTGATGCAAGCATACGCTGGCAGTCGTATGGTGTTGGGCGGCATGGCAGAGGCGGGCGCATGTGCGCATGTGCAGCAATGGTTTGCTGAGGCAGGCATCACGGCAGACCGTTTATCGTTTTATGCCCGCACCGATATGTTGAGCTATTTACGGCAATATCATGAAGTGGATATTTGCCTGGATACTTTCCCCTCTAACGGGGTGACCACGACCGCGCATGCTTTATGGATGGGCGTGCCTACACTGTGTGTGGCAGGTGACCGCCTGGCCAGCCGTGGGGCCATGGCCTTGATGCAGCATCTGGGCTTGAATGACTATATTGCCGCAAGCCCAACGCACTATGTACAACAGGCCGGGCAGGTGTTGTCTGACCTACAGGCACTGGCTGATTTACGCGCCACGATGCGCACCCGTTTTACGCAGTCTCCGCTGGCACAGTCTGCGCCATTGGCACAGTCCCTGTCACAGGCCATGCGCCAGATGTGGCAGCGCTGGTGCCAGGGGCAAGCTGCGAGCAGTTTTGCTATTCCCATTTTAACGCTGAAAGAACCTTCTGTTGCGCTCGGCGCGACTGAACCCTCTGATAAAGGTATCCCCATGAATACAACACTAAACCCACAAGCTAGCGCACTGCAAGACTCGATTACTGAAGTGTTTCAGCAGGCGCTACAGATGCAGGAAAAAGGCGACTTGGCCCAGGCGATGCACTTTTATCAGGAAATTTTGCGCATTGATGACAAACATGCGCCGACTTATTACCAATTGGGCTTGCTGGCACAGCAAGCAGGCAAGGCAGAAGAGGTATTGCCATTGCTGGAGCAAGCGGTGATCCTGGCTCCAAAACAACCGGCCTATTGGCAAGCCTATATTGAGGTGTTGTCACTGACCGCGCCAAAAAATGAGGTGCTGGATGTAATCACATTTGCCCGCCAGAATGGCCTGGCTGCGGCCGATGCCGATGCACTGCAACAGCAGTACAGCCAGCCAGCAGCGGATGCTGTGCGTAAAGGTCCGTATATTTACCGTGCGGAAGACAATTTTTACCAGCGTGCGCAAAACGAAGCATTTGGCTACCAGGATGTAGGCAATGCCGAACAGCGCCTGTATGACATGATCCGCCAGTCTCGTGACAAGAGCGTGTTTTCAAGTGAGTTGGCGGCCAAAGCCACAGACTGGCCTAGCTACTATCACCTCACTTCACAGCGTGCCAATTTGCTGCGCCCGTTTGCTGACAAAATTGCTAACGGTAAAGTGCTCGAACTAGGGGCAGGTTGTGGTGCAATTACGCGTTTCCTCGGTGAGTTGGGGGGCGAAGTGGTCGCGCTGGAAGGCAGCCCAAACCGTGCACGCGTGATTGGCCAGCGTTGTGCAGACCTAAATAATGTGACCATTTATTCTGACCTCATCCAGGCGTTTGAAACTGACGAAAAGTTTGATGTGGTGACGCTGATTGGCGTGCTTGAATATGCGCAGGTCTATGTCAAAGAAGCTGATCCTTTGCGCTTTTTGCTGCAAACAGCCAAGTCTTTCCTTAAAGAAGATGGCATGCTGATTGTGGCGATTGAAAACCAGCTCGGCCTCAAGTATTTCTGCGGCGCGCCT
>Ga0066460_1000178_pt1 | contig 16030 bp, 18 predicted proteins | sample LakWasMe88_LOW11_2_FD_59570 | JGI IMG/M metagenome (GOLD analysis project Ga0066460, IMG submission 59570) | Freshwater sediment methanotrophic microbial communities from Lake Washington under simulated oxygen tension - Sediment Metagenome 88_LOW11 | ecosystem: Environmental > Aquatic >... | reverse complement strand
AGAATAACTGGTTGCCAGGATTCTTGAATATGCAAAAAACAGCCTTCTTATCCCGCCTCATCATCAGCGTTTGCCTGATCGGCTGGCTAGGCATTGCGCACGCAGAGGTGAAACTGAGCGATGCCTGGGTGCGTGCTTCCAATCCAGGCCAATCCGTAGGCGCCGCCTACGTCACATTATCCAGCGCACAAGATGTCACCTTGGTTTATGCCGAAACAGAGCGTGCTGGCACGGTAGAAATGCACAGCATGACCATGCAAAACGGTGTGATGAGGATGCGTAGTATGGAAGAGCTGCCAGTGCCTGCTGGCAAACCAGTTAAACTGGCACCGGGCGGCTTGCATTTAATGTTGTTTGAATTGCCCACGCCGTTTAAAGCGGGTGAGCAAGTAAAATTCAGACTGTGCTTCAAAGACAAACAAGGCAAGATCACCGACCAGTTTGTCACCATGCCGGTAAAAGCCGCGCCCTGATTTAAAGGCAATCCATGAGGGGTTAAACCCCGATCAATATCAGCCGTGACTTTTAGCAAAAGTCGCGAGATATAAGCTTTCTACTTCGGCCCGCGCCCATGGCGTCCGCCGCAAAAATTTCAAGCTAGACTTCACAGATGGGTCGCTCTTAAAGCAGTTGATATTCACTCTCTGTGCGAGTCTATCCCAGCCGTAATAATCAACCAATTGGGTCACGATATTTTCAAGCGTGATGCCGTGCAGAGGGTTGTTTGTTTGTTGTGTGTTCATAGTAATTAGTGAGTAGAAATTCAGTCGACAATCAGTTCAGCTTATAACTAGCTATTTTTCTCTGAATCACAATTATTGGGCATCACTGCTACTTTTTTGCGCTAATTGGAGGAAATACAGGTTTTGTTTCCATCGATGCTGTGAATTCTGGAGTGGAATAGATATATCGAAACTCATCATCTTGTTTCTGGAACAGTAGTAAGGCTCCTTCTGCGCTTGCGATAATGTTAGCCTTTCCCGTGAACTCCTTTGTTACAACCATATGTGGCTCTTCATCTCTCAATAAATTTGCTCGCATACTACCCATGGAAAACGCCATAATAATAAGAGCCGCGGTCATTGTTGAAAATGCCGCAGATGCTGCACGCCCTGAGTGAGTAGGGCGTCTTTGAATTTTCTTGATGAAAATGGTTGGCTTTGGTTGAAGAAAAAATCCTGAGCGGACAAGCACCGACAGGATGACAAATATTATGGATAGCAAGAGTCCAAAGCTAGAACGCCAGGTCATTGTGAATTTAACGTATATTCCCAGCATTATTAAAAGAAATAAGGCCGCTTGAAGTGAAATCCAAATATATCCTTCCCATTTGATAATCTGGCTATGTGACCGAACGAAACGACGTTGACGCGACCAGCTCATTTTTCTGTGCAAGCCGCCTTCAACGCGATCCGTGGCAGCAAAAAAAGGAAGAGTAACCAGTTGCAGCATCGAAATGAGCACACGCGCAAAAACTGCACAAAAGAATACATAAAAAAAGAATGTAGCGGTCACGCCTTTGGCGAGTGGTAGTCCAGCTACGGCAACAATCTGTAGCGGAGCCTTCATCAAAAAGCCTGCGTAGTGAGCTAGCGATAAAGATAAGATTGCTAGAGCCCCAGATAGCAGCGATGCTTTTCTCTGCCAAGCCTCATGGAGCCAGCCTTGTCGTAGTGATGATTTTAGCAGCAATTTAGATGAGACCTTTGAGATGTCAATATTCGAGCGCTCAACTTAAAGTGAACGCCAAAGCGCCCGTTGCATCGCGACACCACGCGCACCATAGGCTTGTGCTTGTGACAGATGTTCCAAGCGCATACCGCCCAACCCATAGACTGGAATTTCCAGCCCATTTAGCATTTCACCAAACTTCTCCCAGCCTAGTCCGGTCGCTTCTGGGTGGCTTTTTGTCGGTAGCACAGGCGAGAGCAGGGCGAAGTCTAGTTGCAGGGCTTGTGCTTGTTGCAATTGCTCAGCGTCGTGGCAAGAGGCGCCGACTAGCAAGTTATCCGGTTTTTGTGTGAGTGCAAGCAGGCGCTGGCTGTTTAAATGCACCCCCTGGTAGCCGAGTTGTTGGGCTTGTTCTGGGCTGCTGTTGAGTAGGCAGCGGCAGTCGTAGGGCGCGCATAACTGCAATACCTGTGCGCTTAATTGCGCCAGTGCTGCGCTATCAAGTTGCGACTCGCGGATTTGCAGTAGTTGCAGGCCTTGGTCGAGTTGCTGTTTGAGTGCTTGCAAGAAGGTGGGTTCGCCCATCTCTTGCACATTGCTGATGGCATAAACGGGCGGCAGGCTCAGGGCTTGCATAATCGGCGCATTGGCGGGTAGTACTGGGGTGACGTTGAGCTTTTGTGGATGTTGCCAGGCGAATTGCTGGCCTTCGCGTGCTTGTAACTCACCTTGCCATGCATATACGAAAAAGAAGTGCAGTAGCACGGTTTTGGCTTCGGCATCATGGGTGGCCGGGTAGTCGTAGCGGCGTTGGATCCACGGCTGTATTTGCGTGGGGGTGATGCCGAGTTCTTCCTGGGATTCACGAATCAATGCGTGTTCTGGCGTTTCGCCAGATTCAATCTTGCCGCCGGGAAACTCCCACCAGCCCGCCCAGCCTTTGCCATTGGGGCGGCTGGCGAGCAGGTATTCGCCATCGGGTTTGATCAGGATGGCAACGGCGACTTGTACGAGTTTGGTCATATTATTTCTAGCTACGCTTCAATGCGGATAAGCGCAAATGGTTTAAAGATGAATGCGTCTATGCGCAGTGTTTTATGCGCCCAGTTGCAGCTTGCCTGCGTAGTCTTTGGCAAACTGGTAGGCGACGCGGCCGCTGCGGGCACCTCGCGTGTGGTAAAACTGCAGGGCGGCGTGGCGGGCAGCGTCATCCATGGGGATGCCAAAGGTTTGCAGCCAGTGCTCGGCGATGCTCAGGTATTCGTCCTGGTCAAAGCTATAGAACGAGAGCCACAGGCCAAAGCGCTCGGCCAACGAGGTTTTCTCGTCTATGGTGTCGTTTTGGCGGATTTCACCTTTATCGACAATTGGCTGGTTGTCGGCCATGTATTCCGGCATCAGGTTTTTGCGGTTTGAGGTGGCATAAACCAGCAGGTTAGGCGATGCATTTTCAATCGAGCCATCCAAAATGACTTTGAGCGCTTTGTAGCCGGTGTCGTTGGCTTCAAACGTAAGGTCGTCACAGAAAATAATAAATTTTTCCGGCCGCTGGCGTATCAATTGCGCAATTTGTGGCAGGTCATTGAGATCCTGCTTTTCAACTTCGATCAGGCGCAGGCCTTCGGCGGAATGGCTATTGAGCAGAGCTTTGACTAATGATGATTTTCCGGTGCCGCGTGCGCCTGTGAGCAACACGTGGTTGGCTGGCAAGCCTTGCAAAAACTGCCGGGTGTTGCGCACAACTTCGGTTTTTTGTCGGTCAATAAATTGTATGTCTTGCAGCAATACTGCATGTGGGTGGTCCACGGCTTGTAGCTGGCCTTGTGCGCCGTGTTTGACCCAACGCCAGGCGATGGCCTGCCAGTTGATGTCGGCGGGCGGTGCGGGTAGCAGGGTTTCCAGGCGCGTGATGAGTTGTTCGGCACGCTGCAGCAAGTGTTCAAGTGAGTTCATGCGGGTGGCTTGGTGAGAAAAGACAAACGAGCGGTTATTGTACACAATGCGACAGGCGCCTGTTAGTACAAGTTGGGTCGCAACTGGATCGCAATTGGGACTTCCTTTAGCGCAAAATCGACTGTGTTTGTGTTACCTTGTGCGGCTTGTTTGTTAAGTTTCTGGAATCTACATGCATCAACAAAAGATCATCCTGGCGTCACGCAGTCCGCGCCGTGTGGAATTGCTGGCACAGTTGGCCGTGCAATGCGAAATTGTGCCTGCGGATATCGACGAATCCAGCTTGCCGGGGGAAGATCCCGCGCAATATGTGTTACGCCTGGCGCAAGAAAAGGCGCTTGCTGTGGCTGCGGTGCATGGCCAGCGTGGTTTATCGATTCTGGCGGCGGATACGACCGTGGCTTTGGGGCAGGATATTTTAGGCAAACCGGCAGATGCGGGTGAGGCCATGGCCATGCTTTCGCGTTTAAGTGGCAGTATTCATGTGGTGCATACGGCAGTGGCGGTTTATCAGGCCGGTCAGGTACGTTGTTTACTCAATACCACCGAGGTTGAGATGATGCAGGTGCCGCAAGCGGTGTTGCAGGACTATATCGCCTCTGGCGAACCGATGGATAAGGCAGGTGCCTATGGCATACAGGGGCGCGCCGGGGCGTGGATCAAGCGCATTGATGGCAGTTATAGCGGCGTGATGGGTTTACCGCTGCATGAAACAGCGCAGTTGCTGCACGCATGGTAAACTTTGTATAAAAGATAATGAATCGGGATCGGGTAAAGCAATATGTCATTGGCGCAAGAAGTACTGATTAACGTCACGCCGCAAGAGACGCGCGTGGCGATTCTAGAGCAGGGCATTGTGCAGGAACTGCATATTGAGCGAGCTTCATCACTGGGTATTGTCGGCAATATCTATCGCGGCACCGTGGTGCGCGTATTGCCAGGCATGCAGTCGGCGTTTGTCGAAATTGGCTTGCAGCGTGCGGCTTTTCTGCATGCAGCGGATATCATGGAGTGTCATTCAGAAGATGGCGCGGTTAAAACCGCCAGGCCGATTCAGGAAGTCTTGCATGAAGGTCAGTCGATTATTGTGCAGGTGATTAAAGAGGCAATCGGCACCAAGGGTGCGCGATTGACGACGGAAATCAGTATCGCCGGGCGCTTTCTTGTCTATTTGCCATACCAGAAGCACATTGGGGTTTCACAACGTATTGATATTGAGGAAGAGCGCGAGTTTTTGCGCAATCGCCTGCTGGGCTTGTTGCCGGAAGATCGTGAAGGCGGTTACATTATCCGTACCATGTCTGAGAATGCGACTGATGAAGAGTTGCTGGCGGATATTGAGTACCTGCGCAAAGTCTGGCAAAAAATCCAGGCCGAAAGCAAAAAAGTTGGTGAGCGTTCGCTGATTTTTTATGACCTGAGTTTGCCGCGCCGCATTTTGCGCGATGTGGTATGTACCGAAACCACCAGTATTCGTGTCGATTCGCGCGAGATGTTTGAGCGTCTGAAAGAGTTTGCCGAGTTGTATGTTTCACACGCAGTCAAGCCGCTGATGCACTACAAGGGCGAGCGTTCTCTGTTTGAGTTTTATGACATTGAAAGCGAAATTGAAAAGGCTTTGTCGCGCAAGGTGGAGCTTAAATCCGGCGGCTACCTGATTTTTGACCAGACCGAGGCACTGACCACGGTAGACGTCAATACCGGCAGTTTTGTCAGTGGCAAAAACCTATCTGATACCATTTTTAAAACCAACCTTGAAGCGGCGCAAACCATTGCGCGGCAGCTGCGTTTGCGTAACCTGGGCGGCATTATCATTATCGACTTTATTGATATGGATGAAGATGCGCAGCGTGAATCGGTGCTGGAGGAGTTGCGCAAGGCGGTGACGCTGGATAGGGCGCGTATCAATGTCAACGGCTTCTCTGCACTGGGCCTGGTTGAGTTGACGCGCAAGCGCACACGCGAGAGCCTGGCACATTTGTTGTGTGAGTCTTGCCAGGTCTGTCAGGGTCGTGGCGAACTCAAAACTGCGCAAACCATTTGCTATGAAATCATGCGCGAAGTATTGCGTGAGTCCAAGCAGTTTAAAAGCGCCAAAGAATTCAAGATTCTGGCGTCACCTGAAGTGATTAATATGCTGGGCGATGAAGAGTCGCAGAGCTTGGCCAGTTTGTCTGACTTTATTAAAAAGCCGCTGTCACTGCATCCGGATACGCAGTACGGGCGGGAAGAGTTTGATATTGTGTGGATATAAATAAAAAAGGACGACAAGCTGTCGTCCTTTTTTATGTGATTGCTTGCCTTAAAGAATACTCACGGCCAGGCCTGGCAGCACAATATGGCTGATCATTTGCAATAAAATCAGCGCGACCAGCGCAGAAAAGTCAAAGCCCTGAATCGGTGGCAAAATACGGCGTAATGGCTCTAGAATGGGCGCTGACAGTTGGTTCAAGACACCGTAAATCGGGCTGTAAGGGTTGACCCAGCTTAAAATCGCCATCAGCAGAATCGCATAGAAAAACACATCTACCATTTGCCCCAGCACGCCAAACACTGCTTGCCATACCCAGAACAACGGTGAGGCAGGAGCGCCAGTCAGCAAGGCCAACAGGGCAAACAAAATAATCTGCATCAACAAGGCCAGCAGCAATGTCGATACATCCCACTGCTTGATCGGCCGAATCAATTTACGTGCGGGTTTGACCATAAAGTCGGTCAGTGCCATGGTCATTTGACCCAAAGGATTTTGGAACGAAGTGCGTGTCCATTGCATTAAAAAACGCAGTACCAGTAAAAACGTCAGCATGCCGAAGGCGGCATTGAGTAAAAAAGTCGTCATGTTTTGCAACATCATGCTTGTGCTCCCAGTTGATCACCCAGTTCTTTGGCGCGGCGTGCCGCTTGTGCAGCGGCATGTTGCATCATGCCATGAATATCATGCTGGCGCATGCTGAGCAGCCCTTGCTCGGTCGTGCCGCCCTTGGAGGTGACCTGCTCACGCAAGGTCGAGATTGGCATGCTGCTGCCAGCAGCCAGCAGGCTGGCGCCTTTAAACGTCGCCAGGCTCAGTTTGAGCGATTGTGCTTCACTGAGGCCTAATGCAACGCCCGCCGCAGTCAATGCTTCTATCATCAGAAACACATAGGCCGGGCCGCTGCCAGAAATGGCAGTCACGGCATCCAGTTGCGCTTCATCGTCCAGCCACACAACTTCGCCTGCGGCTTGTAACACCGCATCGGCCAATGCGCGTTGCGCGGCCGAGACTGCAAGCAAGGCATAAGCGCCGGTAATCCCGGCCTGAATTTGGGCCGGGGTGTTCGGCATGGTGCGCACGATGATTTGATAGCCATTTAACCAGCGGCTCAGATCTGCCGTGCGTATGCCCGCAGCGACCGACACCACTAACTGTGATTGCAGCAAGGGGGCCAGCGCCAGCGCCACGCTTTGTAATTGTTGCGGTTTGACGGCTAGCACAATGATATCTGCCGCCAGTGATTCTGCCGTCAGGCTGGCGCTGGTGTTGATGCCCAGGCTGGTTTGCAAGTGTGGATGTTTGGCCGTGTCCGGGTCAATCACGGTGATATTTTGCATATTAAATGCACGTTGTTGCAGGCCTATCATCAAGGCTTGTGCCATATTGCCGCCGCCAACAAAGGCAATGCGTGTGGCTGAAAGTGATTGCATGGTGATCAGGTTCCTTTTATCACTGAATCTGTGGGTAAAGAGGGGATGCGCGCGCCAAAAATGGCGGTGCCTATGCGTACCAATGTGGCGCCTTCGGCAATGGCCGCCGCAAAGTCGCCACTCATGCCGATGGATAATGTGTCCAGTTGCAGGCCATGGCTGTTCAGGTGCTCAAACAAGGCGCGCACCTGCCGAAATTGGTCACGCTGTTGCTCAATGTCACTGCAAGGTGCCGGAATTGCCATCAAACCGCGTAGCTGCAAGTGTGGCAACTGTTTGATATTTAAGGCGAGTTCCAATAACTCCTGGCCACTGGCACCACTTTTGCTTGCCTCTTCGCTAATGTTCACTTGCAGGCAAATATTGAGCGGCGCCAGCGTTGGCGGGCGTGCATCAGACAGGCGTTGTGCAATTTTAAGGCGATCTACCGAGTGTACCCAGTCGAAACGACGGGCAATTGGCTGTGTTTTATTGCTTTGAATTGGTCCGATAAAGTGCCATGCTATAGCACAGTCTTCAAGCTCAGCCTGCTTTTGCAGGGCTTCTTGCAGGTAGTTTTCGCCAAACACGGTTTGACCCGCGTCATAGGCGGCGCGAATCGCCACTGCAGGTTGTGCTTTGCTCACCGCGCATAGCGTAACAGGTTGCGTAGCCTGAAAGCGTGTCTGTGCATCTGCGATCTGTTGGCGGATACAGGCAAGATTGTCAGAGAGGGCAGTCATGGCAGCTAAACAAGTGTTGAAGAACTAAGAATACAAAACTAAAGCAACATTATATAAATAATCACTGGAGTCGATTGTGGATATTTCAGATTTATTGGCATTTTCAGTTAAAAATAAAGCGTCGGACTTACATTTGTCCTCCGGCCTGCCACCGATGATTCGTGTGCATGGCGATGTGCGCAAGATCAATTTGCCAGCCATGGATCATGCCGAAGTACACCGCATGCTGTATGACATCATGAATGACAGCCAGCGCAAAATCTACGAAGAAACGCTGGAATGTGACTTCTCGTTTGAGATTCCTGACCTGGCGCGTTTCCGGGTTAACGCCTTTAACCAGCAACGTGGCGCCGGCGCGGTGTTTCGTACCATTCCGAGCAAGGTGCTGACGCTGGATGAGCTGAATGCCCCCAAAGTATTCAAGGATATTGCCGATACGCCACGCGGCATTGTGCTGGTGACCGGACCAACCGGTTCCGGTAAGTCCACCACACTGGCGGCGATGATTGATTACATCAATGAATCGCAGATGTCGCATGTGCTGACGGTGGAAGACCCGATTGAATTTGTGCACACCTCGAAAAAGTCACTGATCAACCAGCGTGAAGTCGGCCCGCATACGCAATCGTTTGAAAATGCGCTGCGCTCTGCGTTACGTGAAGACCCGGATGTGATCCTGGTGGGTGAGATGCGTGACCTGGAAACCATCCGCCTGGCACTGACTGCAGCGGAAACCGGTCACCTGGTATTTGGCACCTTGCATACCAGCTCTGCGGCAAAAACCATAGACCGGGTGGTTGATGTGTTCCCGGCGGCGGAGAAGGAAATGGTGCGCTCCATGTTGTCTGAATCGTTGCGTGCTGTGATTTCACAAACCCTGTGTAAAACCAAGGATGAGCAAGGCCGCGTCGCCGCGCATGAAATCATGATGGGCACCCCGGCCATTCGTAACCTGATTCGTGAAAACAAGATTGCCCAGATGTATTCTGCCATCCAGACCGGCCAGAGCCTGGGCATGCAAACCCTGGACCAGAATCTGCAAGACCTGGTAAAACGCAATGTCATCAGTGCCGCTGAAGCGCGCACCAAGGCCGCGAACCGTGACGCTATCATCGGCTAATAACATGGACAGCACGCAAACGACGGGCGATCACGCCCAGACGGAGAAGTTCGTCACTGACCTGCTGAAACTGATGGTCACGCGCAAAGCTTCAGACTTGTTTATCACGGCGGGCTTTCCGCCAGCGATGAAGATAGACGGCAAGCTGACGCCGGTGTCCTCACAAACCCTGAACACCCAGCAAACCGCCGAGATCGGTCGGGCGGTGATGAACGATAAGCAGGCGCTGGAGTTTCAGCAGACGCTGGAATGTAACTTTGCCATCAGCATGCCGTCCGTCGGCCGTTTCCGCGTCAATGCCTTTATCCAGCGCAGTGCGGTCGGCCTGGTGTTCCGGGTGATCAATACCAATATCCCCAAATTTGATGAATTAAAGTTACCGCCGATTCTTAAAGACGTGGTGATGGCCAAGCGTGGCCTGATCATTTTTGTTGGGGGCACCGGCTCTGGTAAGTCAACCTCGATGGCTGCCATGCTGGGGCATAGAAACGAAAGTAGCTACGGCCATATTATTACCATTGAAGACCCGGTCGAGTTTATTCACGGCCACCGCAATTGTATTGTGACTCAGCGTGAGGTTGGTGTGGATACCGAAAGCTGGCATGCGGCGCTTAAGAACACGCTACGCCAGGCGCCGGATGTGATTATGATTGGCGAGATCCGTGACCGTGAAACCATGGATTACGCGATTGCTTTCTCTGAGACGGGCCATTTGTGCCTGGCCACTTTGCACGCCAACAGTACCAACCAGGCGCTGGACCGGATTATTAACTTTTTCCCTGAAGAGCGCCGGCAACAGTTATTGATGGACTTGTCGCTTAACCTGCGCTGTGTCGCTTCGCAGCGATTGATTCCAAAAATTGATGGCAGTGGGCGCGTGGCTGCGGTGGAAGTGTTGTTACATTCACCGTTGATTTCTGACTTGATCTACAAAGGTGATGTACACGCGATTAAAGAGATCATGGCCAAATCACGCGAACTGGGTATGCAAACCTTTGACCAGGCCTTGTTTGATTTATTTGAGTCGGGCCAGATCAGTTATGACGATGCCTTGCGCAATGCCGATTCAGTCAATGATTTGCGTCTGAAGTTTAAGCTTAACAGCAAGATGGCGAACCCTGAGAATCAGGAGCGCGGCAAGATTTCTGACCTGGATATCTTGTAGTCAGCCCACGCCCGGTTTCAAAACGCTGCACATAAAAACGCCTGCGATGTGGACATACATCGCAGGCGTTTTTGTTGAGGCTTACACGCTGGTTTACACGGTAGTTTGCAAGGTTTCTTGCTGGAACACCAGGTTGCCTTGCGTGAAGGTGGTGGTCACCTTGCCGGTGACTGCATGATGCACAAACGGCGTATTTTTGCCTTGGCTCAGCAGGGCACGGCCATCCACACGCCACTCCATTTCCGGGTCATAAATCACGACATCTGCCGTTGCCCCTACCTGCAAATCACCTGCCTTGACACCAAGGATATTGGCGGGTGCTTGCGTGATTTTGGCCAGCGCTTGTGTGGGGGGTAGCTTGGCTTGTGCCGCCCATTTTAAGGTCAGTGGCAGCAATAGTTCGAGCGCAGAGGCGCCCGGATGTGATTCGGCAAACGGCAGCGCCTTGGCATCATCGTCCACTGGCGTATGGTCGGAACAAATGGCATCCAGTGTGCCATCCAGCAAGCCTGCGCGAAGCGCGTCGCGGTCGCGCTGGGTACGCACGGGTGGTTTTAAATGCACCATGCTGTCAAAGAAGCCGATATCCATGTCAGTCAGGTGCAGATGCTGAATACTCACATCTGCCGTTACCTGCATGCCCGATTGTTTGGCCTGGCGAATCAGCTCTACGGACTCTGCGGTAGAGACGCGGGCGATATGCAGCCTGACGCCGGTGGCTTGCGCAATACGCAGCATGGTTTGCAAAGCGATGCTTTCTGCCGCAGAAGGAATGCCTTTCAGGCCTAGTCTCGAAGCGACCTCGCCATCATGCGCGACACCATTTTTGGCCAGGTAAGGATCTTCGGCACGCATAAACAGGGTGTAACCAAAAGAAGCCGCATATTCAAAGGCGCGCCACAGTACTTGCGTATCAACAATGGTGGTATCTGCCTGCGAAAAGCCCACGCAACCGGCGGCAGTCAAGGCGTACATTTCTGTGAGCAACTGGCCTTGCAACTGGCGCGTGACTGCGCCTAGCGGATAGACATGCGCTAGTGCCTGTGATTTGGCCCTGTGTTTGAGCATTTCGACCAGGCCTGGCTCATCAAGCACCGGGTCAGTGTCTGGCGGGCAAGCCAGGCTGGTGACGCCGCCAGCCATGGCTGCGCGTAACTCGCTCAGTAGCGTGGCCTTATATTCACTGCCGGGCTCGCGCAGGCGGGCGCACAAATCGACCAGGCCAGGTAACACCCATTTGCCACTGGCATCCAGCGTTTGGTCTGCCTTGAAGTTTGCCGGTGCCTCACCGATGGCGACAATGTTGCCAGCACTGATATAGAGGTCTTTGACCTGGTCCAGTTGCTGGCTGGCATCCATCAGGCGGCCTTGTTTAATTACGATGTTCATGCGGCGTTGCCCCCTCCCAGAATTGCCATCACCGCCATGCGGACTGCGATACCATAAGTCACTTGCGGCAGAATCACTGACTGTTTGCCATCTGCGACTGCCGAATCAATTTCTACACCACGGTTCATCGGGCCAGGGTGCATCACAATGGCATCCGGCCTGGCCAGCGCCAGTCGCTCTGGCGTCAGGCCAAAAGTCTGGAAAAACTCTTGTGAACTGGGTAGCAAGGCGCCAGACATGCGCTCGTTTTGCAGGCGTAGCATCATGACCACATCAACGTCTTTCAGGCCTTGTTCCATATTGTGGAATACCTGCACGCCGAGCTTTTCCACGTCAGTTGGCAATAGGGTGCGTGGTGCGATGACACGTATTTCGGGTACGCCCAGTGTCGTCAAGGCGTGAATTTCGCTGCGGGCGACGCGTGAATGCAGCACATCGCCAACAATCGCCACGCGCAGGTTGTGCATTTCCGGTTTGTATTTGCGGATGGTAAATACATCCAGCAAGCCTTGTGTCGGGTGCGCATGACGGCCATCACCCGCATTAATGACGCTGATATGCGGTGGCACATGCTGCGCAATAAAGTGCGCGGCGCCGCTTTGCTGGTGACGCACAACAAACATATCGGCGTGCATGGCAATCAGGTTGTTTACCGTGTCTAAAATCGTCTCGCCTTTGGATTGCGACGAGGTGCTGACGTTGAGGTTAAGCACATCGGCCGACAGGCGCTTGGCGGCAATTTCAAACGTGGTGCGCGTGCGCGTACTGTTCTCAAAGAAAATATTGCAAACGGTTTTGCCACGTAACAGTGGCACTTTTTTGACTTCACGCTCGGCCACGCCGACAAAGTTTTCGGCCGTATCCAGAATGTCGGTCAAAATGCGTTTGGGCAGGCCTTCGATACTCAGCAGGTGCTGTAGTTGTCCTTGCGCGTTGAGTTGCGGGTTATGCATGGTCGTCAGCTCCACTCTTGGCAGGCGAGGCCGATTCAGAAATGCTGAGGCTTAAGCGCCCCAGCGTGTTCATGGCCAGGTCAAACGATTGATGCGCCTGTAACGGCAGGTCGGCACCGACCATGTCTGGCCGGATTGGTAACTGTGCGCCGCCACGGTTGATCAGGGCAGCCAGTTGTACCGAGGCCGGACGGCCATAGTCAAACAGTTCATTCATGACCGCACGCGTGGTACGGCCGGTATAAAAAATATCGTCGATCAGGATGATATGCTTGCCATTGATATCGAACGGGATATAAGCCGGGTGCGCGGATGTTTTCAAACCACGTTGTGCATAATCGTCCCTGTACATGGCTGCATCCAGCTTGCCGAACAGGATGTCATGCCCTAGCTCAGTTTGCAGGCGCTTGAGCAGCCTTTCCATGAGCCAGACGCCGCCGGTGTAAATACCGACCAGGGCAGTATTTTCCTGTATGCGAGGCTCGAGTTGCTGGTATAAATGCTCTAGTAGTTGTTCGGGGTCAGGTAATGTCATGAGGGGATTGTGCTATGCACGTCCATGATAAGCATCAAAATAGGATTGTAATATAGTTTGTGCGGCAACCTGGTCCAGCAGCGGCTTTTGTGCACGGCCTCTCACCCCCGCTTCATACAGCGACTGTGCTGCTTCAGCAGAAGACAGGCGCTCGTCTACCATCACGACCGGCAGGTTGAAGCGGCCTTCGAGGCGCTGGGCGAATTTTTGCGCCAGCGCAGTCATGGCATGGGCTTCGCCATCCATAGACATCGGTAAACCAACGACCAGCAAGACAGGACGCCATTCTTGCAGCAGCGCATTAATGTGCGCAAATTTGGCGGCATTTTCTTCTGCTTCTATGGTGAGCAGTGCGTGTGCCAGCTTGAGCAGGGTGTCGCCAACGGCCACGCCTATGCGTTTTTCACCAAAATCAAAGGCAAGCACCGTGCCACTGACATCCGGGTAACGGCGTTGGGTAATCGGTAAATGGCTTTGATTGAGAGGCTGTTTGCCGTGCTTGACCGCATCAGGCATGGCCAGCGACCTCGGACAGGGTGGCAAAGTCTACGCCTAATTGCTGCATGGCCCAGGAGAGTTTGTCATCATTGGGCAGTTTGAAAATCAGCTTATGTAGCTGCTGGTTGTCTTCGAGTGGCAACGTCAGCCAGGCATTGGCCTGGATTTCTTCCTCCAGTTGACCTGCGGACCAGCCGGTATAACCGAGGGCGATAAACATGTCTGGCGGTGCTTCATCACGCGCCGCCGCTTCCAGGATATCTTTGGATGAGGTCATGGCCAGGCCTTCTGACAACTCCATCGTGGTGTTGAATTCAGTGGCTGGCGTATGCAGCACAAAGCCGCGTTCTACTTGCACCGGGCCGCCAAAATGCACTTGCCGTTCCTGCTGGTAGTTGGCATGGCATTCCATATCCAGTTGCTCAAACAGGTCGCCTACATTTAGCTGCAAAGGGTGGTTGAGTATCATGCCCATGGCGCCATCCTGGTCGTGGTTACACACCAGAATCACGCTTTTGCTGAAGTAGGGGTCTTCCATGGCTGGCATGGCAATCAAAATCTGGCCGGTGAGGTTCAGGCGCATGTCATGGCTGTCTAACGATAACTGTTCACTCATACAGGGCTAGCTTCTTCCGCGCTCAAATAGCCGGTAATCTCCAGGCCAAAGCCATCCATGCTTGGCATTTTGCGCGGGGCGGCCATCAGGCGCATTTTCTTCACTCCAAGGTCGAGCAGGATTTGTGAGCCGGTGCCGTAATTGCGTAATTCCTGGTTCACCACCAGTTTTTGGTCCGCGCGCAAAATGCGGTCGGTGAGTCCCAGCCCGTCTTCATCGCGATTGATCAGCACAATCACGCCGCAAGGCGCGGTGCTGATAATGCGCATGGCGTGCAACAGGTTCCAGCTATGCGCCTGGTGGCTGCTATCCAGCAGGTCTATCATGGACAAGGGCTCGTGCACCCTTACCAGCGCTTCTTCGCTGGTCTGCGGATCGCCTTTGACCAGCGCCAGATGTGTTTCCTGCGCGATATTGTCGCGGTAGGCGATCAGGCGCATTGGGCCAAACACGGTCTCGATATTGCGCTCGGCGCTGCGCTCAATCAGGGTCTCGTGTGAGGCGCGGTAATGGATCAGGTCGGCAATGGTGCCAATTTTAATATCATGCTCAGCCGCGACCTGCATCAGGTCTGGCAAGCGTGCCATTTCGCCGTCATCTTTCAATATTTCGCAAATGACGCTGGCAGGTTCGCAGCCGGCCAGTTGTGCCAGATCGCAGCCTGCTTCCGTGTGTCCGGCACGAACCAGCACGCCGCCATTCATCGCTGAGAGCGGGAAAATATGGCCAGGACTGACCAGGCTGCTGGCGTTGGCTTGTTTGGCAATCGCCGCGCGTATCGTTGTGGCGCGATCAGCCGCAGAAATACCGGTAGTCACGCCTTCGGCTGCTTCAATGGATACCGTGAAATTGGTGCCGAGGCGGGTGCCATTTTTTTGTACCATGGGCGGTAAATCCAGCTGGCGGCAACGTTGCTCGGTCAGGGTCAGGCAAATCAGGCCGCGGCCAAATTTGGCCATGAAATTGATATGCTCTGCGGTAACAAACTCAGCGGCAATGACAAAATCACCTTCATTTTCACGGTGTTCGTCATCAACCAGGATGACCATTTTTCCGGCACGGATATCGGCAATGATGGCTTCAATAGGGCTAATCTGCGCCGACATTATTCTTGCTCCCAGGCTTGCATGCGCTCAACATAGCGTGCAATTAAATCGATTTCGAGGTTGACCGGGTCTCCGGCCTTGGCGTATTGCATGATGGTGTGTTGCATGGTGTGCGGGATCAGGTTAATACTGACCTCGTCCTGGCTGATTTCGTTCACGGTCAGGCTGATGCCGTTCACACACAAAGAGCCTTTCTTCGCGACGTATTTGCTGATGGCATGCGGGGCGCGTATCTTCAGCAGCCAGCATTCACCAACCTCTTGCAAAGCGGTAATGGTACCTATGCCATCGACATGGCCGGTGACCAGGTGGCCGCCCAGGCGGTCAGCCAGGCGCAAGGCTTTTTCCAGGTTGACCGGGCCTGGTTGGCCCAGTCCCGTGGTCACGTCCAGCGTGACTTTTGACACCATGACCTGAAAAGTGCGTGCATCGAATTCAGTCACGGTGAGACATACGCCATTAACGGCAATGCTATCTCCCAGTTGCACATCTTGCATTCCCAGTTCCGCGGCTTCAATGCGTAATGCGCAATCTTCACCATACGGAACCACTTCGGCAATCCGGCCGACGGTTTGAATAATCCCAGTAAACATGGTGTGATTTTATCAGTGCTGCATG
>Ga0066460_1000175_pt1 | contig 16119 bp, 17 predicted proteins | sample LakWasMe88_LOW11_2_FD_59570 | JGI IMG/M metagenome (GOLD analysis project Ga0066460, IMG submission 59570) | Freshwater sediment methanotrophic microbial communities from Lake Washington under simulated oxygen tension - Sediment Metagenome 88_LOW11 | ecosystem: Environmental > Aquatic >... | reverse complement strand
GCACGACGTCAAGCGCGTCACCATCGACCCCAGCCTGCTGGCCGACGACAAGGACATGCTCGAAGACCTGGTGGCTGCGGCTTTCAATGCCGCGGTGCGCAAGGCCGAGGAAACCTCGGAGCAGAAGATGTCCAAGCTCACGGCCGGCATGCCGGGCCTGCCGGGCGGCATGAAGTTCCCGTTCTGAGACACACTACCTTGCATTCGCTGGGCCGCTGTGCGGCGCTTTGGCCATGAGCTCGGACACCCACTCGCTGGACGCCCTGGTGCTGGCGCTGCGGCGCCTGCCGGGGGTGGGCGTCAAGTCGGCCTCGCGGATGGCCTACCACCTGTTGCAAAACGACCGCGAAGGCGCTCAGTTGCTGGCCCATGCGCTGCTCGATGCCAGTGCCAGCATGCGCCACTGCGAGCGTTGCCACACGTTCACGCAGCAGCCGGTGTGTGCCACCTGCCTGGACCCGGCGCGCGATGCCACGCGACTGTGCGTGGTCGAGTCGCCGGCCGACCAGGCCGCGCTGGAGCGCACGGGGGCCTACAAGGGGCTGTATTTCGTGCTGCTGGGGCGCATCAGCCCGCTGGACGGTATCGGGCCCCATGAGATCGGAATCGATCTGCTGTTCCAGCGCGCCTGCGATGGCGTGGTGCAGGAGGTGATCCTGGCCACCAATTTCACAGCTGAAGGCGAGGCTACCGCCCATGTGGTCGGCGAGGGCTTGCGTTCGCGCGGCTTGCGGGTTACGCGCCTGGCCCGTGGGGTGCCGGTGGGCAGCGAGCTCGAGTACGTGGACCTGGGCACCATCGCCCATGCGCTGGCGGATCGCCGTTGACCTTGCAGGGCGGGGTCGCGGGGGCGTCGTGGCGGGTCGATGGCTGTGGCTGGCCCGTGATGTAATGGCGGGCTTGTTTCATCGGTGCCTAGGTGTGCCAAGGCCGTGCTGCGGCGATGGGCCCGTGAGTCCACGGGGCTGCCGCGCAAGATCAGAACTCAGTCATGAACACTCTTCACTTTGCCCGTTTCACGGTCGCCTATTGGTGCCTGCTGGCGGCGGCATTGCTGCCCTATGTGTGCGCCTTCATCGCCAAGTCGGGCACTCAGGGCAAGCCCCGCAACCAGGGGGGCTATGACAACGACCACCCCCGCCAATGGATGGCCCGGCAGACCGATTGGCGGGCGCGCGCCAACGCAGCCCAGGCCAACAGCTTTGAAGGGCTGCCGTTTTTCATGGCGGCGGTCATCATCGCGCACCAGCTTGGCGCGGCACAGACCTTGCTCGACATCCTGGCCTTTTTGTACGTGCTGACCCGCGTCCTCTACATCACGATGTATGTGGGTGGCCTTTCCAGTGCCCGCAGTGCGGCCTGGGCGGTGGGGATGCTGTTGAACCTGGTGATCCTGTTCATCGGTTACCACTGAAGTTTTTGGCATGGCGGCGCGCTTGGTGCCGCCTTGCCATGGTCTTGACACAGGCAGATGGCACACTGTTTCCCCGACCCGCACGGCGTGATCCCGATGCGGGTATTTTTTTCATCTCGTTGCATGTTCAATCGTCCCCAGCCCCATGAGGAGTATTCCGGATGAGGCCGCCCCTGGTGCTGAATCGCCGCGTGTTGGGTGGCGTGCTCACGCTGGCGGCCGCCTCGCTGGCGGCCCCTGTGCTCCGGGCTCAGGCGTCGTTGGAGCGCAGCACCGTGTCGATCGCGGTGGGGGGCAAGGCCACGTTCTATTACCTGCCGCTCACCATCGCCGAGCAACTGGGCTATTTCAAGGCCGAAGGCCTGGATGTGCAGATTCTTGACTTTCAGGGCGGCGCCCGGGCCTTGCAGGCCTTTGTCGATGGCGGGGCCGACGTCTGCTCGGGGGCTTTCGAGCACACCCTGCGTTTGCAAAGCCGTGGCATGCCCGTCAAGGCCTTCGTGCTGCAGGGGCGGGCCCCGCAGGTGGTGGTGGGGGTGTCGCACCGCACGCTGCCGGGCTACAAGGGTCTGGTCAGCCTGCGCGGGCGCCGCATCGGGGTGTCGGCACCGGGCTCGTCCACCGACACGGTCTGCCGCCTGTTGCTGGCGCGCGCCGGCTTGGCCATGTCCGATATCAACACCGTGCCGGTGGGCGTGGGCAACAGCGCGCTCATGGCCTTGCGTTCTGGCAGCATTGACGCGCTGAGCAGCGTGGACCCGGTGATGACCATGCTGGCGCAGAAGAACGAGGTGCGCGTGGTGGCCGACACCCGCACCCTGCGCGGCAGTGCCGAGGTGTTTGGTGGCCCCATGCCGGCGGGTTGCCTGTTTGCCGCCTCGGCCTTCATCCAGAAGAACCCGCGCACCGTGCAGGCCATGACCAATGCCATCGTGCGGGCCCTGAAGTGGCTGCAGACGGCAGGCCCCTCTGACCTGCTGCAGGCCGTGCCGGAAAGCTATCTGCTGGGGGACCGGGCGCTGTACCTGGCGGCCTTCGGCAAGATGCGCGAGGCGATTTCGCCCGATGGCCTTCTGCCGGACGACGGGCCTCGCACGGCCTTGCGTGCCCTGGCCGTGGTGGATGCCTCGATCCGCCCCGAACGCATGGAATTGACGCGCCTCTACACCAACGAATTTGCCCGCCGGGCCAGAGACCTGCTCAAAGCCTGAAGGCAGGCCCAAAGGGGTTGAAAAGGTGCGCCAGCAGCTTGCCGTGCGCACCGGCTGGGAACGCCCCGTGTGCTGGGGCGTTCAGTGTTTGCGCCGAGACGGCGCCGCCGCTGGCGTGCTGCGGGTTGGCGCGGCAGCACTGCGCGCTGGCTGGCGCGTGGGCCGGCTGCTGGTGTTGGACACCGTGGCGCGAGGGGGCGGGTTCTTGGTGTTGCTGCCCGAGTTGCTTGGGCTGGCCAGGCTGGGGGTGCGTGGCTGGTAGGGCAGGTACACGATCACCGACTGGCCCACCTTGAAGGCGGCCGAGGTCTTGGTGTCGTTCCAGTCGGCCACCTGGCTGACGGTCAGTTTGTAACGCTGGGCGATGCTGAGCACGGTGTCCTTGCGGCCGGCCTTGACGACAGTGCGGCGGGTGATGATCTCGGGCGCGAGTGCCAGTTGGCCCGCGTCGGCCACCCGGCTGCCCACATCGTTGTCGAGGGCGCCCAGGCGGGGCACGATCAGGGCCGAGCCGGCCTTGATCAGCATGCGGGGCGGGATGTTGTTCACGTTGCGCAGGTCGTACTCGCTCATGCCCACGCGCTGGGCCGCAGAGGCCACCGACATGGTGCTGGGGGCCGTCCAGGCCGTCCAGGTGGCCAGGCGCTCGTGGTAGGTCTCGAGGTTGCGCTTGAAGATGGTGGCGTTGTCCCAGGGCAGCAGGATCTGGGGCGTGCCGGCGGCCAGGATCACGGGCCGGTGCACCGAGGGGTTGAGGGCCTTGAAGTCGTCCAGCGGCACCTCGGCCAGTTTGGCGGCCAGGGCCACGTCGATGTCGCCGGGGATGTCCACCGTCTCGAAATAGGGGTGGTTGGGGATCAGCGCCAGCTCTGCGCGGAACAGCTCGGGGTTGGCCACGATGTTCTTCACGGCCTGCAGTTTGGGCACGTAATAGCGGGTTTCGTTGGGCATGCTCAGGTCGACATAGCGGGTGCCCAGGCCTTGCTTCTGGTTGCGTGCAATGGCCCGCCCGACGCTGCCCTCGCCCCAGTTGTAGGCGGCCAAAGCCAGGTGCCAGTCGCCAAACAGGTTGTAAAGCTTTTGCAGGTAGTCGAGCGCAGCCCGGGTGGAGGCCAGCACGTCGCGCCGGTCATCGCGGAAGACGTTTTGTTTGAGGTCGAAGGTGGTGCCGGTGGCGGGCATGAACTGCCACATGCCGGCCGCCTTGGCCGACGAGACCGCCTGCGGGTTGAAGGCGCTCTCGATGAAGGGCAGCAGGGCCAGTTCGGTGGGCATGCCGCGGCGTTCCAACTCTTCAACGATGTAGAACAGGTATTTGCGCGAGCGCTCGGTCATGCGATTGAGGTAGTCCGGCCGCGCGGTGTACCACTGCTCCCGGTCGTGCACCAGATCGGTGTCGAGGTCGGGCATGGCAAAGCCGGAACGGATGCGCTGCCAGATGTCGGAGGGGGCCGCCAACTGGGCCACCGGGCGCGAATAGGCCTCGGCCGCGGCAATCGGTTGCAGCGGGTTGGCGCCGCCCAGCGTCAGGGTCATGGGCGAGCGGGGTGCAGACGGGCGCGTGGCGGCGCCGGTCGTGCTGGAGGTGGCGGCCTCCGGGCTGCCCGAGGTCGGGTTGGGTGCACTGGCGCAGCCGGTCAGCCACAGCAAGGCGGCCAGACAGGCCGCGGTGAGCAATTTCATTTGAAGTCGTTTTTCCATTCGCGCAGTTGCGCGAACACGGCAGCGTCGTCGGCGCCGGAGGTGTCGGGGGCCTGGGCTTGCACGGCCTCGATCACCGAGGGCTGGCGCGAGCGCAGGAAGGGGTTGATGGCTTGCTCCAGCGCGATGGTGGAGGGCAGGGTGGGCTGATGCCGTGCCCGCTGTGCGATGCATTGGGCCTGGTAATCGATCAGGGCCTGGTTGTGGGGCTCGACCGCCAGCGCAAAGCGCAGGTTGGACAAGGTGTATTCGTGGGCGCAACACACCCGGGTGTTGCCGGGCAGGGCGCTCAAGCGGTCCAAAGAGGCCAGCATCTGGGCCGGCGTGCCTTCAAACAGCCGCCCGCAACCGCCCGAGAACAAAGTGTCGCCACAGAACAGCAGCGGGGCTGCCGGTTCGGCGGCGGGGTGTTCCAGGTAATAGGCGATGTGCCCTGCCGTGTGGCCGGGCACGCCGATCACCTGAAAACGGAAGCCGGCAGCATCCACCGAGTCGCCCGCGTTCAGCCGGGTGACGGGTTCGGGCAACTTTTCGCCCGCCGGGCCCCACACGCTGGCGCCGGTCTGGGCCTGCAGCGCGGCCACGCCACCGGTGTGGTCGGCATGGTGGTGGGTGAGCAAAATGGCTTCCAGGCGCAGGCTCGGCAGGCGGGCCAGCGCGTCCAGCACGGGTTGGGCCTCGCCCGGGTCGACCACCAGCGCCCGTTGGCCATCGTGCAGCAGCCAGATGTAGTTGTCCGCGAAAGCCGGCAGGGGAATGAGGTGTGTGGTCATGGACGGGCGGATTATAGAAAGATGAGGGGCTTGCAGGGGGATCGCAGGCGCTATGCTCTGGGGCTGGTTCCCGGCGCTTCTGCGCCGGGTTTCATGGCGCCACCCGGCGTGCCCCAGCCACCGAGTTTCGCATTTTCAGCCCGCCCATGCAGTCGCTTCATGAATGGTTTCAGACCCCGCCCGGGCGCTACCTGATGGCCTGGGAGCAGGCACGCATCGATGCGGCTGTGGCCGATATCTTTGGCTACCACAGCCTGCAGCTCGGCCTGCCCGAACTGGACGCCTTGCGGCGCAACCGCATGCCGCACCAGTGGCTGGCCGTTGACAGCACCGAGGTACAGGCCGCCCCGGGAGGCCTGCGGGCCGCCCTGGTGACCGACTTTGCGGCGCTGCCCTTTCCCGAGGCCAGCCTCGATCTGGTGGTGCTGCCCCACACGCTGGAGGTGTCGCACGACCCGCACACCACCTTGCGCGAGGTGGCGCGGGTGCTGGTGCCGGAGGGGCGGGTGGTGATCTGCTGCTTCAACCCCACCAGCCTGTGGGGCGCGCGGCAGCGGCGCGAACACCTGTACCAGCGCTTTGGCTGCGGCCAGCTTTACCTGCCGGGGGCCGGCGATTTTCTGGGCTACCTGCGGCTGCGCGATTGGCTGCGGCTGCTCAGCTTCGAGGTCGAGGAGGCCGACTTCGGCTGCTACCGGCCTGCGGTCGACACCGACAAATGGCTGCGGCGTTTTGAATGGATGGACCGGGCTGGCCCGCGCTGGTGGCCGATCTTCGGCGCCGCGTATTGCCTGGTGGCGGTCAAGCGCGTGCGCGGCATGCGCTTGCTGGGGCCTGCCTGGAAGACCTCGCGTCGCCCGGCCGGGGTGCCGGTGCCGGCGGTGAACCGCCAGCATCACCAACCCGCCAAGGCGGCCGGCCCAGCGTCGGCATCCCGTTTTGAATCAGAAGGATTTTGAGTTTTGAACCATGTTGTGATCTACACCGATGGCGCCTGCAAGGGCAACCCTGGCCCCGGTGGCTGGGGCGTGTTGCTGAAATCGGGCAGCTTCGAGAAAGAATTGTTCGGTGGCGAGTTGGGCACCACCAACAACCGCATGGAGATGATGGCGGTGATCGAGGCGTTGACAGCGCTCAAAAGGCCTTGCCAGGTCACCTTGTTTCTGGACAGCGAATACGTGCGCAAGGGCATCACCGAATGGATCCATGGCTGGAAGGCCAAGGGCTGGAAGACAGCCGCCAAGCAGCCCGTGAAAAACGCCGAGCTGTGGCAGCGGCTGGATGCGCTGGTGGCCACCGGCGGCCACCAGATCGAGTGGCGCTGGGTAAAAGGGCACGCTGGCGATCCGGGCAATGAGCGCGCCGACGCATTGGCCAACATGGGGGTTGAAAAGGCCCTGGGTCGGCGTTGATGGCCCATCATGCGGGGTGACAGGGGTTTGACGGCGTCGTCTGGCCGCAACGTACAGGGGCGCGTGTGGCGCTCAGCCTTGCAGGCGCCGTATCCTGTCGCCAACGGGCTATGCCCGGCGCTTCGGGGGTGAGGGAGATGGATATCGATCCACAAGCGGCGGCCGTACAGGCCGCGCGTCAATCATTGCAAACGTTGCTGACGTCGGGCCACAGCCCGGGGGTGCAGTACCTGTTCATGCACGGCCAGCAGGCGTGGCTGTCGTTTCAGGCCGGCCTGGCCGACCCTGGCACAGGCCAGGTGCTGCAGGCGAGCCACCGTTTCAACCTGCATTCGGCCACCCAACTGTGGACGGCTGCTGCGGTGTTGCGTTGCGTGCAGACGGGGCTTATGGCCCTGGATGAGCCTTTGCAGACCTACCTGCCAGGGCATGCCGAGCTCGGCACGGCTACCGTGCGCCAGGCCATGTTGCACACGGCAGGTTTCGCCAATCCCAACCCCCTGGCCTGGATTCATCTGGGGCGAGACAGTTTTGACCCATACAAGGTGGCCGAAGCCCTGCTGGTCGAGCATGGGCGCCCGGTGCGCTCACCCGGTGGCGCTTACCGGTATTCGAACATCGGCCACCTTTGGTTGGGCCAGGTACTGCGCGCAGTCACCCGTCAATCCTTGCCAGATTACCTGCAGGCGCAGGGCCTGTTAGGGGGCGAGGCCCTGGCGGGCGGGCACCTGAGTTTTGAGCGGCCCGATCCGCCCCAGCACGCTCGGGGCACCTTGCCCCGCTGGGGCTGGCTGAACCCCGTGCTGGCCTGGATGCTGGACCGCGACCGCTTTGTGGCCGGGGTGAGTGGCAGCTGGGTTCGGCTGGAGCACCACCAGGCCGATGCCCAGGCCTGCAATGGCCTGATCGGCAATGCCGCTGGCGTGGCCGCCAGCCTGCAAGGTTTGCTGGGGCGCAAGGGCCTGGCCAGCAGCGGTTGCCTCTCAGGCTTGTTCGATTCGGTGCCCATGGTGGGGCCGGCGCGTGGCCTGGGCGGCTTCACCGGTTGGCTGGAGGGGCAGCACTGGTGCGGGCATGCCGGTGGCGGCGTGGGGCATTACAGCGAGTGGCGGGTGTACCCGCGCTTGCAGGCCGTGAGTGTGCTGCTGCTCAATCGCGCAGGTTTGCGCGACGAGGGCTTGCTCACGCGCATCGACAAACCTTTGGTGGCGGCCTTGGGGCGGCAACTCGCCCAGGGGTGATGGGCCCGGCCCCTGTAGCTCAGGCCAACCGGGCCAGCTCGGCCGGGGTGTTGACGTTGGCGAAGTGGGTGGGTTGATCTTCCGGTCGATCAAACACGGCCTCACCCAGGGGGTGCCGGCTCAGCCAGGCACCCACCTTGCGCCCGCCTTCTTGTAGCCAGAGCGCCAGGTCATCTGCCAGGCTGCGGTGCAGCAGGCAGAACACCGGCTGGCGCCAGGGGCCGGGGCGCCCCTGGGGTGTGGCGCCCACGTTGTCGTCCGGGGTGAAGGCCCGCACGGTGGCCACGGCTTTGGGGTGCGTGCCCAGGGCTTGCACCAGGCGTCGGGCCAGATCGGGCGGAAAGTTAGGCACGTCGCAGGGCACGGTCAGCAGCCAGTCGGTGCTGCAGTGGCGCAGGCCGCTGAGCATGCCGGCCAGCGGGCCTTGGGGCTCGTCGGCAGGCGCATCGGTCCAGACTGGCACGCCCAGGGCCTGGTACCGGTCCAGATGGCGGTTGGCGTTCAGGGCCACTGGGCCCACCTGGGGCCGCAGGCGCTGCAAGGCGTGCCAGGCCAGGGCTTGGCCTTGCAGTTGTACCAGGCCTTTTTCCTGACCCATGCGTTGGCCCTGGCCGCCGGCCAGGACCAAGCCGGTGATCTGTTCCGGGCCGATGGGGGCTTGGATGGGGGTTGAATGCACGGGCATGCCAGACCGGGCTCAACCGCCGATGTAGCTCATTTCAACCCGGCGGCTGACGTTGGCCGGGGCCGTGGCTTCGGCGGGCAGGCTGGCCCGCAGCTCGGAGTAACGATCACCGCGACCTTGCCAGATGTGGCCGATGGCCGAGGCCAGCTCTGCATCGCTGGCACCGTTGCGCAGCAGGCCGCGCAGGTCATGGCCCTGGCTGGCAAACAGGCACAGGTAGACCTGGCCTTCGGTGGACAGGCGGGCCCGATTGCAGTCGTGGCAAAAAGCCTGGGTGACGCTGCTGATCACGCCCACTTCGCCCAGGGCGGGGTCCCATTCGCCGGCGGGGTTGGCATAGCCCCAGCGCTGGGCGGTTTCGCCCGGGGCGGCCGCTTCGAGCGGCACCAGCGGGAATTCGGTTTTCAGCAGATCGATCACCTGGGCCGAGGGCAGCACCTCGTCCATGCACCAGCCGTTGGTGGCGCCCACGTCCATGTACTCGATGAAGCGCAAGGTGACGCCGCGCCCCCTGAAGTAGCGCGCCATCGGCAGGATCTCGTGTTCATTGGTGCCGCGCTTGACCACCATGTTGACCTTGAGCCCGCCTTGGGCGCCCAGGCCGGCATCACGGGCGGCTTCGATGCCGGCCAGCACATCGGCCACCGGAAAGTCGACATCGTTCATGCGGCGGAACACCGCGTCGTCCAGGCCATCCAGGCTGACAGTGACACGCTGCAGGCCGGCCTGGCGCAGGGCGTGGGCCTTGCGGGCCAGCAGCGAGCCATTGGTGGTCAGGGTGAGGTCGGGTGGCAGGCCATCGGGCGTGCGCAGGGCGGCGAGCATCTCGATCAGGTGTTCGAGGTTCTTGCGCAGCAGGGGCTCGCCTCCGGTCAGGCGGATCTTGCGCACACCATGGGCCAGAAACTGCGCCGCCACGCGGGTGATTTCTTCGAAGCTCAGCAGCGAGGCGTGGGGCAGGTAGGGGTAGTTCTTGTCGAACACCTCTTTGGGCATGCAATAGCTGCAGCGGAAGTTGCACCGGTCGGTGACGCTGATGCGCAAATCCCGCAAGGGGCGATGCAGGCGATCCCGCAACAGGCCCTGCGCCTGGATCAGGGGCCGGGTTTCGGCGGCTCTCAGCCCTGGCTGGCGCCAGTCGGCCACAGGGATGATGCGATTCGCGGACGGGGAGGGGGATCGTTCTGTCATGCGGGCAAGGGGGTCGGGAGGGGCCTGGTCTCTCAGGCACCCCGGTCATGCGCGCAACGGTACACCAGAAGTAGAGCCCCGACGGGCCTCATGGGGGAAATCCATGAGGCCGCTTGGGCCCGCGCTCGCTCAGACGCAGCGGGCGCCGTCCACTTCGATGCACACGCCCGAGATGAACGCAGCTTCGTCCGATGCCAGGTACAGGGCCGCGTTGGCCACGTCCAGTGCGGTCGAGAAGCGGCCCAGGGGGATGGTGGCCAGAAACTTGGCACGCCGGGCGTCATCGACCGGGCCACCTGCGAACTCGGCGGCCAGCCCGGTGTCGGGGTTGAACACCGGGTTGATGCAGTTCACGCGGATGTTGTCTGGCCCCAGTTCAGCGGCGAGCGATTTGCTGATGGTGATGACGGCGCCCTTGGAGCCGTTGTACCAGGTCAGGCCCGGTCGTGGGCGCACGCCCGCGGTCGAGGCGATGTTGATGAAGCTGCCGCCCCCGTTGGCGCGGAACACGGGCGTGGCGTGCAAGGTGGCCAGGTAGATGCTCTTCACGTTGATGGAGAAGCAGCGGTCGAATTCTTCCTCGCTCACTTCGAGCGCAGGGCGGTTGCGGTGCGTCCAGCCGGCGTTGTTCACCATGGCGTCGAGCTTGCCATAGAGGCGAACCGACTCGTCCACCAGGGCTTTGACCTCGTCCGAGCGGGTGACGTCGGCCTTGAAGAAGGCGGCCGTGCCGCCTGCGGCCACGATCTCGGCCACCACCCGCTGGCCACCGGCCTCGTTGATGTCGTTGACCAGCACCTGGGCGCCTTCGGCCGCCAGGCGCTTGGCAATGCCTTCGCCAATGCCGTTGCCGGCACCTGTCACGATGATCGATTTTTGATTCACGCGCATGAAATGTCTCCAAAGGGGGCTGTTGGGGCAGTGGCGGCAGGATCAGCCGCTCTACCGCCACCGTGCTGAGAAAACCTGAGCTGGGTGGGCCTCAACCGTGGCGGATGGCCACGGTCTTCAGGGTGGTGAAGCCGTAGAGGGCTTCAAAGCCCTTCTCGCGGCCGTAACCTGAGGACTTGACGCCCCCGAAAGGCAGTTCGACACCGCCACCCGCACCATAGTTGTTGATGAACACCTGGCCGCAGCGCAGGCGCTTGGCCATGCGGAACTGGCGCCCGCCATCGCGTGTCCAGACGCCGGCCACCAGCCCGAAATGGGTGGCGTTGGCCAGCTCCACCGCGTGGTCTTCATCGCGGAAGCGCATGGCAGCCAGCACGGGGCCGAACACCTCCTCTTGGGCCAGGCGGTGATCCACCGGCACATCGCGCAGCAGGGTGGGGGCCTGGTAGTAGCCGGTTTCAGGCGCTTCTTCAACCACCCGGCCCTGGGCCACCATCGCGATGCCGGTTACCTGCGCATCGGACAGAAAATCCCAGACCCGTTGCTGCTGGGTCTGGCGGATCAAGGGGCCGACATCCAGATCCAGGTGGGCCGGGCCCACACGCAAGGCCTCGAAGGCATGGCCCAGGCGCTCCAGCAGGGGCTCGTAGATGCTGTCCTGGATCAGCACACGCGAGCCGGCTGAGCAGGTTTGGCCGGCGTTTTGCACGATGGCGTTGATGATCACCGGCACGGCCGCGTCGAGGTCGGCATCTTCAAAAATGATCTGCGGGCTCTTGCCACCCAGCTCCAGGGTGACCGGGCAGTGCCGCTCGGCGGCCACCTGCTGGATCAGCGTGCCCACCTTGGGGCTGCCGGTGAAGCTGATGTGGTCGATGCCGGGGTGGCGCGCCAGGGCGTCACCCACTTCGTGGCCGTAGCCGGTGACGATGTTCAGGGCCCCGGCCGGGAAACCCACCTCGGCGGCCAATTGCGCGACCCGGATCAGCGACAGGCAGGCGTCTTCGGCCGGCTTGACCACGCACACATTGCCCGCAGCGAGGGCACCGCCCACACTGCGGCCAAAGATCTGCATCGGGTAGTTCCAGGGAATCACATGGCCGGTCACGCCGTGCGCTTCGCGCCAGGTGAGCACGCTGTAGCCGTCCTGGTAGGGAATGGTTTCGCCGTGGAACTTGTCGGCCGCACCGGCGTAGAACTCGAAGTACCGAACCAGGGCCAGGGCGTCGGCCCGGGCCTGCTTGGTGGGTTTGCCGCAGTCGCGTTGCTCCAGGGCGGCCAGTTCGTCGGCATGTTCGCCCACCTTGACCGACAGGCGCATCAGCAATCGGCCGCGCTCAGCGGCACTGAGCTTGCCCCAGACCGTGTCGTAGCACTGGCGTGCGGCCCGGACGGCATCGTCGATGTCCTGGGCGTTGCTGCGCTGAAGATGATCAAAGACCTGCCCGTCCGAAGGATCGATCACTGGCAGGGTTTTGCCCGAAGAACTGGGCACCGATGCGTTGGCGATGAAGTTGAGTTGCATGCCGGCATTTTGCGCCAATGTAGCAATGCCTACATCAGGGGCGTGACCGAGCGGGGACACCCCAGCCGTCGCGCTTGGGGGCGGCTGCCATCGTCAAAACCGGGGAGAGAGGGAGGGCGAAAGACACTGTTGCATTGCAACAAATTACGCGCCCCAACGACAAAAAGCGCCTGTCAAGGCGCTTTTGGGAGGTGTCGTGGGGTTGTTGGGCCGTCTGGGGGGAGAGGGTTCCCCCGGCCAGGGGTCAACGCTGAGGGCTGCGCTTGCGATCGCGATCGTCGTGGGGCCAGGCGTTGACAGGTTGTTTGGCGAAGCTGGAATTCATTTGAAATCTCCGTGGATGGAGCTACAACGAAAGGCCAGCAGACTTGGTTGACAGTTTTTTTGAGAAATTTTTGAGGTGGGCGAAAGTTCGGTAAAGACCAGCCGCTACGGGTGAAAAGGCTGTTAATTCAATACCGAAATGCTTATGTTTTATTATTTTTTCGACCGCCGTCAGACAGGGTCAACGCCAGTGTCTGGCGGGTCAGGGCTTCTGCTTCCTGGGCATCCGGCGTGCGCTGGGCGATCTTGAGCAGCAAGATCAACTCGTCCAGCCCGGCGAGCGCATCGTGCACGGCCAGGCGCAGCTGGCGTAACTGAGCATCTGTGGAGTCCATGCGTCATTCTGGTCTGCCAGACGCCAACTTCAAGTGTCTCTTTGATAGGAAATGTAAAGCGCCTACCGTCCAAGGCCCTGCCATTGGCCCGGACCATCGACCTGGGGAGCGCGCCTCGAACCGGCTGGGCCTGCGTTCAAGGATTGGCCTGCCCGACAGGAATCGAACCTGTGACCCACAGCTTAGAAGTCTGTTTCCAGCGAGTTTTCTCTAATTCTCCACAGCTCTTTTGAATGCTTTTTGTTTATATGAATCAATGAGTTACGATGCTATCTTGTTTTCCGGGTAACTCTCAAATTCTCCTGAGTCTGTTACCCCGGTGTTACCCCGGAAGGGAGGGGTTCAAGATGGATAAGAAATTTCGATTCACGAAACCCAAGGTGGAGGCGTTGCCACCGGCTGCACCCGGCAAGCGCGACGAGTACCGCGACGAGGGGCAGGCGGGCCTGTGGCTTCGCGTGAGCGCCGCCGGTGTCAAAACCTATGCGGTGCTAGCCCGCAAAAAGGGTGGGGGCCTGGAGCGGGTCACGATTGGCACCGCAGACAAGATCACCCCCGAGAACGCCCGCACCGAGGCAAAGCGAATCCTTGCCGATCTGGCGACGGGTAAGAGCCACAGCGCCGAGGCCAAGGCCAAGCGCGGCGATATCACCTTTGCGACTTTGCTTAAGGACTACACCGACGCCACCCCCATGAAGCCGCGCAGCCTTTCCGAGTTGATGGGCCTTTACACCCGTCATATCGAGCCAGCGCTGGGGAAACGGAAATTGACCGAAGTCACGCCCGAGCGGGTGCTGGCCCTCCACAAGAAGGTCAGCAAGGATGCCCCCACATCTGCAAATCGGTGTGTTGCGGTGATCAAAGCGGCCTTCAATTGGGCAACCGCTGGCGGCAGTTGGCAGGGGGCCAATCCTGCGGCAAGGGTGAAGAAAAACCGCGAGAACTCGCGCACCCGCTACCTTCAGCCCGCCGAGCTGGCCCGCTTTTTCGCAGAACTCAACGCGAGCCCAGAGCCTGCCCGCAGCTTTTTCATGCTGGCGCTGCTGACGGGTGCCCGCCGATCCAACGTGCTGGCGATGCGGTGGGCGGATGTGAGCTTGCCGGATGCGGTATGGCGAATCCGCGCCGACGAGGCAAAGGCGGGGGATGAACTCGTTATTCCCCTGGTGCCCGAAGCCGTGAAGCTGTTGCAGGAGCTGAAAGAGAGGGAGGGCGCTTCGCCCGTGTGGGTGCTGCCTGCGGACAGCAAAACGGGGCACTACCAAGAGCCCAAGCGTGCATGGGCCACTCTGTGCGCCCGCGCCGAGCTGGCAGACCTTCGGATGCATGATCTGAGGCGCACCATGGGCTCATGGTTGGTGCGTACCGGAGCCAGCACCGCCATCAATGCCAAAGCGCTGGGTCACAAGAGTTTGCAGGCCGCCGCCGTCTATCAGCGCATTGCGGACACTGACCCGATACGCGAGGCGATGGAGCGGGCCACCTCGGCAATTCTGGGTGCTGGGGGTGTTGAGTGACCCGCGACGATCCGCCTTTTTTCGCTGAGACATGCGGCCTGATGTTCACCATCAATATCGGCGGGCATGTTTACCCAGCCGATGTGCGCGAGCTGGACGCCTTTATTGATTCATGGCTTGACGGGCGCCGCGCTGCGCTCGCAGGAATGGCCCCAGGCCCTGAAGCCGACAGGGAGGGGCATTCTCTGGCTGTGGAGGTTGAGCGCTTGGCGGGGGCACGCGCCCAAGCTGTTGCGGCATTCCTGCGCAACGACATGGACGGGGTGAGCAAATGGCTGGATAGCTTGGCGCTGCGGGTCTATGCGCTGAGGGCCGCGCCCTTGGCGGGAGCCGAGGCCAGGAACAAGCTATTTCGCACCCAACGGGCGCGCAAGGCGGCCAGCGCACCCCGCCCAGGTCTGCGCCAGTCCCTGGTGGAAAAGGTGGCGGAAGCAATGCGCCAGGGCCGCAATCGGGGCGAGTCATTCAAAGAGTTTTTGCGCGCTTGGGAAAACGCCCCTATTGATGGCCTGCGGCTGACCCAGGTTGAACCCTGCGCATACCAAATCACGGACGAAAACGCGATAGATGGTGAGCCAGACAGCAAGGGTTACAAGATTTCCACGCTGGCCCCGCTGTACTCCAAGGCAGGCAAGCGCAGGTAATTTTTGTTGCAGCTTCTGCTAGCAACAACTCGCTTTTGACACTGAGAGCACTCGGAAGGAATAGAGGGGGCAGGAAGCCCCCGGCCTTCCAAATTGAGAGGCTTTCGCGTGTTGAAACAATCTTTTAAATTTGGTGCAGCCGAGGCTCCCCGCCTCATTGATGAAGTGGAGGCCGCACAGCGCCTTGGCACCACCCCCAAGACCCTGCAAATCTGGCGCTCCACGAAGCGCTACCCGCTGCCTTACGTCAAGGTGGGCCGTTTGGTGCGCTATCGCCTCGCGGACGTTGATGCTTTCATTGAATCCCGGCTGGTGGGCGCGGGGGCCGAGTGATGAACGCGCACCGCACCCTCACACCCACCGCCCGCCGCGTGCTGTCCTATCTGGAGGCCCAGGCCGACGAATCGGGTTCCTTCGCCATCTCAATCTATGCGCTGCAAGAGCAATGCGGCCTCCTGGGCACTGACATTGCAGAGCTGGCCGTGGGCCACCTAACCCGGCTGGGCTTTATCCATTGCTGTGGCGTGGTGCGCCACGCTGGCAGCGTTATGCCGTCTTACCGCCTGGGCAAGGCACCCAAGGCCAAGCGCAGGGCTCGCGGCAAATGGGCTTGAAGTTGCAGGCCCGTGTTTGGGACACCCAGTTGACGCCCTCGCCGTTGAAGTTCGTCCTGCTTGCCTATGCAGATCGAGCCAACGATTTGACCGGGGAGGCGTGGCCCTCGCTGGCCGATACGGCGGCACGTTGCAGCCTGTCGCCAAAGCAGGCCCGCCGCCACGTTCACGCGCTGGTCAAGGCTGGGTATCTGGTCGAAGTCGGGCGGCAAGGTTCGGGCGTGGTGCGCTATCGGTTGGATGGCGTGCTTCTGGCACCCTCCCACCAAGGGGAGGTGCCCCCTCCCGCCGAAGGGAGTCGGGCGCCCTCCCTCCTGAGGGAGTACCCCCCTGCCGTTGGCGGGAGTGCCCCCCTGCCATCTACGGGAGGTGCCCCCTCCCACCCAAGGGAGTCAAACCCACACCCAACCCGAAGTGAACCGAAAGTGAACCTTCGGGGTGGGGGTGTAGGGATCGGCCAAGGGGCCGGGATCGTCCTGACGGACTCCCCGCCCCAGGCCGCCCCCCTGGGTGTGAAAGCACCTGAAGGCATATCGCCTGTGGCCTGGGTGCAGATCGCTGAACGCAAAGCCCGGCCCTTCACGCCCTCGCAGTTGGCAGCACTGGCCGCCCAGGTGGACAGCGCCATTGCTGCGGGTGAG
>Ga0066460_1000170_pt1 | contig 16254 bp, 14 predicted proteins | sample LakWasMe88_LOW11_2_FD_59570 | JGI IMG/M metagenome (GOLD analysis project Ga0066460, IMG submission 59570) | Freshwater sediment methanotrophic microbial communities from Lake Washington under simulated oxygen tension - Sediment Metagenome 88_LOW11 | ecosystem: Environmental > Aquatic >... | reverse complement strand
GGCAAGGCCGTGGGCCTGACCGGGCGCGACGGCGGCATGATCCGCGCGCAAAAGCTCAAGATGGTCGACAACCAAGACCCGAGCAAAGAGTACGACGTGGGCCAGGTGGGCGACATCGTCTCGATCGACCCCAGCGTGGTCAAGGCATTGCAAGACGATGCCTTCATCCCCGTCATCAGCCCGATCGGCTTTGGCGAGGACAACGAAAGCTACAACATCAATGCCGACGTGGTGGCCAGCAAGCTGGCCACGGTGCTCAAGGCCGAAAAGCTGGTGTTGCTGACTAACACCCCGGGCGTGCTCGACAAGGCCGGCCAATTGCTGACCGACCTGACGGCCAAGCGCATCGACGAGCTGTTTGCCGACGGCACCATCTCGGGCGGCATGCTGCCCAAGATCGCCGGGGCCCTGGATGCGGCCAAGAGCGGCGTCAACGCGGTGCACATCATCGACGGCCGCGTGCCGCACGCCATGCTGCTCGAAATCCTGACCGATCAGGCTTACGGCACCATGATCCGCTCGCATTGAGCGGCGCCGGGTTCATGCTGTTGAGGATGGCATCGCCATGAGGCTGCTGTTGGTCGAAGATGATGTGATGGTGGCCAGCGGCATCAAGCTGGGCCTGACGGACGCCGGCTATGCCGTCGACTGGGTGGGCAGCGGCGAGCGGGCCGAAGAGGTGCTGCGCGCCGAGACCTTCGATGCCGCCATCATCGACATCGGTTTGCCCGGCATGAGTGGGCTGGACCTGACGCGGCGCCTGCGCCTGTCCGATGTGGCCAGCCGCACCATGCCTGTGCTGATCCTGACCGCCCGTGACGCCTTGCAAGACCGTGTGCAAGGGCTGGACTTGGGCGCCGACGACTACATGGTCAAGCCCTTTGAACTGCCCGAGCTGCTGGCCCGCTTGCGCGCATTGCTGCGCCGCTCGCAGGCTGCGACCTCGGCCGTGCTGAGCTTTGGCCCGCTTGAAATGGACACCGCCAGCCGCCGCGCCACCGTGCGTGCGGTGGTCGACGGCCAGGCCCGGCAGCAGGTGATCGACCTGGGGCCGCGAGAGTGGACGGTGATGGAGTACCTGCTCATCAATGCCCCCAAGCCGGCCAGCAAAGACAAGCTGCTGGCCGCCTTGACCGGCTGGGACAAAGAGATCACGCCCAATGCGGTCGAGGTCTACATCTCCCGCCTGCGCAGCAAGCTGGAGCCGCATGGCCTGGCGCTGCGCTCGATCCGGGGCTTTGGCTACCGCCTCGAACAGCAGGAGGGCTGAGCCCCATGGCCTCAGGTCTGCGCAACCGGCTGCTGGTGCTGCTGCTGGGACCGCTGTTTGTGCTGGGCCTGGTCAACGTCTGGGTGGACTACCGCTCGGCCGACAGCGCCGCCGTGCAGCATGACCGTCAACTGCTGCGCTATGTGCCCCTGCTGGCCGATTCGGTGTTGGCTCCGGGCGTGCAGGCCGGTGACCCGCCCGTGCTGCTGCTGGCGCCCCCGGTGGAGGATTTTCTCAAGGGCCGTGCTGGTCTGGCCGGCTACAGCGTCAACGACCTCGAAGGCCACCTGCTGCACGGTGACCTTTGGTTGCCCGGTGCCACCGTGGCCACGGCCGAGCCCGAGTTCCACAGCACCGAATACGAAGGCGTCACCTACCGCATCGTCTCGCAGCGGGTGCACACCCGGGCCGGTGACCTGATCGTGCAACTGGCCGATGGCTCGGACCCCCGCCAGCAATGGCTCAGCGCCTTGTTGCGTGTGCTGCTGCCCAATGGCGTGCTGATGGTGGCGGCGGCGCTGGCCGTGAGCTGGGCCGTGGGCCGAGCGCTGCGCCCCCTGACGGAGCTGACCGAGGCCGTCAGCAAGCGTTCCCCGCAAGACCTGAGCGCCATCGACGTGGAGGCCTCGCCGGCCGAGGTGCGCCCCCTGGTGGCCTCGCTCAACCGCCTGTTTGATCTGGTGAACGCGCAGTCGGCCAGCCAACGGCGCTTCATCGCCGATGCCGCGCATCAGTTGCGCACTCCTTTGGCCGGCCTGCAGGCACAGGTGGAGGCCTGGGCCCAGGTGCTGCAGACCCGGCAGCGGCTGCGGCTCGGTGTGTCGGGCGCGGACACGACGCCCGCCAGCATCACCCTGAATGCCGAGCAGCTCGACAAGCTGCGTCAGGCCACGCGGCGCACCTCCCAACTGGCCAACCAGCTGTTGGCGCTGTCGCGCGCCGATGCGCGAGCCATGGAGGCACAACCCATGCAGCGGGTCGACCTGCTGGCCTTGTGCGAATCGCTGCTGGAGGCCCATCTGGACGCCGCCACCGCACGCGGCCTGGACCTGGGCCTGGCGGCCCAGCCGGCCCATACCACTGGGCATGAGTGGCTGCTGCGCGAATTGCTGGGCAACCTGATCGACAACGCCATCCGCTACACCCCGCGCGGTGGCAGTGTGACCATCCGCTGCGGCCTGTTGGCGGTGGCCGACTCCTCGTTGCCCTACCTGGCTGTGGAAGACGATGGGCCGGGCATTGCGCCGTCCGAACGCAACCGGGTCACTGAGCGCTTTTACCGCGTGCCCGGCACCCAGGGCGAGGGCAGTGGGCTGGGCCTGGCCATTGCCCATGAAATCGCCCGGGTGCACCACAGCAGCCTGGAATTGTTGAGTGGCCCAGGGCAGTGCGGTCTGCTGGTCAGGCTGGTGTTGCCGGCGCAGACCATTTAATTGATGAGAAGGGCCGGTGTGCGAGAATCATCTGAGCTTTTTTCCCATGCTGATGTCTGAACCGCACGAACTCCCTGCCGCACCTGAAACCGACGCCCATCCGGTTGGCAGCGAGCCCGATGCGCCCGCCACCCGCAAGCGGCCGCGGCCTGGTGAGCGTCGTGTGCAGATCCTGCAGACGCTGGCCAGCATGTTGGAGCAACCCGGGGCTGAGCGCATCACCACGGCGGCTCTGGCGGCTCGCATTGGCGTCAGCGAGGCGGCGTTGTACCGACACTTTGCCAGCAAGGCTCAGATGTTCGAAGGCTTGATCGAGTTCATCGAGCAGACCGTGTTTTCGCTGTCCAAGCAGATGATCGAGCGCGAAGCCGGTGCCAACCCCGACCCCGCCACGCTGGGGCGTCGCCAGGCCACCCGAGTGATGTACCTGCTGGTGCAATTCGCCGAAAAGAACCCGGGCATGGTACGAGTCATGTGCGGCGACGCATTGGTGCTGGAGCACGAGCGGTTGCAGCAGCGCATGAACCAGTTCTTTGAGCGGCTGGAGCTGACGTTTCGGCAATGCCTGCGCCCACAGGCCGAGGCCACAGGCTCGGCCAAACCCTCGGTGCATTCGCAGGCCCAGGCCGCGGTGTTGACGGCCTTCATCCAGGGGCGTTTGCAGCGCTATGCGCGCACAGGCTTCAAGCGGCTGCCGTCAGAGCAGTTGGAAGGGGCCTTGGCGTTGTTGCTGGCTTGAGCGCCCAGGCCCCCAGCCAAGGGGGATGTCTCGCTGGCGGACTTCAGGGTGCGATTTCTAGTGTCAGGTCGTCGACCCACAAAGCGCCATCGTCTTCCAGCATCACCGCCGTTTCGAGCATGTAGCCATTGTCGGGAATCCGGAGCTCGATGGTGTATCGCTTCCAGTCCTGGCTGCCCTTCACGCGGGCATCGTTCATATGGTTCCATTTGAGGATGTTGCTGCCGTCCGTGACATGCAGCACCAGTGCCCCACCGCCGCCCATGGCCTTGTCGGTGCGCAGGTAGCCCGACAACTTGGCCAGCTTGCCTTTCCAGCAGGCAGGGATCAGCGTTTCCTGCTTCAACACCCCGAAGTCCTCTGTGCTGACCTGGCGGATCTGAGCACTGCTGGGGGCCGAGTGAAAGACCTTGGTGTCGAGCTCAAAGGCATAGTTGCCGCTGACTCGGTGCTCGATCGCTTTCCAGCCCTTGATGCGCCCGTCTTCGGTGTCGGTGAAGGAAGGGTTGATCAGGTTCACTTTGGCAGGTTCGCTGGCGCTGGGGCAGGCCGTTTGTGCCTGGGCCGTCGTACTGAGGAGTCCACCCGTCCACATCAACACCGGGAACAACAAAAGGGCGGGGGCTTTGCTCGGAACAGAGGTCATGGTGCAGGGGCTGGTGGGGCAAGCACCGCTGGGGTGCTGGGCAAGGTTTCAGTCGGTTGAGGATGGCAGTCTACCGCTGCGCCTGGCCTCGTTCGAATCTCGGCCGTCTGAAGCACAAAGGCTGCTTTATCGATAATGACGCCGGCCCGTCGTATCGGCGGCGTAGGCCATTTTTGAAAGGACCCCATGAAACTCGTTCGCTACGGCAACCCCGGCAAAGAAAAACCTGGCCTGATTGATGCCGAAGGCAAGTTGCGCGACCTCAGCGGCGTGCTCAAGGACCTGGGCCCCGAGCAGCTCAGCGACTTCGCCCTGGCCAAGCTGGCCAAGGTCAAGGTCGAAAAATTGCCTCTGGTGCGTGGCAAACCTCGCTTTGGCACCCCGGTGGCTGGTGTGCGCAAGTTCATTGCCATCGGCCTGAACTATGCCGACCATGCTGCCGAGGCCGGCCTGCCGGTCCCCAAGGAACCGGTGGTGTTCATGAAGGCCATCAGCTGCCTGCAAGGCCCCAACGACCCGGTGATGCTGCCCAAGGGCTCCAAAAAGTCCGATTGGGAGGTGGAGCTGGGTGTGGTGATCGGCAAGCAGGCACGCCATGTCTCGCAAAAAGAGGCTCTGAACCACGTGGCCGGCTATGTGCTGGTGAACGATGTGAGCGAGCGGGAGTTCCAGATCGAGCGTGGCGGCACCTGGGACAAGGGCAAGGGTTGCGACACCTTCGGCCCCGTCGGCCCCTGGCTGGTGACGCGCGATGAAGTGCCCAACCCACAGCGCCTGGACCTGTGGCTGGACCTGAACGGCCAGCGCATGCAAAGCGGCAGCACCAAGACCATGATCTTCAGCGTCGCCAAGATCATCAGCTACCTGAGCCAGTTCGTGACCCTGGAGCCGGGCGACATCATCACCACCGGCACGCCGCCGGGCGTGGGCATGGGCATCAAGAAGGACGGCCAGCCGGCACCGGTGTTCCTGAAGAAGGGCGACGTGATGACCCTGGGCATCAGCGGCCTGGGCGAGCAACGCCAAGAGGTGGTGGCTTTCAAGCTCTGACGCGAACCGCTCACTTCAAAGACGAGCCCCGGCGCGCAGGCCCTGGGGCTTTTTTGTGGGCCAAGCCTCAGTCCACCGTCGCCCCGGAGTCCTTCACCAGCTTGCCCAGGCGCACCGACTCCTTCTTGATCAACTCGCCAAACTGCGCCGCGCTGCCGGCCACCACGGGCGTGCCAATGGCCTCCCACTTCTTGCGGAACTCGGGCTGGCTGAAGATGGCGTTCAAGGTGCTGTTGAGCTTGTCGATCACCATTGGCGGGGTGCCAGCGCGCACGGCTATGCCATGCCAGCCGGTCATCTCGTAGCCCGGCATGCCGGCTTCGGCCATGGTGGGCACATCGGGCAGGGTGGGCACGCGTTTGGCGGTGGTGACGGCCAGTGCGGTGAGCTTGCCCGACTGGATGTAGGGCAGCGAGCTGCCCAGGATGTCGAACATCACGTTCACTTGGCCCCCCAGCAGGTCGTTCAGGGCCGGGCCCGCACCGCGGTAGGGGATGTGCGGCATCTTGGTGTCGATCTGGGTGTTGAACAGCTCGCCCGCCAGGTGCTGGGGCGTGCCGTTGCCGGCCGAGGCAAAGGCCAGCTCGGCGGCGCGTTTGCTCTTGAGCGCGGCGATCAGTTCCTTGACCGATTTGATGCCCGTCTTGGGGTTGACCTCGAGCACCAGGGGAAAGGCCGACAGCTGGATCACCGGCGCCAGGTCGGTCAGCGGGTTGAAGGGCATGCTGCGGTACAGCGTCGGGTTGACTGCCATGGGGCCGCTGGCCGCCAGCAGCAGGGTGTAGCCGTCGGCGGGCGCCTGCTTGGCCACCTCGGCGCTGCCCAGGTTGCCGCCGGCGCCGCTCTTGTTGTCGACGATCACCGACACGCCCAGGCGGGTCTGCATCTCGCCCTGCAGCAGGCGTGCCATCAGGTCGGTGGGGCCGCCCGGCGGGTAGGGCACCACAAAGCGGATCGATTTGCTGGGCCAGGCTTCCTCGGCCTGGGCCAGCGGGCTGCACAGCGTGCCCAGGGTGGCGAGCGAGCCCAGGGCCAGACTGGCCAGGGTGCGGGTGATGGAACGGCGTTGCATGGGTTTGTCTCCTGTTGTGTTTTTTCGGGCCTGGCTCTTCAGCCGGCAAAGCGCTCGCGGATGTGGCGAGCTGTGGCCAGGGGGCGGCCCAGGCTGGCCGCGGCTTCGGCCGCCTGGGCCACCAGGGCTGCGTTGTTCGGGGCCCGGCTGCCGTCCTTGAGCTGCAGGTTGTTCTCGAAACCCACCCGCACATGCCCTCCCAGGGCGGCGGCGGCGGTCACGCAGGCGTGTTCGGTGGCGCCAAAGGCGCACACGGCCCAGGGCTCGGGGCCGGTGTGGGCGTGCACAAAGGGCACCAGGTCCAGCGGGCTGGAGGTCTGCCCCGCGGTGTAGCGCCCCAGCACAAACAGCAGGAACCAGGGGGCCTCTGGCACCACGCCGCGCTCGCGCAGCGATTGCCAGCGCGCCAGGTCGGCGCTGTCGTACAGGATCACCTGGGTCATCACCCGCTCGCGGGCCAGCCAGCCAAAGAAGTCGGCCAGGCCGGCCTCACCGATCTCGGGCTGATCGACCTCGCGCAGGCCCACCGACACGGCCTCGGGGCGCAGCTCACGCACCATGGCGATCTGGGCTGGCGCGTGGTAGACGCGGGCGGCTTCGCTGGTGACTTGCAGCACCATCTGATCGCCCACGGCGGCCCGCACCGCGCTCAGCGCGTCGCGGTAGCCTTCCACATCCAGGCTGTGGTGGCCCTGCGCGTCGCGGATGTGCAGGTGCAGCATGGCCGCGCCGGCGTCCAGGCATTGGCGTGCAGTGAGGGCCAAGGCGGAAGGTGTCAGCGGCACGGCGGGGTGATCGCTGTGCAATTTGTAGGCCCCATTGGGGGCCGAGGTGATGATCAGCGGGGTGCTGGGCATGGGGTTCTCCGGTGGGGCGGTGGGCGGTGGGCGGATTTGGTATGGCGTCAATCGCGCTCGATGGGGGGCAGTTCGGAGGCCAGCAGGGCCAGGCCTTGCTGCAGCAGGGTGTCGTAGCGCTGGCGCTCGGCCAGCCGGCGCTCTTCGGGCCACTCAAAAAAGCCGGCACCGGTCTTCATCCCCAGGCGGCCTGCGGCCACCTGCTCACGCAGCACCTGGGCGGGCTCGGTGTTGGCGGCCAGCGAGGGGTACATGGTGGCCGCCGCGGCGCAATGCACGTCCAGCCCCGCGTGGTCGCGCTGCAGCACGGGGCCGGCAGCCAGGTAGCGAAAACCGAAGCCGAAGCGCACCGCGGCATCCACGTCTTCTGGCGTGGCCACGCCCTCGTCGATCATGGCAAAGGCCTCGCGGGCCAGCGCGTGCTGCAGGCGGTTGGCCAGAAAGCCCGGCTTGTCCTTGCGCACCCGCACCGGCACGCTGCCACAGCCGCGCATGAACTCGCACAGGCGGCTGGCCTGCGCCTCGTCGGTGGCCGGGCCATGCACCACCTCGACCAGCGGCACCAGGTGGGCCGGCATGAAGAAGTGCAGGCCCAGCATGCGCTCGGCCGTCGGCAGGCCTGCCGCAATGGCACTGATCGGAAAGCTGGAGCTGTTGCTGGTCAGCACGGTGTGGGCGGGGGCGCGCTGCACCAGTTCGGCGAACAGGGCCTGCTTGATGTCCAGCTTCTCAGGGATGCATTCGATGACCAGCACCACGTCATGCCAGTCCACCTCCTGCAGGCTGGCCACGGCCTGCACGCGCTCGGCGCGTTGCGCCAGCCCCAGGGGTTGCAGGCCTTGCAACACGCGCTGGGCCATGGCTTGGCGCTGGGCGGGGTTGGGGTCGCTCACGGTGACGCGGCAGCCCCCCCGGACCAGCACGGTGGCCACATCGGCCCCCATGGTGCCGGCGCCGACGACCACGGCATGGGTGTGGCGGGGGTGGGCGGGTAAAAGCAGGTCGGTGTTCATGGTGTCAGGGCCCAGGTGGCGCTCAGCAGAATTGAGAAAGTCTGCGCAGTCTAGGAAGGGGGCATTGCACCGTCCAGACGATTTTTTCAATAAACTGATCGGTCATGCAGATCAATTGGTCCACCCGTGAGCTCGATGTCTTTCTCGCCCTGGGGCAAACCCTGAGCTTTCGGCGCACCGCTGACCAGGTCCACCTGTCGCAGTCGGCGGTGTCCGGGGTGCTGACCCGGCTGGAAGAGTCCCTGGGCACGCGCCTGTTCGACCGCACCACGCGCAGCGTGCAGCTCACCCTGGCCGGCCAGGTGTTTTTGGAGCAGGTGCAGGTGCTGCGTGCCCAGACCGACGAGGCCGTGCGGGCGGTGCGCAGCGTGGCCGAGTTGCAGGTGGGCCAGGTCACGCTGGCGGCCTTGCCCTCGCTGGCCGCCACCGTGGTGCCCGCCGCCATGGCCCGGCTGGCGGCCCAGCACCCGGGCATTCGCCTGTCGGTGATCGACACCTTGTCTGGGCCCGCCTTTGACCTGGTGCGCCGCGGCGAGGTCGACTTTGCGCTGACGGCCGCCAACCCGGCCTATGCCGATCTCGACGACCAGCCCTTGGCCTCAGACGGCTTTGTGCTCTTGCTGCCCGCCCAGCACGCCCTGGCCAAAGGCCGACAGGCCCTGGGCTGGGCCGAGGTGGCGGATCTGGTGCACATCTCCATGCCCCAGCCCACCAGCGTGCGCCAGTACGCCGACGCCGCCTTGCTGGAGCACCGCCTGCGCTTTGCGCCGCGTTACGAGGTGGAGCACCTGGCCACCATCCAGGCCATGGTGGCCGCCGGCCTGGGCGTGGCCGCGCTGCCCGAGTGGGCCGCCGCCGTGGCGCCCTTGCCCGGAGTGGTGAAGCGGCGCCTGTGCCGGCCCGACATCCGCCGCCCCATCGGCCTGGTCACGCGCCGTGGCCGGGCCTTGAGCCCTGCCGCCACCGAGATGGTGACCCTGCTGCGTGAGGAGATGCTGCGCCTGGTGCCGGCGCGCCGGCGCCGTGCCTCGGCTGAGGGCTGAAAGCCTATTTCAGAGGAATGGCCTGGGCCCGATCCACCGGCACCGCGGTCACACTGTTCTGGGGCGAGCCTTCGACCAGCCGATCCGAGTAGGTCAGGTAGACCAGGGTGTTGCGTTTGGTGTCCACCATGCGCACCACGCGCAGGCGCTTGAACAGGATGGACATGCGTTCCGAGAACACCTCGTCCTCACGCGGCAAGGGCTTCTTGAAGCTGATGGGGCCCACCTGACGGCAGGCAATCGACGCCTCGGCCTTGTCCTCGGCCAGCCCGAAGGCCCCCGACAGCCCTCCGGTACGAGCCCGCGACACAAAACAGGTCACGCCCTCGACCTGGGGGTCGTCATAGGCTTCGACCACGATCTTGTGGTTGGGACCGATGAGCTTGAAGGCGGTGCTGACGTCGCCGACCAGGTCGGGGCCGGCGTGTGCGGTCAGAGCGAGCAGCGCAAGGCTCAGCCCGGCACTCAGTCGTTGAATGGCCGCACGGGCGCTTGGCATGGATGGATCGGGCATGGGGTTTTCTCCTGGGGTTGTGCTCAACGGCGGCGATTGCGTTAGTCTGCCCGCATTTCTTGACAACTCTGGAGATGAACATGGAACTGGGCCTGGAAGCGCAACATGTGTTGGTCACCGGCGGCAGCAAAGGCATTGGCCTGGCTTGCGCCCAGGGCTTTCTGGCCGAGGGAGCCCGGGTGACGCTGGTGGCGCGCAACCCGCAGACACTGGCGCAGGCCTTGAGCACCTTGGGCGGTGATGCGCAGCGCGTGGCCACGGTGGCGGCCGACCTGTGCGATGCCGACGCCGCCTTGGCCGCGCTGGACGCCGCCGAGGGGCGTTTTGGCCCGGTCGATGTGCTGGTCAACTCGGCCGGTGCCGCCCGCCGTACCCCGCCCGACGAGTTGACGCCGCAGTCCTGGCACGACGCCATGCAGGCCAAGTACTTCAGCTACTTGCACATGATCGACCCGGCCATCAAGCGCATGGCCCAGCGCGGGCAGGGTGTGATCGTCAATGTGGTGGGGGCGGGCGGCAAGGTGGCCAGCCCCATCCACCTGCCCGGTGGGGCTGCCAACGCCGCGCTGATGCTGGTCAGCGCCGGTCTGGCTGCGGCCTATGGCCCGCGTGGCGTGCGGGTGAACGCCGTCAACCCCGGCGCCACCCTGACCGAACGCCTGCGCGAAGGGCTGAACGCCGAGGCCCGCCTGCAGGGCATCACCCCGGACGAGGCGCTGGAGCGCTCCCGTGCCAAACTGCCACTGGGCCGGTTGGCCACCCCGGAAGAAATTGCCAACGCGGTGGTGTTCCTGGCCTCACCCAAGGCCAGTTACATCACCGGCGCCATCCTGGCCATGGACGGCGCGGTGACGCCGATGGTGGTCTGAGCCATGACGGCGTGGCGCATCCGCTGCCCTGATCTGGAGGCCGAGTGGGCTGCGGCTGAAGGCGAATCACTGCTCGAATCGGCAGAGCGGGCAGGCATCGAGCTGCTCAGCTCATGCCGCAATGGCACTTGCCGCACTTGCATGTGCCGGCTGGTGGCCGGTGAGGTGCGCTACCGCATTGACTGGCCCGGGCTGAGCCGGGAGGAGAAAGCCGAGGGCTGGGTGCTGCCCTGCGTGGCTGAGGCTGCGGGTCCCGATGACTTGGTGCTGACCAGCCCCTGGGCCGATCTCAAATGACTTTGTAGCGCCGCACCATCAGTTCAAGTCGGCGCAGCATCTCGGGGCTGCCGAAGCCAAGCTGGCGAATGGAAGCCAATCGGTTGAGCACCTCTTGCGACGACGAGTAGAACGATGAGTAGCCCGAGTAACGCTCAAGGCCTTCGAGCAGGCTGCAGAAAATCCAGTTGCCGACTTGGGCGCCAGGGTCCAGAAATTGATTGGCTGCGTTCGGCGTCAGAAACGGAGCGCTGGGGTCGATTTGCCGCTGAGTGTTCAGGCGGTCAATCTGACCGGCGACCGCGTTGCATGCCAAGGTGGATTGACCGGCATCCCGGGCCACCCGGGCCAGACTGGCGGCGTGCAGGGCGCCGGGTTGCCGTGTGACCAATGCCTGAAACAGGGTGAGGCTTCGGTGCAAGGCCTCGTAACGCTCGGCGACTGAGATATTGCCATCCATCGCCAACGTGTACAGGGCAATGGCGTCGTCCGTCTGGGTGGCGGCCTCATCGATGGGGCGCTGTTGCCAAGCGGGGGCCAAGGCCTGGGCGTAGGGCATCACGGTCAGTTGTTGCTGCCAGGCGTAGCGACCACTTTGAAGGTGGGCTGCCAGCTTTGTGGTGGCCGTGGCCTCGTCCAGCATGTCCTGCTTTTGCAACAGCAGGCCTCGAGCTGCCAGCGTCGCGGCACGATCGGGCTTGCAGCAGAACAAATTGAGTTGACGGGGCTCCCGGGCCTCCAGCGACTGGAGGGGGGCGATGACACCCAACCCCGGAATCAGGCGGTAGCACTGATAGCCAATCTCTTCAAAGGTTTGCACCAGTTGATGGTTGATGCCATGGCCTGCAATCAGCTCGAATTGAACCAGTGGAGAGTGGCGTTGGAAGAACTCCTTGCCGCCCCGGATGATGGGCACCTCTTCGCCCTCTGCGTCCATCTTCATGAACGCAATGTCAGACCAACTGTGCTGGGTCATCAAGTGGTCAAGGGTCGACAGGGCAACTTCTTCTGAAGGGAGCGAGCTGCTTTCATCCCGTATCAGTTCGTTGAGTTCGGCACAATTGTTCAGCGCCAGTCTGGCTGTCCCGACGTGGTCTGACAGGGCCATTTGATCGATGTTGACCTGTTCAAAGCCATTCAGTTGCACGCTTTCACGCAGAAAAGCCGCCGTGCTGGAAGCCGGCTCAATCGCCCAGACACGCCCGTTGGGGCCGACCGCCTTGGCCAGCGACAGGGTGAACATGCCGTAGTTGGCTCCGATATCAATGGCCTGTTGGTCAGGTTGCATCAGGGCACGAACGAATCGGATTTCATCTTCAAACCAATCGCCCTGCTCTTGCAGCACGTAGGTTGAAATTTGTTCCAGCGAATCAGGCAGTACGACCTGAATATCCCCATTCAAGGGCAGAGTGATTTTGTTTTGCATGAGGGGTCCAGACGAACGAATGCCCGCTCAAGGCGGGCAGGGCAGTACACGGCAGGTGAGGGCATCAGCCCTCAGCCACCCGCTTCGCCAGATGCGCCAGTGCCTCTTCCACCTGGTCCACCAGCACCAGGCACAGGTCGCCGGGTTGCAGGCGGTCCAGGGCCACGTCGATGGCCTTGAACTCGCCCTGGATCTCTTCGACATGGCGGGTGCGGGTGGCGCCGGCCAGGCCTTGGCGCAGCAGGGCCATCACTTCGCCGTCGGCGCGGCCGCGCTGGCAGGCGTCTTCGTACAGCACCACATCGTCAAAGGCCTGGCCCAGGATGGCGGTCTGTTCGGTGATGTCTTCGTCGCGCCGGTCGCCAGCGCCGCTGATGACCACGGCACGGCGCTGGGCCGGCATGGCTTCGACGGCCGAAACCAGGGCGCGCATGGCGTCGGGATTGTGGCCGTAGTCGGCAATCACGGTGGCGCCGCGGAAGTCCATCACATTGAAGCGGCCGGGGGCGTTGTCGCTGTCGTTGACAAAGCTGGCCACGCCGCTGCGGATGGTGTCCCAACTCAGGCCCACGCCCCAGGCGGCGGCCACGGCGGCCATCACGTTGTCCACCTGGAAGCCGATGGTGCCATTGCGGGTGATGGGCACGTCGCGCAGCAGGATGTGCTCGCGCCAGGTGCCTTCAGCCACCACGATGGCGTCGCCATCGACATAGACGGTGCGCTTGCCCTGGGCCCGGTGGGTGGCCATGACAGGGTGGTTGCGGTCGCGGGCAAAGTAGATCACCTGGCCCGGGCAGCTTTCGGCCATGGCGGCCACCATGGGGTCGACGGCATTGAGCACGGCATAGCCCTGCGGGGCCACGTTCTGCACGATCACGCGCTTGACCACGGCCAGGTCTTCCACGGTGTCGATGTAGTTCATGCCCAGGTGGTCGCCGGCGCCCACGTTGGTGACCACGGCCACCTGGCAGCGGTCAAAGCCCAGGCCTTCGCGCAGGATGCCGCCGCGGGCGGTCTCGAACACGGCGGCGTCCACATCGGGGTGCAGCAGCACGTTGCGGGCACTCTTGGGGCCGCTGCAGTCGCCGCTATCGATCTGGCGGCCGTTCACGTAAACGCCGTCGGTGTTGGTCATGCCCACGCGCAGGCCGCTGGCGCTGAACAGGTGGGTGATCAGGCGGGCGGTGGTGGTCTTGCCGTTGGTGCCAGTGACGGCCACGACCGGGATGCGGCCGTCGTCGCCGCTGTTGTACAGGTGCGAGACCATGGCCTCACCCACCTGGCGGCCCTTGCCGAACGAGGGCATCAGGTGCATGCGCAGGCCGGGGGCGGCGTTCACTTCAACGATGCCGCCGTGCTGCTCTTCGAGCGGGCGCAGCACGCTTTCGCAGACCACGTCCACGCCGCAGATGTGCATGCCCACCATCTGGGCCGCAGCCACCGCGCGGGCGGCCACTTCGGGGTGCACGTCGTCGGTCACATCGGTGGCGGTGCCGCCGGTGCTCAGGTTGGCGTTGTTGCGCAGGATCACGCGCTGGCCCTTGGGCGGCACGGATTCGGGTTTCAGATCTTGCAGGGCCAGGCGCGCGATGGCGATGTCGTCGAAGCGGATCTTGGTCAGCGAGGTGGCGTGGCCCACGCCGCGGCGCGGGTCGGCGTTCACGATGTCGACCAGCTCGCGCACGGTGTGCACGCCGTCACCGATCACCTGGGGAGGGTCGCGGCGGGCCGCGGCCACCAGGCGATCACCCACCACCAGCAGGCGGAAGTCGTTGCCGGGCAGGTATTTTTCGACCAGCACCTCGCCGATGTCGGCGGCGGCCTTGTAGGCCAGGTTCAGGTGATCCCGGTCGACGATGTTGACGGTCACGCCCTTGCCCTGGTTGCCGTCTTGCGGCTTGAGCACCACGGGCAGGCCGATTTCGAGGGCCGCAGCCCAGGCGTCGTCGGGGCTGGTGGCCGGGCGGCCCAGCGGCACGGGCACGCCGGCGGCGCGCAGCAGCATCTTGGTCAGGTCTTTGTCTTGCGCGATGGACTCGGCCACGGCGCTGGTGGTGTCCACCTCGGCGGCCTGGATGCGGCGCTGACGCGAGCCCCAGCCAAACTGCACCAGGCTGCCCGAGGTCAGGCGGCGGTAGGGAATGCCACGCTTGACGGCGGCCTCGACGATGGAGCCCGTGCTGGGGCCCAGGCGCTCGTCCTCATCGGTTTCACGCAGCTTGGCGATGGCCTCGTCGATGTCGAAGGCCGTGTTGTTCTGTGCCGCCTGGATCAGGGCCAGCGACAGATCGAAAGCCTGGCGGCCGACGGCTTCTTCGCTGTACTCGATCACCACCTGGTAGATGCCGGCTTCGGAGGTGGTGCTGGTGCGGCTGTAGGTGACCGGGCAGCCGGCCTGCGATTGCAGCGCCAGGCCGGCTGCTTCCAGCACGTGGGCCAGCGAGACCGGGCCTTCGTTGCTGTCGTGGCGCAGGGGCCCCAGGCCCGGGAAGAGGGCGCGGATGCGGGCTTCGAAGCCCTCCAGGGCGGCAATCGAGCGCTCGGCGGGGGCACATTCCACCACGGCCTCGATGGCGGTGTGGCGGCTCCAGATGTTGGGGCCGCGCAGGGCCCGGATGCGTGAGACTTCCATCTGTTTCTCTTGGGTTCAGTGGGCGCTGGTGAGCAGCCGGTGTTCAGCGGAAAAAGGCGGTGCTGCCTGCGGGGCGAACCGGTTGCGGATCGGGATCGAAGGTCTCGATGCCGGCGGCGATCAGGTCGGGCGAGATGTCCAGGGCCCAGGCAGTGGCCACCGCGGCCAGCAGGGCCTCTTCGGTCATGGGGAAGGCGGTGTTCTGGCGCTCGCGGATGTCGCCGAGGTCGGACAGCACCTTTTCGTGGCTGCCTTCGGCCAGCACCACATAGCCTTGCTTGAGGTAGACGGCGCGGCCCTGGCTGGCGCGGTGCGCCTCGATGGCGGGGATGTCGGCCTGCAGGCCATAAAGCACCACCGAGCCGTCGCACAGCGAGGCCATGTCGCTGACACGGGTGTCAGCGGTGTTGAGCACGGCCACGCCGTCGGGCAGCACCACGTCCACCTGGGTGCGCATCACGCGCACCATCTGGTCGGCTTCGTGCACGTCATAGTGGCTCAGGGCTTCAAAGCCTTCGAGGTCGGTCACCACGCCCACCTGGCAGCGGTCGTAGGGCAGGCCGTCGCGCAAAATGGTTTCGGCCCCGTTTTCAATCACCGTGGCCTGTACCGAATGGTTCATCAGCAGGCGGTGGCCGGCCTCCCAATGGGCGCAGTTCACCGATTCAACACGGCGGCGGTCCAGGAACAGGCCGTCTCGGCAGGCCAGGCCGGTCTGGCGGCCACTCAAATGGGCCAGCCAAGCCACCATGCGGGCGATCTTGTGGGTGTCCCGGGTGCCGGCCACGCCCACCACCGGGATGCGGCCCGGTGCGTTGTCGCCCTCGGTTTCGGGGAACAGGTGGTCGACGATGGCGCGGCCCACCGGGCGGGGCGAGCCCTCGGCGGGTTTCAGGTGCATCAGCAGGCCGGGGCCGGCATTGACCTCGACGATGGCACCGCCCTGTTCGTCCAGGGGGCGCGAGATGTCTTTGGCCACCATGTCGATGCCGGCGATGTCCAGGCCCACCACGCGGGCGGCCAGCGTGGCCGCATGGGCCACTTCGGGGTGCACGCTGTCGGTGCAGTCGATGGCCACGTTGCCATTGCGCTCGATCACCACAAAGCGGCCAGAGACCGGCACGGCGTCGGGCGTCAGCCCCTGGCGCTGGATCTCAAGCTGCACCTTGGTGTTGGTTTCGATGACGATGGTCTCCAGCGGAAACTCTTCTTCGATGCCGCGGCGCGGGTCGGAGTTGAGCTGGCTGTCGATCAGCTGGCGCACGGTGCTGCGGCCGTCGCCGGTGATGCCGATGATCTCGCCGCGGGCGGCGGCCACCACCCGGTCACCCACCACCAGCAGGCGGTGTTCGTGGCCCGGGATGAAGCGCTCGACCATCACGTCGCTGCCTTCCGGGTAGGCCACGTGGTAGGC
>Ga0066460_1000158_pt1 | contig 16919 bp, 16 predicted proteins | sample LakWasMe88_LOW11_2_FD_59570 | JGI IMG/M metagenome (GOLD analysis project Ga0066460, IMG submission 59570) | Freshwater sediment methanotrophic microbial communities from Lake Washington under simulated oxygen tension - Sediment Metagenome 88_LOW11 | ecosystem: Environmental > Aquatic >... | reverse complement strand
CACTCGGATCCCTACGGCCCGCCACGGGCCTGGGGCCAGAAGCTGGCCGCGATGGTTGACGAGGTTGTTGACGAGGAGATCATGAGCAAGGCGTTCACGCGAGAGTCGGATGCAGGGGCAGACGATGACGAAGACCTGGGTCTGCCGGCCCTGCCTGCGGGCACACGCAACTACATCACGGCCGCGGGCTACCAGCGGCTGCGCGACGAGTTGTTCCAGCTGATAGATGAAGAGCGGCCCAAGGTGGTCGATGTGGTGCATTGGGCGGCCAGCAATGGCGACCGTTCAGAAAACGGCGACTATCTGTACGGCAAGAAGCGCCTGCGCGAGATCGACCGCCGCATCCGCTTTCTGACCAAGCGCCTGGAGATCGCCGAGGTCACCGACCCCAGCGTGCACCATGGCAGCGATCAGGTGTTCTTCGGTGCCACGGTCAGCTACGAAGACGACGAGGGGGTGCAGCGCACTGTCACCATCATGGGCATCGACGAGGCCGACAGTGCCTTGGGGCAGGTGAGTTGGATCTCGCCGGTGTCGCGCGCCGTGCTCAAGGCGCGCGAGGGCGATGTGGTCAAGCTGATCACGCCCTCGGGGCCGCGTGATATCGAAATCCTGCAGGTGGTCTACCCGGCGCCTGCACCGGCCGCCTGAGTCGGCCAGAAAAAGCCTCAGGCTCCGGGCTTGATGCGCGCGGCCCGCAGCACGGTGGGCGTGCGCTGCAGATGGCGCAAGGCAGCATCCAGGTGCGGTGTGTCCTGCACCGAGACCAGAAAGCGCAGCTCGGCGGTGCTGGCCGGGCCCTCATCGCCCATGTCCACATGGGTGATGTCCACCTCGGAGGCGGCCAAGTCGGCGGCCACGCGGGCCAGCACGCCCTTGCCATTGGTCACGGTGACCACCAGCCCGGTCTCGAACGGGCGCACCGGTTCGTCGGCCCAGTCCACGGCAATGAAGCGTTCGCTGTCTTTGTGCTGCAGGCGCTTGGCGGTGGCACAGTCGGCGGTGTGCACCACCAGGCCCTCGCCACGGCCCAAATAGCCAACGATGGCGTCACCAGGGATGGGGCGGCAACAGGGGGCGTACTTGACCGAGGCGTTTTCGCTGCCATCGAGCAGCACGGCGCCCTGTGACAGCTTTTCGTGCGAGGTGTAGCGTTCGCGTGTCAGCAGCAGGGCATCGCGCTTTTCGCCACCCTCGGTCATCAGCACGGTCAGGCGCTTGGCCACCATGCTGGCGATGCGCTTGCCCAGTCCGATGTCTGTCATCAGTTCGCTGCGCGTCTTGTTGCCGGTGAAGCGCAGCAGCTTGTCCCAGATGCCCGGGAAATGCGGGTCTCGGGTTTCCGGCAGCCGGTCGATGCCCTCGGCACGCAGGGCCTGGATCAGCAGCTTTTCGCCCAGCGATTCAGACTCCGTCTGGGCCAGCGTCTTCAGGTAGTGGCGGATCTTGGAGCGCGCCCGCCCGGTGCGCACAAAGCCCAGCCAGGCCGGGTTGGGTGAGGACACGGGCGCCGTGACCACCTCGACCACATCGCCGTTCTTGAGTTCGGTGCGCAGCGGCACCTGCTCGCCATTGATCTTGCCCGCCACGGTGCGGTCGCCGATGTTGCTGTGGATGGCGTAGGCAAAATCGACGATGGTGGCGCCCCGCGGCAGCGCCATGATCTGGCTCTTGGGCGTGAACACATAGACCGCGTCGGGGAACAGGTCGACCTTGACGTGGTCCCAGAACTCGGCGGCGTCGCGGGTTTCGTTCTGGATGTCGAGCAGCGACTGCAGCCACTGGGTGCCCAGGCGCTCGGACGGGTCGCCTTCGTGGTCGGAGGCCTTGTACAGCCAGTGGGCGGCCACGCCGGCTTCGGCCACCATGTGCATCTCCTCGGTTCGCATCTGGAACTCGATGTTGATGCCCGAGGGGCCCACCAGCGTGGTATGCAGCGACTGGTAGCCATTCACCTTGGCAATCGCGATGTGGTCCTTGAACTTGCCTGGCACCGGCTTGTACATCTGATGCAGCACGCCGAGCGCCGTGTAGCAGTCGGTGATGCCCGGCACGATGATGCGAAAGCCGTAGATGTCTGTCACCTGGGCAAAGCTCAGGTGTTTTTCGTCCATCTTGCAATAGATCGAATACAGGGTTTTTTCGCGCCCGGCGATGCGGATGCGCATGCCCAGCGTGGCAAAGGCGGCATCGACATCGGCCTGCACCTTCTGGATCAGGTCGCGGCGTCGGCTGCGGGCCTTGGCCACGGCCTTGGCCAGGATGCCATAGCGCCAGGGGTGCAGGTGGCGGAACGACAGGTCTTGCAGTTCGCGGTAGGTCTGGTTCAGCCCCAGGCGGTGGGCAATCGGGGCATAGATCTCGAGCGTCTCGGAGGCGATGCGGCCCCATTTGCTCTTGGGCATGTCCGACATCGTGCGCATGTTGTGCGTGCGGTCGGCCAGCTTGATCAGGATCACCCGCACATCGCGCGCCATGGCCAGCAGCATCTTGCGGAACGACTCGGCCTGGTTCTCTTCGCGGGTGTTGAACTGCAGCTTGTCCAGCTTGGTCAGCCCGTCCACCAGTTCGGCCACCTGCAGACCGAAGCGGTCGACCAGTTCGGCTTTGGTCACGCCGCAGTCTTCCAGTGCGTCGTGCAGCAGGGCGGCCATCAGGGCCTGGGCATCGAGCTTCCAGACGGCGCATTGGGCCGCCACGGCGATCGGGTGGGTGATGTAGGGTTCGCCACTGTTGCGCAACTGGCCCAGGTGGGCGGCGTCGGCGAACCGGTAGGCCTGGCGCACCTGCTCGATGCCGGCTGGGCCCAGGTAGCCCAGGCCGTCGACCAGGGCGGCAAAGCTCGCAGCGGCGGCATTGGCGGCAGCCGTCGTGGCGGAGCCGGCGGCCGCGGCAGCACTTTTCGGGGGCGTGGCAGAGGAAGAGGGCAGCACCGCAGTCATGCTTCTAATGTAGCGCTGTCAGAGATGAGTGGGAGAAAGGGCAAAAAAAAGCACCGCGGCTGCGGTGCTTTTTCGGCGCCAGGGGCGCGAGCGGGTTCAGGGAACCTTTTTGAGCATTTCCAGGCCGATCTTGCCTTCAGCGATTTCACGCAGGGCGGTCACGGCGGGCTTGTTCTTGCTTTCGATCTTGGGCGAGTGGCCCTGGCTCAGCATGCGGGCACGGTAGGTGGCCGCCAGAACCAGCTGGAAGCGGTTCGGGATATTGACCAGGCAATCTTCAACGGTAATGCGTGCCATGAGGGTTCTCCGCCGGCTAGGCTATGTTCAGTGAGTGGAAGGTGTCAGCCCGGGCGCGTCGCTGGGCTGCGTACTTGAGACGCTGGGCGTGCACCACGGCTTTCATGTCGAAAAGGGCGCGCTCAAACAATTCGTTGATTATAACGAAGTCGAATTTCGAGGCCTGCGCCATCTCGACGGCGGCGTTCTTCAGGCGCAGTTCGATCACGTCCGGGGCGTCTTCGCCGCGGCGCTCCAGGCGCGAGCGCAGCTCTTCCCAGCTCGGCGGCAGGATGAAGATCAGGATGGCATTGGCAAACGCCTTCTTGATCTGGATGGCGCCCTGGAAGTCGATCTCCAGCACCACGTCGGCGCCTTCTGCGATGCGCTCTTCGATGGCCTTTTTCGAGGTGCCATAGCGGTTGCCATGCACATGGGCCCACTCGATGAAGGCGTTGTTGGCCACCATCGAATCAAATTCGGGCTGGGACACGAAGAAGTACTCGCGTCCGTGCTTTTCCTGGCCGCGCGGCGGCCGGGTGGTGTGCGACACGGAGGGCTGGACACGCGAGTCCAGCTCCAGCAGCGCCTTCACAAGGCTGGACTTGCCGGCCCCGCTGGGGGCGGCCACGACAAACAGGTTTCCTGGGTAATCCATGATGAGGTCAGGGTCTGGGTTGGGCTCGGGGGGCTTATTCGATGTTCTGGACTTGCTCGCGCATCTGCTCGATCAGCACCTTCATGTCCACGCTGATGCGGGTCAGTTCCAGGGCGGCCGATTTCGAGCCCAGGGTGTTGGCCTCGCGGTGCAGTTCCTGGATCAGGAAGTCGAGCCGTTTGCCCAGCTCGCCGCCCTTGCCGAGCAGGCGCTCCAGCTCATCCAGGTGCGAATCCAGGCGGGTGATCTCTTCGGCCACATCGATGCGGATGGCGAAGGCCGTGGCTTCGGACAGGGCGCGGTCCTGGGCGGCCTCGGGCAGGGTGCTGCCTTCGGTCAGGTTCATGGCCTCTTTCCAGCGCTCCAGAAAGCGCTGGCGCTGTTGTTCCACCAGCTGCGGCACCAGCGGGGTGGCCTGGGCCGCCAGGGCCCGCAACTGGCCGATGCGGTCTTGCAGCATGGTGCTCAGGCGGGCGCCTTCGCGCTGGCGCGCCGACAGCAGTTCCTTGACCACCTTGGCGGCCAGGGCCTGCACCTCTTCGGCGCTGGGCAGCAGGGTGTGGGCGTCCGAGCCGCCCAGGCGGATCACGTCGGCCACGCTCAGCGGCGTGGCCTGGGGCAGCCAGGCCCGCACCTGGTCCTGGATGGCGTTGAGCTTTTGCAGTTGGCGGGTGGTCGGCTCTTTGAGGCCGTCGCCGCCTTCTTGCTCCAGCGCGGCGCGCACCTCGACCTTGCCGCGCTTGAGCTTGGCGGTCAGCAGCTCGCGCAGGGCGGGCTCGTGCTGGCGCAGCTCTTCGGGCAGCCGGAAGCTCAGGTCCAGAAAGCGGCTGTTCACAGCGCGAATTTCCAGGCCGAACCGGGTGGTGGCACTGCTTTTGGCGTCGCCGCCGACCTCAGGGGTGGCCACGTCCTGCTGGGCAGTGGCGTAACCGGTCATGCTGTAAACTGGCATTGGGTTCTATTACATAAATCAATACAGGGATTATCCCGCCTGGACGGGGTGCCCGTCCCGTCTATCTCCACATGTCGAAGGTCAAACCGGCACCGCTTCCACCGGATACCGTCATCGGTGGCTACCGCGTGGTGCGCCGTCTCTCTGCGGGCGGCTTCGGTGTGGTGTACCTGGCGCTGGACATGGAAGGCCAGCAGGTCGCCGTCAAAGAGTACTTGCCCTCATCGCTGGCCACACGCGGCGCTGGTGAGTTGCTGCCCCGGGTGCAGCCCGAAAAACTCTCGCTGTACCGGCTTGGTCTGAAAAGCTTTTTTGAAGAAGGCCGCTCACTGGCCCAGATCTCCCACCCCTCGGTGGTGAGCGTGCTGAATTTCTTCCGCGAGAACGAAACCGTCTACATGGTGATGAACTACCTGGAGGGTGCCACCCTGCAGGATTTCATCATCACCGCGCGCGACCTGAAAACCCAGAAGGTGTTCCGCGAATCGACCATCCGCTCGCTGTTCGACGAGGTCTTGCGCGGCCTGCGCATCGTGCACCAGCACAAGATGCTGCACCTGGACATCAAGCCTGCCAACATCTTCATCACCGACGACAACAAGGCCGTGCTGATCGACTTCGGTGCCGCTCGCGAAGTGCTGTCCAAAGAGGGCAACTTCATCCGCCCGATGTACACGCCCGGCTTTGCCGCCCCCGAGATGTACCGGCGCGATGCCTCCATGGGCCCCTGGACCGACATCTACGCCATCGGCGCCTGCATCTATGCCTGCATGCAGGGCTACCCGCCCAACGAAGCGCCCCAGCGCATCGAGAAAGACCGCCTCTCGCTGGCCCTGTCGCGCTTGCGTGGGGTCTACTCCGACAACCTGATCGAGGTGGTCGAGTGGTGCATGGCGCTCGATCCGCTGGCCCGTCCTCAGTCGGTGTTCGCGTTGCAAAAAGAGCTCAGCCGCGAGGGCGAGCGCCGCTACACCAAGCTCTCCGTGGGCGAGAAGGTGCGCTTGCAATTCGACACCCTGGTGTCCGACAACAAGAAGAAAACCGGCCGTGAACCCACGGACGTGGGTGTCAAACCGAAATGAAATTCTCCGTTTTCCAGGTCAGCCGCCGCGGAGGTCGTGAAAAGAACGAAGACCGCATGGGCTATTGCTACACCCGTGACTCGGCCCTGTTCGTGCTCGCCGATGGCATGGGGGGGCACCCCGAGGGCGAGGTGGCGGCCCAGATCGCCTTGCAGACCATCTCGGCCCTGTTCCAGCGCGACGCCCAGCCTCGCCTGGCCGACGTGACCGAGTTCCTGACCACCGCGCTGATGGCCGCGCACCACCAGATCCTGCGCTACGCCGCCGACAAGGGCATGCTCGACACCCCGCGCACCACCCTGGTGGCCGGGGTGGTGCAAAGCGGCAGCGCCAGCTGGGTGCACTGCGGCGACTCGCGCCTGTACCTGGTGCGCGATGCCGAACTGCTCACCCGCACCCGCGACCACTCCTACATGGAGCACCGCAGCCCCACCATGATGTTGCCTGAGCGCATCAACCGCAACGTGCTGTTCACCTGCCTGGGCTCGCCCACCAAGCCTGTTTTCGATGTCACCGGGCCGGTCATCCTGCAGCAGGGCGACAAGATCATGCTGTGCTCCGATGGCCTGTGGGGCAGCGTCCCGGACGACGACATCGTGCGCCACCTGAGCCGCCTGTCGGTGTCCGAAGCGGTGCCCGAGCTGGTCGAAACCGCCTTGCGCAAGGCCGGCGACAGCAGTGACAACGTCACCGTGATTGCGCTCGAGTGGGAAACCCCCGACACCTTCGAGTCCACCCGCGGCATCTCCACCGACAGCATCAGCGAAGGGGTGTTCGCCTCGACCATCCAGTCGGGCGCCCTGGATAATTTTGTCGACGATCTGGACGATGCCGCCATCGAGCGCTCCATCGCCGAGATCAACGAAGCCATCCGCCGCTCGGCCCAGCGCAAGCACTGAGCCGCGCCACGGATGTCCCGGATGGTCCCGGTTGGCCCTGGATTGCCCCGGTGCCACGGCAGGGCATCCCGGCCCGGGCTTGAACCCGGGCCTGCGGCGGGTTCCAATCACGCCCTGCCGGCCGACTGGCCGGCCTGTTTCATCTCAACGGATTCTTCACCATGACGGCCACCCCCACCTTGTTCCAACGCAGCCAGCAGCGTGCCGCAGCCCAATTGCGCCCGGTGCGCATCACGCGCCGCTACACCATGCACGCCGAAGGCTCGGTGCTGATCGAGTTCGGCCACACCAAGGTGCTGTGCACCGCCTCGGTCGAAGAAAAAGTGCCCCCGCACAAGCGCGGCAGCGGTGAAGGCTGGGTCACGGCCGAATACGGCATGCTGCCACGCGCCACCCACACCCGCAGCGACCGCGAGGCCGCCCGCGGCAAGCAGACCGGCCGCACCCAGGAGATCCAGCGCCTGATCGGGCGCTCACTGCGCGCGGTGTTCGACCTCAAGCGCCTCGGTGAACGCACCCTGCACCTCGACTGCGATGTGCTGCAGGCCGACGGTGGCACCCGCACCGCCGCCATCACCGGCGCCTTCGTGGCCGCCCAGGACGCGGTCAACGGCCTGCTGGCCGCGGGCAAGATCAGCCAGTCGCCCATCCTCGACCAGGTGGCCGCCATCTCGGTGGGCATTGTTGAAGGCACGCCTTTGCTGGACTTGGAGTACACCGAAGACTCGGCCTGCGACACCGACATGAACGTGGTCATGACGGGCGCCGGCCACTATGTGGAAGTGCAAGGCACCGCCGAAGGCGCGGCCTTCACCCGCCGCGAGATGGACCAGCTGCTCGGCCTGGCCGAAGCCGGCATCGCCGAGCTGGTCCAGCTGCAGAAGCAGGCTCTGGCGGCCTGAAATCGCGATACCCCCAAGATGTGAGAACGCTGTCATGAAACTGGTCCTGGCCTCCAACAACCAAGGCAAGCTGGCCGAACTGCAGGCCCTGTTTGCCCCCCTGGGCGTCGAACTGGTGCGCCAGGGCGAGCTCGGCATCCCCGAAGCAGCTGAGCCCTTTCGCACCTTTGTCGAAAACGCGCTGGCCAAGGCCCGCCATGCCAGTGCCCACAGCGGCCTGCCGGCCCTGGCCGATGACGCCGGCCTGTGCGTGGACGCCTTTGGCGGTCTGCCCGGTGTCGACACCGCCTACTACGCCACCCAGTTCGGCTACCCCAAGGGCGACGACAACAATGTGCGCGCCCTGCTCGAGCAGATGCAGGGCATCGAACAACGCCGTGCCGCCCTGGTCAGCACCCTGGTGGCCGTGCGCTCGCCCGAAGACCCCGAGCCCCTGATCGCCGTGGGCCGTGCCGTGGGCCAGATCACCCGCCAGCCGGTGGGCGAGCATGGCTTTGGCTTCGACCCGGTGATGTTCATCCCCGAGTTCGGTCAGACCTTCGCCCAACTGCCCCCCGAGGTCAAGAACGCCCACAGCCACCGCGGCCGGGCGGCCCAGCAGATGCTGCAGCTCATGCGCGCCAACTGGCTGCCGGAGGCCGTGGCGTGAGCACCCTCGACCTGGCCCACTACATGCGCCCGGGCACCCTCAGCCTGCCCGCGCTGCCGCCCTTGTCGCTGTACGTGCACCTGCCCTGGTGCCTCAAGAAGTGCCCCTACTGCGACTTCAACTCGCACGAGTTCCGAGGCGAGGGCGGTGAACCCGCGCCCGCGCCTGAAGCGCGCTACATCGCCGCCCTGATGGCTGACCTGGAGGCCTCGCTGCCCCTGGTCTGGGGCCGCTCGGTGCACAGCATCTTCATCGGGGGCGGCACACCCAGCCTGTTCTCACCAGAATCGATCGACCAGCTCATCAGCGGCCTGCGGGCCCGCCTGCGCCTGGAGGCCGAGTGCGAGATCACCCTCGAGGCCAACCCCGGCACCTTCGAGAAAGACCGCTTCCGCGCCTTCCGCCAGGCCGGCGTGACCCGCCTCTCGGTGGGGGTGCAGAGCTTCAACGACCAGCATCTCAAGGCGCTGGGGCGGGTGCATGACCGGGCCCAGGCCCTGGCGGCGGTGGAAGAGGCGCGCAGCGCCTTCGACACCTTCAACCTCGACCTGATGTACGCGCTGCCCGGCCAGAGCCTGGACGATTTCTCGCAAGACCTGGACACCGCGCTGGCGCTGGCGCCGCCGCATCTGTCGGTCTACCACCTGACCATCGAGCCCAACACCTATTTCGCCAAGTACCCGCCCGTGGTGCCCGAAGACGACACCGCCTACGCCATGCTGGACCTGATCACCGAGCGCACCGCTGCCCGCGGCATGCAGCGCTACGAGGTGTCGGCCTATGCCCAGCCCGGCCATGGCTGCTTCCACAACACCAATTACTGGCAGTTTGGCGACTACCTGGGCATCGGCGCCGGGGCGCACGGCAAGCTCAGCTTCGCGCACCGCGTCGTCCGCCAGGTGCGGGTGCGCGAGCCGCGCCTGTACATGGACAAGGCCCTGGCTGGCGAGGCCATCGCGCAAGAGACCGAAGTCAAGCGCAGCGAACTGCCCTTCGAGTACATGCTCAACGCGCTGCGCCTGCGCGAGGGTTTTGCCCTGCAAGACTTTTGCGACCGCACCGGCCTGCCCCTGTCGGCCATCGCTGCCGGCCTGGACGAGGCCGAACGCAAGGGCCTGATCGAGCGCGACTTCGCCCGCGTCAGGCCCACCGAGCGGGGCTTTGATTTTCTGAGCGACCTGCAAGCCTTGTTTCTGGCCTGAGGCTTCAGAACAGATCAGCCCAGCAGGCCTTTGAGCAGGCTCAGCCCTTCGGCCACCAAGGGCGACTCGCCCTGGGCCGGCAACTGCCCCTGGGGCGTCAGCCGATCGACGATCTGGGGCAGCCACTGCGCCAACTGGCCCGACAGCTCGGCCGGGTTCAGGCCCAGCTGGCCGGCCAGGCGCTGCACCGTGTCACTGCCCAGCACGGCCTGCAGCTGGTGGGCATCGATGGGCAGGTTCTGCCCGTTCGAGATCCACGAGGCGACCACGTGGGCCAGGCCTTGCTGCTCAAAGGTCTTCACCAGGCCAGACACCCCCCCCGTCTGCGGGTCGTTTAGCCAATGCAGCACCACTTCGGGCAGACCGCCTGCCGCGCCGCCGCCTTGCTGGGCCGCCAAGCCCCCGACCGTGCTCAGTACCTGATCGAACAAACCCATGGTGATCCTCTCTTGGCCCGCAGGCGCTTGATTAACGTGAGATCAGTCTAGTTGGAAGGTCTTGACGCGCCTGTGAACAAAGTCCGCAAACCTGTGTTTCATGGCGCGTCGGCGGCTTCCTGGGCCACCCGCATGGCGTGCGCCGCAAAGGTGCTCACCAGCTGGTTGCCGTGCCCCGGGCGGGTGGCCAGGGCCATGTCGAGCCGGGCGTCGGCGGGGGTGTCGGTCAGGCGCAGCAGCTTCACGCCCCGTCGCATCTGGTGCCGCGCCACGCCGGCCACCAGGGCCAGGCCCAGGCCGCTTTCAACCAGGCTCAGGATGGTGGCCACCTGCATCGCCTGCTGGGCCACGCGCGGGCTGAAACCCGAGTGCTGGCAGCGCAGCATGGCCAGCGCAAACAGCCCCGGTACCCGGGCCTGCTCGTAAAGAATGAAGGGCTCCTGGGCCACCGCCGACAGGGCGATCGCGCCGCGCCGGGCCAGCGGGCTGTTGCCGGGCACGGCCAGCATGAATTCGTCACGCTCCAGCACGGTGAACTCGCAGTCGCCGGGCGTCAGCACCGGGTAGCGCACCAGGCCCACATCCAGCCGCCCGGCGGCCAGGCCATCGAGTGCGGCCTGGGTGGTCGACTCGGTCAGCTCCAGCTCGATCTTCGGGTAGTGGGCGCGAAAACTCGGGATCAGCCGTGGCAGCAGCGAGTAGGTGGCCGTGCCGATGAAGCCCACCCGCAGCAGCCCCCCCAGCCCATGCAGTGCCGCCGTCACCCGTTGGCGGCACTGGGCCGCGTGGGCCAGCGCCTGGCGTGCATCGGCCAGCATGGCCTGGCCGGCCGCGGTCAGCACCACGCCGGCCGGCGTGCGGTCGAACAGGGCGCCGCCCAGCTCGTCCTCCAGCTTGCGGATCGACACCGACAGCGGGGGCTGGGCCATGTGCAGGCGCTCGGCCGTGCGGTGGAAGTTGCCGGTTTCGGCCAGGTCGACAAATTGGGCCAGTTGCCTGAGGTTCATTTTGATACTCGAACGGTATTGGAACGACGCTAATCAATATTGGACGCCCTGACAAGCGATTCCTACAGTCGATCTCCATGACGGAGACAAACAAAGCGGCCCAGCCACTGGCGGGCCTGCGCGTGGTGGATGCCAGCGCGGTGGTGATGGGCCCCTACGCCAGCCAGTGGCTGGCCGACCTGGGCGCCGAGGTGATCAAGGTGGAGCCGCCCGAGGGCGACTCCACGCGCCACACCGGCCCGGCCGCCGAGGCCGGCATGGCGGCGATCTTTCTGGGTGTGAACCGCAGCAAGCAAAGCGTGGTGATCGACCTCAAGCAGGCCGGCGGCCGGGCCGCGCTGCAGGCCCTGATCGCCGGGGCCGATGTGTTCATGCACAGCATGCGGCCGCAGAAGCTGGCCCCGCTGGGGCTGGACCCGGCCACGCTGTGCCAGCGCCACCCGCGCCTGGTGTTTGCCGGCCTGCATGGCTTTGCCGACGGCGGGCCCTACAGCGGCAAGCCGGCCTACGACGACATCATCCAGGGCCTGTCGGGCAGCGCCGCGCTGATGCAGGCGCAAAGCGGGGTGGCGCGCTACCTGCCCACCATCACCGCCGACAAGACCTGCGGCCTGGTGGCCGCCCTGGCCATCGTGGCCGCGGTGGTCAGGCGGCAGGCCACGGGGCAGGGCGGCTTTGTCGAGGTGCCCATGTTCGAGACCATGGTGGGCTTCAACCTGGTCGAGCACTTCTATGGCGAGCATTTCGAGCCGCCGCGCTCGGCCCCGGGCTACCCGCGCGTGCTGGCCGACTGGCGCCGCCCCTACGCCACGGCCGACGGCCATGTCTGCCTGATGCCCTACACCGACGCCCACTGGCGCCGCTTCTTCGAGGCCGTGGGCGAGCCCGCTCTGGCGGTGGACCCGCGCTTTGCCAGCATGGCGGCCCGCACCCGCCACATCGAGGCCTTGTACGAGACCACCGGCCGCCTGGTGGCCCGGCACGACACCGCCCACTGGCTGGCCCTGTGCGAGCGCATCGAGGTACCGGTGGCGCGCATGAACCAGCTCGAAGACCTGCAGCGCGACCCGCATCTGCAGGCCACCGGCTTTTTCGAGCCGATCGACGACCCGGCCATGGGGGCGCTGCGCTTTCCCGGCGTGGCCCCGCGCTTTGATGGCCAGCGCGCCCCGGTCGGCCTGCCGCCGCGCCTGGGGGCCGACACGGTGCAGGTGCTGCGCGCGGCCGGGGTGCCCCCCGACACATTGAACGATTGGCTGGCCACCGGCGCGGTGCAGGCCCCTCCAACCCATGCTTGAAACAGGACTCGCCATGCCTCACACCTCGCCACCACCGCCTCCATCACCACTTTTGGGCCAGGGCTTCCACTGGCAGGACCTGTCGGTGGGCCAGACCTTTCGCACCTTCCGGCGCACCATCACCGAGACCGACCTGGTGAATTTCATCTCGTGCACCGGCATGCTGGAGGCGATCTTCATCGATGCCGAGTTCGACGGCGGTGCCATTGCCGGCCGCCCGGTGCCCGGGGCGCTCACCTACACCCTGATCGAGGGCTTCATCCTGCAGACCATGATCCAGGGCACCGGCCTGGCGATGCTGGAGCTGCACCAGAAGATCCTGCACCCGGTGCGGTTGGGCGACACCATCCACGCCCGCATCACTGTGACCGAGGTGCGCCCCACCTCGGCCAAGGGGCGGGCGGTGGTCAGCTCCGACATCACGGTCTTCAACCAGCATGAGATCGAGGTCATGCACTACAGCGCCAAGCGCCTGCTGGCCGGGCGACCCGAATGACGCATCGAATGACGCATCGAATGACACCCAGGAGCCCCGGCATGCAGCCCAGACCCTTTTTGCGACGCACCCTGGCCGGCCTGGCGCTGGCCGGCTTGTCCTCTCTGGCCCTGGGCCAGGCGGCCCCGGCGTCTTCCCGCTACCCCGACAAGCCCCTGCGCCTGGTGCTGGCCTTTCCGCCCGGCGGCCCGACCGATCTGGTGGCCCGCGTGCTGGCGCAGAAGCTTGGCGAGCAACTGGGGCAGTCGGTGCTGGTCGACAACCGCCCTGGCGCCAACGGCAACATCGCGGCCGAGATGGTGGCCCGCGCCCCGGCCGACGGCTACACCTTGTTCTACAACACCTCGGCCGTGGCGCTCAGCCCGGCGCTGTACAAGAAGCTCAGCTACGACGTGCGCACCGACTTCGCCCCGGTGGCCCTCACTGCGGTGATTCCGCTGGTGCTGGTGGTGCACCCCTCGCTGCCGGTGCACACGCCGACCGAGTTCCTGGCCTACGCCCGGGCCCAGGGCGAGCGGCTGACCTTCGGCTCGGCGGGGAACGGCAACATCACCCACCTGGGCGCGTTTTTGCTGCTCAAGGGGCAGGGCCTGCAGGCCACCCATGCGCCCTACAAAGGCAGCGCGCCGGCCCTGACCGACCTGGTGGGCGGGCAGCTGCAGTTCATGACCGACACCGTCAACTCGGCCTTGCCTTTCATTCGCGACAAGCGCCTGCGGGCCCTGGCCGTCACCAGCCTCAAGCGCACCAGCGTGCTGCCCGAGGTGCCCACCCTCAGCGAGACCGTGGCCCCAGGCTTCGAGGTGGGCGCCTGGCAGGGCCTGCTAGTGCCGGCGCGCACCCCGCCCGAGATCGTGAACCGGCTCAACGCCGAGCTGCTCAAGGCCCTGGCCAGCCCCGATGTGCGCGCCAAGCTGGCCCAGCAGGGCGCCGAGCCCCTGGGCTCGACCCCGGCCGAATACGGTGCCTACATCGACAGCGAAATCCGCCGCTGGACCGAGGTGGTGCGCCAGACCGGCGCCGCCCTCGACTGAGCGCCGCCGAACTCTGGAGACCTTTCATGCAACGCAAAACCCTGCTCGCTCTGGGCCTGGCCCTGGGCACCTGCCTGGCGCTGAGCCAAGCCGTGGCGTACGCTCAGGCCCCCTTGCCCGATGCGGCCAACCGGCCCATCCGCTTTGTGGTGCCGTTTCCGCCCGGCAGTGGCACCGACACCTCGGCGCGCTACTTTGCCCGCAAGCTCACCGAACTGAGTGGCCAGCCCGTGGTGGTGGACAACCGGGCTGGCGGCAACGGCTTCATTGCGGTGCGCGCTGTGCTGGCGGCCCCGGCCGATGGCAGCACGGTGTTCGTGGGCAGCAACTCCACCCTGGCCGTGAATGCCGCCTTGTTCAAGTCGCTGCCCTACGACCCGGTGGCCGACTTTGCGCCCCTGTCGATGCTGATGCGCTCACCCGCTTTGCTGGTGGTGCCTGGCCAGGCCGAGCAGCAGACCCTGGGCGATCTGATCAGCGCCGCCCGGGCCCGGCCCGATGCGCTCAACTACGGCGCCGGCTCGGCGGGCTACCAGCTGATGGCCGAACTGTTCAACGACGCCGCCCGGGTGCAGACCCACCACGTGCCCTTCAAGGGCGCCGGCGAGGCGGTGACCGCCGTGGTGGGCGGCACGGTGCAGTTCGCCTTTGCCGAGACCACCAGCGCCCAGGAGCTGATCAAGGGCGGCAAGCTCAAGGCCCTGGCCGTGGCCTCCGAGCGCCGCGTGCCGGCGCTGCCCGGCATTCCCACCGCCACCGAGGCCGGCCTGCCCGGCTTCAGTGCCTACACCTGGGTGGCCGCCATGGTCTCGGCCAAGACGCCGCGTGCCGAGGTCGATCGCCTGGCTGCGCTGTTCACCCGCATCGAGGGCCTGCCCGAGACCCGCGAGTTCTACGAGCGCCTGGGCGCCGAGGTGATGTCGGGCGGGCCCGAGGAGATGCGCGCCTTCCAGGCCAGCGAGATCCAGCTCTGGAAGCGCATCGCCCAGAAGGCCCGGGTGGAGCTGCAATGAGCACGGGCGCGGCATCCGCCACCGCAACGGCACCGGCCGCCCCCGCCATGGCTCTGGCCGGCCTGCGCGTGCTCGATCTGTCGCGCGTGCTGGCCGGCCCCTGGGCCAGCCAGACCCTGGGCGACCTGGGCGCCGAGGTGATCAAGGTCGAGCGCCCGGGCAGCGGCGACGACACCCGGCTGTGGGGCCCGCCCTTCTTGAAGGATGCGCAGGGCGAGGCCAGCCACGAGTCGGCCTACTACCTGTGCGCCAACCGCAACAAGCGCTCCATCGCGGTCGACCTGACCCAGCCCGCCGGGCAGGACCTGATCCGGCGCCTGGCGCAGGGCAGCGATGTGCTGATCGAAAACTTCAAGGTCGGCGGCCTGCGCGCCTACGGCCTCGATGCCGAGGCCCTGTGCGCGCTCAACCCGCGCCTGGTGTACTGCTCGATCACCGGCTTCGGCCAGACCGGGCCCTATGCCGCCCGTGCGGGTTACGACTTTCTCATGCAGGGCATGGGCGGGCTGATGAGCGTCACCGGCCGGCCCGAGGGCGAGCCCGGGGCCGGCCCGTTGAAGGTGGGCGTGGCGCTGACCGACATCCTCACCGGCCTGTACGCCAGCACGGCGGTGCTGGCCGCCCTGCGTGCCCGGGATCAGACCGGACGCGGCCAGCACATCGACCTGGCCCTGCTCGATGTGCAGGTGGCCTGCCTGGCCAACCAGGGCATGAACTACCTCTACAGCGGCCAGGTGCCCCAGCGCATGGGCAATGCCCACCCCAACACCGTGCCTTACCAGGACTTCCCGACCGCCGACGGCGACATGATCCTGGCCATCGGCAACGACAGCCAGTTCGCCCGCTTCTGCACCGAGGCCGGCCACCCCGAGTGGGCGCAAGACCCGCGCTACGCCAGCAACAGCGCCCGCCTGGCCCACCGCGCCACGCTGATCCCGTTGCTGCGCCAGTGCACGGTGATGCACACCACGGCCGACTGGGTGGCGCGCCTGGAGGCGGCCGGCGTGCCCTGCGGCCCCATCAACAACATGGCCCAGGTGTTTGTCGACCCGCAGCTGCAGTCGCGCGGCGTGATCACCCGCCTGCCGCACCCGGTGGCCGGGGCCGACATCCCGCTGGTGGCCAGCCCCATCCGGCTGTCAGACACCCCGGTGCAATACCGCCACGCCCCGCCCACCCTGGGCCAGCACACCCGTGCCGTGCTGGCCGAGCGCCTGGGCCTGGGCGAGGCCGAGCTCGATCAACTGACCCGGGAGGGCGTGCTGGCCTGAGCCCAGCCCCCCACACCCTGCCACCAAAAGGAATCTGAATGAGTGCCCTCGACTCTCTGGACCTGACCCCCATCCCCGCCGAGGACGAGGCTTTGCGCGCCCCCGTGCGGGCCTTTCTGGCTGAGGCCTTGCGTGGCGTGCCCGGCGTCACCCGGGCGCGCTCCTGGTCGGGCTACGACCCGGCCTTCAGCCGGGCGCTGGGCGCTCAGGGCTGGCTGGGCATCACCCTGCCCACCGCCTATGGCGGCGGCGGGCGCAGCCCCTACGCCCGCTATGTGCTGGTGGAAGAGTTCCTCAACGCTGGCGCGCCCGTGGGCTCGCACTGGATTGCCGACCGCCAGAGCGGCCCACTGATCCTCAAATACGGCACCGAGGCCCAGAAGCGCCAGTACCTGCCGGCGATCTGCCGTGGCGAGGCCTTCTTCTGCATCGGCATGAGCGAGCCCGGCGCCGGCTCCGACCTGGCCAGCGTGCGCACCCGCGCCACCCGCACCGACACCGGCTGGCGCCTGAGTGGCCAGAAGATCTGGACCACCAACGCCCACCACTGCCATTACATGATCGCGCTGGTGCGCAGTTCGGGCGAGGCCGGTGACCGCCAGCAGGGCCTGTCGCAATTCATCGTCGACCTGTCGCTGCCCGGGGTCACGGTGCGACCCATCACCGATCAATCGGGCGACCGCCATTTCTGCGAGGTTTTCTTCGACGAGGTGGCGTTGGCGCCCGAAGCCCTGATCGGGGCCGAGGGCCAGGGCTGGGCCCAGGTGACGGCCGAGCTGGCCTTTGAGCGCAGCGGGCCCG